>Ga0058702_10000032_pt1 | contig 185692 bp, 163 predicted proteins | sample AgamicOrSfe_FD_83781 | JGI IMG/M metagenome (GOLD analysis project Ga0058702, IMG submission 83781) | Agave microbial communities from Guanajuato, Mexico - Or.Sf.e | ecosystem: Host-associated > Plants > Phyllosphere > Phylloplane/Leaf | place: Guanajuato, Mexico | collected 2012-05-30
ACTACTCGCCCGACTACTCGCCCGACTACTCGCCCGGGCGAGTAGTCGGGCGAGTAGTCGGGCGAGTAGTCGGGCGAGTAGTCGGGCGAGTAGTCTAGCAAGTATTTTGGTAAGTAGTCTGGTAAGTAGTCTGGTAAGTAGTCTGGTAAGTAGTTTGGCGGATGGTCTAACAGTTACTCGACAACTGCGAGCTCAGTACAGGCTGCCCCTACAGCAGCCCTCAGAACTTTCTTGAAAGAGCAGGGATGCATCGATGCTTTTTTCGGCGCAGGGTCGGAACAAGGCACATGTCCAAAGCTGGAGCCAACAAATGGTACTGGTACAAGGTCCTATTACTAGGTACAGGGATCATTAAGAAGGAGTACGCTTTTTCAGCCTTCCTCGCAAGACTGGACTGTTCTCAGCGTTGCCATCACCCATAGTGCATAAACCCTACCCACGTTGTCATCGAGGAACACCTCCCCAATGTCGCCCGTGGCTATTGTCACTGCTCACGAACCGAGCCAGCCTGTGCCCATGACGAAGGACAGGAGGCATGTGGTGGCCTGAAGAGGAGGAGACAGGGAGTGCATGTGGTGGCCTGAAGAGGAGGAGCCTACATATGCCGGTACCCAAAAGGCTTTAGGAGAGCTATGATGCATGGATTGCCGCACCCGATATCGTCTGCCCCGCAACTGGTTGCAACAAAAGGGCATCTTGCAACATCCTTTAGCCACATGTCATAAGTCACAGAACGCTAGTGCCCATCGTCGACGAAACCTCTGAATGCAAGACATGCGGCTTCTGGTTGAAAGCTGAGGCTTGGCAGCTTCACGCCATGAATATCTCGAAAAAGGGTGGTTGCACTGGTAATTGGACGAGGAAGGGGTGCTATGCAGAACTTTCCGACCGATATACCAACTTTAGCCAGTCTTCACAGCCGACTGATTGGCGACACGTGCTACTTAGCGAGCTCTGACTGACCTTGTATCCGCCTGCCGAAAATTCAAGACCACGGTCGTCTACCGTGTGACATTTTCCGCGCGGCGACGTTACGTTCATCCCGACGAGACTTCCCATTCAATGAACCTGGCCTGGGTTTGGCAGTATTTCCATAAATGCTATACAAGCGAAAGATGGGACAGCTGAGGGGGGCGGGTAGCATTACAGTACCTTATCCGATGAACTTGCATATCGGCAGCCTGTAGATGTCCACATTCCAGTACGACCTGCGAACGCCCTCCCACTCGATAGTTGGCACAGCCATCTCCTCCCACTCCGTAGACAGACCAGCGTCGAGCAGGTCGAGCTCCACGACCTTGGTGTAGACATCGTAGCACACCTGTCTGTCCGCTCCTAAGCCATTGTAGAAACCGAACAGTCCCTTCGAGTCCATCAAGTTGATGACACACTCATTGAAGAAGTCTCTGAGCGCGCTGTAGTCCTCGGCGAAGGTGTCATAGTAAATACCATCAAGCACGACTCCCTGCTCAATGAGCTTCGGCACAACGTCTTGCCACCTGCCCTGGTGAATGTGCACGTTTGGCTTGTCGAACCAGCCGTTCTTACGCATCGACTCGATGACCGATGGGTGTGCTTCGATGATGTGGTGCTCGCCCGGGTTGCGCTTCTGAATCTCGGTGTCGACAATACCCATCCCGTGGCCGACGTTCATGACCTTCAAACCGGGTCTGGGCATGATCGTGTCGGCGTGTCGGGCCATAATCTCGGTCTCCCAATCCATCATTACGGCGTTGGATGAGGAATCCAGGAGCTGCTTGTCGCTGAAGCGCAGGCTCGATCGCAGGAAGTCGTTGTTGGAATCCCAGTGGTCGATGTAGTCCTCTGGTGGCTCGGTAGATTGCTCTCCTGGTGCGGTCTCTTCGTGCTCGACCGTCATCTGCTCTGATGGGGCTGAGTCATCAACTGTGACGTCCTCCATAGACTCGTCTTCTCCGTCGTCGTCTTGGTTTTCGTCTTCGTCCATTGGTGTAATGCTATCGAGCTTGTCGAGAAGGAGTTCTGCTCGGACACCTGCCTCAACGATCTGTTCGTAAGTCTTCTTGAGTCCGAGACGGAAAGCAACACATCCAGGTGTCTCATTGTTTGCGTCCAGATCGTTCCAGATGGCGCCATTCTCGAAGAGGAGTTTCACTACCTCGGAGGCGGCTGACTCGTCGACGTTGACATTCGACTCGGTCTCGTCGACAGATTTTGAGCTGGCGTCAGCTTTCTTGACCTTGTCACCCTGAATATCGATTTCATGTGGTCCACATGCGGCAACTGCAGCGTGAAGAGGCGTGAAACCGGTCTCTGCATCTTGCACGTTGGCCGACGTGTTTTTGAGAAGATTTTTGACAGCAATTACGTCGTGTTTTGCAGAAGCGAGCAACAGGCTCTGGGCCATGAGCTTTTCTTCCGTAGTCTGATCCATGTTGAACCAATATTGTGAATATTTGCAAGTTCACCTTCGTCGTCAGGTCAAAAATAATTATTTTTGATGCTCCAGATCAGGAAAGTGTTGCCGAAGAATTCGCCGCAACCTGCCCTTCTGGGAAGCCAGCAACCAACTAGTACGACGCAATGCTCGAATCTAACTACGATTCAAGAATTTCTTGATAGCGTAAAACATTGCCTGATGGTGAGGAAAGTCGACACACCACCAGAAAGCCCAAGAATGGCTGCAGTCATTGAACAAGTGGCGGAGAACGCGCCGTATGAAGACCCTATGGATGATGTCTTTGGGGACGACTCAAACGACCTGAACGATATATCAACGGCAAACCCAGCAAATGAGAACGATCAGGTCATTCATACCGTACATGGAGAAGCACTAGATGTCGCTCGCCTCAGAAGAACACATGTCACGACTGGCTATCGAGAAGGACTGTCCGAGAGCAAGGGCAAATTCATCCAAGAGGGCTTCGACGAGGGCTACAGTCTCGGTGCTGTCATTGGATCAAAGGCAGGCTGGTGTCTCGGCGTGCTTGAATCTATCTGCCGTGCTGCAGGTTTAAACACTACCAACGACGATATGGTGACAGAGGCATCCTTTTCTGATAAGACTGGGACCGGACTGCAGGCATCTCTTTCACAAGCTCGGAAGGATCTATCACTTCAAAGTCTCTTTGGTCAGCAATACTTTGGCGCCAATGGCATCTGGACGTACGATGTTCCCACCATGGATGACGAAGACGGTGTGACGTTCCAGGATGTCAGTAATGCTCATCCGCTGATATCAAATTGGTCACAATTTGTCAAAGAATTGGCTGTCCAACTGTCCTTGGATCTCGAAACCCAGCGGAATGTCGTCCGCATTGAAGCTTCGCCAGAAGGAGATTGATCGCCGACTAGACTGTCAATGCCTACACAAAGAACTTTGACAGCAAGCAAACGCATCACAACCTACAAACAACGACCTTGACGCTCTACGACGAAGACATACAGCGCACGTTCAATATTGCTGGGAAGGCGCATCTTACAAGGTTCTATACCGAGCTTCGATACTTAGGCCGTCAGACGCCAGGACCTCGCAGAGTTGCCATCTCAAGGTGACTCGAAGTTGGAGTTGCGGTGATGACAGGATTTACAGACGTGTCATAACACTCCGTCAGCTAGTGGGAGTTGGCTTGATCCAGGTCTTCAATTGCACCTCTAGATATTTCAAGATAGCAGAGTGTCGTGCTTCTCGTAGCAGTCAATGATGTGAGGACTCGACACATTGTTCGAAACATCGCCGATAGCCGTATGGTGTCGAAAAATGTGAAGCATTGTCATGTATTAAACCCTGTTACATGATCAATATATCCCTACACCTGACAAGGTGGAGAAGGCTTGGCATGAAGCTTTAAGGTTTGAGGCTCGACGACATCATGGCTATCTCTAACCTCTTGACCGCAACCATCCTACAATCACTGCCAGTTGGCGAAATATTGTGCAGTATCGGAGATGCTGCTCGGACGACTATCGGCTACACGAGCCCCGGCTCTGCGACGGCTGCCAGCGTCTGCATCTACCACAAGGCCCACGCAGCACTCACGGTTCTTCACTCACAGCCCGCCTCGATTCTTCACTGCGAGGACCACGCAAAGACCGCAGGTTCCATATCTTTCTCAACCCATACGAAACCTACCGCCCGGTCCTGCATTGCAACGACAGCTCTTTCGACTTTTGTCTACTGAGACTCGACAATACGTTCGAGAGCAGACATGGATGGCTGTGAAATGGACGGGAATTGGATGGGTCGTACTCATCTGCGGCGCGATTGCATACTTCGGATGGCAATCAGAAATCATTGAGCGCGAGCATCCATCACCGGCTGAATGGAAGTACTTTGCTCGGACAACCTGGCGAGGCGCATGGGCTCGCATGGACCCGGAATTCAACCAATCTGGCTTCGTTGACTGGGCTAGGGTTGGCACTGATTTGAGGCATTGCTTGGAAATTATTGAAGATTCAAAGTCCGGTGGAAAGGGTCTGAAAACAGTCGAGGAGAGCAAAGGTGGTGAAGGGATAACCATCATACCCGACGTGGGAAGAACTGGGTATGATATCACAGAGAAGTCACTAGAGTGGCGGTACGGCTATTTCGAGGTCCTAATGGGATGTGCAAGAGCTGCCGAGCATCTGGACGACATGGTTCGTGACAAGACAAGGAAGTTGGTGTTTCCAAAGGATGTCGTGATCGGGCCCTCGAACCCGAATCCACGACCAGTGCCCCCAAACATGGCCGCCGCGCCTCTTGAAGAGAACTGCGATCGTCCATATGCGCCACCGGAGACGTTCTACACCAGGATACTGACCAGCAAAGGCTTCAGTACAAAGCAGAAATTGGACGCGGCACTAGCCTATGGTAACTGGCTGGAATTCAAGCACGCCAACGAGGCCGCTGATGAGGTCTACAAGTGGGCTGTCGACATCTCGTCCTCGGCTATTCCTTCGGCAGAGCTAGCGGTAGATCGTGTTTCCGGTATTCTCAAAGACACGGCGAACACTCAAGCGACCGCCAACCTCATTCGCGCAAGCACTGCTCTGGCGACTCACTACGCTCATGCTGGAAACGTCACAAAGGCTCTGCCTATCTACTTGTCAGTTCTTCGCGCTCGCCGATTTGCCCCGATCGACCCAAACTCGATCGCCGACTCGAAGCGTAAAGAAGTGAAGGAGCAAGATTACGGTGGCGTTTACAACTTCATGCGCACTTTCCTACGGTCGTCGCACATTCGTTTGGACAGCTTTACTGGTGACGAACCCTTGAGCCGCCCGGAGAACTTGTACGCCGACTGTTTAGAGGCGGAGTTAATGTTATATATTGGCGAAATTCTTTTTGCAACCGCAACTTCTAACAAAGCCGAAGGTCTCGGATGGACGAAACAGGCCGTCTCAATTGCACAGAATGGCTGCATGGTGGTGGACAACAAGAACAAGAAGGAACGCACAAAGTGCAGAGAGTGTCTGGACATGGGAATCACGAACTGGAGCAAAATGGTTGCACGATTGGCAGCAATCGAGAAAGACACCGAAGAGCGTGAGGGTGCCACTGCTCCAGGATGGAAGAGTTGGTTCAGCAGCTCGAAAAAGATGCCAGACACCAAGTGGCAGGACGAAGCCGTGGCCGTGGAGACGTTGAGGCAAAAGCTGCTTCGTGAGGGTATGTTCCAGCAGATGCGCATCTATGGAAATGCTCCTGGCGGCTTCTGGGTGGGCTAAGATGCTTTGTCCTGCATGGCACTCGTTTCGAGATTCTGGACTTTTCACGTCATTGATGATACCCCTCTATCGGCTCTTCTTGTCTTTTCGGTTTGCGCATTATTTCGTTCGTCATATACGACTCAGTCTTTGTACAGTAGCTTGCCAACGTATTTTGGGTACTCACCCATGTTCCCTGCTACAGGCTTGTTATCTGCGCTCAATAATCTAACTGATCCTTTGCTGATACCTACCGTCCCCGTGATTTGAATTGACGGTAGAACTGGGATTTCGTCCACGTTTTCTTTCTGTTCTGAATGTATTTCCAGTCTTCGTACAACGCATCCAATTCTGGTGTTGAACCAGCTACCATGTCTCGTGATTCGAAGAACCAATAGTATGGGCCTTTACCTCCAGTCGTTGGATAAGGAGCTAGACGTGGAATATCATCTCGACCCTGCCGCTGCCATGGTTTCAATGAGAACGTGAACTTGAAGTCATCGTTTTGTTTGGCCAAGGCAACGAAACGATCAACATGGCAAGCCATACCGTCTAGGTCAGCGGAATATAGCAGAACCTGGAACTCGCTGTCTGTGCCTTTGCGCATGAACTCCTCGAGATTTATAGTCGCATTCTTCTCCCTATTGAAGTCAGACGATCGTGTGACACTATCAGCTGAAAGAGTGGCCTCCTCATCCGGGTCTGGCGACTGATGGAACAAGGCGGTGTGGACATGATTGAGGGCAAACCCTGTGATCACAGCTGTGATACCATTCGCCGCTGCGAAAGCCTTTGCAATGGCAATATGTTCTTCAAGCCACGCGTCTCGAAATGCTGGCTGGATCTTATTGCTCCAATGCATAACTACTGTGATCTTTTTGATCTTGGGGGCGACCTGCAACAACTGGGCTATCTTCATTGAAGCCTCATCCGCCCTGACTTGTTGATGCAATGATGCTTTATGTCAGTTCAGGACACATGTAGCATGTGATAAGTAGAGGAACATAGTTGGAAACCCGATTTCGCATAAGGTGCATTTCCATATACATGACTTGAAAAGTTTTTTCAGGTGATGTCTCTCGAAATGTTGTATGTATGATGCCATATTCATCAGAGCTCCGCTTCTCATTGTGTCGCAAGGAAGTGTACCAGGGAGAACGAATTCGGCCGCTGGACAGACCGTGATATCTGGTAGGGGTGTGAGCCTCACCAATTCCTTCACCATAGGACATTCCTTGTAGTGGATATAGGCAGCCTTTTCTCCCTCTGCATACGTCCTACAACTGAAAACACACCTGCTCTTGGCGATGATATCGCTACTCTTGAAGTTGGCGCTCTCATCCTGTTCGATCGCCGCCTGCATCTCCGTTATATAGCGTTCTGGCAGTAGCGTTTGGGCCATGTCCGACCCGTCCATCTATTTGTTGAGGACCTCACTGATCCTGTACTTTTCATTCTTAAGGTCCAGCAGATCTGGGAGGTCAAGACTGGTCGCCATCTCGCTGGCCAACATCGTCCAGAATGCACAACCTGGGCAATCACAGACTGCCTCATTGGCGAGACTCGCTTGCTGCTCCACAATAAGATGTCCATTTAGACACGTAAATGGGTCTGATGTCATTATGTCAAAGAACTCTGAAGTCCAGTCGAGTATGCCTCGATTCGTTCATGAGAGATTGTCGTCCACTCCTACTTGTCCATCCATAATCCATAGAGCGCAGATCTGATATCCAGTCGACGATCTGTCGATATGATCGGCCAGTAGAACCTAGTGGTCAGGACGGCCTAAAGATCCACAGATGCACACTAGTGCTAGAATGAGCCTCCGTGGATATGTCAATGTACTTGTATGATCATGTCGTGGTGTACACTCTTCTTAACAGCTAACAGTGTTTTCGTGGCTTTATTTGTAAGCGGAGGTTCAAGCCCTCGACACAAATGGAAGATAGCTGAGAGGCTTGGGTCTCCTGACAGTCGCAGATGTTTCTTTGCCATTGCGCCGTCGACACTGCTGAACCCACCCCGCATTTCCCCATGAGTTCCCCCGCAATACCCCGCCATGAGCGACCATGCAGGGTCTCGAGACCCCGAATCAATGATGTTCTCGAGTATGCTGAGAGATTATAGCATTGAACGCAATATGGCTCTCTAGTCTGGTTCGTCGCGATGTACCAACGTTTGACTCTTGTAGATGGAGGCCGCGGCTATCCATGTTACCCCTCATGCCCACCCCACCTGACCAACCAAGGCTGAGATCGATGGTGTATATATGTCCGCGGATGTCGTACGCTTTGTTGACATAAGACATCCTACGACACGACAGGTACCGTGGAAATCTGTTCATCATTCTATTGAATAACCAGTATGGCAACAATGACCGAGACTGCAACAGCAGAAACCAACTATGATATTCCCAAGATGTGCAAAGCAGGTGTCGTCGTGAACCCGGGGCCTAACTTCCACCTTGAAGTGATCGATGTTCCAGTGCCTGAGTACGCATCATACTTCGTTCGACAGTCCAGCAGCTAATAACTTACAGAATCGGTCCAAACGATATCCTAATCAAGATGAACACGACTGGCCTGTGTTATAGCGACATCCACTTCATGCTCGAAGACCTTGGCCTACCACCAATGTCACACTTCGGCGTCCGCAGCCCAGGCCACGAGGGCGCCGGCGTCGTCGTCAAGCTCGGCTCAGCTGTGACGAACTGGAAGCTTGGCGATCGCGCTGGACTGAAGCCAATTATTTCCGTCTGCCAGAAGTGTGAGCTCTGCTGGGACGATAAGGAGTGTTACTGCAAAGAGGCGGTGTTCACGGGACTGGCTGCGACCGGCTCATATCAGCAGTATATCTGTCACCCAGCGAACTATGCGTCACCCATTCCAGACGGTGTGGACGACATCGTTGCAGGTCCAATCATGTGTAGCGCGTCGACGACCCTGAGATCGATTACCGAATCTGGTCTGAAGGCGGGAGACATTGCTGTCTTCCCCGGAGGAGCAGGCGGTGTAGGAAGTCAAGGCGTGCAGCTGGCCAAGGCCATGGGTATGAGGCCTATCGTTGTTGATACTGGAGATGAGAAGAGGAAGTTTGCTATGAAGCTAGGGGCAGAAGCCTTTGTCGATTTCAAGGAAGTGAAAGACGTTGCTGAGGCTGTCATCGAGGCTGCAGATGGTATCGGCGCACACGGCGTGTTTGTTACCGCGCCATCGGCCTACAACACTGCCATCTCTTTGACAGGATCCAGAGTTGGGGCAAAGGTCATGTGTATCGGTCTCCCGACTGCCGGGACGGTGACCCTCGGCGCCGATCCGAGTCTCTTCGCGTTCCGAAACTTGACGATTAAAGGAACTCTTGTCGGTAGTATGAGGGACACGGCATTGGCTTTGGACTACGCCAAGCGCGGCTTATTGAAGGCGATTTGTGAGGTTGTGCCACTTAGCCAGATGCCCGAGGCGGTCAAAAGGCTGCAAAGAGGGCAAGTCGCTGGCCGCATTGTTGTTGATTTCAACGCTTGAACATGTGGTAGAGGTCCTGTTATCTTTAACGTAACAACAATACCGATTTTGAGCATTTCCATCTCATGGCTTATCAAGCTTAGGAAGACGGGTCTCGTATCAGGTCTTGTTTGATATTTAGTTTGTCGTGAATGAATAGCTTGTCGGGTAGTGGCAACTTCACTCCAGTAGCTCATCTTTGCCCAGCATATTCGCCATTGGATCGTTCGTTGACGTCTTCTTCCTTTTATACTCGTCCATCTCTTCCTCCGTCACACCATCCCGCATGTCTGCAAACGTTCTCTTCGCGGCCGCATTTTGCTGATCGGCGTCCTTCCGTAACTTCTCCGGTCGATCGGGGGCATTCGGCACGTGCTCTTCATTCATCTCCTCCTCTTTCCATGCGATCGTCTTAGGCACTTCTGTCGCTTCGTTTGCCTCCTCAGCTTGGCTTGCAATCATACCGCGGGAGAATTTGTCGGACTCTTCGATTGCCTTCCTGCCTTCTTCTCCGACGCAGTAGCTGTTCTTCATCGTCGAGTGACAGCATGCATAACCCCATTTGAAGTCCTTCCACCAACTTCCCCATACCGATGTGTGATTATTGATCATGACATCCTCTGCATACATGCTCTTCTCCTTCCGCTCAGGCTGACCCTTGAGCTTTCCCCTTTCGTCATACTCGATGTATCTTTCGTTCTCTATGACGGTCGCGTCTTTGAGAGGATCGCGTTGGAGGTGCTCCTGTCCGCCGTATTTTTCCATCAACAATTTTCGATGAGCCTCCTTCTTCTCTTTCGCCTCTGCTTGATCTTTCTTCATCTGGTGTTGTGCTGCCGTGGGGTTCGCCTGAAGGTGCATGTTACTGGCTCCCTTTTCCGAGTTTTCCCAAGCATATCTTTGCGCCTTCTCAAACTCTTCCGCATTGCTTGACGGTCTCACGAAACCTTCTCCTGCGTCTAGCTCATCGCCCTGAGGTCCGGCATCCTCCATCGAGCGCGTTTTCGGATCGTACTTTGCAGAGTCCAGGTCCAGATTCAAAAGATACTTGGCGGTATCTTCTCGGAGCCGCAATTGCCGTGTCGATGTCGGCTGGTGTCTGCCCATATCTGTTTCTGCCGCATACTTCGTGCCGTCTTCCTGATCTCCTTCCCCGTCCTCGTCGCCGTCTTCCAACGTCTTCTGTCCAGCACCTCCCGCAGCCTTCTTCATCTCTTCCAGCTGGTTGTACTCCTCCACAACATTCTTGAACTCGGAAGGGTCGTATCCATTCCAGCGATCTCTCTTCGCGTCCCAGCCGAGCTTGACATCCTGAACTAGCTCGTCCGCTTGTATGTTCTTGCCAGTCCACTTCGCGCCCTGTTTTCTCGTCCGATAAAGGCAATCCTTTGCTTTATGTGTCATTGCGCCGCAATTTTCGCATGCGCCTTTGCGGTATTTTGTTGCTGCCGGACCGGCGCGCTGACCACGATCGTACCATTTCGAGGTTGCCAAAGGATCTGAGCTCTTCTCATTCTGCAAGCGTTGATGCTCGAGGTAATCATCCTGACTTTGGGTTTCGTCGTCGATATAGAAAGGTTTCTTCGAGATAAAGGACGGAATGTACTCGTTGCGCTCCGTGTTCTTTGGAGTCTCAACAGGCTTTTTCGGCGGAGGAGGAGCCATGTTCCTCTACCTTCTCATAAGCCAACCAGACGAAGCGTTTTGAGTAATGAAGTTGAAACCGGTGCGGGACTACCTCACCATCTGGCGGTCGTCATAGGCAGGTGAACCGAGGGTCGTGCCAAGCCATATATATAATTGAATGACTTGCCACACGTGATCACGCGTCTTAAGTCATCATTGATTGTCAACAATCAACCATCAACATTCATCTTTATACACCAAACCTAGCTACTGGTTCCATCGCCTTTGTTACCAACGCGCCTCTCCGCTTGACCAACCTTTTGAGAAAATACCAATGATCCTGGCCGTCTCATTCATGATCGCCGCATAAAATATACACCTCCAGGGACAGCAACAAAGGCTGTCCGGCTCATGGAAACATTTCGCGTACGATTGAACTGCATCGACCACTATCAGGCTGTGCCAACCGAGCTTGATCCTCCGCTATGGGGCGACGTACCAAGATCATCACAAAAGAACGCGCCTCAAGTACCCGTCATCCGGGTGTTTGGGGCGACTGAAACTGGACAGAAAGTCTGCGCCCATATACGCGGAGCGTTTCCATACTTATATCTCGAATACAACGGAAGTCTGGCCAAACAGGATGTGGATGCATACATACAGACCCTCAGAGTCTCTATCGACCATGCCTTGGCTGTCTCTTACCGGAGAAACAGCTACGATGGACGAGCCGTCTTCGTTGCGCATATCAGTCTTGTCAAAGGTGTACCATTCTTCGGATACCAGGTCGGATACAAGTACTTTCTCAAGGTCTACATACTCAACCCGATGCACATGACCCGTTTGGCGGACTTGCTTCACCAAGGAGCGATCATGAAACGATCATTTCAGCCCTACGAAAGTCATCTTCAGTACTTGCTTCAGTGGATGTGTGATTTCAATTTGTACGGCTGCGCTTACATTGACACGAAGAAGCCCTTCTTTCGAAGTCCTGTACCAGAGTACCTGGAGTTGAACAGTGCGGTGCACAAGTGGCACGATCAATCGATACCATCATCGCAGATGCTAAGTCCCGATACCTTCCCTCGACAAAGTCACTGCAGCGTCGAAGTCGACATTTGCGTTCAGGACATCCTCAACCGCCAGGAGATTGTTGGTCGACCACTCCACCAGGACTTTATTGAACGATTCAATCATCTAGCACCTGACGAAAAGCTGGTCCATTCGATGGCAGGATTGTGGCGAGACGAGACCAAGCGCAGAAAGATGCGCATGGGCATTACAGATCCCGGAAGCAGCCCGTTCCCACCAGAAGTGTTGGTTACCATGTCCGCTGATGCGAGGAACACCGATAAAGGCGGCTGGATCCACGAAGAAGAGTACCGTCAGAGGGTGGAAGAGCTTGTCAAAGACGAAAGGAAAAGAGACAATCGCGGAGACCTGAGCTTTGACAACTTTGTCAAGCCTCGTCCCGAAGAAGCAGAAGTACAGACGACTTTGGAAAGTGTGGATGAGCTGTTCCTGGACAAGTTCAAACAGCGCAAGACGAAGGGTGCCTCTTTCACTGCCAATTTTCCGGAGTCGACCCAGGCGGTGGTCGATGAAGCTAGCGTTCTACGCTTTGCCCATGAAGAAGATGGGGATGAATCTGATGAAGAGCGGGCCAAAGAGCATGTCATGACGCAACGTATGAATGCAAAGAAAGCTACGAATTCGAAGACAACCAACAAACAAGTCGACACCGACAAGGATGAAAGCCGTCCAGGTGGAGATGCGTATGCAAACGAGTTCGACGACCCGGAAGATCCTGTTGACCGCGAAGCTTTCGAGCCGAACGATGCGGAAACTCGTGAAAGTCGCCTTGATCATATGGACGTACCTCATGAGACAGTCGCTCAGATCGATGGACAGCTGACGAAGAAGAGGTCACTTGCTGACGAAGATCAGCCGCCAAAGCGACGACGTCTATCTGATGCTCCTGACGAGGGGAACATGGAACAAGGACATAAGTCGCGACGCAATGCTCCCAAAGTGAAGGATGTTGTTAGGGGCGCGGATCTCCTTGCTGAGCTGGACAAACAGGAATCAGCTCCTTTCGATTTCGCTGCAATTCCAGCCTCTGGTCAGATACAACCGTTCAGTCAAGGGAGTCAGGGACACGCACCTCTTCCATTTCCTGTTGTCAAGAACCCGCATGATCCGCACACCATCCAGCGCTTGAGCCAGAAGAGTCATGGCTCGGTCAACGACAAACTCGGTACGCCACAAAAGCCAACCACAAGCACTCAGACGTCCGCAAAGAGTCCAAAGACCCCATGGAGTGCAGAGAAATCGACTACAGACATCACTCCGCCATCGAAACACCTGCATACTCCAGTCACCGCGAAGGGCTTGGCCAAGAGCTACACCCAGTACGATGCAGCATATAAGGGTCACGCCTTGATCTTTGCTTGCCGTCCGCCCTCCAAAGAGCATGTTGAGGACACAATGATCGAGGAAGGTCGACCTCCAGTCATCTATCAAGATGCCTACTATAGCGAGGAGAAGGATGTGCCAGAGCGATCACGAGAATATGCTGGGCAAGAATTCAAGCTGGAGAGTAACACTGTACCGTATTTGCCTGTCTTCGATCCAACTGGAGAGTCTGCGGCATCTCGGGGAGAGAAGCATGCGATTGTGCTAGATAAAGCAAAAGAGGAGCTCAAGCACCAGAAACGACGCTGGGGCTGCAACCTTCGGCATTGGGAGATTGGAGTCAAGCCGCCATCGTTTTCAGAAGTCGCAGACTGGATGAAGCATGAGGAGTCCAACGTCGAGACTCTTGCCCAAGGAGAACAAGGTGTCCCCGTCAAGAGAAGCATCAAGCGACAGAATCGTCCTGCACCAGAACTATCACAAATCGATGGTCCGACACAAAAGAACAGGCACGGATTCAAGTTCTCGCAAAAGCAAAAGTCGACTAGTGTACAACATGAAACGCAGTACATGTCGACGTTGAGCCTGGAGGTACACATTAATTCGCGACATGACCTTGCACCAGATCCTGAGCAAGACGAAATCAGTTGTGTCTTCTGGTGCTTGCAGTCGGATGACGATGCTCTTATTGACAATGAGAGTGGACTCCGATTGGGCTGTCTTGTACTTGACCAGCAAGAGGGACTAGCAGAGAAGATCCGAAAACAAGTAAACATCGAGGTAGAACGAGAGGAAGATGAGCTCGACCTCATTAACAGTATGGTCGACATCGTCCGTTCGTTTGACCCGGACATCTTGACAGGTTACGAAGTCCACAACTCCTCGTGGGGATACCTTATTGAACGAGCTCGATTGAAATATGAGTACAATCTACCGGACGAGTTCTCACGAATGAAGTCTCAATCACATGGTCGATTCGGCAAAGACGCGGACAAATGGGGATTCAACCACACTTCGACCATTCGCATCACAGGCAGACACATGATCAATGTGTGGCGGGCGATGCGGAGCGAATTGAACTTGCTGCAGTACACAATGGAGAATGTGGTCTTTCATCTACTCCATCGCCGGATACCGCACTACACCTTTGCAGATCTCACGCGGTGGTACCGAAGCTCGAAACCCCGAGACCTCGCCAAAGTACTCGATTACTTCCTCACAAGGGTAAAGCTGGACCTCGAGATCTTGGATGCAAACGAACTCATCGCACGTACTTCGGAACAAGCGCGATTACTTGGTGTCGACTTTTTCAGCGTCTTTAGCAGAGGATCGCAGTTCAAGGTCGAGTCGATCATGTTTCGAATTGCAAAGCCGGAGAACTTTGTACTGGTATCACCGAGCCGTAAGCAGGTCGGTTCTCAGAATGCTTTGGAGTGTCTGCCCCTTGTCATGGAGCCTCAGAGCGCCTTTTACTCAAGTCCGCTGCTCGTCCTCGACTTTCAAAGTCTGTACCCTAGTGTCATGATCGCGTACAATCTCTGCTACTCAACTTGCCTTGGGCGAATCACATCATGGCGAGGCACCAACAAGATGGGTTTCATGGACTTTAAGCGTGAGCCGCGGCTGCTTGAGCTAGTCAAGGACAAAATCAACATCGCACCGAACGGGATGATGTACGTTAAGCCTGAGATGCGCAAATCACTTTTAGCCAAGATGTTGGGAGAACTCCTGGAGACTCGAGTCATGGTCAAGTCTGGTATGAAGGTCGACAAGGACGATCGGACGCTACAACAGCTGTTGAACAACAGACAGTTGGCTCTCAAGCTGCTTGCAAATGTAACTTATGGTTACACATCTGCCAGCTTTTCTGGGCGAATGCCCTGCTCTGAGATAGCAGATTCAATTGTGCAGACTGGCCGAGAAACGCTTGAGAAGGCCATCGCACTGATCCACTCGGTATCGAAATGGGGTGCGGAGGTTGTCTACGGCGACACGGACTCATTATTTGTCTACCTCAAAGGCAAGACAAAGGATCAAGCATTCGACATTGGAAATGAAATAGCCAAGGCGGTGACAGACATGAATCCTCGACCGGTCAAGCTCAAATTCGAGAAGGTATATCATCCTTGTGTCCTTCTGGCGAAGAAGCGCTACGTCGGATACAAGTACGAACACCGAGACCAGGTCGAGCCCGAATTTGATGCGAAAGGAATCGAGACCGTTCGCAGAGATGGTACGCCAGCGGAGCAGAAGATCGAGGAAAAGGCACTCAAGATGCTCTTTCGGACGGCAGATCTCAGTCAAGTCAAGTCGTACTTTCAAGCGCAGTGCACTAAGATCATGACTGGCAAATTCAGCGTACAGGACTTTTGCTTCGCGAAAGAAGTCAAGCTAGGTACGTACGCTGACAAAGGCCCTCCACCACCTGGCGCTCTGATCGCAACAAAGCGAATGCTTCGCGATCCGAGGACCGAGCCACAATATGGCGAACGTGTGCCGTACGTCGTCATTGCCGGAGCACCAGGAGCACGACTCTTTGAGCGCTGCGTCGAGCCGGAGCGGTTGCTGCACGACGAGTTTGCCGAGCTCGACGCCGAGTACTATATCAACAAGAACCTGATTCCACCTTTGGAGCGCATCTTCAATCTTATGGGCGCCAACGTTCGTGCTTGGTTTGACGAGATGCCCAAGGTACAACGAGCGAGACAACTTGGTGGTCCTACCAAAGCTGCACTCATTGAGGGTAAAGGCCGGAAGACAATGGAGAGCTACATGGCAACGTCGCTCTGTCTTGTTTGTCGTGCCAAATTACCTCCTGCTTCGTCTCTTACTCCGTCAGTAGACCCGCCGCTGCCATTGTGCGATGGCTGTGCAAGTCAGGTATCTGACACGCTACTCGCACTCCGAACAAAGGTACAGAAAGCCCAGCGCAAGAAGAGGGATCTGGACACTGTTTGTCGAGATTGCAGTAACCTGGCATTTGGTGAGGAAGTCAAATGCGACAGTAGAGACTGTCCTGTGTTCTATAGCAGGATAAAGGCAAACACTAAGCTGGGTAGTACGATGGGTTTGTTGGATGTGGTGATCGAAACTTTGGAGAGGAGGGAGTCGTCCAAAATCCTGGACTGGTAATTTTAGCCGATGACAGTCAAGAAAACTGGAAGGTGCGGCGAGCAAAGTGCACCTCCGAAAGTGAAGTGACTGCATCCGCACCATTGAACGCGTCAACACGCGTCAAATGTCATGAAAGTTGATAATTAATTCCTATATTCGCTCTGAGGAGACCGCATCATGTCAAGATCTAGCACAGCTCCACGTAATCTCTCCTACACGGAAGAATTGGAGAAGCTCGAGCAGTCGATAACATTGACCTTACAAGGTGTGTATCGGTAGTACTGGCCATTGCCATTCGACCACGCAGCTGACGCATTCCGTAGAGATCGACCATAACTTCAGCAAGGCTCATCGAATTGTCACATCTAGTATCCTCCCAATTGTCGAGCAATATGGCGAGCACTCTCGTAATGTGTGGGAGGGTTCGAAGGTGAGAGCAATGGTTACCAGCACCTGGGAGCAGCCTCGCTAAGCATGTCACACAGTTCTGGAAGCAGTTCTTCGAGGCATCAGCGAACGTTTCCTTATCTGGATACGAGGAGGCAGCGCTAGAAGGAGACACAACATACACTCAGACCACAGAGTCCCACGACTCGACTTTCGAAACAACCCCACCGCTGTCAGCGGACGATGACACGATAACGGGACATGAAGAGAGCCAGGGCTACGAGGACGACGAAGAGCCCTCTTCGATGATGGAGCCACCGTCCAATGCGACTGGAGTGCATAGTACACCTCAAATACTCGGATCAACAATCAAGAACAGGACTCGCTCACCACCGCCCTCGCAAAGAAGCGCAAGACAGCTACCGCATCGGACCAGACAAGACACAGAAGAGCCAAGCACACCTCGCGGTCAAGGAACAGCTGATGTGCTGGACTCCTCGCCATTCGACCCACCATCCGCCTTCCAACCACCATCCGCCCAACGACAAAACGATCCCCTACTCCACCGCATTTTAGACCGGAACTACCGCGTACAAGCAACGCCTCTGACGGCACGGAGAGAAGCCAGGCGTGCGCCGCAAGAGCAATCAACGCCCGCAACCACCAACAAGCACTCAACAACATTCGACAGCAGTCCGCTTGACAGCAGCCCCGCCGCGCCTCCGCCACAACTTCGATCCGACCCCTTCTCCCCAGCGCCCGCATCGGCACGCAAACGCGCCGTACCCGCTCCTACACCACGAACACCAGGCATATCCGTCCAGCAAACGCCCGCCCAGATACCTCCCTCCACAGGCCGCAACCCCTTCACCGCAAATCGCACGCAGCAATCGAACCTCACAGCCCGCACACCTGCGCTGTGGGAATCAGACAGCGACGAAGACGACGCGTTCGGCATGAGTCCGCCGAAGACGATGCAATTCGCCGTACCGCAGTCGAGATTACTGCAGACACCTGCGCGGGAGGCTAGTCGAAGGATCGTGGAGGATTTGCTCATGACAGCGGGGGCGGAGGCCACGGACGAGATTGAGGGAGTGGGCGAAGGATTTGAGAGGCCTGAAGAGCCGAGTCCGAGCGTTGTCAGACGGGCTTGGGAGGATGATGATACTTTCTAGTGCGAGGGGCTTACGATCACGAGAGTAAATAAGCAGAGGGATGTGGAAAAAGATACTCAGTGAATCTGCTCAAACGCTTTACGCACTACTTTGCGATCATGGTCGCGTTATCTCCATGGTGAGATCGTTTCGTCGTCCTTGCCTTGCTCCATCCCAACCAGTCAGAAACCCTGCTTAGCACCACCTTCCTTTCCTCCAGATCGCATGAAACTATCCCGTTCCATTCGCACCATCATCTGGCCCCGAACCGCAGCAGCATACCGCTCCTCCAAGTCCCGCTTGTCAAACTTGCGACCCGTCTCCTTCTCCATGTCTAGCGCAACATCATCCCACAGGCGTCTACGTTTTTCGTTGTAGATCTTCACGAGCGCCTCGTCGTCCTTCGCCGAGAATGTCGTCTTGCTCTTCTGACCTGGCTCACGCGATCCATTGGAAGCTTCGGAAGCAGGGGTGCGCGAAGTAGTGAAGAGGTTGCTCTGTCTGCTATTCGCACGGTCGCGGCCCGCGTTCTCATCGTTGTTGCCTCGAATGTGGTTCAGCATTACGAGGCGGCTGTAGACGCCGTTGGCATCAATTCTGCCACTGAGGCCCCGGGAGGCGAAGTCTTCGTTGACGCAATTCGCTATGGCTGAGAATGGCCGACCGGTGGAGCGGAGGAGACGGATAATCTCGTCTGTGTCTCTGTTGTGAGGGAAGGTTGGAGCTGCTGGGAGAGGTCTAGGTGGTGCCTTAGTAGGCTCTCCGACGCTCGCAGCTGCTGCCACAGGAGTGCTTGAAATCTCTTTGGCTGGCTGTGTCATTGACACTGGGTCGCTGGGGGCGTTGCGACGTGGTGAAGTTGCCGTTGTGGTCTTGATAGATTGTGGCAGAGCTGTTGGACCAGCACTGAATATCTTCATTGGTGCTTGAGTCGGTGCCTTGTCTGTATCATTGTCTTGGTCGTCATCGGAAGGTGGATCGATGTCGGCGTTTGGATCGTATCCTTCAGAGTCGAGCACGCGAACGTTTGAGGAAGAGAAGGTACCTCTGAACAAGTCGAAGTTGAACTTTCCGACCACCGTGACGCCTCCTGATGGAGTAGCGGCTTTGGCTTCTCCGATTTTGTGAACGTCTTCAGCGCGGTTCGTGTTCGTCTTGGTACTGTGTGGCTCGACGGTGGGAGATGGAGGGTCGATGTCGGCATTGGGATCATAGCCTTCTGAGTCGCGACCAGGAGGTGGCGATAGAGGATCAATGTCGGCCTCAGAATCGTAGCCTTCTGAATTGGCAGTGACCTCGGTGCCCGGCGAGAACTCGGCGTGAGCAACAACGTCTTCTTCACCACCATCAAGGTAATGGTGATCGGCCTCGTCGTCATCTGATGCGAGATCTTCGTCATCGGTAGCAGTATGGTTGCTTGGTGGTGGAGGTGAAGCGGTCGAGCTTCTTCTTGGACGATCTTCGTCGACCACCTCATTAAGCTTGTCAACACTGGTGAAGCGTACTTTGCGTCTGACTTCGGCGGCCGTCGGGCTGTCCTGTTCGTTGGCGAGGTGCATCATGTCGCTGGATCTGCGTTTGAGAATGCTTCTGGGCTGAGTGTCTGAGTTCTGTTGTTGATTTGGCGGAGTTGCAGGGCGATCGGTCGCGACTGCCGCGGTTTGAACCTCTGATTGCATGATGCTGGTGTGGTCCGTAGCAAGACGCTTGTCGTCCTGCGGTTTAAAGTCCATCAATGACTGTAATGCTGGAATATCGGAATGGGATTCCATGATAATGATCTGCTCTGGCAGTATTGGACGTAGAGATGAAAGTGATTGGAGACTTTGCGAAGACCGTTATAGCTTAGGCAGCAAGGATTGGATTACGTGATCTGGCAGGGGCCATAGCTGCCGACGAGGCAGGTGAAGAATTGTTATTGTGCAGGTGAAGGTGGTGAAGCTACTGAAACTTGAATGTGCATTCACCTCGGACTGGGTGTCAAGTCTGTCTGACTGAAGTGACTCGCCAATGCACGAGACGTAGTTAAAAAAGCAAAGTCTCTCGATATTATTGAGATCCGAAATTCGATTCATTGGGCGGATATAGACTTGTGTAAACAATCGCCTTCAACCTCACTCTCACCGGGCTCCATTGATTCATGCGCGATACAAGGTATACTGGATGAACGGTGCCGCTTCCGACTGGGTTAAGGTCTGGTCAGACGTCTTCGATGCGGGTGTGTGTGAAGATGTGTAGGTTGGTGTGATAGTCTTTCCGCTCATGGTACTCGATTTATCGGAAAGGGTCGACATGGATGTGCGTGAAGACGTGTAGCTGGACCTTCCGGCCTTCTCAATCGGGATGCTCGACTTCACCTGGCTCGCAGAGGAGGATGTCGAAGATTTGGTGGATTTTGGCGTGAGTTTTTGTACTGTCGATACGATCTTGTTCATATCTTTTTTGAATGATGCTCTCTCGGCTCGCTTTGGAGCTTGAGGAATAACTGGCATTGTGTGTGCTGCGCCTGCCATTGCGGGTGATGTGAATGTTGTCTTGATTTGTGTGAAGCGGTTTGATTCAATTGCAGGTGAGATGGGAAGTGCTTTGTCTGTAGCTTGAAGTAGTTGACCGAGCTAGAGTGTTCTGACTTGATGATGTGGTAGATGATGCAGGCATGAGAGGAGAAGGAGGAGATACTTATACTTAACTACATGCAGACTTGCGGTATCTCATTCTGATGTTTGCTACACCACATGAAGAATATGGATGCCTGTGACTCCTTGCGCGTGAAGATGAACTCCGAGACTGAAGGCAGACGCGACATAGTACGGAGCAGCAGGTGCGGCTAAGGTAGTCAGCCATTGGTGCCGTGCCGTGTTCGTTATCCTGCAGCCTTGAGCTGAGCACATGGTATGGCCATAGATGAGAAAGTGGAAGCCTGGAAGTGAAGTGGTGCCTGATTCATCGCTGACTCAAGCCGGAGTTGGACTCCGCTGAGTCACCGCATCCTCCATTCGGACTACTTTCCAATCGCACGTACAGCCTGCAGATAACGTACCCCGACAACGAATCGTTTCTCGCTGTTTGTTTTTTACATGAACACGATCCGCCTTTCATGAAATCAGGCAAAACATTTCGTTTTCCACACCATCCCATGATATTTTCAATATTGAGTAGGTTCAAAGTAAGTTCTTGTTCACTCCGAGGCGCGTTCCCTTCAGCCAATCATGTCGCGTTCCATCTGCTGACCCCTTCCCCGCCCTCCTCCCCGCGCTTTCCTTTCTCATCAATAACTCCCATTCCCACTCCCACTCCCCTCGATCCTTCTCAACTCGCTGCTGCTGTACAACCTCTCCAATATCTCTTCACATCACATCAAAGATATACTCCCCCAAACAATAAACGAAATGGCTGCTGTATGTCCCGTCATCGGTGCGACTGCCACAGTCCTCCCACCAGCCCACCCAGCTCTGCCATCCGACCCCGAGCTGCGCTGCCCAGTCACCAACGCCAAAGTCTCGCACCACAACAACATCATCCACTCCCACCCAGACGCCGGCATCTCTACCGACGACGCTTCCGAGGCCAGAGACGCGACCAAGTGCCCTGCCTTGAAGAACAACAAGCAGGCCATCATCGACGCTACCTGCCCCGTTGTTGGCCCCGTCTCGGCCATGCTGCCCCCAACACACCCTGCGTTGACCGAAGAGGAGGCTGGCAAGGTCTGCCCTGTCACCAATGCTACGCTCGAGCACCACAAGACGAGAGTCCACCTTCATCCAGCTGTCCCAAACGACGCTTCGGCCCAGTCTTGCCCTGTTGCTAGGACCGTATAGAGTCCCTAGGAGCCTGACTGCGGGTGGATGGTGCACGACAATCATGACGTTGCTCGATCGACTTCAGTGCGATTGCTTGACAGTCGGTCTTCTTGCCGAGGAAACATGCATGGAGAAGGCGATACGGCGTTTGGGAAATAACGGAATTCCGGCAGCAGAACAGGTCGGATATTTAAGGGGAATACGTGTGTGCGGTCTGGATACCGCCTTCTTGCCAGTAGTGCTCAGATCTGGATCTATGCTTTTATTAGTCACGAAACCACCGTATCTGTAAATGCATTTGTTCCTTGCTTCAATGAGATTCGTCAACTGTAAAACCCATCGCAGGCTCACATAGAAAGGCACTGTCACGATCCCACATTCTTTGTGAGCAGACCCTCATTCGCGGAGAAAAGGTCTCTAAACGAGAAGAAAGCTCTATAGAATCTTCGAAAGTACCGAACAGCCTCTGTAGCCTCCGATCCGTTCTTATGGCCCCTAATCGAACCTGTATAAACAACCCCAGCCCTCCGCAGACAGTCAACACACGAACGATCTAGAAGAAGAAATGGTAAGCCGCCATCGGAATATCCTTCCATGTCCTCGGCTTCTTCTCGTGCTCCTCCTCGGTGTCGAGGTCGAGACTCCTAAGTCCAGTCATGAGATCCATATCCTTCGCGCGAACCACAAACTTCCAGTCGCCAGTCTTGATTTTCCAGCCAAAGAAGAGAGCTAGGATAATCGGCAGGGTGATGTACGACTCGAAGAAGTTGTATGCCGCCACGGACGGAGTCGGCTTCGGACCGATGGGCCACACGGCTACATAGAACGATGCAATGAGGCACAAGATATTGAGCCCGACACCAATGTAGCTGCCCCAGACGCCGAACGCGGCCTTGTAAGGCAGCTCGTCCAGTGAATGGCCTTGAGCCGCCCATCCCTTGCGGAAACGGATGTGGGAGTAGCAGATCGAGCCCCAGATGAAAAAGTATGCCAGTCCTGATAGCGCAAGCAGCCAGTCGAAGATGGTGCTCGAGTCTCCGGACTCATTGATAAAGGCCAACAAGCCGAACGCAAGCTGCAAGATGATGCACGGGAGGACGGCCCTTCTTGTCGACGTATGCCAGGAACTTAGGCGCCATGCCGCGGGCTGCGAGCGCTTGAATTGTGCGAGTGCTGCCGTAAGCGCAGGAGTTGGCGACAGAGAGGACAGCCACCGTGATACAGACGTTGAAGATGGACGGCAGGGCCTTAATCCCGGCAAGACTCATGGCGATGACAAAAGGTGAGGCTTTGGTGTTGCCGCCGGAAGAGTTGAGGAGTTCATCGTTGTTGTACGGAACGATCAGGCCAACGAGGAACAAACTGGCAAAAATCAGTATAATCTCGATGGACAGAGATCAGTGAGACCAACCTAAGCACGTAGAAACCCGTGATTCTCCAGAAAACTGTTCAACATGTCAGCAACCTGCTGTAAAAGAGGACTTTCTCGATTTTGATACCCTGTTTGGTCGCTTTCGGAATTGATTTGCGAGGGTCAGCAGCTTCAGCAGCGGCGAGACCAGTCAATTCGGTACCACCAAATGAGAACGATGCCGTAACAAAGACAGAGCAAAAGCCTTTGAAGCCGTTCGCGAAAGCACCTGGATCATGCCAGTAGTGCGCCCCGATATAGCCACGGTGGTCCGTGGGTACACCACCGCAGTCAATGACCACTGCGAGGATCATAAAACCGACGATGGCCGTGATCTTGATGATGGCCAAGACGAACTCGACTTGGAGTGTAGTCAGTATTTGGTTGTACTGAGCAGTACGGGTAAAAGGGTCGAAGAAATCTGGTCACGTACCTTCTCCGTAGCCCTTCACACCGAAGAATTGAATCACAGTCAAAGCGACCAGAAATACTGTAACCCAGACACCTTTGTTGATGACTGCGCCTCCAGGCCAAAAGCTTATAGTGATACAAGCCGCTGTGATCTCGTACGGCAGGATCGTCAGCCAGCCGAGAGCGTAGTCCCACCCGATCGCAAACCCCCAGCTCTCATCCATGAACCTACAGGCGTAGGTGAAGAAGGCACCGTTGACTGGGTACAGTACAGCCAGTTCGCCCAGAGCTTGGACGGTGAAGAGAAGCATGGTACCGATGATTATAAAGCCAATGACCTAGACCAGTCAGTTGCCAGTGATATCAGCTTCGCTTTTCTTGTACCCACCAGAGATCCAGGACCCCCTGTGCTAAGTGCACTACCTGAACCAACGAAGAGACCGGCTCCAATCGCACCACCTGGGTGCACTCGTCAGTTCCTGTCCGTCCGGCCAGTGTCATGTCCTCGTACCGATAGCAATCATCTGCATATGCCTTCCCTTGAGATCACGCTTCAGCGCTCTCTGTCCACCTTCTTGAATGTCATGTTCTTCGCCAGTCGCAAAGTCAACTGGTTCGTGCTTCGAGTATTCTATTGGGTCTTTCGTCTCGTATCGAGGATCGAGCGCCATATTTGCGGAGTCAAGTGTGCGCTCTCAAGGAGACACAGAGTCTAGTCGAAAAGAAATACTAAGAATATAGTGGGAAATATGTACGACTGTCCCGCGACAAGGCTGTACAAAGAATGAGGGATATACCTTATAATATGAGTAGATGTTGGAAGCGGCCAGAGTCGGCGCAATCAGCCCTACCTATCGGTGGACCACCACATACGCCCTGGCATCACGGTGCAGAATTTCAAAGGTCGCGATAAGGGATCGACCACCTCCCCGAAGCGTCTCGTGCGCCCCGTTTTGACGACCAATTAGAACCGTCCTCATCATAAGCAGTAATAATTTGATTTATCCGCACATGGTGTGCTTGAGAAGATCAAGTCTAGCGGGTTGCGGACGTAGCGAATGTAGACGGGACCCGCGGCAGCACGGCTGCGCTTGTACAGCCAGAGGGATTCGGTGTGGTTTCCAGATCGTCTCGATGGGCCAATCTGTCTGCGGCTCCTTATCAATCCACTGATAATGATGCTAGTGGTGTCAATGACGATCGCATCGACATAAGATGTAGTGTCGGATCGGGATGAATCAGTAACTGGTACCGACCGTGACCATCGTCGGTTCTCCGTGTCCCTGAAGTGTTCGTAGACTGCATTCCAGAATATGCACGAAGCTCGAGAATACTGTAGGTCGAGGTTGCACGAAGCGGCAGCTCGGGGTCGTTTGTGAGAGACGACAGGCCAAACGAATACGGCGATCAATCTCGTTCGACAAAAAACAAGCTAGGCTCGTTATCTGATACAAGATAGATTGTCGAGTGTTGTATGCCTTGATAACTTATCAGTGATTTCTTGAGGCGCTCATTAGCGCTGTCGACCTCGGCTCGCCAGGCGCGGTTGCAGGAAGGACGCGGCACGGTGATTCTTGCGTAGCAGACAGGAGGCAAGCCGGATGTTCTCAATCCACGCTGCTCATACATGAGTGTGATGAGACGTGATAAGCAGTGTTGCCGTGAGACCACATGTACGGTGTTCAGATGTGAGTACCTAAAGAAGTGGCGACCACGTGACTCCTCCGGACCCTCGCGGTTGACAAGATAAGTGGCACATATAATGTTAGCTTTAGCCTTTTAGGGACTTTGTGTATAGCATTAACCGACTATGATTTGACGTATAGCTGTGTATTCCTCTAGGTAGATTAGTTACTATATAATAATTAGCTTGTTATTAATTGTGATTGTAGCTATAATATCACTTCTACTAGGTATTGAATAATAAACGGCTAATGCTATACATAGTCCCCTAAAATCGCTAGATCTAGCGTTGATATGTGACACTTATTCTGTCACCGGTGTGGGACCCCATACGGCCACGTGATGCGACAACCACATTGATGAGGCGCGCAATATCTTTTCACACCAATGACAGCTTTCACATAGACTGCGTACAAAGTGATAAGGAAGACAACCCATACTTGAAAAGCAATATTCATGGGCATCTTAAAGCATGTCATTCGTAGGCCTTAAACACATATTCAACGATCCGCTTTTCTGTTTCATCATGAATGGAATTGTCCAGGCATGACAACTCCACCTCCGCTGTTTCCTTTTGACTGTCCAGTAGCCTCGTCCTTCGGTCCAAGCCGCTTCACCCACTATGCACTTGGGGTAGACTTCGAAGGACTTTGACCATTCGTCGTCGCGGCGTCCTTCCCAGGTATTGGAGCTGAGACAGGGGTTGTTACTGGACGTTGGCTCTCAATGTCCCAATTGACTTTCAACGCTAAGGTCCTGTTAGTACACAACTTCACAGCTAAGTCAAAACCACACTTACTGGTAGGGAAAGGGCAAAGTCGGTCCCATTTCTCACTAAGATAAACGGGGTACGGTGAGCAGGCATCCTTGGTCGCGGCCGGAGCAATGGTCTTTGCGACATCCATGACCGCCGATTTGAGGCCGTCCAAAATGGATCCGTTTGCTGTTCCCTCGGTCTCGGCGTGTCCGTTGACACCGTTCGTGGCCTTCTGACCGCTCGTCTGTGAATTACTCGTCCAGCTAAAACCGGGCAAGGATGCAGGTACAGACTTCAGATTCGCCAGAGTAGATTTGCCTAGCCAGACCCTCGCTGGTCGTAAGCCAGGACATCTCTGCAATATCACCCTGAACATTGACGAAACTGCGATGCGATTGACGTTTTCGCAAAGATCAACGTTGACATTGGGTTCCAGTGGCAAATATGAGTCCAGCGGTCGATCAAGCTTGACTTTCTTGGGATCGGGAAAAGCGACCACATCCATGTTGGCTTCTTTGCAAGAAAGTGTAGTTCCTTCGGCCTTGAGTTCGATCCGTTCTCGGTGCTTGTCTCCAGTGATAACGTACTCGACCCGGTAAGCAATACTAGAGCTCGAGAGCCTCGTCAGTTCCATAATGTACCTCGAGAGCAGCTTGTTTGATTCAATAGTGCTCATTTGTGCCAGTCTTTGCATATCTGGCAAGCGTTCGATATCATTCTTGAACATGTAATCAAGGGCCTCGGAGACCACAGCGCTCTGGCAGACGGCCATGGAGCCACCTAGTATCATCATGGTCGCGAAAATGTCATCCGCCGATAGTCCAGATTTCCCAAAATTCTTGACGAGTTTCACACCGGCTGAACGAAGCGGAGTCTCTGGAAGAGATCGGTGGCTCCAAGAGAAGCACCAACGGTCGTCCATATGGTCCAGCTCCTTGATGTAGGCTTGCTTGAGCTTCGTGAGCGCATTATGTGATTTGCACCTAAGAATTACCGACTGTACAGGGTCAAAATCAGACATGCAGACTTGCACCACGGTCAAGATATCTTGAAGCTCGCTTTCACTGATGATACCATGTGGGTAGGCTTCGGTCTTCGTGGGTATAGATAGGAACTCGGCGCAGAAGCGGACCGGTACCATAGAGACAACATCGCGGATAATATCGACTTCGCGGAAATCGGCAAGCTTGTAGCAACGCTGGGCCAGCAGCTCGATCGTCTCCTGCTCGAAAAAGGAATGAACACTTCCCGCAAAATTGACATCGTCTAGAATGATATCGTCGAATACTCTGCTGATGTCCTTGACCTCACGAAGATCCGCCTGATCTTTGTTGTTGAGCAATATCAGAGCCGTCCCGAGTCTCCTGTGGAAGGTGGCCTTGTCCGCAAGGATCTTTCTGACGCCGGTGTAGGTAGAGATGACTTCTGGCTGACGCGGGTTGTGCCACGAGCTAAAGTCATAGCGTTTTCCTTTGCCCAGCTTGCCCAAGATCTTGTCCATTTCACTAGACACGGTTAACGGATAGTGGATCAATACCGAGTCCGGGTTGAAGTGGTCAGGGAAAGCTCGGAGGAATAACTTGTAAAAACAGCAGCCGTTGTCAATATCGACATCGTAGTCGGCTTCTGCAAAGCCCCAGTTGGTCAGGAGTTTCGGGTGATAAGACGTGGTATAGAAGCGGTCACCTCGAACGAGGGCAACCGCGTCAGAGAGGACAGCTCTGGAAGTGGTATAACTGGGGCACAAGCCGGAGCCTGGAGTTCTAGGCTCTTTTGCGTCCTCGACCACAAGTCCCGGGTACAATTCAACATTGTCAGGATGACCATACAGATGCTTCAACTGTTCTGCGACCTCGGGATCTCTTGTGATGCTGGAGAATGAGTCGTGCGGCTTCAACAGAAAATGCTTCCTGAACTCGTTGAGAGTCGCCAGATTCCATGATCTTGCTTGTTGTATTCCAAGAATCTCCACTGCCTTCATGACAGCTGGAACCTGTCGCGGGCCAAAAGCATTGGCGCAGTCATTAACACTGCTCGTGATGATCTTGATCAGGTCTTCGTCCTTGAAAGTGCCGTCCAGCTGTCTGTTGAGCTTCGCGAATGGTCTTTGTGGAGGCTCAAGCGCAGTAAGCTCTGTCTCGAGGACCATGAGTTTCCCCAGGAATTCACGTTGAGGGACATCTTCTGCTTTCTTGCCCTCGAAAAGCTCCGCAAACAGATCCTGTGACCATTTATCATCCCGGTCGGATATTGCAGCATGCCATCGGTAAACGAGGTTAAACTCAGCACTGACTTGGTTCCCGGCACCCAGAGCTGGTCCACCAGGATATTCAAGTCTCGGATTGAGTTGCCAGTTGCTGTCTGTTTGATTCAGGTTGAGGATTGTTCGCACATAGTCAACGAGAACTATGTTGATATAGAGACCACATGTAATCAGTCGAGCAGTTTGAAAGACATCATTCTCGTATTGCTCGGCTGTCTTTCGATTCTGCGGGCTGGGTTTGTCAAATCTGCCATTCTCATTGATGGAAACCAGCTGCTGGGCAACATGGTTATGAAAACGATTGAACATAATCAGCAGAACACCAACTCCAGGCGGAAACGACAAGAGCCGGACCTCCGAGAAACAGTCCGGCTTAAGCATGCCGTCTTGAAACGTGCGGACTCTGGACTGCTCTGTCTCATTACTGCCGTACAGAGGTGCCAGATCGAGGTATGATGAGGTGTCGGAAATGCCATAATCGCGATGATTCGTTCTGAAGATATCATGGATAATGATTGAAGCCAGATAGAATAGCACAGACGAGATCTTGTTTGGGTGCGGTGTTGGTTGCTTTCTGAGCAGAACGCTGTCAAAAACGACCGATGGGTCCGGTAAGCAGGCGGGTTGCAGAGAAGCAGGTTTCACCGTGCGGGCATATGGCTGACCGGAAAGCTGTTGTTCGAACCATCTGCGCTTCGATACTTGAACTTTTCGCCGAGATACATTTCTGGAGGGTGCTGCAAGTCGTTGTACAGTGTTGTCAAGAAGCTGTCCGTGATACGATCGCCGATAGGATCACCTGCGATCTTGATGGCTGCAGCTATGACATCCTCCATGATATAGTCTCTGTCGTCGGTCTCCTCGTGGAGCGCCGCATCCTTCTCGACTTTCACCAACGTTGCGAGCGATTTGAGCCCGAGTTTTGGTACATCTTGCAGAGCGTCCCAGGCAGCCGCACTAAGGCCGGATGGTTTCTGTTTGCGCATGTTGGCGTCTTCGACCGTACTATCAGTTTTCGAAGAATAGCGTGAAAGTACTTGGCTTTTCGCTGGCTGCTGTTTCGGTGGCTCGTGTTTCGTTTGCTCTTGTGTCGGTGTCTCTTTTGTCGATTCCTCGCCGCTGGGCGCAGCAGCACTTTTTTGAACCGGTGTTTCCTGCGTTAGCGTTGAAGACGATGGGATGAGCTCTCTGCTCGAAGAGCGTGAGAGTCTATCTTTGAGCCTGCTGAAGTAGGACTCTCGCCTGCGGAGAGGCGGGGTTTGCTGTGAGGGATTGTTCGTCGTCATGGTTGATTCAGACTTGGTATATTTTGGGCTTCGTTACTATGTGCCAACTAGTCGTGTGACCCTGAGGGCGTGCACGCGGCGTGACCAGTATGATCGATTTTCCCAGTGTGATGACGCTACGGTCGTTACCACCTGCCAGCCTGATGATGGAGTCTTTGTCGATGAACAATCTTGATCATGCGGTTTCGCTTGCAAATGGTTCAAATCCGAACAGAGATGAAATCGATAGGCCGCGATGATCGCGATTCCTAGGGAGGTGATGCTGTAGGCTGTGAAGTTTGGGACAAAGACGAATGACTTTTGCGCTTTACTTATACTGTGTCCATAAGCAAGCCGTTTGCATCATGGTCATTCTGACTTCGTCTCCGTTGGTGATAGTAGGTATAGGCTCCCGATAGAGTACAAACGATAATGGACTGACAGGAGCTAGAGCTGCAAAACTACGGAGCGCCAGCCAGCCACAGTTAAACGAGACCTACCAAGAGGATCAGGTAGCCGCGCCATATTCGACGCACGCGCTGTCACTTCCTTCTCTGTCTACTGAAGATACGGATGAACAAAGGAAGTGCAAGCCACTTGGGCAGGAAGATCGGCCTATCCGAGGCAAGCACGTAGCGATCTAACCCAAAAAGTCGCGCTCAGGGGCAGCGCTTCATCATCCTTCCGTTACATATATTCGTGACATGATTTATTGAGGAAGACCTGGGCGCGAGTATGGAGCCTGCTGGTCATCAGTGATACCATAGACGTAGTAGATGCTTCATTCAGTGAATATATTATGAGCACAGTATGAATAATCGATAAAAAATGGTCGAAGTTACTACATATTATCCAATGTGGGAAGTTTAGCCGAACCAAAGGCAGCAATATTAGCCGCAGCTAGTTGAAACTTTGAGCCGCGGTAGCATTTTTGGGCACCGGACGTGTTCACCTGTCACCATCTGACGTGTCGGGCATCAACATACAGTGCTTGTGAAGCTTTTGCCTCCAAAAACATCTTCCTTTCGACATCGAGCAACCGCCCGGTCGACCTCCAATTGCCCAACAGCTCCAATGGCATCTAAACCAATCACACTAGACATCAAGTCTAGAGGTAAGCCCATCAGAAGGCTACCTAAAGAAACCTCGACATACCTTCAAAGCAGTACCTCCGACCTCTACCAGCGCCTCGCAGCTGAGTCGGGCCTCTCTGTACACCGAATTCGGGTGACCAAGGAGGACGGCAGTGCTCTACCCAACGCGAAAGACTGGAGTATCGAGCGCGCCGGCCTGAAACACCAGAGTGTCCTCAGTGTCAAGGATCTTGGTGAGCCAGAGAAATGATCACGCGATCAACATGGCAAGAGTCTAACAGAGCCCAGGACCTCAAATCTCATGGCAATTGGTATTCGTCATCGAGTACGCTGGACCTCTGCTTATTCACCCCTTGATCTACTTCCTTCGACCATACCTTTTCCCGAATGCAGGTCCGCCTTCTACAGCACAAACGCTTTCTTGCCTCATGATCGCTGCACACTTTCTCAAGCGCGAGCTGGAAACACTCTATGTCCACCGCTTCAGTAGCGCGACCATGCCGTTCACCAACGTTTTCAAGAATTCGGCGCACTACTGGCTTTTGGCTGGTGCAAACATTGCTTTCTGGACCTACAAGACCAACGCTCCCACCGCGACATTGACAAATCCCTTGATCATTCTTTCCGCACTGGCGCTTTACGTCGTTGGAGAGTTGGGCAACCTCTCGACACACTTGACGTTGAGAGGCCTGCGCAGTGCTGGAGGCGCCGAGCGTGGTATTCCAAAAGGACTCGGATTCGACTTGGTCACATGTCCCAACTACATGTTCGAAACGATTGCATGGGTGGGTATGCTCCTCATGAGCTTCAGCTTGAGCACGCTCATCTTCGTGGTCGTGGCTGTTGGACAAATGGCAGTCTGGGCGAAAAAGAAGGAATCGAGATACCGGAAAGAGTTTGGCGATAAGTATTCGAAGAAGAAGTTCGCTATGATTCCGGGTCTTTCCTAGACTGGACAAACATACGCGATGAATGAGCATGTGACGGGAAGAGCAAGCTCCCTCTATAGATTAGACATTAATCTACGCACAAGTTCCTATAGATTACCTAGGCGGGTCTCTACTCCTGTGCCCTTCTCAATTGTTCCGGTTCTTCTGGGTCAACCATGAGTTCCACCTCTTCACCGCGACCTTCGGCAATCATCATTTCAGCGTCGAATACTAGCCCTGACAATAGCAAGTTGAATTTCCCTGGCCAACATTTCTGTAAGACATGTTGGTCTACGAGACAAGTGTTCATCGACCTGGTATTGTTGCCACGGTTGACAAAAAAGATGTCGCGACATGATCTAAGGTGAGATCGGTCACGGCCATCGATGCTAAAATGTCCTTCGCAAATAAACCTACGGCATTCCGGAAGGCGGCCAGACATAAGTATGAAAAACGCTATCCAGTTTTCCCATCCTAGAGGGACTTCTGGATCAGGCTGCGTTAAAAGACGGATGTTGGTCAGATAGATCCATTTCAAGGTGTCTCTGTGCTTCAATAGAAACGTCTTCAGCTCTGTAATGCTCGTCTTGAATCCACCAAGATCAACCCAGGTAAGGCAAGGAAAGTAGACCGCGTAATAGTCGGTACCAAGCATCCAGCTGAGCGGGACAGGGTCTGCCGCGAGGTCAGTGCCGGGGACATGAAGACGTAGGACTCGTAGTTCCGCCAGATGCTCCAGAAAAGTCGGCCATACTCTGACTGCAGAAGACCAATAATCATCGATGTGAGGCGGGGTGTCCTGTTCTGGTAAATTAGGCACGTCGAGGTGCTCCAGCACATCGAGCTCAAAAGTCTCGACATGCTTCATGAGCCGGTAGATATGGTCCTGCACATCGAAGAAAACATCGCAAAGGTCGGGCGCTACACCCCGAAGTCGAACATCCTTGATCGTCCGATCAATCTGGGCGCCAGCTAATAACAGATGCGTGGCAGCGATTGTTGTCCTTCTCCTACGAGGCTTGCAATTAGATGTCCATTCGCCAATCGTTGGCCTGTTGCGTCCTTCGAGTACCAGAGTGTCAATGTTGGACCATTGGAAGTAATCTGTCAGCCATTCGAGACGAGTGCCCGTCCGCTCTTGCTCTTCATCGGCAGGTATTTTAGTGTCGCGTAAGTGATCAGGAAAGAACGCAAGCGTTGTGACTCGGCTACTGGCCCCTCGTTCGTGTATCTTCTGTTTATTTTCGGAGATTGATATGCCGTTATAACAGCATTCGATTCTCAGGCGAAGGTGTTCCCATGAGGCAGCTTCAAAACGTTTGCAGACCTGTCGAAAGGATTTGATATCGCTCTGTGGAAGCAAGCCACTGATCTCGAGGAGCATTTCATTAGGTAGAGCAAGAAACCCCATGGCGACGGTTTTCTTGAGTATCTGGGAACGAGATAGTGATGGGTTGTGAGACAGTGATGGGTTGCAAAATATTGATGAGTTGCGAAATGGATAGGAATGATTTGCCTTCTGAGATAATGAGATTGACCTACTGATGATGCGCAACTACTGCCTCATATATGCTCTGTGCTTCGAGGATGCAACATAAAAACCACCTCGATGAGGTTGATATAGTAAAATCACCTTGATAGAGTGAAGTCCAGAGCTTCAGACCCTGTTTCGGCTGCAGTACAGGACAACCATTCAAACACTTCGATGATTCGAGGATCGATCCTTACACAATACTATCGATCATCGAAACTGCAAGTCGCACGCCAGCCACGATGAATCGATATCCATGCTGTGACCTCATGAAATTCAAGCTCGCGTTCTGCCTCAGGCATGCACAAATCCCGGGCGGGGAGCGGCATCCACCTCATGCATGCCACCGCGAGCACAAGGTCCACTGGTAAATTGCTGCACTGTCGTGCACACTCGCACAACCACACCCTTCGGCGGCTACTCGATGCAACGAGCCTTGATTGACCAATAGCACAAAAAGGGCAGCGTCTACTGCGAAAGATTGTCGCAGCACATAACCATATAATTTATATATATACTTGTCCTCTTGCCAGGCAGAATCCACTTCAATCAATCGAATGACGATAATCGGGAACTGATTAAACGACGCGGGTACCAAAAAAGCTTGGATTCGCGCGTTCTGGCGTTCAATTCCGTTGATTTAGCGTGCTGTTTCGCGACCTCGCGACGCATACCGCCCGGGCCCTCTCTGGGTCATAAATCGTCCTGGACAACTCCCACTCTGATACTTAGCACTCTCTTTGCATATTCACTGTCGGGGTCGATTGACCTACTGTACGCGGTATTGTCACGTCTACGAAAGCAATTGGTATCTCTGCTCTCTGGTTGCACGCGAGCTGCTGCGTCCGGAGCCTGATATCAGAAGCATCGAGACGCGAAGAGACGCGATATTCGACTTCGCATGCTTTGTACTGAAGAGAGCTTCAAGAGTTGGAACATTTTCAAAGGATACACACAATGGAGGAAACCAATTCAACAACGCAGAGGCCGACAAAGCCAACCAGACGACCTTCGCTGCTGCCCGCGTTCGAACCGCTATCTTCGTCTCCGGTCGGGCTGCCGCGTGTGAACAAACGCAAGTTCGACGAATGCTCTCGCGATGATAGACAGTACTATCCCACGCCTGTTCCGACATCATCCACAGGTATCCTACAATCTTCCCCCGGCTCACGACACACGCGTCCTTTCTTGCAACGAAGCGTGTCGACGCTCTCCGAACGCGCTCCGCTAGGTGCCGTGCCTAGTCTCGACCTCCCTTCCAATGGCGAACCCGTCCTCATGGGTCGATCAAGTAATAGTTCCGACTACCAGCTCTCGGCGAATCGTCTGATCTCCAGAGTTCACGTAAAAGCGACATACCGTGGTTCAAGCCAGGAAAGACCTGATGGAGAGGTCATGATCGAATGTGTTGGATGGAACGGCTGCAAGGTCCACTACTTGGGACAAGTCGCTGATCTGGCCAAAGGGCAGACTTTCGTGACCGACGGGAAAGCTGCTTCGATAATGGTCGACGTCCAGGACACTCGTGCTCTGCTGCTCTGGCCCAAGAAAGAGGTCGCGGATCTGACAAGGTCGCCGTCATTGGAAGCATCACCCATCAAGAGAAACCCTGCTGCTGACATGTTTGCATCAAGTCCGCCATCGTTGTTCTCGAGGCTGGACAGTCCGGTGTCGCCGACTCCTGCAGCTCTCCCTGCTAACTCGACTTTTGCTGAGACATTCATCGCTGGCGAATCGTTCTCTCTAGAAGACGACCTGCCTGTCAAAGTGTATGAGGACCAAGACTCCGCGGATGATCTACCGCGAGACGTCACTCCAACGCCAGTTGCTCGTTCGTCGCCGGTCGTTGTTCGCCAGAATAGCCCAGAAAAGGTGTCTCCAGAAGCAGCTCCCGAGCCGAACGTCCAGTCCGAACCGGGAGAGCTCTCTGAACATGACGAAGAGAATGACCCCATCGTCATATCATTTGGTCCTTTTGGCGACAATCTCCTTGCTAAATTCGAGGGCTTGGATTCGACTTCGCCCGATCGTAGAAGGAAGACACCCACCGTATCTCCGTTGAGCGCAAGGTCAAGTCCCCGGAGTGCCGAGCCGATTGTCACTCGAACCATCCGGGAGTCGCCCATCAAGAACCACGTCATCAACCAGCTTGCTTTCTCTCGTGTCCACTCCATCCCGATCTCGCAGATTTACACTAATTTGCCCTCGGAAATGAAGACGATCACTGATGACAAGAAGGAGTTGAGGCCCGACGAGCTGAAGATGTTTCTGGACAAGATTACCTGCGTTGGCGAGATCAGCAGAAACGGAAAGGATGCAGCAGGCAAGCCGCTTGAGAACGAGTTCTACTACATCCCGGACTTTGACGAAGACGAGCCACGACGTACTGCCGTCAGTATTGGAAAGCCTCCGCTTAGGAACGTGAGGAAACAACACAAGGTGATCCTACCTCATGATAGAGTATGCTCCTCCTGCCGTACTGACTCCTCATTTCTAGCAATATTATTGGAAGCGACCTCGCGTCTGATCTCGTTGAGCTTGGTTTGTCGAGCGGTCTGTCATCGAATACGTGCATCGAGCCTCAAGATGGCTGGCGTTCTTGGTCTTTTGATTGGTGGTTGTTCGTTAATGGGTTGCACAAGTGCATCCCGGGGTACGCGGTTGGGTGGTCTCGATCGGGATTGTCCGATAGCTCGTGAATGATACATGGTCCTTGATGCGCTGCAACATGTATACCATAGTGAGAAATCATAGAGAGAGAATGCAAAAGATGAAATTATGATAGTTGCACAAGGGTCGAAGAGGAAGCGAATGCTAAAGTGTGGGGTAGCTCCGTGACTGCTGTCTGAAAAGGTGACGTAATGGCGGAATAAGTCCCGCATATCAATGCATGTGGCTTGCACTTCACTTCACCTCGCTTTTATCATAACTTCCCTCGCTCACGATCTTTTGTGACAAGCGCTGTGCCCTGACGTACAGGAGACCGTGTCAAGATATGTCATTGGTGCTCGACGATTGTGAAGATACAGAGCGTATCCATCCACTTAGGTCTATATCGTAGACGCCAGGCTTTGGGTACATGTGAGTCTCAGCAACAATTAACTCACTTGAAGAGCCGCCACGTTACCTCCAAACCCGAGCATTTTATTGATCGGTCGAGCAAGAATACCACGTGATATTGCCAAGCCCTGGAGCGCGCTGCTGCCTAAGACAACCGCTCCTTCCATTGCAGACTTCTCCAACTTGAACTTCACTCTCCCAGTCAAGCCCCTCTCTTATTTATCCCACTGCCTTCTTCAGAAGTCCCATCTTCCTCCTTCCAACTGCGAATACTCTCAACATGCCACCCAAGAAGAAGATCAAAGTCGCGGCTACTTCTGGCCCCTCCCTAGCTTTGAGCCGCGTTCAAGGCGATGATGAAGAAGACGTCCACGGACGCGAGATCGCGATGTCTCTGGGTTACGGCAGGATCAGTGCTACTGTACGTCGGACTGAGGATGTTCACGCGCATCACTAATGTTGTCATTTAGTTCAACAAAAAGAAAGCCAGATACCAGCAGACTATCACATATGAGTCTTCCACGCCTTTTGACTTGACTTCCGTAAGTACATTCACGAACGACGACGATGGACCTACACGTTGAAGGCACGGCGTTTGGTGGTACTGCAATGCGACACAGCCCCCTCAGATGTCCCGTGTTTCGCGTGTATAGCATTTATAGAATTGCTGACATTTTTAGGCCACAATCACAGCCGGCGCATTCACCGGCCGTCAAGTGGTCCTCCTGGAACCGCAGGCTAAGGCTGTAGTCCCATTTCGTTTCATGGACCTTCCAGCAGAACTTCGCAACATGATCTACGCCGAGGTGTTTGGTCAAGCGTACGAGATACACGTTCGCATGAGAAGCTCGGGGCCCTTCGCAACATGTCGCGACACTCGTGGCCACTATATTCCAACCCCGCTTCCAAAACTCAACATACTCGCGACGTGCCGCTCCATTCACGACGAAGCCTCCTCCATGTTCTATGGCTCTGTCAGATTCCACCTTACTTCGGCACACCTCACCCGCTTCCTTACTTCGATTTCAATGCATGCGAAGTATATCCGTAGTGTTAGTCTGAGCGACTGCTCGAACGGCACGAGGAAAGCCATGGTACTCCTTTCTGCGGTCAAAGAGCTGGACGTCCTTCGAATCGACTCTACTTACTACTTGAGATCTGGAAGATATTACGCGTACCGGCTCAAGCCACTTTTGCAGGCCCTGCAAGAAAAGATCAACGATCGCGAGGCGGTGTGCCGCAAAATCGTGTTCGCAGTCAGCCGTCTGGAAACGGAGGCGGTCGCCTCAGCCACGTTTGCGGAACTTCGTAACGAGGCGTTCAGGTACCTCAAAGACAGAATGGAGCCAGAGCTCGATGACGAGACTATTGCACCAGCATCGGGTCCGGTAGTCAGACGCGACACAGGACGGCCAAAGCGTGCCGTGGTCAAGACTGTTTCGTATGCTGAGGACGACTGAGGTGATACACAGGGTTCATATCGAGGATAGGGGGACGGTAGTGAGACCCAAACCCCCCAAGTTCGAGGAAACCAGCGAGTAACTGCCACCATCCTGGGAAAGGATGCTTTGGACGATTGAGAGATGATGCACAGGGTCATGATGACATTTCATGGGACGGTAGTGAGACTCATGCCCATCACGGCCGAGGGATTTTGCAAGTATCTGCTTTTCAATCAAGGGGGAAGTGACGAAGCTACGAGACAAATGAGTAAAGGAAGCATCATGAATTTCACGAAAGAAGTAATCTTGCGAAGCAGATGCAAATAACATGACACAATGATATCCGAAACTATTCATGAAAACTTATACCTGCTCGTTGACGAACAGACCAGCCATACCCTGACCGGTACCAATGCACATCGAGGTCAACAGGATCTTCTTCTTCTGTCTCCTGCACTCGCTCAAACCAGTAACAATCTGTCTCGCACCGGTGCAACCAAGCGGGTGGCCAAGAGCGATGGCACCACCACGTGGGTTCATCTTCTCGTATGGGATCTTGAGGTTGTCCTTGCAGTACACAGCCATGCTTGCAAATGCCTCGTTGAGCTCAATGACATCGCAGTCGTCAAGCGAGATCTGGAACTTGGTGAGGAGCTTTGGAATGGCGACGGTTGGGCCAATACCCATGATGCGAGGCGCGAGACCGGCGACGGTGGCGCCGACGAACTTGGCGAGGATTGGCTGGCGGAGCTCGAGAGCCTTGCTGCGCTTCATGAGAAGGATAGCGGCCGCTCCGTCGGTGACTTGAGACGAGTTACCACCAGTGCTGCGGTCACCGCCGAGGTCGACAAAGGCTGGGCGGATCTTGCTGAGGCTCTCGTAGGTGGTGCCCCATCTTGGGCCCTCGTCTTTGGTCAGCTTGACCGACTTGACCTCGCCGGTCTTGGGGTCCTTGACCTGGACGGTGATTGGAACGATCTCGTCGTCGAAAAGACCGGCCTTCTGTGCCTCCTCGGCACGGCGGTATGACTCGGCGGCGTACTTGTCCTGCATTTCTCTTGTGATGTCAAAGTCTCTGCCGACGTTTTCGCTGGTCCAGCCCATTGGCATCATGCAGTCTTTTGAGTCCTGAGTGCTGAGGATTTCGTCGGCGAATGGACGCTCAAGACGGTCGCCGCCGGCGCTCATGGATTCGGCACCAATTGCGACTCCGATCTCGATAGAGTCGTTGATGATCTGGTTGGCAATATCTTGGACGGCCTTCAATCCAGAGCTGCAGAAACGGTTGACGGAAGATGCTCCAGCGGTCTTTGGGTAACCGGCGGCGAGGGAAGCAGCACGGCAAAAGTATGCTGCTTTGGCATCAGAAACCTGTTGCAATTGTCAGACTTTGTGATATGACCGAGATGTTTGGAGACCCACGTTTCCGAGACACACGTCCTCGATGAGGTCTGCTTCGAGCCTGGATTTTCGCAGAACCTCCTGCAATGTGTAGAAGACCAAGCTCTCTAGTTGAGTGTCCTTGAGACCTCCCTTCTTGGCCTTGCAGAGAGGTGTACGGAGAGCGCAAGTGATGACAACATCATCAGGGTGCTGCTCCTGGCTGAAGAAAGGTTAGGTCAGGTGTATCCTTCTCCTGATGCGCGGCTTCGGCTTACATGGCTGCAACACCACTCGATCCAGGAGTCATCTGCTTGATAACAGAGGTGATACGTTCAACGGCCATTTTGAAGGTGTGGTGTGATGTGAGGCGGTAGTGGTATGGAGGATGGCAAAATCACAAGTCAAGTGTCGACGGAGGAGTTGGAGCTCGGTATGGATGTCGGTGGTTATTAATGAACGTCGTCGGCCGCAGCGGCATAGACACCCAAGTCGTACCCTCGGTGAACGCGGGCTTCAATCTGGGGTCGAGCCGAGGCAATTGCACCGGCTTCAAAGTCAAACCAGAAACAGCCGTGGAGACGCAGAGCCGCATCACGTGACGGAACCTTGATTGTGGATCCTCCCTTCCGTTCCGCGTCATACCACGACCAGGCATACACATTCACATCGGCAACCTCTGCGACTATACATTCCCTACCCTGACGATAGCCCTTGGCACTTCAGGACATTCTGCAGCAACATACCGGACAGCCGCCGAAGCAAACCAAATACACTTGGCGCATTCCCGATAGCCACTACCATCGCAATGGACAATGACGCTGGCTCCGAGCTCTTCGGCAACTACGAGGCAGAACTCAGATTAGTACAAGCAGACCTGAACCAGAAGCTGGACCAGGTATCAGAGCTATCCGGCGAGCAACGCAAAGCCGCAGTGAGCAATGCGCAACGATCCCTCGATGAGGCGAAGGAGCTGGTACGATAGACACCATTGACCCCTACGATCCCGACTAACGCTCTCATAGCTGGACTCCATGAGATTAGAGAAAGAGAACCTCCCCGCCAACCAAAAAGGCAAAGTCAACGCCAAATTTCGCAACTACCAACACGACGTCGACATCGCGAAGCGCAAGCTCGAGTCGCTGTCAAGTGACCGCGCAGCGTTGTTGGGCAGACGATACAAGGACGACCCGAGCGGTGACGACCAGTTGGAGCAGAGGCAGCAACTACTGTCCGGCACAGAGCGCTTGGACCGATCGAGTCAGAGATTGAGGGACAGTCAGCGCGTGGCTCTCGACACGGAAGATATTGGTCGCAACACGCTCGCCGATCTGAGCAGGCAGAGGGAGACGATTGAACACACCCGTGGCACGCTGTTGGAGAGTGAGGGATATGCGGATAGGAGTAACAAGACGCTGAGGGGGATGGCGCGTAGGTAATGCAATTCGCTTTTGCTTGGGGTTGGGACATGTGTTAACCTTCCACAGGATGGCTACCAACAAGATAATCACCATCGCAATCATCACGATCCTGGTCATCCTCATCATCTCAGTCATTGTTAGCAAGTTCAGGTAGACGCTTTTCTGGGAAAGACTTTGCACGAGTACGTGGCGTATGGATATCGGGATACCAAAGGAAAGCATGGGTTGGTTTCGAACATAATCATCAAATATAATCTACAGGGTATAAAGCTCTGCTATATGCATCACACAACCACCAACGCCAAAAATGCTGCCTATATGCACCCCAAGCGGTCTAACTCTCCTTGTTGCCGTTCAGATACGCCCTCCAATCCGTTTGTCCACCACCCTCGCTATCGCCTTGCTCCCAGCCTGAGCTCTCGTTCCAACCACTCCACGCACCCAGTCCAGCCAAATGCCTCATTGTAGGCCGTCCATGGGGACAGTTCCATGGCTTCTCCATCTCGCCCATATTTCTGACCACTTTCTCCATTCTGCTCTTCGGCAACGTCTTACCAACCATGATGCTGCTCCTGCAAGCTCTCATCGCCAGCATCTTTCTGACTTTCGTCGGCCGAGGAATCTCATTACCAGACGAGACAGTCTCGCTTAAGAGATGGATCAATTCTTCGAGATCCGACAGAGTGAAAGTCTTTTCCTTGCTCGTTGGCAGCGAGAGCAGTTTACAGCGCTGACCCATGGGCAAGTCGCCGCTTTCATTAATGACGAGCTCGAAACCGTTGGCCACGAGGGCTGCCGAGTTGGAGAGGATGATCTCTTCTTCTACTGCGGTGAGCTCGAGCGGCTTCGGTTGGACCAGACGTTGCGGCTCTAGTGTTGTCGTCCTCGTCAGGCGCTCGAAGTTGAACTTTTCGTCCGCGGCGTGTTGGTCGATGATAAACATGTGGTCTTGATTGACGGCTGAGCTGGGCTGGGTCGAGTCGTCGGTCGCGGGTCGGACAGCGAGGATGAAGCCGAGGTTGAATTGTCCAATGATGCGCATGCGTCGGAAGTCGTTCTTGGAGATGGTAAGGGAGAGTTTCGACTCGGCGTCAGGTGCTTCAGGGCCATCTGCTGTTGTTCCCGGTATTTCATCAGATGCTGGACTTCTCCGAGCTTGATCTCTTTCAGTCGAATCCGAGATCTGTGACGCAATCTCCGCGGTCGACGTCTGAATAGTCTGCATCAGATTCACTGTTGCCTCTCTTCGCGAATTTCTAGCTCGTAAAATCTGGCTGGCCCGCTTCAAATTCTGGTCCGTTGGCCGTGCAGAGACCTCTTCAGCCTCCTGTATCATCCGTGCAATCTTGGCATCCTCCCTGATCTTCTTGTCCTCTTCGTCCACATACTCATCATCAGAATCCTCGGTCTCGATGAAAGGGGTTCGGAACAGAGGAGCATCCTCGCACGCGGATGCCTCTTCTTCGTCAGGATCCTCCACCGACGCTGCGTCTTCAGCTTCGAGTGCTTGAGTGTGCGTCATAAAGTGAGCACTGGGTCGTGGCTGGGCATTGAATGTGTCTTGATCGTCATCAGGAGATCTTCCCATTAACTCAGACTCCTGGTCGTAATCGGACATCTGAGTACCTGGCGCTGTGAATCGTCGTAGACTTCGCGCAAGCAGCGGACTAGCTCCAAACTTTGCAATACTCTGTGTATCTTTCGGCTCGTACACCCGACGCCTTTTCGAGGCTGGGGTATTGTCTGTTCTTGCGCTTGTTCGATCCACAATTTTATCTTGAGCCATGTCAGAAGGCGTCCGCTTTGTTATCATACGATCGAACGCATTCAAGGCTCTACCCGAAGGAGTTCGTATACGATCATTGATTGCTGGATGATTATCGTCGTTTTGTTCGCCTTGTTCTTCCTCATCTGACAGTTCTACCGTTTCCGTATTGACCACACTTTTCTGCTGAAGGTGTTTAGCTTTCTGACTTGCGATGCGGGCATTGAAGTCTTGAACATCACGTCGTAGTGGCGGGGGCCGTTGTGAGAAGAGATCGTCGTATGCTGAGCTGAGCGGATGAGACTGTGGTTGTTGTGCTATTTCGTTAAGCAACTCAGGCACAGCCGGTTGCTGCGGCTCATCTGGATCTTCCTCATCTTCCGCGCCGTGAGGCTCTCGACGTCCATCTCCGACGGAGTTATCAGCCTCAGGCTCCGACTGTCGTCGAGTAATGGCGTCTGCCAGCTTCAATTTATCTCTTGAGGGACCAGCTTTCTGTGCACGCGCTTGCGGCGTAGCATGACGGCTCTCAGCATCTCTTCCGACCCACTGAGCGATCAGATTCCCTGGTGATCCATTTCCGACTACCTTACCGCTCTCAGCAGAAGGTGAGCCTGCATTCTCGGATGCTTGCGAGCTCTCAGAGACAAGTGACGACTTCCTAGTAACATTGAGAGGCTGAAAAGCGGGCAGTTTCTTTGGCGCGAGCTGAGAAGCAGGAACACTCTGATCGACAGATTCGAAAAGGCGTGATAGTTCCGTCTTCAGAGCTTCCAACAGGGCCGTCTGGTCATGTAACATGATCGTTCGCTTGTCTGGCGACACATTGACATCGTAAGCATTAGTATCCATGACAAGGTTTGCGAAAATGAATGGAGACTGCGAGACATTGAAGCTTTTGTACACTTCATTGAATGCTTTCGATACCTGTGGCAAGGCACACGGTCGTGAGTTGACAAAGAACATTTGCCGATCCGGAGCTTGTCTCCCTTCGCCGAATGTTGGACGAGATATGTGGCCGTGGATCTGGACCTGTTTCGCACGCTCGTCGCTCTGAATATCCAAACGAGCACTCTGAGTGGTTGGCCCTAGGCTTGGTTGCATCTCGAGCTTGAGATCCAATTTGACCAATGCCACCAGAGTCTTAGATCCAAACACATTGACGATATTCTCTCGTGTTGTCGGGTTGCCTTTTGTAGAGAACACTGGCACCTTCTTGGCCTTTGGCATCTGACTGCTTACTGAGAACCGCACGCCCACGCTGATACATGCATAGGCATGTAACAGTCCTAGCACCTTGCCAAACTCTCTCTTGATGTTCTTTTCCAGCTCTTTCCTCCGGACGGGCAGATTCTTGAATAGGTTCTCAACCGAGACTGTGGTTCCTTTCGGCGCAGCAACCACTCCAGTCCCCTTCAGCTTGCCTGATACTTCGAAGTCCAGTCTTGTACCTTTTGCACCCGCTCCAGCTTTTGCAGTAGTGATGTGAAAGTCGGACAAGGCACATAATGACGAGAGTGCTTCGCCGCGGAACCCGAAAGTGTCGAGGGAAGAGAGGTCCTCGTAGCTTGACAACTTTGAGGTGTAGTGCTTGAGTGCTATAGTCTCGTAGTCCTCTTCGGATATGCCATTGCCATTGTCTTGCACCTCGATACTATCGAGACCATGATTCTTGAACCGAACATCGATCGAGGTGGCTCCGGCATCCAGGCTGTTTTCGACGAGTTCCTTGACTACAGAATTGAGGTCGACAATGACTTGACCGGACTGGATCTGATGTATAGAACTGTCCTTGATGGCCTTGATCGTGGCCATTTGTGTCGTTCTTCAACCCATGTCAAAAAATTGTCCAGGCAGGAGTAAGCTGTATGGATGATCAGCATCGCGATCGCGTAAAGTGCGCGCAGAAATGCGGGGAAAATGACAGCATATAAAATTGGGGTAAGTGAACGAACAATGATCTACCCCTCTAATCATCCTTGCCTGTCGACCGAGCTTGCCCAGAGTGAGAGACAGTACAAATATCAGACGTAAGTCCACGAGGTAAATTAGACACCTTATACTTGAATTCCCCCGACCTTCATCTCTATAATCCGGAACCATTCTCACGCTACATCCGCAAGATGCCCAACACCAAGACAGTCCAGGTACCTCATCTGGGAGGCGTCGAAGCCGCATACCAGATGCCAAACTATGACGAAAGCAAACCAACGCTGGTGTTGGTTAACAGCTTCACAACATCTTCCGAACTGTACCAGGCCCAATTTAAGAACAAGGACCTCACCGATGCCATGAACCTCATCGCCATCGAGCTGCTCGGACATGGTCAAACCAGGACCAAGAGCGAGAACTTTACCTACTGGGACACTGCTATCATGAACCTGCAAGTCCTCGATGCATTGAAGATCACAGGCAGAATCTTCGTGCTTGGTACCAGTCAAGGTGGCTGGATCACTACTCGCATGGCGCTGCTAGCCCCTGAAAAGGTACGTTTTCTGCCCATAGTGCTGTAGTAATCCCTATCTTACATACTTAGATCACGGGCATCATTCCTCTCGGCACATCGATGGACTACGAATCGGAGCGAACCCGTAAACTAGGCTGCTGGAACGGCCCAGAAGACCTGATCCCGAACATCAAGGCGTGGACTTCGAGCAAGCCAACACCTGACTTCGAACCACCGGCTGACTACTGCAATTTCCTCATCGATATCGGATTCGGCAAGGACTGTCCAAAGGATGCCCGCGACTACTGGGTCAAGGAGATCCAAGCGAATTATAAGGGTGATGACGGCAGGAAACGAATTAGGATGGCTGCGGTCAACCTCGCTGAGCGAGATGGGCTGCACGGCAGGCTTGTCTATGTCAAGTGTCCCGTCTTGTGGCTTCACGGCACGGCAGATGCGGTATATAGCGTGGCGAATGCGGAGGAAGAGATCAAGATGTTCGTAAACAGTCCAGATGCCAGACTTGAGACTGTTGAGGGAGGTCAGCACTTTTTGAGCTTCTCTCACCCGAAGGAAGTCGACACTGCTCTAATCAAGTTCGTGGGCAAATATGGCAAATAGTCTGGTATAATGCCTCTGTTTCTTCTTTACTCCCAATACAAGCACTATTTATGATGTCCTCAAGAATGATACTCCGCGTCAAACTAACTTCCCACCCCGTTGAATTGCTCACAATGTCCTGTTCATCACGAACCCCAATAACTATTCCCAAGGTCCTCGCCGTTTGCTCCAATGTTGTCGGGATCTCCCGGCTGAGGCACCCTCGAAGGCCCCGCATGTGCTGCCGGCTCTTCGTGCGCATCTTCGTCCTTGCTCTTGCCCTTCAATTTCTTCATAAAACTGCTCATTCGTCCCGGCCCCGGGCTCGGGCTCTTCTTCATCGAGTGTGCTTCGTCCTCTTTGAGACCGTGCGTGTTGGCAAAGTACTCTCCATACGCGTGTGGACGCATCAAGTCGCGCTCTGCTGCCCATGACTTTAGTGCCTCCATGTAGGCTTCACTGCGCTCGGCTTGAGGCTCCGAAGGTCGCGATGCTCTTGGCGCTCGTGGTGGTGGGTCGCTCAGTGCGTGTGCGTAGTCTGGTAGGGTTTCGTTGTCGGGGTCGTTGCGCGGTAAGGTCATGTTGTTGGTTGTGGTATGCGCTGTCTCGATCGGTGCGGCGGCAGAGTATTGCGCGTGAGGCATTGCGGGTGGTGAGTTGACCGTGGCGTGTGCGTAGTCGGGTAGTGATCCATTGCGCGATGGGTCTGGTATTTGCTGCGCTACAGATGCAGCTTGCGTGTAGCTTGGTAGAGAGTCGTCTTGTGGTGGTATCGCGTCTTGCGCTGCCTCCGGGGCTTTGGCCTCTGCTGCGCTTGAATTGTTCATGCTCGTAATGATCTCGGCTGAGCGACTGGAGCTTGCGATTGGTACCGAGAGGGAGTGAATACTAGTGGGCTATATGTTTTGAGGTGTAGAGAGGTGTCTGGTCTGGCGACAGGGGCTGTAATGTAGACTACCTTACGATCTACCTTGTCCCGTTTTTGGATCTCGTGAGTACTTACAGAAATAGAACGGTACCGGCAGTAGTACCAAAGAATGGGTTATTCCCGCAGACTCTTTGCAGAGAAGCTTTGCTCGAACGTCATTGGAGGGGTGAGCCGTGTTCAGAGACTTACCGTTCTACATCATGTACGCCAGGAGGCTTCCAGCATGTAGCCAAAAGGGAGCGATGTACGCCGCAAGGCTATGTTTTTGCAGCCACGATGTTGCGAATGTGGTTGTTAGTTGAAGTAAACCTGGTCATGCATGATGAACGTTTCCTCGATCCGCAAACACAAAATCTCACTTTAGCCAGTCATGGCTTGGCATTGAAGCATGTGATTTTCCGTACGCATATCACCAGGGCGGAAAACGCTTCCGTTATCGAGGACGAAGACAAAACCACGCATTCAGCTATCAATTGCTATGCCCAATGCGGGCAGTCGCCAAATCGATAGTTCCTACCCCGCGAGCCTTGCTGGAGCTCTGATCTCAGGCAATCTCACATGTCTCTCACCAATCGAACGAACCGTGGCATGCACAGAGAGTATGTCCAGATGGCCCGGGGTTCAGGCCGTGATCACTTGCGACTCTGTAGTACCAGTGTATGAGCGCGATCCTCACGACTACTTGTGGATGAATGGTGAAGCAAAGATCACGCGTTGCCTTCAGCCTCAGCACAGGCTGTACAAATTCAAATCAAAGCTGGCCAAGAGCCCCTCTCATCGGTCAAATCCCGCTTTGAGCGACTTCGAGCCTTTCGAAATGCGTATACCGAGTGGAACATGTAACAGATCTGAGGCATCAATGTTGAAAACACAAGTTCAAACAAGGTTAGATGAATTGATGCACGCCGGCGTTCCTGAAAGCGGGATCTTCACCCGATCAGGCCGCCAAGCAATGCGGGGATGCTCTTGGTTGCTTCATGTCTGTCGAGCAAGCAATTTACCACTCTTCCTTTTCGATGAGTCCACCTCTGAATGTTTCCATGCTCAGACCATGCTCTCCCTTTTCTCCCCAGCAATAGTGCACTCCTCGGTCTTTGCTCCTCCGTAAGCCGGCATCCGGCCACCAGGAGACTGGAAGAGGCTGTGCAATAAGGAAATGCTACTGAAACAAGAGGCACGGCTTCACGCACCTCGACCAGGTCAAACTGGAGCTAATTACGACCGAGCTGTGAGCGCCGACATCTTCTGCTCTGCGTTGGTGCTTTCGAGCTCGGAGCTCCATGCTTAGCACAGCTCGAGACGTTACTAGACTCCCCAACCTTGCAGTCCGAGGCGAGTTTCAAAGCAAAGCCTCTGTTTACTTCTCCTCGTACAGATCGCCTGCACTTGCCGTCGAGGTAGCTCGATGTCTCACACTGAACACAGCAGTAGGTTTTCTCACCACCGTATCCGCTGTTTGAGATACCGCACAGTCACAGTCGTCGACCTCAACAATGCACTCGCTTGCCGTATCCAGTCAGCCACGCAGAGCACGAACGGTTTTACCATCCCATAGCGCGCTCTCGATGCCTCTCACCAAGTATCAGGACTGAAAGTCTCGAGCGAAGACCAACAACAGCTTCAAGATATAAGTATACAGCTTTCGTCCTATGACCAGTCTCTCATCATTCTCATCGCATATCATCTTGTCCATCTTTCCAGCATCTCTTTTCTAGCAGGCCTAGTCACACTTTCGTTATTACAACACACATACACACTCGCTTTTCAATCTTCACTCTATCCCCTCACCAATCATCAATATGAAGTACACAGCTGCTCTTCTTCTCCTCTCCACCCTCGCGGTCGCTGCTCCAGTCAACAAGCGTACCGAAGCCTACGGCGGTGGTTCTGCCTATGGTGGTGTCTCTGGCGGTGCTTCCGGTTCTTCCTCTGGCGGTGTCTCAGGTGGCGCTGCGGGAGGAGCCTCTGGTGGCATCTCAGGCGGCGCTTCGGGTGGGGTCTCGGGCGGCGCAAACGGTGGTGCCGGAGCTGGTATTGGAGGTTCTGCAGGTATTGGCGGCGGCGCCTATGGAGGCGCTAAGGGCGGCGCCGGCGCAGGAATCGGCGGAGGTGTCGGTGGTGGTGTTTCTGGAGGCGCGTCTGGTGGTGTCGGTGGTGGCGTCTCTGGCCTCATTGGCGGTATCCTTGGTGCTGCCGGCAAGTCAGGTGCTGGTCTTAGCGCACACGGTGGTCTCGGTGCTGGTCTGAGCGGTATGGGTGGCCTTGGAGCTGGTCTCTATGGCTCCTCATCAGGCTCAGCTGGCGCAGGCATCGGTGGCTCTGCTGCTGGTGGCGTTTCTGGCGGCGTTGGCGGCGGCGCGAAGGGCGGTCTCGGTGGTGGCGCGTCTGGTGGCATCGGCGGCGGTGCCTATGGTGGTTCCAAGGGTGGTGCTGGCGCTGGAGTTGGTGGAGGCGCGGCTGGTGGTGTTGGCGGCGGAATCGGCGGTGGCGCTGCAGGCGGTATTTCCGGAGGCGCGGCCGGTGGTCTCGGTGCTGGAATTGGCGGTGGCGCTTCAGGATCTGGATCTGCAGGTGCCGCCGGTGGTGCATCAGGATCCGCAGGTGCTTCTCCTTCCGGTACTGAGGTCAGCCCAACAAACGCGACCCCATCTCCAGCATCGGGCTCTGGCTCTGGCTCTGCTTCTGCCTCCGGCTCTGGCTCTGCTTCTGGCGCTGGAACTGGCTCATACGGCAACTACTCCCCAAGCCCAAGCGGAACTGAAGCTTCCCCAGTCGACTCTACTCCATCCTCTGCTCCATCCTCTGCTCCATCTTCAGCTCCATCCTCCCCGGCTTCTGCTCCATCTTCGCCAGCTTCTGCTCCGTCTTCTGCTCCTTCTTCTCCAGCGCCTGCTCCATCCTCTGCTCCAGCTTCCGGCTCTGGCTCATACAACTCTGCCTCCTCGGCTTCGGGCTCTTCTGAGGCCTCTCCAGACTCTTCTTCTCCAGACTCTGCCTCCCCAACCCCAAGCGGTACTGAGGCCTCCCCAGTCACTGGAACCACCCCTGCTGCAGCTGCTTCTTCTCCAGCCGACAGTGCTTCGTCGTCCATTCCTTCCCTCCCATCGCCTTCTCCATACTCCTACATCGCCTAAATCTAAACGGAGACGACACTTCTGACTACCCTGCTTTGAAGGGAACAAAATGGTGACAGAGATTGACGGTTGCCCACGCTCATTACAACTGACTACAGTCACTCCTTAACGATTTCACGTTACATACAGCCACATCTGGCAGATATTTGCACCTGACGCAATAATCAAGTACATAATACATACTTTTCTTAAAACAAAATAGATGATCTTCTATCAATTGTCTTTTTATTTGTTTATGTCGTGACTACGCACTTTCATCACGATTTCTTTTGCGAACCAATGCACCTCTTCGTGATCCTGGAGACACTATTGTGAGTGAGTAAAGAATGATTATTTGATACTGAGGATAATTGCACTAGCCACGACGCCACATCTCAGGTGGGAGGGTGAGCAGTGGCGGTGCACAATCCCGCCGCGTTGTTGCTCTGCTGGTTGAGGTTTGGATGACGGAGGAACCTGGAAAGCGCCCGAAACTTCGAAATTTTGATACCGACAACACTCCACTACTGTCGCAAAGGTGAGAACCAACCATCCTCTCATACTTGACTTATACAGACTCAGGAACTAAACCTCGCCATTAGATACCCCAACTCATCAACTTTGCTTTCGCCGAACACATTTCCCAAACGACACCAGTACAAGAACTCCAAAGATGTCGTAAGTACTATAGAACTCGCCAGGGTATCAACAGCTCACTCACTGTCTCGCAGGGTCGTCGGTCTCGATTTTGGTACACAGAATGCAGTCATTGTAAGTCCGACAGATTATCACTCTTTTGAACGTCCACTAACAATCACTCAGGCTGTTGCCAGAAATCGCGGTGTAGATGTTATCACCAACGAAGTCTCCAACCGTGCGACACCTTCCCTCGTCGGCTTTGGTCCAAAATGCAGATACCTCGGTGAGAGCGCAAAGAACCAGGAGGTGTCGAACTTGAAAAACACCGTCGGATCCCTCACAAGATTGGCTGGCCGATCGTTGAAGGACCCAGATGTTCAGATCGAGCAAAATTATGTTTCTGCACCACTCATCGACATTGATGGTCAGGTCGGCGCCGAGGTCACATACATGGGCAAGAAGGAAAAGTTCACCGCGACCCAACTCACATCCATGTTCTTGACCCGCGCTCGCCAAACCGCCAGCGACGAGCTCAAGCTCCCAGTCAACGACATGGTGATTGGTGTCCCAGCTTGGTACACCGACGCCCAGAGACGAAGCATCATTGACGCCGCCGAAATTTCCGGAGTCAAGGTTCTTCGTCTGATCAACGAGACTACCGCTACCGCCCTTGGCTGGGGTATCACCAAACTCGACCTTCCAGCTCCAGAGGAGAAGCCAAAGCGTGTCGCCTTCATCGATATCGGCCACAGCAACTACACCTGCTCGATTGTCGAGTTCAAGAAGGGAGAGCTCAAGGTCATTTCCACCGCCTACGACCGTCACTTTGGTGGCCGCAACTTCGACAAGGCCATCGTCGACCACTTTGCAAAGGAGTTCAAGGAAAAGTACAAGATTGATATCTACGAGAACAACAAGGCCAGACTTCGTGTTGCCGCCGCATGCGAGAAGCTCAAGAAGGTCTTGTCCGCAAACGCCAGCGCGCCAATCAACATCGAGTCGCTCATGAACGACATTGATGTCAAGGGTTTCTTGAAGCGTGAGGAGCTGGAGGAGCTCATGAAGCCATTGCTTGAGAGGGTCAACCAGCCACTCGAGCAGGCATTGGCAGAGTCTAAATTGCAGAAGGAGGACATTGACCAGATTGAGATGGTCGGTGGTTGCACACGTGTACCAGCTCTCAAGGCCGCTGTGCAGAACTTCTTCGGCAAGCAATTGTCCTACACCATGAACGCCGACGAGGCCATCTCCCGTGGATGTGCTTTCAGCTGCGCCATTCTTTCACCAGTCTTCCGTGTCCGCGACTTTTCCATCCACGATATTGTCAACTACCCAATCGAGTTCACCTGGGAGAAGAGCCCAGACATTCCGGATGAGGACACCAACCTTACCGTTTTCAACCGTGGCAACGTCATGCCATCCACCAAGATCCTCACCTTCTACCGAAAACAGCCTTTCGACCTCGAGGCCAAGTACGCCAAGCCAGACATGCTTCCTGGCAAGATGAACTCTTGGATCGGTCGCTTCAGCGTCAAGGGTGTCAAGGCTGACAGTGCTGATGACTTTATGATCTGCAAGCTCAAGGCTAGACTAAACCTTCACGGTATCCTCAACGTAGAGCAAGGATACTACGTGGAAGACCAGGAAGTCGAGGAACCAATTCCAGAGGACAAGGATGCCATGGACACCGACAAGACCAACGGTGACACACAGGAGCCACCGAAGACACGCAAGGTGAAGAAGCAAGTGCGCAAGGGTGATCTTCCAATCTCGTCAGCAACCGCTTCGCTCGAGGCTTCAGTTGTTGCCCGTATGGGTGAGCAAGAAGGTTCAATGATCATGGAGGACAAGTTGGTCGCCGACACCGAGAACAAGAAGAACGAGCTCGAGAGTTACATCTACGAGCTCCGAGGCAAGATCGACGAGGAGTACGCCGAGTTCTCCAACGATGACGAGAAGACCAAGATCAAGGAGAAGCTCGAGGCGAGCGAGGTAAGCATTCACCCAGATACATTCTGCTCCACGTGGCACTAACGAATCATGCAGGACTGGCTCTACGAGGACGGCGAGGACGCAAGCAAGAACGTGTACCAGTCGAAGATTGAGGAGATCCGCAGCGTGGCCGGACCTATCGTGCAAAGATACAATGACAAGATCATGGAGGAGCGGGAAGCCGCCATGCAGGCCCAGCAGGAGGCCGCCGCAAAGAAGCGCGCCGAGCAGGAGGCTGCCAAGAAGGCTTCAGACGGTGGCGACAAGCCAGCAGACCAGGATATGGCTGATGCTCCGGCTGCGGAGGCTCCTAAGCCAGAGGAGGTCGAGTAGACTTCTTAGAGACGTTGAATGATATCAAATGGCATCCTTGGACGATGGTTGGCGAAGCAAGGATGGTGTGCTCGCATGAGGCACGGCACGCACGCAGTACGCCTGATGGGTTTCGGGTTCGCACAATAGATAGCCAGTAGATCTTTGCTGATTTCTACGAATGAAAAGCGTTCAAAACGTTCGGAATCGTGGCTCCTTTTACAAGTCGAGCAATGTGGGTGAGTGATTACGGTATGAGCAGTCCGTGGATTTGCGCTCCGAGACGTCAAGGATCTGCTGCATGTCAGCGTCGGTTCTCTCGCACTACTGACCAGGGCTGCTATTGCTCGCCAACACGACATCTCTATATCGAACAACTCTTTGACTGCCCGGGATGCGGGTTGCCGTTGAAAGGCGACGCTTGGCAGGATCATGTCGTGGCTATCAAAAACAAGGGTAATTGTCCTGGTAATGGACCACAAAGGGGTGCTATTCAGAAGAGGCTTGACTGGGCATGGAGTCCTAGGATATAATAGCTATACAATAGATAATAGACTGCTGATGGCCTACGTAGTGGTCTAATAAAGCTGAGACCAGCGTTGTATGTGCCACTTATTTTGTCAACCGCGAGCCAGCCTGCTATTGCTCGCCAACACGAAATCTCTATATTGCAAGACAAAGCCCTCGTGTGGCATGGCCAGACTTCCATCTCCTCTGGCATTGAGAGCCTGATCGATTGGTATAGTGGACCAGACTGTCCCGACCAAGCGATCTCCTTGCACTCGACGTCTCTCGCAATATGGGGCTTGTCCTGTCACAATATGGTCCCTAATGGTGACCAAAAGCAAACGAGCGACAGGTGTACCACAGCGTCTCTTGACTCGGTAGCTTTTACTCGAGCTCTGCCAAAGGTCGAATTACACGCCCATCTCACCGGGTCGATCAGTCGTGAGACGCTGAGGTTGATATGGCGCAGCAAGAAAGCTGTCGACCCTGAGCTTTTGCTGGATGATCCTCTTTTGGCGATTCCGAAAGCCAGTGAGGGCATCAATGTTGTTACGTAAGTGCGGAATGATGATAAGTCTTAATCAGGCGTGCCTTTATTCAGCTCTACTCCCAATGTTATACCTCAGCTTTGAGGCGTCTTCACAGCTTCATCGAATGGATTACAGCCCTATATACAGATAGTGGTCCAGTAAGCTAACCTGCCACAGCTTCTTCCCTCTCTTCGACTTGTACATCTACGACTTAATCACCACACTTGCCGACATCCGACTCGCGACTCTGTCAGTCCTGTCCAATTTCGAAAAAGATGGTGTTGTCTATCTAGAACTGCGGACGACTCCACGAGCGATCAAGGCGGCCAATATCACCAGGGCCGACTATGTATCGACGGTGCTGGACGTCGTCGCCAAGTTCAACCAGGACTCGACTCGCATGCATTGTTGCTTGATACTCTCCGTTGATCGCCGACACACCTTGCAGCAAGCTGAAGAAGTCATTGATATTGCTCTGGCTAACAAAGCTCGTGGTGTTATCGGTGTTAATCTATGCGGCAATCCGATGAGAGGGGATGTATCGACCTTGAAACCTGCGTTTGCTCGTGCAAAGGCCAATGGTCTGCATATCACGCTCCATTTTGGGGAAGTCGCAGCAAGCGGTACCCTTCCGGAGCTGCGCACGATGCTCGACCTGCAGCCAGACAGACTAGGCCATGTTATACACGTTCCAGAAGAAATCAAACAGGAGATCAAACACAGACGGCCAGGCCTGGAGCTATGCCTGAGCTGCAACGTACTCGCCGAGCTGACGACGGGCGGCTTCGCAGATCACCACTTCGGCGAATGGAGGGATAGTCAGTGTCCGATCGCTCTTTCCGTAAGTTCACAATCGTACATGGTACGTCGGAGTCCTCCTCGCTGACGCCTCGCAGACAGACGACGTCGGCACTTTCCAGAGCCCGCTGTTCAACGAGTACTGGCTGGCGATGGAACACTTTTCTCTCGCGCGGAGCGATCTGGTCGCCCTCAGTCGGAGCGCAGTAGACTGTATATTCGGCCTCGGTGCCCAAAAGAACCGTCTGAACAAACTCCTCGACAACTTCGGGCTCGCCTCTTCAAGCGTCGACCACTGTCGACAAATGTGATATTAATGGTGATTGAGGGCTTGGTATCGCTAGGATCATCTCCCTGTCTTACACTTTCGCGTTGAATAATGCCCAAGAGCAGCAGTGGTTGTTGGTTCTTTCGACACATCGGCATGTGCAACGCGTAACGTGTACTCAAGTAGGGAGCAAGCTGAAAAGATCTGGGGAAAAGTTCGTGCAAATAGAAGAGAGTAAAGTTGAATCTTTTTCCGCAAACGCTAGAAACTATGATTTTACAAAAATTATGCGCCAGACTCGGACTTGTGATTCAATCCGGACCAACACACCGCCGAGAGCACCATACACGCCGACGCCGATGCTCGGTTTGTGATTTAATAGCATCCCCAGTTCACCCTTTCCCTTCTATTCCTCCCCCTGTGAATATCACCCGTCTACAAAAGCAGGTTCAATGGGTTCTCAATGACGGCCTTGAGCTCGGCCATGTATGCACCTCCAACAGCACCGTCGACGACCTTGTGGTCGAAAGAGCCAGAGACGATGATCTGCTCGTCCCATTCGACGCCGGTGGTGCCGTCCTCGTTCTCAGCCGGGATGGCGACCTTCTTGACCGCACCGACGGCGATGATGGCGGCTTGTGGAGGGTTAATGACGGCGGTGAAGCGGTCAATGGCGGCGTTCATGCCCATGTTGGAGATGGTGATTGTGCCGCCCTGGTAGTCCTCTGGCTTGAGCTTGCCGTCGCGCGCCTTCTTGCCCAGCTCCTTGATCTGGTTCGACACGGACTCGAGGCCGGTCGCGTTGACGTTCTTGACGATTGGCGTCATCAGACCGACGGGCGTGGCGACGGCGACGGACACGTCGACCACGTTGTGCTGGCGGATCACGACGTCACCGTTGATTTCCCTCCAGGACGAGTTGGCGGCTGGTACCTTGCGCGCGGCGTAGGCGACGGCCTTGACCATGAGGTCGTTGACGGAGAGCTTGTACTTGCCGTCGGCGGATGCGTTGAGGGCTTGTCTGAGTTTGAGGAGTTTGCCTACTGAGACGGAGGACTGGACGAAGTAGTGTGGGTTTTGGTTCATGGATTGGACGAGACGGGAAGCGATGGTCTTGCGCATTGAGGACGCTGGGATGTCCTCGTATGTTGGCGCGCCGGCTGGAATACCTGGAGCGGCGGCCGCTGGCTTGTACTTCTCGACATCGGACTTGGTGATGCGACCGCCTGGTCCGGTACCCTTGATCTGGTTGAGTGGGACACCCTTCTCGAGAGCGAGCTTCTTGATGGCTGGAGCGGCGGACTCGCGGTCGATGGAGAGTGAGAGCCTCTCGCCGGTGGACTCGGACTCCTGAGCGACTGGTGCGGATGACTCCTCCTTCTTTGGCTCTGGAGCGGTAGCAGAGCCCTCCTGTGGTGGTTCGGAAGCCTCAGCAGCCTCTTGCTTAGCGCCGCCCCTCTCTGGGGCCTTCTCTCCACCAGCATCAGCAACAGTGAATGAGTCGAAAGCAGAAACGTCTCCTCCCTCTTCGATCATGACAGCGATTGGCTAGCACTCGATTAGTCCATGTGTAGAAATATAATTCCCGCAAGCTCTTACGTTTCCAACAGCGACATCCTTCTCACCAGAGTCCTTGAGGATCTTTGCAAGAACACCATCCTCTTGAAACTCGAAATCCATCTGGGCCTTGTCGGTCTCGATCTCGACCAAAACATCACCTGGTGCAAGAGTGTCTCCAATGTTCTTCTGCCACGTTCCAATGTTTCCGGCCTGCATTGTCGGCGAAAGGGCTGGCATGGTGATAACGGTGTGAGGTGGGAATGCTATTGCAGTGTATTAGTCGATTGATCGTCGGCGCATTTTTGGTTGCATTGTTGATTGCACAAACACTTCGAGGCATAGTATCGGGAAAGGGCAGCAAAAGCTGGCATGCGCTTGCTGGAAGAGTGTCAGCGCGAACCTCTTGTCTCTTTCTTGTCGTTCAAACGTACAATGCCGACTCTTGAGCTCTGAGAGCCGCGAGGCTATTCCTCGAACATATCCTTCCGGATGCTCTGCTCAGCACCGCCGCGGCTGACATTGTGACTGGTTTCCGGGGGGTTCGAAGGAGAGAAATTAAGAGATCAGTACAGGGCGATAACGAGCGAAGAGGTAATGGCAGAGAGTGATTGACCGAGTGCATGCGCGAGGGATTATCGACAGGCAGTCGGGAAAATTGTACGAGCTCCAGCCTCAACGCGAAACTTTCAAAGCTTGACCCTCTCTCTCTGGCTTGGACTTCTCCGTTGGTTGAGCGTCGTTCGGGTCCCCGTTCAGACACGATTGTCTACCGGCCCGATTCCGAATGTCTCCATCCCGTGTGAATCAATGCTAGATCTACTGTATCTCGGAACCCTCGACTAGTGCAAGGGACATTTTATTATTGCGATTCCTCCCGCACGATAATCTCCGGAGTATCGCACACAGGCGGGACAGGTTGCTGCTTGTGAACACCACGTGAACCACGTACTTCTCAGCCGCTTTCGTTTGTCAGCAAGCAATCGATTTACCAACGAGGAATGATGCTTTCGATCTCTGATGCAGTCTAAACTATACATGTATCATGGTATAACGACTGTAAACCTACTTGGCAGGCAACAAGAACAGATCAAAACAAGCACGACATCACGCCAATGCCGGAGGGTCAAAGATCTTGCCGGGATTCATGATACCCAGAGGATCCAATGCTTGCTTGACCTTGTGCATCACACCAATTGTGTCGAGACCCAGCTCTTTGACAAGCGACGCCTTCTTGCCAATACCAATACCATGCTCTCCCTGAAAGTTGTCAGCAATCACAGTCCCCGAACTGGTTGACAATACTCACAGTGCAAGTGCCCTCCATCTCCAGCGCTCTATCGACCATTCGTGAAACGCACTCTTCGACCAACTTCCTCTCCTTCGGATTCTTTGCATCATACATGATACTCTCGTGAAAGTTCCCATCTCCTACATGACCCAGTGCCGAGGCGAACAAGCCCAGCTCGTCCATCTCGCGCTTCGAGACCTCGATGATATCGGGTAATCTCGAAATCGGGACGGCGACATCTGTGGACCAGACTTGCTCGTCACCTTTGCGAAGAGCTAGCATACTCCAGAGAGACTCCTTTCTGGCTGACCACAGCTGCTTCTGCTCTTCTGCGTCTGCAGTGAACTCGAAATTCCGCATCTTATGCTTCTTTGCGATCTGTTTGACCGTGTCGACATTTTCGCGAACACCAGCTTTTGTGCCCGAAAATCTCGTAAGATGTCAGCGATTTATTAAGTTTCGAGGAGTTCTGGACCCTTACTTGAAAAACATTGTAGGTACTTCATCCCACTTTTTTTTAGTCGATCCTGCCTTGTTCACTACTCCCATTTGTACTTCATCCATAATTTCCATGCACCCAATCGGTACTCCGGCCCTCAATACTTGAGAAGCAGCAGTGGCGGCATCTCTGATCGTTGGAAATGTCGCTACTGCGACACTTGTCTCTTGCGGTACCACCGTCAGCTTCAACGTGATTTCGGTGACAATACCCAGTGTACCCTCGGATCCAATAAACAGACCGGTAAGATTATAGCCAGCCGCAGATTTCCTAGGTCGCCGCCTTGTCTTGATGACAGTCCCGTCTGCTAATACGACCGTGAGGTTGATGACGTTGTCCTTCATCGTTCCGTAGCGAACAGCATTCGTCCCACTGCAGCTAGTTCCGACCATGCCTCCGATCATAGCACTTGGACCAGGATCTACGGGAAAGAAGAGGCCAGTGTCTTTAATCTGTTCATTCAGATTCATCCACCCAATCGCCGGCTGTACAACCACATCCAGATCATCTTCGTGCAGTGCAACAATCTTGTCCATGAACGCAAAGTCCAAGCAGAACCCTCCGTGCGGAGCGGAGAAATTGGCCTCCAGACTCGATCCTCCTGAAAACGGTACCATAGGGATCTTGTGCTTGGAGCACACCTTGGCGATTCTCGACACCTCCTCGGTTGATTTTGGGTAAGCCACCGCAATTGGTAACACGTCAATGTTCACAGACGACCACTCCGAGTAGCCGTGTCTGTGCAATTCCTCGTCATCCGTCGTGACCGCATCTTCGCCGAGCATTTTCTTAACCTCTTCAATCGCTTTCTCCATGTCCGTCCTCGACGCGTAGATCGGCTGACCCTGACCCATTGCTTTGGCTACGCTGTTCCCTTTGAAGAAAGAACTTGTATCACTGACTCCGTATGCATATGTTACTGATCCAGTGAATGCAGTCAGAATCAGGACTCGTCCATTTGTCCAGAAGGTTTGAGGCTGGTTCGGAGTATGCATTGTCGTCGCTCGTCTGGTCGACCCCTGCCGACTGATCGAGCGCGTCCATTGCCGGCCTGCGGACGAGAGTCGCGAACCATGTTTTGTGCACCACATCTTATGGTACTACAAAATACAACGACAGAATATTGTGTGTTTCTCGCCACGTTAGAGACACTGCATGCCTTGAATGCAAGATCTCCACATTGCCCCGATGTTGGAGATGGCTCGGGGTATTGTACCCCGCGGAGTTTCTCCGAACATCTGTTCACTCACCTCATACATTTATCGCTAGCGCTCACTCGACACCGACACAACATCGTGCTCCGGTCATAGCACTTTACTTCTCTCGTTGGTTTCGACTCGATGGTTTCTCAGATCGTAACCATAACGTCATGCGTATTACTATGCCTATACGGTCTCATGCTTGCCAACCCATGACAGAACTTGTCTGACAAAATCCGCCGGGTTCACCTCAGCACACCAATGACCTGATCCTGCGACCGTCGCAGCTTCCGTGGACTCATACATCTCGAGGTTCTGCTTCTCGGCAATCGACGCGAGGAAGCTGCCTTCTCCGCTCAATGCCATGCATGGCACCTTGCATTTGCCCTTCTCCTTCACCCACTCTCGATTCTCTTCAGCATCCTTGTGAAATGCTCTGTAGAGATCAAAGCCTGCCCTCATTGCGCCCGCCTTCTCAAACATCAGCGCATAGTGATCAACATCTTTGTCTCCGATCGCGGCGCCATTGACACACAAGCGGTCGTAGAAGTGCTTGATATACTGCCTCTCGCGTCCCTGCGTCAGCAGCTCCGGCAAATCCGTCTGCCAGTGAAAGTGGAAGTGCCAGACACCAGGGTTGTTGCGCACAAATTCCTCGTATGTCTCGGTGCCAGGCAGCGGACACTCGCCTAGCGCAACGCTGGCTGTGCTGTCTGCGAAGCGGGTCGCGTAGGCGTGTGCGATCATACCGCCGATGTCGTGGCCGACAACGTGAATCTTGTCTTTGATGCCCAGCTGCTTGGTCAAGAGGGAATGGATGTCACTGGCGATGACGGACTTTTCGTAGCCGTCGCGCGGCTTCGAGGAATTTCCAGCACCGCGGTAGTCGGGCGCGATGACTGTATAGCCGGCTTCTGCGAGGGGTGTCATGACATGGCGAAATTGGTAGGACGTCTGAGGGAAGCCGTGAATCAGAAGGATCGTGCCCTTTGCTTTGGTATGAGCCGGCGGTGGGCAGCTGAGGTAGTGGATGAAGTTTTCTGAAGGAGTAGAAGGTGTGCCCGAGACGAGGTACTTGGACGATGCCCATCGGCCGTCGTCGTATGATATGGGGTTCATGCTAGGTGTTGCTTGGTGGTGTTCAACAGTGTCTATAGCTGCTGACGCATTGAGGCAGAATTCGAAGATCAAAGAACGATTGTTATGCTGCCTATCACCTACGATGATATCTATTCAGACCTGAAGCTCTCTGGTCATCAGAAGATTTGAAATGCAGTTTTCGATCCGAAAAGAGATGAAAGAGGTTCACGCCAAGAGACGAGGTATGACGCTGGGTGATGGTATCCCCTCACATGCTCCTTCTCCAACAAATCCCCGACGGCCATGAAACTCTTTTGTGTGCGACTCTTCTTTATCTTGTTCTGAAACATTGAACCTACTTTTCTTGCTCCGCAAAACCCCCAAGAACTCCCGAAAACAGATGGCCGGCAGACAAACTCGAAGGGCGGCCAATGTCGAACACGTGTTCATCGTTTTCATCGCCAATGCGATCTGCGAATGCTTGACTCCACTATGAACGGCATCAGAGGAGCGCCGAAAGTCAAATCAGAGGTATAAGGGAGCAATGTAGGTCGTCCTTGAATTTTTTCTGTAAACTTGTCTCTTGGTTGTCCTATCTTCACACCTGAGGAACAACATGGTCAATATCACCAGTGTCAATCTTCTGAGTCTGGCTACGAGCCTGCAATATGGCACGCAACTGGCCTCTCTTCCCTCTTCAACAAACACCTCTGTGGGCTTCATCTCTTACAGCGAGACCTTTGTGAACGACATTCTCGGCCCGAATGTTTCCTCGCAGCTCATCGCGAATGAGACCTGGGAAGCCTTTCACGAAGGTGGTATTTACAGCCAGGCGACCAAGTCACTCTACGCAAGCTCAAATCGGGCCACAAACATGTCCAACCCAATCAATGTAACCATTCTCGATCTCGCGACCAACGTTGTATCCTCAGTCCGCTACCCTAATCTCACCAATGCCAATGGTCTCACCGCCTACTATCCACCGGGTACTCCAGCAAACAGCAGCGCAAACCAACAAATCCTCTTCTGCGACCAGGGTGACCTTACGAAGCCGTCGCAACTGACCCTGCTCGACCCAGCCACAAATACCACCACCGTACTTCTCAACAACTTCCTCGGCCGCAACTTCAGTACCTTGAACGACGTCAAGCAGCACCCTCACACGCATGACGTCTGGTTCACCGACGGCTACTACGGCTTCTGGCAGTTCTTCCGTCCAGCGCCCGTGATGCCACAGCAAGTGTACCGCTACAGCCCTTCAACCGGCGTCGTACAGGCTGTAGCCGACGGCTTCGTAGGGCTTAATGGCTTCGAGTTCAGTCCAGATTTTAAGACCGTGTACGTGACCGACACAGGCGCTCAGGTGTACACTTTGAACTACACACGACCAGCCACGATCTATGCCTATGATCTCATGAAGAACAAGTTACTGGGTAACAGGAGGGTGTTTGCCTACAGCGACAACGGCATCCCGGACGGCATTCATGCTGACACTAAAGGCAATGTCTACGCTGCCTGTGGAGATGGCGTGCATGTATGGAATAACGACGGTGTGTTGCTCGGCAAGTTCGTTGTCAGTGGTGGATCGAACAACTTCGCATTCATTCCCGGTGGCATGATCATTTTCAATGGCAAGAAGGCTTACAAGGTCTCTGGACTTCAGGTCGAGGGAAGGGAAGTCAGGAGAGACTTCGGACTCCATTGAGTTCGCCTACGTACTCAGTCAAGGGCAACACTAAACTACACAGTCTTTTTTTTTAAGATGTGGTTGTTGAGGCTTGGAGACAACGTCGAATTAAAAGCAAATGACGTTGAAGTGAAAACTGAATGTCAAAAGGCATCGAGAATAGTCTCGAATTTCTCGTAGTCGATGTGTGGTTCACCAATCAGGTAACACGATTGCCAAATTTCAGGCGCGATACTATATCACAGTTGCGCGAGGCAGGCGCGTTGGTGTGCTCGCGACACGAGGTATTATCCCCATGCGGAAGCTCCGGTCGGAGGAAGCAGAAGATCATCATCCGAACCAAAAAAGAAGAAGCCCTAGAAACGTCGGATGGCGGAGGCTGACAGATCCGCTCGATCTGACGAAGATCTGACGATGGAGACCCCCGAATATCAGAATCTCACGCTCCCTCCCGCCCAGAAATGTCGTTATTTTGACCACTAATCAACGCCGAGAACTCGGCAGAAGTTCCGTCAGGGATTGGAAAGTTTAACACACGAGCAAACAGATGGTGGATCTGGCAGTTTTGCGGTGAAATGGAACGAAACCTCATTTTGCTTGGCGATGGTGGTGGAAAATCAACAACCAGATGACGTAGTTTTTATGTTCCAGCGTAGACCTCTCAACAATCAACGCGAAGCTAGACGACAAATCGCCCCCTTGATATATAACATCTCGCCCACGGCAAAGTGATCCGTTGTCTGCTCCAGTGGTTCCATCAATTCCCCATCTATTGAGCAACAACCCCCAAGATGGTTGCCGACATCATTCGGGACAGTCCCTTTGGACATATCGTCCGTATTGTCACCCGCAACAAGCTCTTCCAATACCCAGAAGAAAAAGATCCATCAGTTGCGATTCGATACTACAACACTGAGAAGACGCAGAACATGGCCAGATATGGTCAAACTTCTGTCCCTGAAGACAAGCAGAACAAAGAAAAAGAAAACATCGACGACGAGGCAGCGAAAAACACACCTGGAGATGCATCAGACAACGAGGCAACCGAAAAGGCAGAGGCACCTCCTCACCACCCTTCGAGTGATAGTATCACTTCTGGAGATACCCGAGTCGACATGCAGCGCCAAGTCAGCAATGTAACTGGTACACCGGTCGACTCTGAGCGAGGCCGCGATCTCACCGTCGTAGACTGGGATGGTCCAAACGACCCAGAAAACCCTATGAATTGGTCGACCGGGAAGAAGTTCTTCGTCACCTTCCAGATCTGTCTTCTTACTGTCGGTATCTACATCGGTTCCGCCATCTACACCGCCGGTATCGAAGGCATCATCGCCCAATTCGGCGTCAGTCAAGTCGCCGCTACCGTCGGTCTTACCCTTTTCGTTGCTGGTTACGGTCTTGGTCCCATGATCTGGTCTCCAATGTCCGAGATCCCACAGATTGGACGTTCGCCCATTTACTTGGTCACTCTACTTGTTTTCGTTCTCTTCCAGCTTCCAACGGCGCTTGCATCCAACTTTGGTATGCTCATGGCCTTCCGTTTCTTGACTGGCTTTTTCGGTAGCCCGGTCCTGGCGACTGGTGGTGCCACGCTCAGCGACATCTACCCCCCAAAGAAGCGCGCCTACGCCATTAGTATTTGGGGTATGGCTGCAGTCTGTGGACCGACTCTCGGTCCATTGGTCGGAGGCTTCGCCGCGGAGGCCAAGGGCTGGCAATGGACTATCTGGGAACTAACCTGGCTTTCCGGGGCTGTCTGGATCTTCCTTTTCTTCCTTCTGCCAGAGACATCGTCCAACAATATCCTCTACCGCAAGACCCGCCGTCTACGGAAGTTGACTGGAAACAAGAACCTGATCTGTGAACCAGAATTGGTAGGAGAATCCATGACTGGAAAGGACATCGCCATGATGGTTCTCGTCCGTCCGATTACTCTCAACTTCCAGGAGCCAATGGTTTTCCTTCTCAACCTCTACATCGCCCTCATCTACGGTCTTCTTTACATCTGGTTCGAGTCTTTCCCAATCGTCTTCGTTGAGGGCTACGGTTTTTCGCTCGGCCTCGAGGGCACCGCATTCCTCGGTATCATGGTTGGCGCCATCCTTACGATTCCGTTCTATTTTGCCTACTTGTACTACTACCAGGAGCCCAAGTTCGACGACGAAGGCAATATTCAGCCAGAGCAAAGACTTCCGCCAGCCTTCTTCGGCGCGTTCTGCATTCCAATCTGTCTGTTCTGGTTCGGATGGAGCGCAGGTCACACGCATTGGATCATGCCGATCATTGGTTCTGCGTTCTTCTCCATCGGTGCCTTCTGCCTCTTCAACGCAGTGTAAGTTGTTCCACTTGCTTATGACCAAAATCGTTCAGTTCAATCTCTAACGTCGTCACAGTCTCAACTACCTAGGTGACGCATACCCTGCCTACGTCGCCTCTGTCTACGCTGGCAACGATCTCTTCCGTTCGGCGTTTGGTGCTGGATTTCCACTCTTCGCCAGCGCCATGTACACCAAGCTTGGTGTCGGTTGGGCTAGCAGTTTGCTCGGTTTCCTGTCGATCCTCTTCATTCCGATTCCGTTCCTCCTTTACAAGTACGGTCGCACGCTGCGGGTGAATCACAGCAAGCATGCTAGAAAGGACATCTAGACGCATAGACGGTGTAATGTCAGAATTATAGATGGGTTCTTTTATGATCATGAACTACAGATTAATGATAGTTGTACATAGCGATGGCGTTGGATATCATTAATTTATTAATCCACGAATCCGATGTTCATCACTCACATCTCGAGCCAACCAGGTGACTATTCAATGCCATCGTTTGTCCATGTGAGATGTCTTGGCGCGTACCTAATAAATGTGAATGTTCCACGTATTCTTCGGAATCAGGAACGAGGAACGCGCTGCTGCAGCCTGCTGCCGGCAACAACATCATCCCGCTTCACCCCCGGACATTATTAATCGAAAAGTCCACCTGTTCCCAGATATTGTTCATAAGGTTGTGCATAGGTAGCCTGATGTAGGGACTTTTGACAAGTCTCTTAAGATGCTACATATATGTCAATTCCATTAGCTGGTGATTTCTATACACACTCGAAACATTCAGCAGCTCCACCTGAGCCTACTCTCCCGCTCCACAATACATCTCCTTCGGGTGACATTGAGCTGCGGCGCATCGATCAAATACGAACGGGACTATCTCGCTCGCACCGTCCCCCTCTTCTTCTCACATCACGCGACTCAGACAACACCGCAGCATACAGAGACAATCTCGAGGCATCCCCTCCCACGGCCTCGCAGTCACAGATGCCACCTCGAAAATCAAAAGGCCGCTCACCTAACACGAACGGCTCGATAGGTTCATCACCAGACAGTGCCAGCACGGTCTCTGGATCAGAGAACGGTGAGGCAATGAGCAGTTCTCTGTCCGGCAATCTGCTTGAGCACCGCCGCAAACATGCCTCTCTCGAAATGGACGACTCGTCTGCGCAGACCGCACATCTCATGAATCAGTCGTCTTTCTCCCTCGACGATGCCGTTCCTGAAACATCCAAGGATGATGCTGCCTCTAAAGGTTTCTTCGAGTTACCGGAACAGGATCGAAAAAACTTCCTTTTACTGGTTCTCTTATACTTTTTGCAGGGAATCCCCATGGGTCTTGCTGGAGGCTCGGTGCCCTTTCTACTCAAGAACTACCTCAGCTATGGTCAGATCGGAATCTACTCACTCGCATCATACCCCTACTCGCTGAAACTACTGTGGTCACCCATTGTGGATGCAATTTGGAGCACGAGGGTCGGAAGGAGAAAGAGTTGGATCCTGCCTATTCAGACACTCAGTGGGTTTGGCATGATATGGCTGGGCTCAAAAGCTGAAAGCATGATGGTCAAAGCGGGAGAAGGCGACGGTTCAGGAGTATGGGGTTTCACAGGATGGTGGTTTGCGCTAGTAGCCATGTGCGCGACGCAGGACATTGCAGTGGACGGATGGGCCTTGACACTGATCTCTCCTGGAAACCTTTCGTACGCGAGCACAGCGCAGACCGTCGGATTGACCGCGGGCCACTTCCTGTCGTATACCGTTTTCCTGGCTCTGAACTCCAAGGACTTTGCCAACAAGTATTTCCGCTCGCAACCACAAGAGGTCGGACTGATGACTTTGGGAGGATACCTTACATTCTGGGGCTGGTTTTACCTCCTGGTGACAATGGGTCTGGCTCTGCTCAAGAAAGAGGACCGGACCAGAGAAAGAGAAGGAGTATGGAAGGTCTACAAAATCATGGGAAGCATTGTGAAGCTCAAGAACATTCAAACTCTCATCGTAATCCACCTGATTGCGAAAATCGGATTCCAGGCCAACGACGCAATCACCAACCTCAAACTTCTCGAAAAGGGCTTCAGTCAGGAGGACATGGCGTTGACGGTCTTGATAGACTTTCCGTTTGAGATATCTCTAGGATACTACGCTGGCAAGTGGAGTGAACAATACACACCGATGCGGGTCTGGTCGTGGGCCTTCATGGGTCGACTCGGAGCCGCAGCGCTGGCGCAATTTGTGGTTGCAATCTTCCCCAAGGAGGGCACAACAAACTGGTATCTGGTACTGGTCATTTTTGAGCACGTCTACAGCACCTTTATGAACACTGTCATGTTCGTCGCCGTCAGTGCATTTCACGCAAAGATTTCAGATCCGGCCATTGGAGGAACATATATGACTCTGCTTGCGACGTGGGTCCACCGTCCGCTGATGTAATACCACATTTGCTAACAATGCCTACAGCGTTAGTAACTTGGGCGGCACTTTCCCACGATTCTTCATCTTCAAGTTTGTCGACATGCTTACCTCAGCCACTTGCTTGCCTCCGTCGATCCCGCCCACGGACTTCAAGGGTGAGCTGGTTACGAAGCCGTTTCAGTGTGCTTTGAAGGCCGATCGCCAGAGGTGCACGGACGGTGGAGGTATCTGCAATGTACAGAGAGATGGTACGTCACTTCAAGAATTGGGGACTGATTCGTACTGACTCCTTTTGCAGGCTACTACATTGTCAATGTTCTTTGCATCCTGTTCGGCCTAATCACATTCATGGGTTTCATCAAGCCCGCAGCACTGAAATTGCAAGCACTTCCAATGCGTGCATGGCGAGGAGCGTCCCATGGTGCATCATGATACTTAGCCAAAAGAATATAGACTAGAGTACAGATCGAAGTACAAAACAGTTCTGTATATGACCCCTGAAACGACAGACAGAGTAATGTGCCCACGTGTCTGTCGCGCGTCGCCATTTTCGTGACAAATTGCGGAGAGACAATCAACCTCGGAGCCAACCACCCCAGCTCCGCTTCACCTCCAATGCGCCTACACACATATGGACCGGATCGCATGTGATGCCGCCCTATGAGGCACCCAGCGTAGCCTCATCAGAGAGCAGTGCGATACTGGCAAGCGATAATGTTACCCAAACGACGAGACACCGCCCCTTGCACTTGAGCCCGGAAGACGCCATCTACAACCGCTCACCTCCGCAGCAGCCGCGCAAGGTGTCGCCGCTTGAACGTAGTGACACTGTTACCGCGAACAATGTGAATGGTGATGTGAAGAGGATAAGAAGCAAAAAACACAGGTCGCGAGATGGTGAGAGGAGGACGCATCGGCCGTGGAAGAAGCTGCTTTGGGTCAAGCAACCATGTGTGTTTCCATCTACATTTATCTATATGCTTCGATGCCGAGCATGTACGAGCGAAAGTCTCACATATGCTGACTGACGATCTAGTCCCTGACAACTACACCGACGAAGACACCTTTCTAGACCACCTCCAGCGTAACAGAGGCGTACGACCGTACGAGTTCTGGCCCCTCGTTGCCGACTCAACAATCATCTTCCAGCACGTCTGCTCCGTCATCATCTTCGTCTGCTGCTTCACCGTTATCTTCCAAGAGCGCGTCTCTCCAGTCTCGGTCGTGAGCTGGGCCACCGTCGGCACCGTTCTGGGATGGGTACTGCGCGATTACTGGGTCACGCAGGAAGAAGCAGCGCAAGCAGCGGCAGAGGCTGGAGATACGGGTATGGAGAACACTTTCAAGGCGCCAGAGGATAGTCTAGGCATTGTCATGGACAGCGGCACGACATCACACCCCCTTTCACGGGTCCCGTCGGCGGTTGTGGGAAATGGCTCGGTTTCGGCGCCTCATTCCCGCAATGCGAGTTCTGCATCAGGTATCGAGAGCCAAGGCCGGCGAACCAGCCTCTCTGCTCTCCAGGAAGGCTATCTGCATACACCATCGACGACGGGCCATCCGACTGGCGCCAGCCGGTTCGCGACCTACAGTCACTATCCACCGTACGAAGGACGCACGTCGCGGTTCTCGCCTCGCAACCAAGAAAGGCTGGCGACCGCCAAATCCGCGATCCTGATCTACTGCGCGCTGCTGGGCCTCAGTCCGATTCTCAAATCGCTGACCAAATCGACGTCGCCGGACTCGATCTGGGCCGTCAGTGCGTGGCTTATCGTTATCAACGTCTTCACGTTCGACTACGGCGCCGGCGTCGAGGCCAAGTTCCCCGCGTCGCTGTCGACGAATGCGGCGCTCATGGCGTCTACCGTGCTGGCGTCACGCCTACCGTCCACGACGCATGTCTTCAGCTTGACGCTGTTCTCGATCGAGGTCTTTGGACTCTTTCCTGTGTTCAGACGACATCTGCGCCATTTCTCGTGGACGGGTCATTTGGTCCTCACTGGCCTGGTCGTGGTCGGTGCGGGAGGCGGTCTCTGCGTCACCATCACCGGTGGAGGCTGGAAAGCTGCTATTGTTGGAGTAGTGCTGGGAGGCATCTTCGTGTGTCTGGCTATGGGCATGACAAGTTGGTGGCTGATTGGATTGCAGAGATACAAGAACGAAATCCGAGGACCGTGGGATCCGGCGAGGCCGATTCTGAGGAGGCATTGGGATTGAGTAATGGTAATGACTTTCATTCCTCTGGTATATATTCTCCCCATGCATGTCATGATAAACGATATACAGGATCAAGAACACTGTGAGCCCGCCCCTAGAATCTTGAGAACAGGATGTCCCCACATCTTCTTCTCTTCTGTCAAGCCGACTGCTCGGTCCCATGAACAAGCCTGCTCGTAGCCCATAGCAACAATATCTCTCGGACTCGGCTCGGTCTTGCAAGCCACAATACCGTACTTACCTTTGCCAGTCATGAACCCAATCCACGCACTGCCGTCATCAGCCAAAGCCTTCGAGAGCACTTCGTATAACGCATCGCCCACAAGCTCCATCCACCTCGCAATCTCGCTCCAACAATGACCAAACGGCCGACTGACATTCGCCAGATCCCATATATCCGCTCCGCCTCCCACGATCTCCAAGCTCTCGAGGCCTTTGACCTTAGCCAACAGATGGCCCAGAAACGCTCTCGTGCCGACCTTGCCCGTACCACAACCACCCTGCCGTCGCAGGCCCTTGATGTCGATGCACAGATGCTGCAGGTAGGGCACGTCCGCGAACAGCACGCTGAAACGCGAGCACCAGAAGCCAGGCGGTAGGCCGCGCATGTGTGCTGGGCACGTGAGGTAGTGTAGCCATTCGAGACTGACTGGGTCGGTGGGTGTGCCGTCTGAGGAGGCGGGGAGGACCGAGGCTTCAGATACGCTGAGGGTTATGGACTTTAGCAGGCGGCGGTTGGATGGTGGTAGGGAGGACACGAAGGCTGTGAGGTGTGCGACTCGGCTGAAGACTAGGGTGTTGTGTTTGTAGAGAGGGCGTGTGTCGAGAGTTGAGAGGTAGCTGCATGTGCGTAACAGGGCAGTGCCGAGAGCTGGAATTGATTGATTCTTCGGCTTGATGTTGAGGTGCTCAGATGGTATGCCGGCGTGTTTCGGTGTCAGCTTGGTGTTTGGTAACGGATTGACTATCGGTTCGGTGGTTGTCAACGCGTAGTAGGCGATGAGGTTGAGTATCTCGGCGGGGGGACTGAGGAATGGAGAATGCTGAGACTCTACGTCTGGTTTGATGGATGTGGTTACCGAAGCGCTGTTGGCCTTTGGTATGGTCATGGCTAATGTTGCTAGGGTATCGGCTGTAGTTCAAGGTCGTGGTAATGCTCGACGTGGGTGCAATGCTCGTGTATGTTTGATATCAACACTCTCGGTCCATCAAGGTGCATATATCTCCATCAAGGTACATGTACGGATTGGGTATCTGACTCAGACCGTGCCTTGTATTACACAGGGCGCATCGATATCTGTTCAAGGAGACAAGTGCTTACCTTCTCAGCCGTTCGTGCATTGCGGGACTGGGAATGGCGAGCACACTGGCGTGCGTACAGGACATCTTTTATTCAATGCTAGTATTTCCTCATGCACGTCAACACTGAATAGATGCCTCGGGAGGCGTGCCAGTCACGCGCAGTACCTGGGGGATCCCGGCCAAGTCGCAACAAGTGATCTGCCAGATGGTTGGAGAAGCGGAACATAACGCAGCCGTGATCTTGTGCTAGTAAGCATTGGGTTTCAGTTTATGCCGGTTCACGTGAGCACTACTCCGAGGCTCTAGAAGCTCAGCCTCGTATCAACCGCAGTGCCCATGGTTGAGCTGACTAAGATGGCGTAACTCCGCCATAGGATATCTGGGCAATAGTTGTTGTTGGCGCGGAGTCATACAGCTTCCCTCGAACAGTCAACCATACTGTTGTTATGGTCTTGTCTTCGACGAGGTCTAGCGCGGTCGGATGCCGGATGGTGAGAAAGTTGGAGGAAGAGTGCGGGGAAGCAATGCAAAGCGGGGTAATCTGAATCACATCCACACAGCGATCAGGTACCGCTGGACCGCTGTCTCAGACACGATCGTGTGAGGGCGATGACAGAACATTACTCTTGCTGCACGACTCTCCTCCACACACTTTGAGTTTTGAAGGGGAACTAATTGAGATCTCTCACGTACCACTACATCGAATAGCCGTGCGGATCGGTCTTGTGCTGGAGCAGAGAAGCAAGATGGTATGCATAAGAACATCGTCGACATCGTGGGTTGAAAGCTGTGAATGCCAATATATGATTGCATCAACCCAGTGTCGAAGAAGGTGTGCAAAGGTCAGGGTGTAGATGATCGAAGTGCGATGTAGCGAGTCACGTGCTGACGTGCGTCGCGTCGAAATGTTGCCGGGCAACCAGGCGTGTGGGATCAACAAATCCAACGCCGAATCGGGCCAAATTGGTTTCGCGTCACGCGGCGAAGTCATTTCTGCCTATACAGATTGAGGTGCAACCTGCCTCGTTTTGAGCATTTCTTACGGACATTGGGCACAATGCAGGCAGATATTGGACAATCACTACAAACTGAAATCAATCGCATCGTCTCTAGTCCTTATCCCACTCAGCTCAAGGTAAGGATACCGACGGTGGCGTCGGCCACAGGGCAACTCAACTAACATCGTTCGCAGACATTACAGGAGATATGCGACAGGGCTGCTGATTTAGAAATTGAGGAGTGGGCTTTGAGTAATTTACATAAGGTTCGGTCGCTAGTCTGCGATGTCTTAGACGCACTACCGAAATGGAAATACGTCGTCAATATCATAACGAGGCTTGCGACTTGCAAGCAAATAAGGGATGAGATACTGCGACAACAGCCTACAATCCTCGCAAGATGTGTGAGCGCAGCACTCGGTCAAGGAGCAACAACCAACGACATCAAGACAGCGGTCGTACTGCTGAAGCATCCACTTCCGGAATCTATCGCTGTTCCAGCAGCTGCTCAGGATCTGCTTTGTCGTCTATTCCAGCAAGCCGCCGCTGCGCCAAAGAAGGACACTCTGGGAGCAGTGTACTTGTTGTTGGCTGGAGCAGGTCGACCACTGCCGAGGATCTTATCGTCTGATGTCCTGCGCCAATTCGAGCAATATGTCTTTGGCATCCTGCGAGAAGCCACGGATGTGGATAATCCAATGATACTACTCTACTGTCTGGCAATCATGCGGATACTGGTCGAGAGCTTTTCAGAAGTACACCACACTTCGAGTCAGCGCCTGATATCGTCCTCTCCTACCTCTCAATCCTGGAAATCCGATGCTATGCGCTCCTTCTTCGACGGCGTCAAAGCACACAAGTCCTTGCAATTGATCGTTTTGAGGGTCGTGTGGGCTTGCAAGGCTGGCATTAGTGTATCCACTGAAGCATATGAGTGTATTCGTTTCGCCAACATCATCTTGGCTGGCATCAGAGAAGAGATCAGGACTGAGTGGTGCTTCAACAACCCCGCTATTGCGAGAAAGTTACACGAGAAATGTACCGGCCAAGATATGTCGCCTGCCCTGAGATTCCAGGCCATCACTTTCGTCAATGCTCTAAGCTCGCGAAATGCAGCATCCAATCAGCTCTTCGCCCAGTTCCAGCAGTATCTCATATCCCCGGGGAACATGAAAATCCCACTGAACGATTTTGACGAATGCCTGCAATGGACCTCCAGCACACTAGAGTCGGGCTTTGACGAAGCCACTTGCATAAAGATCATTCATTCTGTGCTTGCACAAGCTATTGGGCAGCAGGAGTCTTCCGTTGTCCACCAGCACATGTCGAAAGCCGTACTTGACCACCTGTCTGAAGCAATAACATTCTCATCGAATGTCCGTCAAGCAGTGCTCCGGACTGTGACCGAGGAACCCGAAGCACGTATGGTACGTCAGTTGCTGACAATCACGAAGGAACAATCCACGAAGACACCTGTACATGATTGTAGGTCGCAGTCGAAAATGTTATTGTCCAAAGCATGCTGTTCGCTCTTCTTACGAGCCGGACTTGCGGCTGGACCGGACGACATTCGGTTGCCATCCGATCTGGTGTCGACTTTGCTTGAGTTCCATGCTCAGCGCGATGTTGAACTCCATCAGTGGCACAACAACCAAAGACAATTAGTCGTAAATCTCGAACAGGCCGCGGCATCTTCCTCAGAGGATGATCATGAGCCTCTTGGTAGTGACGATTGGCGCACATACCTCGACTCGGTGTTCAACAGAAATCGTGATCAGCAAGCCAAGGCTGTCATTTCAGCTGTTGCTACTATCTGTCAGACTTTGGAGGATCGCTGCAATGGTGTCGAAGAACCTCTGCGACGAGAGCGTGAACAAAGGACCCAACTCGAAGGGAAACACGACGAGCTCGAGAGCAGATACTCTGAGCTTGAGCAGGCCTATGGCACACTGGAGGCTCAACTCGTCGATCGCGATCTGCGGATCTCCTCTCTCGAAAAGGAGAACGAGCAATCTGCTGCGGCTGTGGAGGCAAGCAAGACGGAAAAATCGGACTTACTCCAGCGGGTCCAAGAAGCCGAAGCTCGTTTGCAAGAGGCTAACGAGAGCATGAGAACCAAGCTTGATGCCCTGAATCAGCAGAGACAAGAGTCAGAGATGGAAAAGGCTATCACACTTGCTAGCAAACAAGATGCTTTGGAGTCGCTAAAAAGAGACCTGAGGCACTTACAGCAGAGCATGCAGCAAACCGAAGCGTCTCTCCAACAAGAACGTGACAACTATGGGCAGAGCAGGACCGAGATTGAAAAACTGAATGCAAGAGGCCAGCAACTCAGTGGTCAGCTCGAAGAGAGGAACAGAAAGCTCGAAGTAACCAACAACGAGCTGACGGCTGCACAAGAACAAGCAGGCGGTCTCCGAGAAGACATTCAACAACACCAGCGGTCTGCATCAGTCGCGCAATCAGAACTTGAGACCCTACGTCAACGTATAGAGCAGCTGCAAACCGAAGGTCGTCAAGAAATCGATAGACGGTCGATTGAATTCGGAAACCGAATCGCGGAAGAGAGGGCGCAGTGGCAGGCGGAGCAGGCCAAGTTCGAAATGGAGCTCGACCAAGTCCGACAAGAGCAGGCCGAAGCCCAGGTTGTCTTTGAAGCTGACCAGGAAGCTACAGCACAGAAGATACAAGACCAGCGGAGGAAGATCGAGCGCCTCGCCAAGGAACTTTCGAAGAAGGATGCACAGATCGCAGAAGCTCAAGAGATGCGGAATCGACTGATGAATGCCATGGGGCTCAATCTCGGAGTCGCACAGTCACCTCCCAAGCACTCATCTCTACCTTACCGCTCTGCATCTTCCGCAGGTACACCTCAGACTCAGCCGCCAACAACACCTGCCCGTGGAACAAGTCCGACTCAGGGAGACGAATCATTGGCGTCTGCAATTCTATCCCAGAACGGTTCCACGCCGAAGAGATCGAAGCCTCGAGCGTTCAAAGTGCCCAGTCTTCAACAACCACGAGCGAGCATGGGGCTTCGCTCGGCGAAATCTGCACTCCGCAACGGTAGTGCCTTGAAGAGGCAACCGATGATGGACATATCGACCAATCGCTCTCCGATGCGAGCTGGACGTTCACCGAGCAAGGTCGCTTTCAAGACAATGGGCCACGAGAAGGAGATGCTGAGTACAGATAATCGCAATGCGTTGGCCGAGTGGTCTTTTAGTACGGACGTTCTGACTAGCACGCCTGGGCTTGGATTGAAAAGGGTCGAAGGATTTGAAGACTTGGATGAGAGTACCGCGGATGTAATGTGATTGGATGACAAAATTGACGTTCGCTTGGACAGGAGGAACGACTTTGTTTTGAATATGAGCCCGAATAAGGCTGCTAGCAGATTACTACTCAACTCGTAAGACCTGTGTTGATTCATGTCTGAGTATGAGACGTCCTCGTTGTATACATTCGAAGCCTCTTGACACTTCCGGCGTTCTTTTGCGGCCGTGCCGTACGGGCACGTATTGCCGATGACTCATTCAAGATATGAGCCACGTCGAATTGATTGTTCCATATTAGCTCAAATTCGTCCATTCAAGCTGCTCTCTGCGTCTTCGTGCCTGACACCGTATCGCCGAGGAACTCGTGTCGAAAACTTCTGACTTCGCACATGGCTTGAACGATGTCGCTTGTCTAGATTCCGAGACACGATGAAGGTTCATTAGCCAGTCTTGGCAACCACTTCGACCTCCGTCGAAGATGGTCTCAAAACCTCATGTCGACTTGCAGCAGGGCAAGAGAGTCGGGTTCTCTTGTTCGATTGTCGAAGTTAATCGTTTTGCGGTTGTATCGATGTTCAGTTCTCACTTCTGCAGTCCATTCCAGGCAGACGCGTCAATCACGTCTGGAGTGCGATGATCGGCCGACTTCACTTTGAATTTTCTTCCGTACCTTACGCTTTCCTCGGACGCGCACCAGAACGACGACGTGCAGTAAAATAGAAATCGCAACCTGTATCAAGCACTTTCTCTCTCCTCTTTGTGACGCAACGGACATCGGAGAGGAGCTGAAAGGGGAGGGAGGTGCGATCGATGCAAAGGGAGTAGCAAGGGAAATGACTTGACGTCGAGCAAACCATTTGCGCTGCCTTGCCTTTCATTGCTCATTTTCTTGTGTTACGTCGTACCTTCACCGCTTTCACCGCGTTTACAACGATCGAGACATTCATTGCAGAATACCATTCGATCAGTGGACGGAACACTAGTGTGCAATGCAGCTATCCGGTATCAAACACTACTGACCCTTCTTCAGTTTTTAATCCTTGCTTTTCTTTCTGCACACGACAAACACGATTGCTACACTGTAGCTACGACTTCTTTATACCTTGCATTGCTTCTTGCCAGTTCACCACTGTCTTCTGGACCACCACCTTTTAAACAGTGCTCAGTTCCTTCACGAAGCTCTCACTTGGAGCGCCGGCAGCTCTTCAGCTTAGGTCCTTCACTACCGGCACCAGCATCATCTTCACAACGCCCTCAGAGCCATTCATTTTCGAATAGCACGAGCACGACTACACTTCATTGGCTCACTCCTTATTCTCTCCTCGAGCACTACTTAACCACTACATTCCTTCTTAGGACAAACACCCCCTCCACTGCTACGATTGATCACCCACGTTACGCCTTCAACTACTACTACTACCACCACCATTGACGACAATCCGCTCAACTACTCGGCGGCCGCCCTCGCCCCGGACCCGGACCTCGCTGCCCTCAACGACTACCTCCTCCATCTGTTCTTCGTCTGGACCCTCTTACGACCACTTGGCTTGCTCGCTCATATCATAGTTGGTGTGCCACTTTGATCAATCTTGTGTATCCCACGACGGTCTGACCATCAAGCTACACGGCCACCTCCGCTGCCACCTGAACGTTTCGCTGGACCAGGTCGACAACGTCATCACCACCACAACGATCGATCGGCTTGCTCGCTCATATCACAGTTGGAGTACGATGACGGATTGAGATCGACATCAACCGCATATCTTATTCGCGCTTCCAGCTCTGCTCTTCAGTAACTGCCAGACTAATGTCGCTTCATAACCCTTACAGTCGGCGTGGACCAAGACCGCCTCCAAATCCAAACACCAATCGTGGTTCCAATTTCCAGGCATGGCTCAGCTGGGCAGATGTCAGGCTTCGGGTCTTCAACTTACCTCCAAATTTGACCGTGGAAGACATTCACAAGTTCTTCTCGAAGTATGGCGACATCGAGTTCATTGGAATCGAGAATCGGGCGTATGGCAAGATCCTCATTACTTTCAGTCCACCCCCTTACAGCCAATTCTGGGCGCAGCCTATCATAATGCATCGCAAGGACAATGGACATCCTCAGGTTGCTACAGCTGAACTCGCGCACCTCGACCAGAACAAATACATACCTTCACCATTGAACCCCTTGGTCCTCTTCCCCGCGAAGATGGCTCTGTACGCCGAATCACTGAGGTTTGGCATGATGACTGGCCCCGACAGTGTTTCAATTATGCGAAGACTCGTCGCTACTCAAGAGATTCCTCTCATGTTCACTCTTGAACTAAACAACGCTCGCAACATTGAGATCCGATTCGTCGTCCCACGCGGAGAAAGAACCTGGCAATACAAGCTTCAGATACGATTCACACATCTGGCCGAGATTCGCCAGTTCGGTGGTCGCGACAACACCATCGTGCTTGTCTTCTCGCTTCGGCATCCACCCAAGTACCTTGCGATGATTGACGACAATTCGAAGTTTACAGACTTGCACGCAACCAAATGGGGCGTCAAGCAAGCATTTCACAGGGAGACGGACATTGATAGAAACAGCATCACATGCGAGCGGCCTCCTTTGTCGGTATTCCGCTCTGATCCGTTCATCGACAGCGGTCGATGGCTGACATACGCCCTGACCTTTCGACCGATTGACCACAACAAAGCCCTTCTACCCAAGATCTGCAGTGCTCTAGAAGCTCACAATGTACGAGTCGTTGTCGAGCCGTTGACCTTCGACGAGGGAGTTTCTCCACGAGCACGCCCGCTCTGGCAGACGCTCAACAATCCAGGGGAAGGCCAGATGCCGACGTCTTCGCTCGATACTCTCCGGGCTGTTTCACCTGCCGAGGCCTTCAACAGTCTATCGTATGAGGTCAGGTACCAGCTCGAGGTCTGCCTTTCGGAGAACATCTTCAACGAGCATAACTTGGTTGGCGAGTTCTTTTTGCGACTCGCGGAGACTGACAATGCCGAGGGGCTCCTCGCCAATGTAGCAGCCTCCAGAAAGACTTTCTACAACCCAATGGAAGTTTTCGATACTGAATACCGCTCTCGCCGGAAGCATCGGCTTCCGAAAGAATGCATCCTCATGCACTCTGTCACGATTACCCCAACAACAATGTACGTGAAGCCACTGGCCGTCGAGATCACCAATCGCGTCGTACGCAAGTATATCGAGCATGCGGATCGCTTTCTGAGGGTTCGCTTTCAGGATGAAGACTATTTTGGCAGCCTCCAAGCTCAACACGACGATCACTTCAACAGGGTCTACCTGCGTGTCAAACAAGCCTTCTACAAAGGAATCACCGTTGGTGGACGTCATTTTGAGTTTCTCCACTTTGGCAATTCCCAATTTCGCGAAAATGGTGCCTATTTCTTCTCCCCGCCGTCGAAGAACCTGACCCCTCTTCATATTCGGGGCTGGATGGGTTACTTCAGCCACATTCGTGAGATTGCCAAATACGCATCGCGCATCGGCCAATGCTTCTCTACTACCAAGGCAGTCAGCTCCATCGGTCAGAATCCGGCTGTTGTAGAGATCCCAGACATTCAAAGGAACGGCTTTTGCTTCACCGATGGTGTTGGCAAGATGTCGCCATTCGTCGCGGATCTTGTGAGCAACGAGCTGAAGCTAGCTAACACCCCGTCGCTCTTCCAGTTTCGAATGGCTGGATGTAAAGGCGTGCTGGTAGTGGATCCCAGCGTGACTGGGAAGACAATCCATACGCGACCTAGCCAGAACAAGTTCAAAGCGGACTACTCCAACTTGGAGATCATTCGTGTCTCTTCATTCGCTACCGCCTTCCTGAACCGTCAAATCATCTTGGTTCTCTCAGCCGTTGGCGTGCCTGACGACGTCTTCCTTACAAAGATCCGAGCGATGCTCGAGGAGATCAACGCTGCGATGCACGACGATAAGCGAGCACTTGAGTTACTCGAGCACAGCATTGACATGAACCAGATCACCTTGTCCATTGCCAAGATGCTAAACAACGGGTTTCGAAACGATCCTTTCGTAGCCTCCCTCCTCCAGCTGTGGCGTGCATGGGCAATCAAAGGCTTGAAAGAGAAGGCCAACATCGTTGTCAAAGACGGTGCATTCTTGCTTGGTTGCGTCGATGAGACTGGCCTTCTCGAGATGGATGGAGAGCTGCCAGAGATTTTTCTGCAGATTCCAGACTCTGCATCAGATGTCAAGGGAGCATACAGAGTGGCCACTGGTCGCTGCATTCTCGTCCGCAATCCCGCTCTACACCCTGGCGACATCCGCGTTGTCAACGCTGTTGACAAGCCAGAGCTTCGCCACCTCAGAGATGTCGTGGTATTCCCGCAGACCGGTGCTCGCCCGCTAGCAAACATGTGCTCAGGCGGTGACTTGGATGGCGACGACTATCTCGTTATGTGGGACAAGGACCTCCTCCCCGAGGTAGTCAATCCAGAACCCATGGATTACACACCTCCACCACCAAAAATTGCTCATGGTCCAGTCACGTCCTCAGACGTCATCCAGTTCTTCTGCGATTACATGAAGAACGACGCTCTCGGAACCATTGCCGTTGCCCATCGTGCTTGGGCCGACATAAGCTCTCAAGGCGTAATGGACCAGAACTGCCTGCGGCTGGCGCAGCTACACTCGGAAGCTGTCGATTATCCGAAAACTGGAGTACCAGCGGTGCTTGCTGAGGATCTGCGCGTTAAGAAGTATCCTCATTGGTGCGAGAAGCCTGAGCATATGACATATAAATCGAAGAAGATTGTCGGCAAGCTCTACGACGAAGTCGAACGAGTTGAGTTCAAGCCCGAGTACCAACAGTCCTTCGATCCGCGCATCCTCAATTCCTTTCCGGAGCTTCCAGACGAGCTTCTCGCTGCTGTGAAAGCTCTGAAAACCGACTACGATACAGACATCCGGCGAGTGATGGCTCAATTCGGCGTGCAGACAGAGTTCGAGATCTGGTCTGCCTTTGTGATGCAGCACAACCGAGAGATCAACTCGTACAAATTCGGTGAAGAGCTCGGAAGGATCATGGCGACCCTGAAAAGTCACCACCGGGAGGCAGCTCAGAATTCCACTGAGGGTAAAGAATTACGCTCGATTGAATTCTATCAGTGTGTCGCTGCTGCCTACGTTGTTACTGCAAACGACGTGGTCACGTCAAACGCCACTGGCAACGACCTCATCATTCTCCCAAATGGTGAGATTTCTCTCCGGCAGAAGCCGCTGATGAGCTTCCCTTGGATATTCACCGATGAATTGATACATCTTGCGTTAGCAAAAGATGCGCTACCAGATGGACAGCCCTTGGAGATGAGTCACATTCTGCAGGCTGTTGGGAACAGGCGCCAGCCGCGTTCGTGGAAGCAGACCATGAGCACGAGCACGAGCACGAGCACGAGCACGCCTGCGCCTGTCCTCCAACCTCTTCCAGAGGTTGATCTGCCAGAAAGGTCCTCTGACGAACCCGATATCGAGGCCGCAATGAAGGGGTTGAACTTGGATGCAGTTGCCGGAGCTGGAGAGATAAGGACAACAGGAGACGTGCCGCTGCGCGTACTAGTGTCGGAAGCGGGATCTGCTCTATCTACCAACCACAACTCCGAATCTTCCGGTCCTCCATCGCCGTCGTCATCGGTATCCTCAACCTTAAAAGCCGTGGGCAGCGACCACCGTTCAGGCTCGTCTGATGTCCGCTGCCCTCCTTCAGTTGATGAGGGAGACAGTGACGAGTCTGATTACGAAGATACCGAGGAGATTCAAGGGAACACGCAAGCCTCCAGCATCAACAAATTGGCAGCCATGGTCGGCTTGTAAGTAGCTGATTGAATACAGCTGCGGCGCCCTCTTCCGTCATCAGCGTGCGTTGATTATTTTTCTATCTATTATCTCATCAAGTCCATATTACCATACGTAACGATGGCACCTCTCAGACAAACCATCATTTCCCGGGAGTCGAGGATATCATTACCAACAACAACAACAGCTGCGGATGGTACACTGATGGTCTACTGGGGCCCCTTCCACCGTTCCAAATTCACGGAGAGGTCTTCGAAAATCCAAACCTCACAGTATCATCCGAGCAACCAATGAGCTTTCAACGATTCTTTTCGCTGGACACCCACGCAACTACCAATCGATCGGCAAACTCGTTTGCTGCGGATGATACGCTGATGGTCTACTGGGGGCCCCTCCACCGTTTCAACTTCACGGGGAGGTCTTCGAAAATCCAAACCTCACGGTATCATCCGGAGTAACCAATGAACTTGGAGATAGCAAGCCGCGAAGCCGCGAGTCACCCAGTACTCTATACCTCTTTTGCTGCTATCTAGCCTCATAAAGCATCCAAGATCCTAATAAATAGAAAGACATAAAAACCCAGAAACAACGAAGAAATCAGAAAATCGTAATGACTTCAGTTTTGTGATCATGTACCACTGCTTAGGGTTTCTATGTACTTTCCACCTCTCGATCGTTGGAACGACATCTAATGGCAGCTTAGTACGTAGCAGGCATGACACTTATACGTCCTCCATCGAGGACCGATACGTTGCCGTTGACGTACGCTCCCGACTTGCCGACCAAGTAGAGGATCAATCCAGCCATGTCGCCGTACTCACCAGGCTTACCGTGAGGTATCTGGTTGACTGGGAACACCGACGCCGCACCAGCCGTCATATCCGAAGGGAAACCTGGTATCGTCAGATGTGACCACGCAGAAACACAGACAACAACTTACGCCCGGGAGCAATGACATTACTCCTGATACCAAACGGCGCCAACAGGTTCGCCAACGATTTGCCCAACATGACCGCACCAGCCTTGGACGCGGTATACGCCAAACCCGCAGTGATATACCTGTTGAAAGCCGAGATACTAGCCACAGTGATGATCTGGCTCGTCCTCTCATCCGTCTGATCACCCGAGACGCGTTTCTGCGTCTCCCTCTTGCCCGTCACCCAGCCACGCCTCTTGTTTCCCTCGTCCAGCAAGTGCAGGAACGAACCGCTGACGCTGATCACAGCGGCCGTGTTGGTCTGGAAGGTCGGGTTCCATTTGTCCCAGTCTTTGAGCATTTCCTTCTGCAACGCCTCGATCGTGTCGACTTTGTGGATGCTCTTGTGGTCCGGGCCCTCGATGCCGGCGTTATTGATGAGCACGTCGATGTACTTGCTCTCCTTCTCGATCTCCTTGACGGCGCTGGCGATCGATGAGGGGTCTGTCACGTCGCATTGCACGGGCTTGACGATCTTGGAGTCAATTGAGGAGGCGGCTTGCTCGAGGGTCGGTAGGCGGCGACCGAGGAGGTACACTCGCTCGGCGCCTGATTTGGCCAGGGCGGAGGCAAATGCTAGACCGATGCCTGGAGGTGTTAGTGAGGTGGTGTGGGTTGGGGACAGGGAGACTTGCCGCTGCCGCCGCCGGTGATGACTACCACCAAGCCTTTGGCTGAGAAGAGATCGCTGATGGAGCCTGAGATATCCATTGTGCAGTGAAAGGAATGTGGAGAGACAGAAACAGCGGTTTGAAGATTTGCTAGATGTCAATTGACCACAAATCATGAGCCAGAATAGGAAGCTGTAAATACTTGGGGTAAATCTGCCTAAATCTGCCCCTCCCCCACTACCCCAACTGTACCCCGCCGGTGTGTTTGTTGAGTCAGATTCACCCTCGAACAGTTCGGAACAATTGATACCGTAACGTTGCGAGTTCTCCAACAGCATCGACACAATGACAGGAAAAAGCACTATTCGCGTGGCCCTGGACTGGACGCCAAACACCATCCACACTGGACTCTTTGTGGCTGTAAACAAGGGTTACTACGCAGAGAATGGCCTGGACGTTAAACTCTTGCCTCCCGATGCAGAATACAGCACGACTCCAGCTCGACAGGTAGAGAACGGAACAGCGGACATTGCGATATGTCCATCGGAGTCATGTATCGCATATCAGGAAACAGGCAAGATGCAACTCGAGGCAGTCTACACTATCCTCCAGAAAGATGCCAGCGCGATTGTATCTGTTGACCCTCGCTTCTCTACCCTGTCGAGTCTGGCCAGGGGCACATACGGCAGCTACAATGCGAAATACGAAGACCACATTGTCAAGGAGATGGTGACAGCTGACGGCGGGGATGGTGACTCGATGAAGATCCAAGGCTCAACGAGCAAACTGTCTCTTTTCGACGAGGTCAAAGATGGGAAGATCGATGCCACGTGGGTTTTCTTGCCGTGGGAGGGGATCGATGCGGAGATGCAGGGTATCAAGCTGCACGCGTTCGTGGCAGAGAAGTCAGGTGTCCCGTATGGATACTCGCCGGTCCTGGCTCGCGACAAGAACTCGCCGTCGCCATCCAGTGACGCGCTGAAGAGCTTCGTGCAAGCCACGCAACGGGGATACCAATATGCTCTAGACAATGCAGTCGAGGCTTGCAGGTTGCTGCGTCCTCACTGTTCACCGCCAAGATCTGACGAGTTCCTGGAGAAAAGCCAGCTTGCGATCAATGGGTACTATGGAAGCTCTGGAAGTTTGGGCGAGATGGACAGCTTGCATTGGCACCGATGGGTCGAGTGGTTGAAGGAACGCAAGCTGCTGCATGGGGAGCATATGGAAGCTGTCAACCTGTACACCAACCGGTTTTTCGGATAGTCAAGCTCGGTGGTAGTATAAGGCACGACCGAATGCACCTTAGCACAGAAGGGATGAAAGCTGAGGGGGCCGGGATCCGCTGTAATGTCCACAGTTTCGACACTCCTCCCCTGCATTGAAATACATGACATGGAATGATGTCGAATTATGGAGTGAATCTTTGCAGCGTAGAAGATGACCGGGTAAAAGGTAAGGCAAGATATTTGACGTCCTGCCCTACGCTTCACCATGACGTAGATCCGGGTTTAATCCGCCTTTCGCCGGTCACATCAACAACATAAAGAATAAATTTATGGCAAGGCGAGAGCTCCTTGTTCCGCCATTCTTGATTCAATTCAATTCACTGTCTAATTCATTTGAACCCAATAATTTCACTACTTAGAGCAAACTCCAATATGGTCGAGCTTTCACACCAAACATTGGCCGGCAAGGTCGCCATAGTCACCGGATCTTCGCGCGGTCTCGGAGCAAACATGGCCACAGACCTAGCCAAGCGAGGAGCAAAGGTAGTCATCACATACACCTCGCCCAACTCCAAGTCGAAGGCCGAAGACCTGGTCAAAGAAATCCAGTCCTACGGCAACGGTTCCGACGCCATCGCGGTGGGCGGCGATCTCGGCAAGGTCGAGACACCAGACCACATCGTCAAGCAGACCCTCGGGGCCTTCGGTGACAAGATCGACATCCTCGTCAACAACGCCGGCGTCGAGATCCAGAAGCCAATGGTCGAGATCACAGCCGAGGACCACGACAAGCTGTACAACGTCAACGTCAGAGCGCCTCACCTTATGACCAGAGCCGTCGCGCCACATCTACGCACACCAGCTCGCATCATCAACCTGTCCTCGATCGGTGCCAGGCTAGGATTAGAGAACTGCTCGCTGTACTGCTCGAGCAAGGCAGCGCTGGAAGGCGCCACGAGGGTCTGGGCGACAGAGTTCGGCCCCAAGGGCACGACTGTCAACTGCGTTGCTCCAGGACCTGTGCAGAGCGATATGCTGGCCAACTTCCCTCAGAAGATTATTGATATGCAGAAGGAGCAGACGGCGGTTGAGAAGCGTCTCGGTACGTCGCAAGACATCGCGAACATTGTTGCTTGGCTCGCTGGACCTGAATCTGGCTGGGTTTCTGGCCAATGTATTAGCGCTTCGGGAGGCTACTCGATGTACTAGGTGATTATGATAATGACTGGGGCACAAAGTTGTACAGATATAAATATGAATGTTATTATGTCGTGGTAGACCTATCGATGGACAGAGAGTGCTTGAGCCTTTGTGAAGAAAGCTTGTTGATTACCGTACTTGCCGTTGCATTCGTCCCTGGTATCTGTTTTGGTGAGACTATCCTAGGCTCTTCGCTGGGATAGTGTGTGGAAGAACTGGATTTCCCTCGTGTTCTCCAACGGGCGCTCGCTTGATCTACAGTATCCTCTGAGCTGCATATGCGTCCATATCAAGAAGTGTCGCTGTGTGTTCGATGCGAGCCTTTCTTTCTTTCTTCGAAAGATGTTCGAAGGCGTTCCGCCGAGACCACTGCGAATACGCTTCCGGCTAGCATGATGCCAGTGCTGGTAGTGGAGGTCGCCTGTGGCGCACCAAGTCCATATTCCTGATCAAGGTTTTCCGTTAACGGAATTCCTCATACGTCCTTGAGAAGTTTCTTGACCAGCTTCTTCTGCTCGTCAACATCGAGTTGCTTCTCGTCCACTTGCGCAAACGCCTTGCCAATTGCCAAAGTCTCCTTAACGCTCGTGGCGTTGATCCAGACCTTGCCATTCCTGCCGATAGCAATCTCGAACCTGATCTTCTCACCAAACTCCTCCAGAAGCACGACGCCGCCTTTGCCTCCGCCCATCATTAAACGCCTCGCAAGTCCCGATGAAACGTCGAACAGCATGCCACCCTTCAGCGGGCCCATGCCTTCACTCTTTCCAGTAGCAGAATTGAAACATTCAATTTCGACGTCGCTCCACTTGTCCGCCTTTCGTACTCGTCCATAAACCAGGGCTCCGGGATTGAGGACCGGCCTCGTCTTTTTCGTAGCTCCCTCAAAGTCGAGCTGACCAAGAAGCGCAAAAGGTGTGTGTGGCGTCAAAGCGCAGTGATATGTGTCCATAGATGAATGATGTACCGTGGCTACAACGAGGTCACCAACGGACGGCAGATAGCGACCGCCTGCGCTCTCGATCCAGAAAGCATTCTTCTTTCCATCCGTACAAAGCTCGCCGGCTCTCGTGGATGTGATTGTGGACGGAGGAATGTGTCGCAGACCGGGCCCAAGTGTCAATGTCCGGTTCGACGAAGGGAAGAGATCTGTGGAGATTTCATCACCGGGCATCACAACCATTGAAGTCGCCATCTTTGTTGATTTCCTCGCTCTAATCGTGTATGCGACAGATTTGATAGTCTTGATCTCATCTCAAGGTAGTGTTTGATACCGAAGTTTATCCGTGAGAAGGGAAGCTGGACCCTGGGGAATTTTTCCTTGAACGACGCCAAAGTCAAGATGTCGCTGGGTCCATTTGCATTTCGATTGCGGGACACTTGATCAATACCACACCACAAACACAACACAACATATTCTATCATGGCTGAAACAGAAGGGGTCACGGCCAAGGTCGCCATCGGTATCTCCTTTGGAAATTCTTACAGCTCGATCGCCCACACTACTGGAGAGGGAAGGGCTGAGGTCATTGCCAACGAGTTGGGAGACAGACAAATTCCTTCGTTCCTTTCATACGTCGAGGGTGAGGAATTTCACGGTACCGAGGCCAAGAACCAGCTTGTTCGCAACCCAAGGAACACCGTCGGTTACTTCAGAGACTTTCTCGGCAAGGAGTATGTTCGCGAGCATACAGTAGGACTACATAGAGACTGACAACCCACAGCTTCAAGTCAATTGACCCAACACACTGCCATGCTTCCGCACACGTGAAAGAGAGCGGATCAACAGTTGCTTTCGACATCAAGGACACCGAGGAGGACAAGGAGAACACTGTCACGGTTTCCGAGATCACAACCAGGCATCTTCGTCGCCTGCAACAATCTGCCTCCGACTACCTTGGAAAGCAGGTTACTGCTGCCGTCGTTACCATCCCATCCGACTTTACCGATGCGCAGAAGTCTGCATTGACCGAGGCCGCCAAAGCCACCAACCTCGAGATCCTTCAATACATCTCTGAGCCTGTCTCCTCGCTTCTTGCTTACGATGCTCGCCCAGAGGCTGTCATCAAGGACAAGATTGTCGTCGTTGCCGATCTTGGAAGCACAAGAAGTGACATTGCTGTTGTCGCATCAAGGGGTGGAATGTACACTGTTCTCGCAACCGCACACGACTACGAGCTTGGTGGTGCTCAACTCGACCAGGTTCTGATTGACTACGCCGCAAAGGAATTTATGAAGAAGAACAAGACCGACCCAAGGCAGAACGAGAAGAGTTTGGCCAAGCTCAAGGCCGAGGCCGAGGCCGTCAAGAAGTCCTTGTCTATCGGTACTTCTGCTGCATTCAGCATCGAGTCGCTCGCGGACGGTAACGACTTTAGCTTGACTGTCAACAGGACGAGATACGAGCTCTTGGCCAACAAGGTATTCGGATCATTCACCCGCTTGATTGAGGGCGCCGTGAAGAAGGCAGGTCTGGATCCACTGGACGTTGGTGAGATCATCCTTGCCGGAGGTTCTTCCCACACCCCAAAGGTTGCGCGCAACCTGCAAAGCGCTTTCCCAGAGAGAGTGACCGTCATGGCCCCATCGACCAGCGCAGCCACCATCAACCCAAGCGAGCTCGCTTCGCGTGGTGCCGCCATTCAGGCTAGCTTGATCGCAGAATTCGAGAAGGAGGACGTCGAGCAGAGCACACACCCAGCAGTCACCGTCACCCCTCACCTCAAGCGCGCCATCTGTATCGCCACTGTTGCCGAGACCATCAACGAGGAGGTTTTCGAGACTCTCATCGACGCCGAGACTCCAATCCCAGTACGGAGAACCGTCCAGATCCCAGTCTCAAAAGACGGAGATGTTCTCGTCAAGCTTTGCGAAGGTGTCAGCTCCATCAAGGTCACGAAGCCAGAGCCAAAGGCCAACGGCGCAAAGGATGACGACGATGACGAGGACGATGATGATGATGACGATGAGGAGGAGGAGATGAGGGAGAAGATCTGGAGCATTGGTGATGTGCTTGCCGAGGCCGCTGTCAAGGGCGCGAAGAAGGGCGGCAAGGTCGAGGTGCAAGTCAGTATCGGCGCAGACCTCGCCGTGCAATTGCTCGTGAGAGAAGTCGGCGGCAAGGGTGGTGTCAGAGGTAGCCTCGAGGGCAGCACTGTTGCGTCAAATGGCGCATAGAACTGGAGGAATTGGAATAAAGGCAACAAGGCTACTAGAGACATAGACAGAGTTGTATTTGATGCATGAACCACAGCGCGACAAACGTCGAATACAGAGTGTTATCTACAGACACGATGTGCACGAAGTGGTAACACGTCAATTGAAACCAACGATCAAAGCGTTTGAAAGGAGTCACAGGCTTTCAACTCTTTATCGACAGCGCTGTATTCATGGGTATCATCTGCTTAACACTGAAAAGAAACGCCAGAACGCTTGACCATATTCGTACCTCCGCCAGCAAAGCCCGTACCCTCTGTGCTGATATCAACCAGACCAGGTCTGATCTTATCCTTTTTCTTTTCCGACTTGTCTTTCTTCGATTTTTTCGACTCGGTGACATCCGTCTGGCAGACATAGCATCTAATGACACCGATCTCCGCATCCTGATCATGAGCATTCGCCTCGGACGGCTTGAGAAAGTTCTCAGCACAAGTCTTACACACAACATGACCGCACGGCTTCGCCAGTACTCCCTTTGTGGAATTCGACAGCGCCTTGTTGCACGCTGGACAATTCCTCACCACCTCCCCGGTCGTGGCGTCTTTGTGCTCTGTGAAATTGACGCTGATCAGCGTCTTGAGCGAGAAGTCGTGCGGCGCCTCGTCCGACGACGCAGGGCACACCGGCGCCAGCTTCAGCGGCTTCTCCTCCTTCTTGACATCCTGACCAGGCGTGGCCGAGGGGATCCAGAAGCCAGGCAGCGCGGGCTTCGCCGTCTCTTCTTTCCTGCCGACCTTCTGCTCCCGCCCGAGTTTCAGCAACTCGTCCTCGTCGATCTCGATCTTTCTCTTCGTGCCCTTGGTGTGCTCCTCCACCGCCACCTTGCCCTGGCTCCTGCCCATGAGTTTACGATCACTGCCGAATTTGACGTCTAGCCCTGCTTGTATCGCTTCAAAGTCCTTGACTCGCTCGGCTAGGTCCGCGTCCTCTCTCCGTCGCTGCTTTTCTACATCGCCTTCTTTCCTCCTCTCGCTCTCGGACGCTAGTCGCGTGATCTCTTTCTTCTGTGCCAAGAGGTTCGATACCGCGCATTCGCGGCAGAAGATATGGCCATGTGTCGGACAGGATACTGGGTCTCGGGAAGGCAGTAGGCAGAGGCGACAGGAGCCGAAGGGTAAGAAGGAGTCTCGTGTCAGGCGCGTAGATTGGCTGCCCCACTGTCCGCGCAGTTGGGAGCGCTCGTGTGCTGTGAAGATCGCTGAGGAGGTGTTGTGTTTGCCTGTGAGGGTCAGTAACTGGAGTGAAGTCAGAGAGATACGGGTGACCTACTGTGAGCCATCTCGAAAAAAGGGATAGCACTGTAGTGGATCGTTCGGAGAATACCTTATACCCAAATACATCAAGATGTAACGCAAATTGAAGATCTCCAAGTCCGAGGCTTGCGCTCGCGACGTCATTGGTCAGTCAGCCTTTTTGCTGTGGAGAAACTTGGACTAGCATTAATGGTAAACATTCGTCTTTCCCATCTCTTAGTTCCGGCTGCAACATTTGCATAGCAGCACTCCCCAGGGAGTTAATACTGCAACATGAGTGCCGAGGAGTTGCCATCGGAGCCCTCGCTCGCATGGCGGACTGGATCGATGCTTGTCTGTGGAGTCTCCGGACTGATTTGTCGTGGGTTCATGCTCGGCTTCAACAGGCTGGAGGTCAATGGAGGAGAGAAGTTTCGCGAGTTGCTCGACGAAAGGGCAGACGTAGAGGGCCGGACGAAAGGATTGATTACAGGTATGCTACTGTGCGGCAACGGTTCTGTGAATTTGTGCTAAGGGGAACAGTGTCGAATCACTTGAGCGTGTACGTACGTATCGCCGGACGAGAGCACGAAAGACTGCGGAACTGACAGTGTCCAGACTGGATGATCCATTGATATGGGGATCGCTTCCATGGCGATATCACTTCAATCAAGATAACACGCGCTGGTCGCTTGCAAGTCACGACATTGTGTTCACCTACAAGTAAAGCTCCCGCCATAACAGCCTGTCGACCATACTGATGACGATCAGATCCACAGCAAGAATGTTCGAACTAGGCAACACTCTCCCTGCACACCGAATGGCTCACTCAAAATTCGGTGGTCTCTTTCAACCTACCATGACGCAGGCTATCCGACTGTTGAGCAATGGTCCTTTCGCAGCACCTTCATCACACCCATCGCCAGTCTCTCCCGGGCCGGACCTTGTTGACCCTTTTACGAACGGTGCACTTACCTATTCGACAAATGGAGAAGACTCGTTTCAAGCCCCGAGCGCATACGGCACTAGGCGACACGCGTGGGTCCATATCTTTCCAGAGGGCAAGATCCATCAAAAGGAGGACTACACAATGCGATATTTTAGATGGGGTGTATCGCGACTGATATTGGAGTCGGAGCCTTGTCCGGACCTTGTGCCAATGTGGATAGAGGGCATGGATCAGGTCATGCACGAGTCCAGGACGTTTCCGCGACCCGTACCACGAATTGGAAATTTCATATCGGTAACCTTTGGAGACAAGGTGGATATGGAATCGACGTTTGGAGACCTGCGAGAGAAGTGGCGGCAGCTGCACGATAGGGTTCGCAGAGAAAATGGCGCTCAGGCTGCAGAAGAGGTGGGCATCCTCCGAGATGACGAGCTCAAATACGGGGAAGAAGCTGTCGCGTTACGAAAAGAATGCATGCTGCGAGTACGACAGGAAGTGCTGAAGCTGAGGCGGCAGCGAGGATGGCCGGACGAGGATCCAAAGAGCAGTCTGGTCGAGACGTGGAAGCAAGAAGGCGGTAAGATGGAGGGACTGATGGAGGATGGAAGTTGGGTCAAAGATACATGAAAAGATACGTGTGCTCATCGATAAGTGACAGCCTAGACCTGCAGTTCGACGGTCAGAAGAAAATGTTTGACCGCGTCAACCGCGCGGATGTGGAGATTTGGTGCTTATCCTCCTATCTTCGAAAGGGACAGCTGTTCAGCAGCGGACGTACTAGCTTATGATAGACATGTCAATCACGCGACTTCAAGATATATCATAACGCGTCCGGTGCTCTTGCTGAATTATGTTGTTGCTTATGGATGCGCATGATTTTCAAGCTCTCGAGTCAGGACTGTCGGACATGGGAAATGACGACTTGAGCAGTCCGCCGAGCGCTAAACTGCAAAAAGCGCAGCCCGAAGCTCGGACCAGTTGATGCAGCGTTCGACTTTTTCGCAGTCGTGTTTGAGATAAAAGATGCCGACTCCTCCGCCCCTGATGCGCGCCAGTCATCATCATCAATTCGGTTCCCTCGACCTCGTTTCCAGCCTGACTCGTGCCGCATCCCTCGCGACATCGGTCTGACTTTTACACTATCAAAACAAACTTTCAGCTCAGCTCAGGACAGGACTGGAGCTCTGACGCCCGCCTTGCATAATCGATAAGCACAAAGGGAAGTCGCGACTTGCACGCCAGTCGCGTCACTGCCTATCTGGGTCAAGAAGGTGTCACACTCATCTATTCTCAAGCCTCATTTTTCTGGTCCTGTCTGCTTCTAGCCGAGTGCGCCTTTGCGCCGGTCTCAGCAAGTACCTGTATTGTTACAGTACCGTACCCACTGTTTGCATTGCATGTTCTACATCATCGCATTCCTCCAATAGGCGGCCTTTTCCGCCTGCTTGTTTCGACAAATGTCCTGGGCACCTCAATCCCCGGATTTGACGGGCTACGCTCCACAATCACCAGATCTTTCTGCATATAACAGCACTCACCCTCACCCTCACACCGCCCCTGGACATAACAACATTAACACTCCTTGGGCTCCTCAGTCGCCGAATATTTCTGCCTACCAGCAGCAGTACGACAACCAACCTCAACCTCACCTTCAACACCAACCCCAATTCATCCAGCAACCTCCACACTTCAGTCTTAACGGCACTGACGATCGTACCTGGGACCAGAAACCACAACAGCCCAATCAGGTCCTCTCCTCTCACTACCCACAGTACCCCCAGCAGCAACAACCCATCTACAACCCTCAGCAGCAGCAGTACCAATACGACATGCCGCCCCACACACGTGGCCGTAGAGTGAGCTACAAGGAAGAAGCCTTCAAAGAAGAAGAAGATGATTGGCAAGCGCGAACACAACCAGCGCAGCACATCAACCACGCCGTGAAACCAGACCTCGGCGCAATGGCAGACCCCGGCTTCGCATCGATACCGCCGGCTCCAGCGGCGCGCCAGAAGATCGACACGAGAGGTATCGAAGTGAAGACAAAGTTCCCCACCGCACGGATAAAGCGTATCATGCAAGCCGACGAGGATGTAGGGAAAGTAGCGCAAGTGACGCCTGTGGTCGTCGCCAAGGCGCTGGAACTGTTCATGATACGGCTGATCACTGCGTCGTCGACGGTCGCCAAGAGCAAGGGCAGCAAGAAGGTGTCGACGACGCATATGAAGATGGCGGTCATGGGCGACGAGCAGTTCGACAATCTAAGGGACATTGTGGGCAAGGTGCCGGATGCGCCGACGAAGAAGGTAGAGGAGGATGACGACGAGGAGGGTGAGGGCGCGCCGAAGAAGAGGAAAAAGAGCACTGCTGCTGGTGGACGGAAGAAGAGGAAGGACAGCGACGAGGAGTAGAAGAACAACGTGATAATGAGGCATGACTATGTTAATCCATGACCCAAGATTGGTTCGTTTGCAATCGACGTGACGTCTGCTCATCCGGTGCATCTCTCCCACGGCTCGAAGTATTTCAATCCAAAGCCGTCAAAAACTCTCTTCTCCGCCTCGACCATCGTCTTCGCTCTGTCCTTGGTATGATACCCCTCGACATCAATCACATGCCCAGTATTCCGATCCCTGACTCCGCTACTGTCAAACTTCCACCCCTTGACACTCTTTGCATACCGCCTCAGATCCCGCTGGAACGTCGTCCCACCACTCCAGCCCGCGACCGCACACCCAACCGTGCGCCAGGGCGCGATAATAATATCGACCCTACGATGAATATTCGGATTCTTGGCCTTTGTGTCCCGCACCAGATCCGCCGTTTTACCCTCCCACTCAGGGTCCTGCCACACGACCAGCGCCTTGTCGAGACTATCGAAACCAGGGCGGTCGGTGCTCGAACTCGCGCGGAACGGCAGCGTCTGCTGGCCACGGTGCGTCGTCGTCAGCGCCAGCAGGAGCGTATGCGTGATCCAGCCCTCCTCCTCCAGACTCGCCACGATATCGGTCACGATGTTCAGCGTCTGCGCTTCGTCCGGGTGCGAGAGCACGATGTCCACGTCGCCGCATTTGTCCTTGCCGCGGCGGTAGCCGCCGACCACGACGGACTGGATCCCGCTGTCGCGCACTTTGACGGCGTGGCGGTGGATGATCGCCGCGATGGTCTCGACTTCGGGCCGTGGGATAGGGGACAGGAATTCCTCGTAGTATTTCACGCCGATTTGCTGGACGCGGCTTAGTGTGCTCCAGCCGTACTCGACGATGTCGTCCAGCTCGCGCCAGCCGCGGTCGTAGTAGAACTCGCGCGCGGTGGTCGCGCCGACGCCCCAGATATCGTAGAAGAGCCGCAGGATCTTGAGGTCTGGGTTCTCCGCTGCGTCGGTCGCGGCTTTGATTTGCCCAGTGTTGGCGTATTCGACGAAAAGGTTGGCGATCTTGACGTCGCAGCCAGGGAGTTGGAGGATCTCGCGGGGCTGAATTATGGCATAGGGGTACGCGGCAATCGAGGCGATTGAGGTGCTGTAGGCGCGCACGCCGATTTCATCGTTGGTCAGCAGGCGAGCGGTTCTAATGTCTTTGAGTAGCTCGATGAAGGCGTGATTTGGATTTGTGTTTGGAGTTGGTCGTTGACAGGCATATTTGATTCCCGCTTTGACCCATCCCGGGAGCTCGGGTAGATCTGATGATACGCCAGAGTCGTATTCGGAGGTTGTTCGTTGAATGAGGTGAGCAGGTTGACTATGCGTAGATCGTTGACCTGCATCGTTGAAATGCCTTGCGCCATGCGGACGTGACGCGGAGTATGCCACCTGCTGTGCTGGCGCATCGGCTTTGGCTCGCGCCAGTATTGCCTGAGCTTGGGTCTGCGCAGGCGCTTTTATGCCGAAAGTAGCTCGTGGACGTTTGAGGTCTGTTGAAGATGGAGCTGGCATGTCGTTCGATGGTTTCTCGACTTTTCTGCCTTCGTAAATAAGATATCCCTCTATCGGTTGCAGTTTCGAGCCCTCCATACACGCATCAAGCCACGCAACCTTCAGCACCTTTACGGTTACTGAGGCAAGCCGCTGCAATAGTGCTTGAGATTGATTTGATCCGAGCGAGTCTTTCGACTTGCTCTTCGTACTCTCGACGTCGTCGTGGCTGCTGGCCGGTTCTGGTTGTTGGTTTGCCTCATCTTCGGTCTCAGAGTCCGTACTTTCGTCCTCGATCACTTGGGGTTTTCCATTTGCCTTGCTGGAGTGCCCATCAGCCTTCTGTCGCTTGGTCGGCAATGAGGACTCATGGTGCGATGGTTCTGCTGGTGCTTCCGGTTGCACTTCTTCAGTAGAGAGCCCTTTGCTCTGCAAATCAAACTGGGCTCTCTTCTTGCGCTCAACTTTGGTGAGGACGATTTTCGCTTCGTTGATATCATAGGTCAATACTGCATTGTGCTCGGCAAGTTTCTCCTCGAATTGATGCAAATCATCCAAGTCGAAATGTGTTGGTGAGACGTATATTGGTGGCAGAATACCCAAATCGATGCTCGAACTCGGCCCTTGCTGAGACTCTGCTAGCAATGTTTGAGAAGATGATTCATGAGATGCCATTGATAAGGTCCGATGATAATATATGTTCACATCGCCGCATTCGAGTTTCAGATAATCCAAGTCTCTAGTCGTCGTGTCGGACGGTGCTGTAAATTCATAAGAATGCTTTTGTATTTCCGAACTTCACATTCCATATTCGCGGGTTCGATGCTACTAGACTTGGCCGATGCAGCGCAACTAAAATTGTCTCGTTCAGAGATGAGGATGCAAGCAGATCAATAGATGAGGTGGTATCCTGAGACAAATAGTAAGGAGCGACGTCAGAGATGCCTCGGGCATTTTTCCCCAATGCGCAGGCCAAGACACTCATGCAGATTTGACTACATCGCTGTTTGTTCGAAGACATGCTTCTTCCTTCATCCCTATCAATGCTTCAATACTCCTGCTGAGATATCTGGTTCGCCATGGAAGGTATACACACACCATCGCATGATTCAATATGGCAGCATTTGTACCGCGACGAGTGTTTCCGACACTGGACTCTCTTCCCCGATCATACTACCTAGGCCACCACCGAGCCGGACTGGCCAAGATGAACACTTTGCTATCACAGATTGACCTCATCATTGAATGTAGAGACTACCGTGTGCCGTTGACATCCCGGAATCCGATGTTTGAGCAAAGTCTGGCTGGTCGGGAGAGATTGATCGTCTACACGAAGAAAGATTTGGGTAGTAATGGCGGTTCAGAAGCTGCGGAGGTTGGTCGTTTGCTGCTATCCTGCGTACGGAATATGGACAATGAGACTGATGTAGGGTATGTAGAAAGAAAAGCTCATCCGTCACTGGCATCAACCATCCTCTGTGCTCTTTACCAACCACAAAGACCGTAAAGATGTCCGAAGCGTGCTCGAATTCGCAAGACAAAAGTCTCAGGCCAGCCGAAACCTGACAGGCTCTCGAATGATGATTGTCGGTATGCCGAACGTCGGCAAGTCGTCACTTCTGAACGCTCTCCGTAAAGAAGGTGTCAACAAAGGCAAGGCGGCGCATACTGGAGCTCAACCTGGTATTACACGCAAGATCTCAACGTCGGTCAAGATCATTGAAGGCGACGAGGACAACGAAGGCGTCTATCTGCTCGACACTCCCGGTGTGTTTGTGCCGTATGTGCCCGATTCTGAAGCAATGCTGAAGCTCGCCCTTTGCGGGAGCGTCAAGGACACCATCATACCGCCGACATCTCTAGCAGATTACCTGCTCTTTCGTATCAATCTCGTCGATCCGACCTTGTACCATCAGTATATACCTCCGACGAATGACGCGCTTGACCTTCTCAACGCCATCGCGCACAAAACGGGCAGGCTGCAGAAGGGTGGTGAGCCGGACACTGAGGGTACCGCCCTGTGGATGATCCAACGATGGCGGAACGGGCATCTTGGGCATTTCGTGCTTGATGAGATGAATGAGGAGACATTCAATATGAGGCATGAGATCCCGTCGTCGCTCAACCAGGCGCGAAAACATGACAGAGAGGTGCGGAGGAGCCGCAGCAGAAGCCGCCAGGAGAACAAGTGAGTGAGTGTCTCCGCCAAGCGTTTATAGAAACAACATAACCAAATACCACTCCATACCAAAATTTATATACCCCTGGGTAATGCGATAGCACCATAAGCAATCAACATACCCATACCACACCAATTCCCCAGGCACCTAGCCAAACAATTAGCCAGACAACCAACCAGACACATAGCCCGACACCTACGCCGACGCTGCAGCGGCCATGAATTTCAGCAACTGCACTGGCAACGAGCTCGACGATGGTGACCTCTTCTTCTTGTGGTATGAGCTCGAGGTAAGTGGACAAGCATAGGCGGAAGAAGAGCCCAAGGAAGACCTGAAGGAAGAGCCAGAGGGAGAGCCAGCAGAACGGCCCAAGAAAAAGCCAAAGTATAAGCCATACAAGTACTGACGGAAATTGCAGATCATGGACTCTCAGCATTGGACCCGCTGCGAAGGCTGCGATGAGCGGATGCTGCTCTTCGACTTGGAAGCCCACAATGCCGAGTGCGGTGAGTATGCCATACGTCGTCGCGCTCGGGCAGCGTACAACAGGTATCGTACCGACCGTGCAGAGCGGTACTGGATCGAAGACACCCTTGAGTAAGAAAGAAATCCCCCTAGCCGCTTACCTGACCCCTTCAGTGTACTTACAGTAGTCTCACAGTGCTACATCAAGGCTAGACCAGTACCAGTGGACGTCGCCCAACATTCCGGACAGAACACCGGCATGCATCTGGCGGCCAGGAGTGATCGCCGACATGGCTGGTGACCTGCTTGGCGACGCACCTGGCTACAGGCGGCCATGGATGGTCCTTGCGGTGGACTGGTCAAATGGATCCGTGTTGATCTGCCCACTGTTCACACATGGGCAGACGGGACTGGCATATCGACCGCGCGACAGGAGGCACTTGTATATGCCCCTAGCATTCACCAGCCACACGCTCCAGTTTGTGAGGACCAACCAGTACCGTCAAGTGCAGCGCCCGTGGCATCCCGGCCGGCTCTGGCCAGATCATGACCCCCAGGGCAGAAGTCGGTATGCACCGGTGGTTGTTGAACACGCATACGCGAGCTCGTACCTGTACGCGACCTCGATGCTGGCCCCGAGTTTCGCGCAGGCGGTCCCGTTGCAGTCTGTCGGTAGGCCCCGCGCCATAGGCCGTATCGGGTACCACGATTTCTGCCGCGTTCTGCAACGAGTATGGGCCGACACAAACTGGAGGCCGAACGCGCCAGTCGTGTAGTGGATGTAGCAGTAGAATGAGGTCGAGACATTGCATCAGGAAATGCTGGCAGAAGCGTTGACAGAAGTTGTCCCGAGAGACAGTCCAGTAAGTGTTCAGTCCAGAAGTCGACAACATCCCGGCCCTAGAGCAGAGCGCTAACCTGGGCTCTAATCAGCAGATACCATCAACATACCAAAGCCTGCTGTCGCATTACACAGCCGACTCACGGTACGTAAATTCTCCAGTATTCTGCAGTCTTTCTAGAAGCGAGAGACGTCGTGTTGATGGGTGGATCGCGGGCGTGAACAAGGTTCACCCCTTGCATGGCGGCGGCAGCGGGGCGGATCAGCAGCATTTGATCCACATCCTCGACCGCATCCTTGTCCCCCGAGTCCGCATCTTGATCCTCTTGTACGCCCAAGCATCTGCACCGTCCTGTGGGCTGCTCTTCTTCTCCTGTTCGTAGCGAATACCATGTCTTTGTCTCGGTACCAGAAGGCGTTCTGTGGCTCGATGACGATCTGTGATGCGACACGGCAGGCTGACTCGACTTTGCAGCGGCTTGCTAAGGTATCTATGCACAACCGTTGACCGAACGTTATAGCCAAGATGCCTATTTCGGAGAGACCCCTATCAGCCAGACCGAGGGGCATCTAAAAGCATGACTGCAGCCTGTGTCACTGGCAGAATTGGCTTTTTCGTTCTCATAATCTCGTAGCCAAGATGTTGTCGATATCGTGGATTCTGGTTGCGCTCGGAGGAGCCGCGTCGGCGCTCGAGACGACAAGAACGACAGTACTGTGTCAGACACAAATGGGCAGTCAATCACCGTATGATGTACCGACTCACACGACGACAAAGACGAGCATTGCGCCCATAATCACGATTGGATTTACTTCAGAACCCACAGTTACAGTCACTGCGGACTTCCTCATGACCTTCAACAAGACGGACACCTCGATAGTCACAGTCACAAAGACAGTGACGGAGAAATTGACTGGCAGCATATTCTCGACAACAATGACCAAATACTCATGGCATGCACACCACGAAAACTACACTCAGACGGTGGAGAAGGGAATCCAGTGGTACAACACAACAACCGTCAATCTCTATGTGCCACTTCCTACCGGGTTCAAGGCGATCAACGGAACACTCGACCCAGAGCCTGGCCCGACAGGCACCGAGTTCGTACCGACAGTGGTGGAAGTCACATCTACACAAGAGCCTACAATGCAAGTAACGACAATCCCTTCTTGCACAGGGAGCAGCTGTTCGAGTACAGGAAGCGCAACCGAGACAAATACAATCAGCCTTAGCTCGAGTGTAACAGACAGTCTGACGTCGAGTATGACCGGCTCAGACTCGATTTCAGCACCCTCCGGTACGGCCAGTCTTGCTTCGAGCAGCAGTAGCAGCAGCAGCAGCAGCAGCTCTCCAGAAAAGATGGTGGTTTACGTGTACAAGGACGGCAGGATGATACCTACTCCGATCGAGGAAATCGCGCAGATGGTCGGTGGAATTGATGGAGGAACTCGAATCGAGGCGGCGGCGGCAGTAGCAAACGCACAAGCTCAAGACAAGCTCTCCGCGGCAACGCTTTCACCTGCGCTGAACGAGGCTGTCACGACGACTTCGAATACGCTCTTAACTATAATATCGACAGCCAGCACTACTGAATCGAGCACAGAGTCTTCCTCGTCATCGGCATCGACAGTCCCGGCAGAGGCGACAAGATTGGAGGACGCAGGACGTTTCACACACGAGAAGAGAGACGCTCCTTTGCACAAGAGAGATGCAAGTCCCGAGGAATCATCATCATCAACGACGAAGTTCTGGAAGCCAACACTGGTCAAGGGACTTCAAGGCGCATTGTCCTCGACAAATCCAGCACATCACGGGGCTGCTTTCCCAACACATGTGGTATGCACAAAGCTCTTGATCAAGGAGAAGACAGTTTGGAACCCTGTGGTCACAGACACACACTATGTGGCAGCGGCACCAGCAACTCAATTCGTTACGACGCTCAGCACCCTTACGGAGACCTCTACCATTCCGAACAAGAAGCCTTTCAAGACCGTCTCGTTCGTTACAACCAGGACACTGACGACTACCACAACGTATATGCACACATCGATCGCGAGCAACGAGCTCAACTTCACCGTCACCAGCACGTCGACCTCATACGCAGCGTGTCAGACGTCCAACTTCTGGGGTCCGGTAGGAGATGAATGGAGCCACATCATCAACGTCTACAACCAGGGCTTGGATAAATACAGCACTTACGATATCGGCCACAGCCAGACCGCCGAAGACTGCTGCATAGAATGCCACACGATGGATATCGCCGAGACACCATGCATGGGCTCCGTCTTTGTCGAGGAAAAGTGTTATCTGATGCACGACAAGAAAGCGAAGTGTCCCCAAGGCGGCTCGACTTCTGGTGGATTCTTTGTGGCCAGACCGGCTATCGAAGTCGACAAGTGGACTCGAGAGCATCGAAACCAAAAGCTACCGGACTTTGTGCTGAGCAATGGACCGTGCGGATTCTTTTACAATATGAATATTGGTTGGTGAGGATAGCGGTGATTATGAACAGCATATGATAGCGGATCGAGTCGATTGCATTTCAAGGGCGTTGATCATGGGTTAACGACCAGGTTGAGGATACTTCAGGACAGCTTCATCTCTTCCGGTGGAAAGCATATCTGCATAGAGCCCACCGAGGCATCTCTTTCTTTTATGGACAGAGTGAACATACCTTAATGATACCAAGCATCTCTGCTTCTTTTCCTTCTGCGACCCTTCCTATAACTTCCGTGCTAGATCATGTGCTGAATCGGTGACTTCTCCGTGGACAACTTATCCGCCTGCTGTTCGGATCCGCAGGGATGCGTAGAGTCATGTCCAAGAAGCTATAAGTACTGAGAAGAAGCTTTGTTTGTGGCGGACAATACTTCCAAATGCTAGGGCCAAAGCTGTTGACATGCAGCGGACGGTTGTAACGGCTGTTGTAGGGCGGTCGCCGAGTCTAGACAAAGTACACACAAGGTATAATGCAGCTTCTATCGTGATCAGGAACATAGTTGGACGTATAGAGATTGTTGCAGAATGGCCATCATGATGATTGTTTGGATCATAGGTAGCAAAGTGGGTGGCATACGCAATGGTATATCACCATCCGAGTCTGCCGAGGCCAAAAACAATAAGACACTGCCGGATCGAGGCCATGAATGTTTCACACGACTCAAAATACAAGCATATCCTTGATTCAGATCCTTGTCTTGACCTCTACAAAGATCGATAGACAGTTGCAGCATTGAGCTACAAGTATACAAAAACCAATGGTGGACACCGGCATTCCCGATACGGTCAAGCCGTCGGGAAACCTCCTTCGCGCAAATGTCTTCCCTCACGACCTCGAATCATTTCCCATCCACTGCACCATAATGCTATTGCGCCTCCGGCAATTCTCGACGATTCACATACAGTGGTTCGGTAGAGATTGTCTTCCACATGGTCTTTTCGCAGTGTCCCATGTGATGCGGGACAACGGTCGTTGTCAGGCTTCCCACCGTTGACCAAATGTTCATACCATGCTTCATCTACTTTCCTCAAGCAAGAGGCATCACACCGAGGACATCTGTCGATCAATGGGCCATGAGAGAACAGGTCTCTCAGAAGCATCAGTACAGCAATCATAACTCTCAAATCAGCACCATTGCCGTAGGCTACCTTTCGCTAAGAGGCACAGCCAGATGGTCGGAGAAAATTCCTCGTACAGACCAAACGGCCCAACAACGTCTTGCGCTTAAATCACCGAAACAAGTAAGCAGCTTCAGTAGAACGGATGGACAACGAACGACCGTCACTGCGGTTGCTCTTGAGATCTATCTAGATGCTCACCGACCACCATGTAGGTTCCGACAAGTAAACTCTTTTCTTTGCCTTTGCTTCCTCCTCTGCCTTTGACAAGGATAATCTCCTTCTCCCATACATATCGCAGGGCCTTCTGCAGGTTCAGGAACTATACTATACCACCAGAGCAGGTCTCTGGCTACAATCGAATCCAACTCTTTCCACTCGCTTATTACATCGCCATCATCATGGCATCAACACTCGCTCAACTTCTCGAACGCGGTCTGAATTCCGGACCGCTCACCAAATCGCTCTATGGCGCACATCAACAGAAGCAAGTCAGGATAGTCGCAACAGTATGCGCCTGTCTGAGTCTGGTATCTGGTCTTTTGGCCTTTTTCTGGTTTACCCGAATGGCGCGCAAGTTCCGACACACGTAAGAGCACTCGGTGCCCTTGGTGATAATGTCAAAGGCTAATGCACAACCCAGACTGATCATGACCTTGATCCTCTCCGATCTCTTCAAAGACATCAATTACATTGCCTTTTCTATTGTCACATTTGTTCGAGGCAATGTGTCAAACAACTCGCCTTACTGTCAAGCAAGTGGATTCATGATCCAGTTCGGCACGGAAGTCACAGGTAATTTCGACGGCATCCATGGAGAGATTATATGGCTGACAGGTCTCGCTAGACTTCAGTGTCCTATTGATCGTCGTCCACATGTCATTACAAATCCTGAACCCCAAATGGGCCGCACCAGGACACGGAGGACTGGAGAAATACAAGCTGCCTCTGTTCGTCATCATAATCGGACTCCCTCTAGTCATGGCTGCCTTACCTTTCATCAACCCTTCAGGTGGATATACCCTCGCCGGAGCCTTTTGCGCCATGCCACTTCGACCATTCTGGTACCGTTTGTTCTTGTCCTGGGTACCCAGGTACCTTATTGGAGGGACGATCCTTGTCCTGACCGTCGTCATCCGCATGCGCGTCAAGAAATACCAGGAAGAGCTCGGTATGTTGGAGCCAGCTACTCTTGCCAACCATCCAGAGCTCATGGAAGACGCCGTCATCGAAGAGGAGGACGAGTCGGAGGGGCCTGATTCGCGCAACGCTGGTTCTACATCTGAATTGGTCAAACCAGAAGACGACAGGAGGTCGGAAAAGAGACATACCATAATCGACAGCGTCCCGATCCCGCCAATGCCAGACTCGCACCAACCTTTCGACTCCGAGTATCTCAAGAAGTTCAAGCGCCAAAGCTTCAGACAAAAACGACAAATGCCTGCAGCAGGTATTGACACGGAGACAGCGCGTAACGGTTCGTTCGTAGCTGGCTCGGTCGCTCCTTCCTCGGCCATTTTCTCTCCTCCAGCATTCAGAGAGCACATGAACTTGACCGATGCGCCTAACAATGGAAGTTTCAACCGACACACGACTACAGCCGAAATTCTCACGCGCCGCAAGTCCATCGCACTGCTCGAGACACCACGCAGCACATCCGTCAGCGACATGCCACCCATGCCAATACGCCGCTCCTCAGTTGTCGACATGACGCCTCGCAGCAACTCTGTCGCCGTTCTTCCAACCCTCAACCCAGGCGGCGCCGACCGCTACACGAGCATAGGCGGCCACTCACGCCGCTCCTCGATCTGGGACGAAATCGACGCCTCACTCGAGCGCAAAGTGACGAACCGCCTCTCAGTCTTCAGCGCGCAAATCACCGAGCCCGACCTCAACGCGCCGCCGATGCCAGACATGCCACCAAAAACACCGACCCGCGCGCCCTCGCGCTCCAACTCCATCACCGGCATGCCACCCCGCGCCGGCTCGATCAGCGGCCCTCCGCGCTCGGGCTCAGTAACCGGCTTCCCACAACGCAGCAACTCCTTCTCGGGCGCGGCCGCCAACAAGCGCAAATCGCGCATCATGTCCGTGGCGCAACGCACCATGTCCATAATCTCGTTCCGCGGCGCGTCCGACGACGAGCCCGCCGACAGCGCGTCCGCGATCCTGCGACGCCGCCACAGGTACATCCAGCGACAACTGCGCTACCTCATGATCTATCCCATCGTCTATTTCCTCATCTGGCTGTTCCCGTTCATCTTGCACTGTCTGCAGTTCGACGACCGGTTCGCGGCGAACCCGCCGTTCCCGATTATTGTGCTGTATATCATCAGCACGACAATTTTCGGCGCCGCGAATTCGTTGGTCTTCTGTCTGAGGGAGAAGCCCTGGACGATGATCCCGGACAGTGATGGCACCATTCTTGGTAGTTTCCGGCTGGCGAGTTTCGGATGGATCGATGGTGGGCTCAGGGAGGTGGCGAGTCCCGAAATCAGGGGCGCCGAGGTCACCGTTGTTACTGAAGGGAGGTACAACGAGAAGTTCTAGACTCTTTCTCTTTTTTCTTTAGTCGATTTTGATCACTACAAACCTTTTTTTCTTACTGTCGATTAGCGGTTTTCGTTGTTGGAGGATTAGCGATAGTTTGATATATAGTTGATACCCTACTTGGCCAAACATACTTCATCAAGGAATTGCTGGTCTCGATTGTGTCGGTATTGATGAATATCTAGACTACTGCAAATATTTGCTTCTCAACGCACTGCTGATGTTGCTCATCCTACTTGCCATGCCACCGTGCTGTATATTGCTCAGCAGAGCTTCTTCGAGCGCAGACTGAGTTACGCTTGCGTCTGAGAATACTGTCAGCATACACAGTCTAGATGCTGTCTGTGCGATTCACTCACCATCCAAATCACTGAATGAGCTACCCATACTAGGAGTGCCGTCACTTCCTTCCTTCCGAACCCTTGGACTGAGTTTAGCCAGCTCTGCTCGACGGCGAGGGCTCAGCGCATCAGCTGGAGTTGTGGTGGTCGACTGAACAGGCATCTTTCCTGCGGCTGTCGATGCCCGCTGCGGTCGAGGCGCTGCGTTAGAGCTTGCCGAAGACTCCGAGGAATGAATGTCTTGTTGTCGAGTAGGATCAGGAATTGCTCGTCTGGGCTGAGCGGTACGCAGGGTCGCCGCTGGATCCTCATGCGTGTTTGTCGCAAATGGCAGGAACCCACCTGACGATTCCGGGTCGTCGTCGTCGTCGTCTCCATCGTCGCCCGAGCTGATAGTTCGAAGATCCGGTGGTCGACGGAAGACTTGGCTTCGTGCTACAGACTGTGACACGCCGTCATCTGAAGATGCTGAGGATGATACAGATTCTGGTGGCGGTGAGGGCGAGGAGTCGCCGCGCGCAGTCTCGAAAGATGGTCGTGCTTTGCGCTGCGAGCCGAAGGAGCTGCGGAAAGAACGCTGGGCTAGCTCGGTCGAGTTTGGCTGCACAGCTAATCGGCTTTGGGTGACGGTCCTAGTGGACGGCGTGCGTGAGATGGAACCAGGTCTGGGATGTGCTGTTCCAAGCAACGGGCTTTCCCTCGAATGAGTCGATAGAGCCGAAGCTGGGCGAGGCCTACTGCCCGAGGGTTGTCGTGTGTGACTCGTTGTGGCCAGACCGGAGCCACTCATAGAGTCTGGAGCCAGTAGAGGTGATGAAGCATTGGGAGTGCCGAGCTTCTTCATCTGAGCTCTCATTTGAGCAAAGTGACGTTCGTACAGCCATGCTGCTTGTTGGAGGAGGAACGGAAGCGAGACCTGGAATTTTCTCGATCTAAAACAGATTGTCAGTCGATGTATGATAGTCCCTGGAGGTCATGATTTACAATTCCGGCCCTGTGTCAAGTCAGCCCAGAAGTTGCAGGTGAAGAGTCGTGCTCATACAATCCAAGTCCTTACTGTTTGCAGCTTTAGATATGAGCCGCCATAGAGCCTTATCCTTTGCAGAATCCCATTCAACCTGTAATGTTCAGTATGTTTGATATGCTAAGCGGTAACATTTAAAGGGCTCAAACGTACTGGCGGCGGATCGACAAAGTCACCTCTTGCGAAAGGCAGGCGAATTAGGCATGTGTACTGTATTTGCGGCTCTTGAGATACTGAATCCATCTGAAGTACTGAACAGATGATTCTGTACTGTTTCTCTACGCTGTCAACAGATAGTAATCTATGGATGACACGGTTGCATAATAGGTACAGAACAGGCAGCCATGGTAGATGTCAGCACGAGTGGAGTACTTTGTCACGGCGTCCGCTTCGCCCGTTCATTCGCCTGCAATCTCATTTCATAGGTAAGATTTCACTTAAGAGGATACATGATTGAACGAGAGACAGTAATAACACATTGGTATGTTACATGATACAAGCTTTTCCATACTATACACAGAGTGCAAAGGCGCAACCAGAGTCGTCCCAGTCTCGTTACCGTCCCAGAAAGACTTGATCATGTAAAACCAAACAATACCCCCGTGAAGACGTCGACGTTGAGTCGAGCGAAATGGCTGACCGAAACAGCCGAGAAGGGACGAGAGAGGAGCACAACGAGAAGACCAGCAAAGAAGGCGACGAGCGATCCAGATAAGATCATGCCGACACTCATAATGAGGACCACGACTTCATCCGCACCACCGGTCCTTACTACTCATCCTTGCCATCGGATGGATGATCCTTGCCGTTGCCGTCACCCGCCGACTGTGGACCAGCAGAGGTAGCAGCAGAGGTAGCAGCAGAGGTAGCAGCAGATCCAGCAAGCTCTTGCAGACCAGCAGAGGTAGCAGCAGAGATAGCAGCAGATCCAGCAACCTCTTGCAGTTTCGCCGCCAGGGCTGCCTTTTCTTTAGGGGTCCTGCTGCGACCTTTGCGGAATGCCTCTTCGTCTTCACGGTGGCTTTTGCGCAATGCCTTTTCCTCTGCACGATTTTGCTTCTCTTGTTCCTTGGAGGCGCTTCCCCCAGACTTCTCTTCTGCCTGGTGCTGCTTGAGGAGCTGGAGTTCCTCACGACGGTGCACCTTCTTCATGTGCCTCAAGACTTTGCGCCTTACGGCTCGATCCGTTCTAAACACTTCGTCCATCTTCATCGGTAATGGAGATGGTGAAGCATCAACATGGGGGTCGCCGTCACCGTCGAGGTAGGTTACGTAACACCTCTGCAGCGAGCCTAGGGCCAAGTCGTAGCACCTGTGACGTGTGACCATGTCCGAGTTGACTATGATCATGGAGCTGTTGACTGGTTGTCCCGATTGGTCGACAACAACAGTACCGAACATGCCGCCCTGGAAGTAGGTCATATGGCATCTGTCCTGGTGTAAAAGCATGCTATGCGAGTTGGTACATTCATGACGGGCCACCGCATCCTTGCGCAAGACGATGTTGCCGTACTTGTGAGTGAGAGGCCGACGGTAATCAGCCTCGTAGTTGTCGTCGTCGCCGTTTTCACTCAAGACGTCAGGGGATTCGTCAGCAGAAGTGGCGTCAAGAGAATCGGCAGCAGAAGTGTCCATCGAAGCGTCCATCGAATCGTCTAGCGAAGCGTCCTCCAAAGTGTCAGAGGAAGCGTTATCGAGGGTGTCAGTAGTGGCGTCAGGGGAGTCAGGGGAGTCAGCAGCAGCGTCATCACGCGTGACCAGATCGGCGCCGCCATCGTCGTTGTCGTCGTGAATGGGTCCCGCAGGAGGTTGGTCGCCTGACATGGAGTCGTGGTCGATGTCCTTGTACTGGTCGGCTTTCAAGCGCTCTACATCCTCTTCCAGCTTTTGGACACGAACTTGTAGATTCTTGAAATAAGGGTATTTCTCGTCGTGGTCGTGGTGTGGAGGCCGAAGGCGATCAGGCTCGTAGTCGTCGTCGTTACCGTCGTGAATGGGTCCAGCACGGTGTTCGGCGCCTGACCTGTAGTCGTCTTCTACCTCGTCCGATCTCTCAGCGATTATTGGAACCTCGTCGCGGAGGTCGGAGCCAGCGTCGCCGAACGACAAGGCGTCGGTCGTCAAGGTGGGATAGCCTGAAACAAAAGCGAACAAGGTGGCCAGAGCACTGAACAGAAAGAGTTTGAACTTCATCTTGCTGACAGAAAACGAAGCAAGACTCGAGAAATCGATTGACCATAGAGCGTAAAATCAGGAGATATTTATCTGCCTACCTGGAGACCTTGGGGGTCGGTTGCATCACCGATACCGCTGTCTTCGTTGATCTGCTCACAGTATTCGTTGAATGAGACATGTTGGCAGTTGATGCATATTTCATCTGCATGCGATCGAATTGACGTGTAAAGAGGAGAGATCGGAGTGATACAGAGCAAGTTGTCGATATGCTGTCAGAGAAAGCGGGGCGGGTCTTGTTCCCGTGAGCAACTTACGTTACAAGCTTCGCAGACGTTAGAGCAGAAGAAGTGTATCATCAAAGTGTGAAAAGTGAAAGACCAATGATATGAAGGGTATCGTAATGTGCATATCTGTGTCGGAAGAACATGTTCACCACCCGAAACCGGCCAGGGCCTGCCTCCACCAACCGACCCATTTTGAGTTTCCAGAATAGGCTGTTAAATGCGCAACATATGCAATCGAATATACAAGTGTCCTCTACTTGTTGTAGAACGTCTTGAGACCCTTGATCTGTTCCGGGGAGCCAGGCACACTGTCCGAGTCCTCGATGATGCTGCTGTCGGTACTATTGTTGCGCAGCTGCGAGACCGAGACCTCAGTGACGTGATTCTTATCGCTGCCATAACCTTGGGCTTGTCCATGACTGAGATTGTATGGTACAGCCGATTGCATAATCGGCGCACAAGACTCCGTCGGGGAGTGGCTTCGGCTCGTCGATCTCGGGATCCCGCGACCACGCTCGTCCATTTCGAATGTACGGTCTTCGTCGGTTGTGGCGCTCGCTCTGCGGCCAATAATAGTGACTGTGCGCGTCTGCGTGATTCCACCGTTGCACTCGGGCGCGCTCCAGGAGAGGTCACCGAGTCTGGAGTGGTTACTTCGCTCAGCTGACGAGATGTTCCCGATTTTCTTGAACCATCCTAGGCTATCTTTTCTCGTCTGATTGACGGTTTTCTCCGGTGAGCTGCCGCTGATGAGCTGCTTCCGTGTCAAGGTGTACAGCAGAGAGTCGACGAAACCTGTACTCGCAATCAAGGATCCCGCCAGGAGCGAGTAGCTGTTGGGTAGATTCGCTCCTCCGTTGGCCATACTCCACATGCGACCGGCAGACAGCGGTAGTGTGAGAATGATGTAGACAGCCGGGTAGAGAACCATAAGCTTGGCAGCGCGGTCGATCTTGGCCATTGTGGCAGTTTGGGCTGCAGTGGGCATAATAACGCTCATGGTCTTTTTCAGATGAAGCAAAACAAGGGCGTAGATGATGATTGTACCAAACTGCACCATGAAAACCCAGATATAGTGCAGCGCCAGTCTTTCTCTTTCATAGTTGGACGAGGCCCAGCACCAAGCACCAGCGCGGACAAAGTACTTGTCGTGATACATTATAGGGCCCAGTGCAGTCAAAATGAGTGACAAGATCCAGGTTCCGATAATGAGGATGTAAAAAGTCGTGGTATCGAAACGTTGTCCCTTGACGGCGCAGTAAAAGGTATGAAAGGCGATGAAGCAAACAAAAAAACCCGACGAGACATCCCCAATCTGAAGTAACCATCCCTGTGCGAAACATGCGCGGGTGGGAGCAAGCATGGCGTTAATATCGACCCAGTGGAAAGAAAGCAGGAACGATAGGCCTTGCTGCAAGTCGGCGATCAGTAGGTTCATGATGAGAACGACATATTGGTTCTGGGCATGTTAGCAAGCGGCCAGCGGTGCAATAGACATCGTCAGACTGACATATCCAATGTAGGTACGATAGTGCTTCCGCCATGAAATGAATCTCCAAATGATAAAGGCCAGAAGAATTGTTGTCGACACCACAGACAGTAGACCAAATATTCCGGGAGCAATAAGACCTGATCGCAGACCTGGTTCTAAGGGGTCGATACTGAAAGGATATTCAAAGTATTGACCTCCAGTGGTGGTATTGGTAACGATAGTGGTCGTGGTTGAGTCGCCATCCATAGTTGCGGCTTTGCTGTCGTTATCGCGAAGATGCAAGAAGAAGATGGTTGCAGAGGCTGGTATTGATTCGTGGAGTTGTTGAGCGAATGTCCTTAACTGGAAGGCTTGCCACAAAGATGTGTAAGATGTGGTCGCCAACAAATCTGCTTGTGAAAGTGAGGTCCCGTTGCATGTGAGGTGAAGCCTATGCAGGCCTGTGTTTACGATCTGTGAGGACCGCGGGTGTCCAGGTCCGTGAGACTATATGGAAGAGATTCGCATCGATTGATTTGATGCTAGGTGCAGATGGATTAAGAATATTGTTGGAAAGTGTAGAATGGTGAGGACGTCCCGATAGTATTCACTCCAAAGATGTCGGCAAAGTGAAGACCGCGAAGATACCGGCCAAAGAGTTGCAATTCCGGGCCAGAGAGATCGGTTTTCAGGGCTGCGAAGAGGGAGGTGGTAGAAGTGTAATGGATATACTGTAGGTTCCTGGCCCTGGCCCTGGCGGTGGGTAATTCGGTACAAGGATGTACAAAGTGGTTGCAGGCTAGATTAGTAGACGAACCAAAAGTAGCGTGGCAGCGACAGGGAGACCCTTCGGTGCAGGACTAGGTCAAAGATGTCTTACTTGATGATTCCATAGGGCATAGACGAAGGATGCTCAAGTAGAACGCAAGACTTGCCTCATCGGGAACTGTGTACTCACAGGAACAAACAAGCTTGGAAGGCATGGACGTACTGCATGGCGGGACTCTAGCGAAGAGTGGACATTGCGATGGGAAGGAGACCGTCGACTAGTCGCATGGCCCAAACTCGTGGCGGCCATGCTTGAATCCGCGGCGAAGACGAGGGCTTGAAACAGATCGGCTGCGCAAGAGTGAACCGCTTCGCTTTCTAGTCCTGTCGTCCAAGGGAACCCTTGGAAAGAGCGGGGAATTTTATGCGCAAGCCGTGAACTAGGCAACTTGGATATATTACTTGACCTGTGCGCAAGTGCATAGTACGGTACCTGACGTCCTCGACTTGATGGGTCCCGGCAGAGAAACTGGTGCAAGCCTTTCCCAGCAGTAGCTGAATCAATAGCTGGTGCAGCAACACTGATGTATGTACCTTACATGTAGTCAGTACAGAAGCAGTTCATGTACATGTATGGTTGTGCTGTTGTTTCCGCGACTCATGTCCTTCGGCAAAGAGTCGTGCAGACGGCAAGAGAGATGCAGCTGGACTATGGAGCGACCCATGGTTCGTTCTCGTCGTTCGGGGAGAAGGTGGACAGCGATCGCCTGGGGTGATCAACTGAGCTGAAGGTTGCTCACTTCGGTCCATCGTCGGTTGGAAAAATGTTGGATTCGCCGTCGAGTAAGGAAATGTGGCACAGCAACAACACTGAGTTGATCAACTGCGAGCTAAAAGGTCATTGTGGTCAGAATATCAGGGAACACTCTCAACTCCTACGCTTCGGACATAAGAGCTTAGATACTGTGACTTCATCAAGAGCTGCCGGCATGGAGACAGACAAGAAGAAGCACGAGATACCTAGTGGATAATCGATGAGTCCCGAGCGGTACGAGGTTGAAGGACTACCTAGGTAGAAGTCGCCCTCGCCGTCCAGGAGAGTTCAAGGTTCTCCAGCTCAATCCAGGGTTCAAGCTCTTTCGCACGAGCCAGCGGCCCGCAATTTACCCCATTGAATCTAGCCTTTGTCTCACCTCCCCAGCTTAGACGTTTCACGGACTTCATCCTACATGTATCCAACACCACTTATCAAGCTCAGGCTGGCTTTGTCCGTGGCTTGCGAGCGCTTTGCCAAAGTTCGACCCTGCGTGAAGTCCTCCGGTGAAAGAACAAGCAGGAAGGAATCCTGCCCGGCAAAGGATCTCTTCCATGGTCCTTCTCGGCTCGGTTCCACGGCACTGTCGCGTGTGTGCATAAACGACGACAATTCGAAACGAGTGGCGCAGCGTACCGTAGCAGCGATGTGCAGCAATCAGCTGGAGGTCCTGCGCGCGAGATTCGTCCTTCGGAAAGGCGGAAAGCAAGCTTGGGGATGCGATCGTCCCTACGTGAAACCAAAGTCTACCAAGCACACAAACCACCCTCAAGAATTGCAACATCTGGAGAATGCCTGACTCATGACAAGAGGAAGTGTCTAGACACGAACTGACGACGACGACTTTTCGTGATGTTCCTAGCTTCCCAGACTTCTTCTGTTAGGGCACAGCTGCCGATCATTATTTCGTCCTTGGCCATCTATTCTGCTATAGACAACTAGATGGACGGATCCGTCGATCCGTCGTACATCCTCGCTGCGCTCGTTGGTGACGACACGGCCATGAATCGACGCGAGTTGTTTTGGTCTCGTCGTTCGATTCGCGTTTCTTAGTAGTATGTCTTCGTGTTCTGTTCCTTGTCCTTGTCCTTATTTTCTTCACACTATATTGTCCTTCGGCAGTTGCTGTCTGTCAGTACGCAGTCACTCTTCCCTGGATGAGGTACAGCTAGTCGCGCATGGTATGGCGGGATAGCGATCCAGAGAGCCATCATATAGTCGTTATATTCCGTAGCAGCCTGTAAACAAGTCCACAGTACCTAGCCACTCTGCCTCAATGCATATCTCACTCCATATCATCAATGCTCACTCCACATCATCAATGTCACTTGAATCCATTGTGCTCTCAGGATAGAACATCAAAGCAAGCAAGCGCGTGGAAATGTGGGGTAGATATAATGACGTATTGTAATTGCAGTCAATACATGTACAGTAGGTAGTTGCTGGACCATTCACTTCACTGTTCAAGCTCCTCTTCATCATTTCATCTTCCAATCATACAACAAATACATCATCTATCACTATCCTCACGAGAGCATAGAACGACCAGATACGCCAAATATTTCCAAGCCAGCAAAATGTCGGTCACAAACACTGGAACCTCCCTCTTCCGCAATGCCCTCCTCATCGAAAGCGCCGCAAACATCTTCGGAGGAGCAGCGATGCTCTTGATCCCACACAAGATCCTCTCTTGGATGACACACACCACGACACCAATCACACCTCTCTCCACAAACCTAGTACAATGGCTCGGTGGATTGGTTATTGCGCTGGCTACACCTCTCGTCATGAGTTATCCCAACACAGCACTCGGTATTGCGAGTAGATACACCACATATTGGACTCTGGGGGCTGGAGAAGTGTGCATCATTGCTGTAATGGCTGTACAAAGCATGTCGGGTAGATGTGCGTTTACGAGTACTGCTGTCATGGGTTCCATTGCCGTCCTTGGTCCAACTCTGGCGTGGAGAGTGTTTTGTTTGGTGTACAAGCCTGAATGGATTGGATCCCTTCAAGATGGAAGGAAGTCACTCTAGAGGTTGGGAACCGATGAAAAGATGCCCGAGAATGTTATATTGAATGTTTGCAACTAGTTGACGACTGTTCCTCCGCCCGTAATACCTTGACTAACCATCCACTGTCTGTCACAAAACTTGCCATCACTCCTACTACGTGGAATTGAGTGTTCCGGTTCACGACAGTATCTTGCGATGTGACACAGACGGCCTGTGATATCCACGCGCCGATCAAAGTATTGCCGAGGCATCTAATATACTGTCACTCCCCAATGCGCTCGCAAATCCTACCGAAAGCGGTATAATCAAATGATACACGAAATAGATGGTCTGCAGCGGAGATGGTGGGATATAATTCTTTTCGGACAGAGCGGCGTTTGTGCACTAAGCTACAACGAACATGACGGGTGTATCAACTCAGACCATCACCTATTCCTGTCTGGAACAACGCCCTGCTCAAGATCCTCGAACCCTTCTTCCGTGGAGTGAATAGGTTCCGCAGCCGCGGGATCGTCGTTCCTGGTTCCTGCCGCCTGTTCCTGGACCTCATCGATCAAATGTTCATCATCATCAGCTTCATCATCATATAATTCGTTATGCGCAGCGTCAGTCGTGATGCTGAGAGAAGAAGCCGGTGCCTTGGCAAGCGAACGTACGACGTCGCCTTTGCAAATCGGGCATGTGCGTCGCCGTGTTGTAAGCCATGGTGTGCTAGAGAAAAGCCAATCAGTGTTTTGGTCTATCATATGCAAACGTCTTCTTAGACTTACATGCATTCCGCGTGGAACTCATGGCCACACGGTAGGCTCATCACTCGACTGACACCGTCGACGTACTCCTCGAGACAGACGACGCATTCCCTTTGCCTGCCACCGTATTTTCGTCTCCATTCCGCCAGTCCGGCTTCGTTTTTTTCTTGTACCTGATCGAGGCTGGCTGATTGTCCTAAGCTCGAACTACTGGCGACCGCATCACCTGCCGTCCTGGACCTCGGCCGTTGCCGTATCGGTCGTGCTCCAGATTGAAGTAATGGCGTCGTCATTGTAGGCGATGTCGGAGTACTTGTGGGTGATGCAGGTGGGCTGTTGGATGTCGAGCTGCCTGTCGTACTAGCAATAGTTTGGTAAGTCCTAACCGGCAGTTTATCAACGACCGACTTTGGAGCTCGCCATCTGCGGCGCCTGATGCGTGAACGGATAAGCAAGAGCGCGTATACTACAGTGAGCGTAACGAGAGGCGAAACGACAAGAACAAGCAAGGTATCGAGGAAGGGTGACGAGGACATTGATGTCGGCTGCAGCGTCACCCAAAGCCCTTGATGAGAGACTGGCTGATCAGACTCATCATGCGAGTCTTCCCTACCTTGCGACAAAGGTCGTATCTTATCGTCGGGCACTGGTGTTTCTTCCAGAATCCGCACGGCTTCGGCGTTTGCCAAATCGACATGCTCGTCTTTCCATGACAGTCTGCCAAACCAGCTTCCCGACAAGCCGACGGTTTCTGATTTGGACGATTTGTCTTCGACCTTTGGCTTTCTTGTAACCACTCTGTCGTCCGTGTACTGACCGCTGCTGGGCGTGATAATACCACCTTTTGGCCCTGCTTGTTCTTTCTCCTTGCTATTCTTCGGTGAGGTGTCCCTGATTGTAGTGTCTACCTTGCCCACGTTCTTCTCCACAAGGTCTGGGTCTCGCCAGTCGTGTACTCCGATAACAAAGCCGTCGTGGTTCGATTTCGACTTAGGTTTGGCGGTAGGTCTGACAGTAGCTGTGCTCTTAGATGTTGTCGTTCTGTCGCCTGCTTGCTCCCCCGCATTGAAGTCTTCCAGTAATACCCAATCAAGACTTCCACTACTTGGTGGTCTTCGACTGGCCTTCTTCGATGGAACTGATCTTGAGCCGAAGAACGAGCTCATCCAGCTTGAACTCTTCCAATGTCCGAAGCTATCTTTGGTCTTGGCTGTATTAAAAGGTCCAACGCGAGACTGAGCTTTGGGTACGGAAACCTTCTTGGGTCCATTCACCACGTTATCTTTCTGGGTATTTTTGAGAGCAGGCTTGTTCGACTTCTTTGACGACTCGTCCTGACCGGCAGAGGATGTAGACTTTTCTCCAGTAGCGATACCAAGCCTAGCGACACCCCCGAGAGACATATCGCCATAGCGAGTGCCAGAAGGTATGAGTGAGGAAAGCAAGTGGGCAGTAGTGTGCGAAGTGAAGACAGCGGGAATGCTAACGTTCGAAGTATCGCCGCGTCCATACATAGTCACGAGTGCACCACCACGGACGTTGTCTCCTACGATGACAGCTGTGGCGCCTCTTCTCTGTGCCCATTTGACCTTTTCCAGAAAGCCACAACCACCACGAGTCAACAGCACGATTTTTCCAGTTATCTCGGCGCTTTCCTGGATGGACTGAATGTCGGCGTGACCGGGCTTCTTCAGAAAAGGTGTGAGGTCGACCGGGGTATTTGGATCGTGATGGAGGTGATCATCTGTACCATCGTCCGCTGCAGGAACGCCTTGATTTCCATCGTCTGGGGCTTCGTATGATGAGTCGCTTCGTTTGACGCGTACCGGATTCTTCTCCGCTACAGGGAACGTATTTCCAGAAGTCTTGAACTTGTCGCCAGTATCGCTCCGTGATCCGGATACACCACGATATCCGCCCTCTGCCCAGCCAGGTACATCGCTACATCCAAGCTCCCCTTCTGCACGATTGACTCCGCCTCTTCCGAAGTTGTCATCTCCGAAGCCACTGCCTATCCATAGTTGTCCGCTGAAGCCATGGGAGGGTAACAGCGGTCCGAAGCTAGCCGGTCTGGCGAGGAAGAAGGTGGAATTATCGTCCGTTAGACTGATGATAGCAGATGGTGGGAATAGGGACGAAGGGCTATGCCAGTTGAAGAGGGATCTGGAGTTGCCATCATGATGCTTGACGTGGGATGTTTGCGAAGATCGTGAGGTGGCAAGATACGAAAGTAGAACGATGGCGGATAGGCAGGACGTGAAAGCGAGCAGCAGCCGCAGGGGGCGCATGATGGATTGCAGGGGCCGTACGAATGCTGCGGAGGCGAACGACCAGTATCACAATGAGAACATATGATTTTGTGAGATCGGCCTCTGGTTGCGAGTGCCAGGAATCCGAAAGTGGGCAATGCGATGTGAAAATGATTGGATAGGTGAAGTAGATGCGGTGTATGTACAGTGATAGTCGTAGGGCATAGGGCAGAGACGGAGATATCGGGCGTGATCGCTCAAGCGGTCACGCGGTAAGCCAAGAATCACCACTGCGGCTTGTCGGTTGTCGGTTCGCGGCACCACAGGTTCGACGCGGGGACACTGCAGCGCTGTGAATTTTGATATCAGAACGTGTTGGATGTGGCAAGAAAGGAATGAAGCAATTCACAGAAGGTTCGTGGCAAACGAAGGATCAAAATGCAAAATGCAACATGCAGACATTGCGGACATAGTTATCATAAACCTCCGCCCGCAATAACCGAGTCAATTCAGGCTTGTGAAAGCATATCACGTGAGTTCGTGACAACCAGGCATAATTCGACTGCGGGGTGCTTATTATTCGGATTATGCATATTGATATTGCATACATCCATGTACGTTTATGGACGGGAACTTTGTTGTAGACACCTCACGTGTCGAATTAGGCGCAAGATCAGAACCCCGACGACGTCCCAAAGCCAATCCATTACACGTGTGAGTGTCCTAAGTTATTATTGTAGAAGCATGGCACATCTGCTATGGAAAATCTGCAATGCATTCTCTCGGGATCAAGAAACCATGAGAAGTACAAGTGGAAGCCCACCGTCACACCATGCTACCATTGATACATTGTATGTTTCGTGACGCGAGACTTACACAAGGCTCCGTTCCTCTTTCACCGTCTTTCTGCGGCTTCCCGGATTAGACGTGTGATCGTCAATCATTCGCGTCGAAGATACACAGCCTTGCACGATCGAAGAATTCCAGTGGATGTTGTTGACAGACGGCGATGCTGATTAGGCCATTTGTGGCACGATATGACACAACTATCATTGCAACAAGCTTTAATATTTGCTTTGCACCAGGCTGCCCTGCGCACATGCCGGTTAATCGGTATCAGACCCTACTCGGGTTGCACGGCGCAGTGTACGTCTGTACGATGGAAGAGAACGTGCCACAGTAGCGCACTATAGTCGCATAGTTCCCAGAAGAGGCAAAAGCATGGAATGCGTGAACGAAGCTTAGATGCGATTCTGAAGACGGTAAAAATTGCCATCGGGAATTGCCCGTGATGCTCGAGTTTCTAATGCCGTCGTAAGTAGTGTGGGGATATCAGAGATCTGCAACGATTTTCTGCGCCGCGTCGTCATCGCGTCAATTGTTGTTTCTGGAGTCTCGAGATCGGTCTTTTTCTGAGACATGTCCTGACCTAAACCGACTCAACGGGGACATAACGTTGGCGTTTCACGCTATCTGGATCTCCATCGTGAATAAAGTCAATGGGCTATCTATCAATTCACCAGTCGCTTCGCTCGACGGCCCAATTTCGTATGCTCGCAAGTGATTTCCTGTGGTGTTGGATAAGCCCCAATAATAGTAATGGAGGGAGAGAACGACAACACAATGGTCAAGTATGGTAAGATCGTCGGAGTCGTCGAATCGAATCGCGAGATTTTCAGATTTCATCCCACCAACCCCAAGCCCATTTGCGCACATCTCCCTCGCTATCTTTTTCGGTTCCACTCAACGACGCGTGCATTGACTCGGTACGTGGTGTACTGTAGATCATCCGTTCATGCTCAAACATGGACGCCAGCGGCAATAACCTACCTTACCGTACTCGACAAACCCTGGCCCAGAAGCTACTGCCGTTGTACTCGTAATTCATCAGCCTCCATCGACCTTGACGTTTTTGCATGAGGCATGGCCGTTCGACCCGACAATTTTTTCCCAGAGCTCAAGCGGAGAAGGTGCGACTCGCGCCCCTCCTGCGTCATCAAGGTTGCGCCTACTCTACCTTAATTCTCACTGCATGTAAATAGTGTACATCTCACCTTCCACCGCCTCTGTCTCTTTCGCCTCGTCTCATCCTCCTCTACACATCTTTACTCTTTGATCCTTTACGTTTCCTTTCCTCTGCTGTACTATTAGCCAAAGTATCGATATCCAAGCCTACCTACCATACCTGTTATAGGCCCATTGTCAGAGTATCCGAAACAACTATCGATACACCACCTATTCTCTGCAAGCCTACGACACCATGAATATTGACGCGCCGACGGGTGGCATCAGTCTACCGTTTCTCAAGCGGAAAGATGGACCGGCCCATGAGAGTAGAGTTCCTGGACTCGAATGGATGCCCAATAGAATCCGCAACCATTTTATCGCCATGGCTGGCGAGTTCTGCGGTACTTTTCTCTTCCTCTTCTTCGCTTTCTCAGCTACTCAGGTAGCCAACGCTGCAACCTCAGGCGGCAACACGTCAGGCGATGGTTCTCTTAGTCAGGTACCAAACACCTCTTCGCTGGCATTCATATCCTTGGCTTTCGGCTTCTCGCTAGCCGTTAATGCATGGGTCTTTTTCCGCATCAGTGGTGGTCTCTTCAACCCCGCCGTAAGTCGACTAAAATCATGGGGGATCACACGTACTGACAATCGAAGGTAACTCTAGGCATGTGCCTAATCGGGGCTGTCAACTGGACTCGAGGTCTTCTCGTCTTTATCAGTCAGATTATCGGATCCATGTGCTCAGCCGCCGTTGTGTCCGCTTTGTTTCCCGGCCCCCTCAATGTTTCGACTACTCTAGGAGGTGGCACATCCATCGCGCGTGGCTTGTTCATCGAGATGTTCCTTACCTCAGAGCTGGTCTTTACCATTTTCATGCTTGCTGCCGAGAAGCACAAGGGAACCTTTCTCGCTCCAATCGGAATTGGACTTTCCTTGTTCATCGCTGAACTTACAGGTATGTGTTGACAGTCTCGGATCACTGAGTGACTTCCGTCTGACATTCCCTAGGTGTCTACTTCACCGGTGGTTCTCTTAACCCCGCACGTTCCTTCGGCCCATGCGTCGTCCTCAGAACCTTTCCAGGCTATCACTGGATCTATTGGCTAGGACCCTTCTTGGGAAGTCTCCTCGCAGTCGGCTTCTATCGCTTCATCAAGGCTCTCGAGTATGAAACAGCGAACCCAGGACAAGACTTCAACGACAAGGAGATGGAGGTGTTCAACCCTGATGAGGATCCTGCAAGAGCATCCGATGTTGCTAGGCCCAATGTCGCGGTAGGACGTAGTGAGTACATAGCGGATCAGAACGGCATACATCGCTCACGCGATGTTACTGCAGACACAGGTAGCACTATCGGTGGTCCAGGCTCCGCACGCCCTCCGGCTCGCTACGACGGTGAAGGTAATCTCGAGCCGCCAAAAGAAGACTATGAGCATGAGCAAGATCCAGAGCAAACAGAGCAAGATCATAGCCATCTCGAGATCCCTTCCTCCACCGATCGATACCGAAACGCGCCGGACGCAGAGAATGGTAACCTCGGTGGCAGCTACCGTGTATCGGGACTGTAGAGTGGAAACAGCAAGAGCAAGCATGACAACGATTTTGACACAGAAAGCATTGGGGCGGTATCTTGGAAATCATGGCGGGCGTATTATCGGAATTGGGCACAACGGGACGAAGTTACGAAGCAACCATGATATGGACAGCATGGCGTTGGTTGTTTGAACATATGTGGCCTAGATCGATGTCCAGAGGCTGGCTTCTCTTCATCTTCATACACACGATACCTATCATGCATGCATTATTCCTACACAACTGATTATTCTCTAACTGTGACTACTCCTTTCGATACAGAAGAACCCTGTATGCTTTCATCGGTCTACACAAAAACATACATTACCATGGTCTGCTGCTACCGTCTCATGGTGGCTGGCAGCTGTTCCGACCATGTCCTATGTGTCTCTGAAGTATTGCTGATAACGGAAAACCGCAAATATCAGCGGTTCCGTTCTGCTTCGGAAAATGGTAATGCGTTAAATCGATAGTCAGTTTAGATTGACCACCTGCATCTTCCCCGGACATCTGTCGATCATCAACATCTTCATCTACGTCATCACGTGCTCCCAATTTGTATCATCGAAACACTGACTTATGTTGATTCTGTGCACTTAATTATTCAGTCCTTGAGATTGTGGCTTCTTTGTCGCATAAACATGGCGACCAGATCGCCGTCGCTGTGCCGGCAGTGCATAACAAGATCCCAGCAGCACTTTTCGAGTCTTTCAGTTCTTAGGCAGCCACAGTCTTCACGATCGGTACATTCGTTCGCGCAAAAGCCTCCGAAGGCCTATCTCGCTTGCAGACCGTCGGGCATATCATCTCTCAGATCAATAAAGAATGGCCAAAGATCGCATCAGTCGCAGTTCTCACCGCTCACACCACCTTCGCCGGAGTCTTTAGGCGCACCACGTGCGGCGAAACAGTATCGCAGGACTCGAAAGTTCTTTCGCCGACTGATACAGCTGACGCTTCTGTCTGGAGTCGTCTATGGTATCGATGAGTACATGTACGATGCCTGTATAACGCGCTCCTTCCGAACATTCTCTACTGGTCTCCTGACGGCACTCGACTACAAGGTCAACTTTCGAGAGAACCCTTTGATAGGGGAAAGTGTGACCGACGTACATCACCGAGCTGCCGAGCGATTGTTTCATCTGTTACACACAAATGGCGGTCTGTACCTCAAAATCGGTCAGGCTATCGCCATGCAGAGCGCCATTCTACCACCAGAGTTTCAGAAGATGTTTGCGAGGATGTTCGATGATGCCCCGCAAAATACGTGGGAGGAGGTCAAGCAGGTTATCAGGGAAGACTTTGGGAAAGAGGTGGAAGAAGTGTTTGGTGTCAGCTTCGAGCATGACGGAAACAGCGACGCAGGAATAATGGAGAGGACAGCCAGAGCTAGTGCAAGTGTCGCACAGGTCCACTGGGCACGTCTTACAGACGGAAGAGAGGTTGCAATCAAGGTACAAAAGAGAGAGATTGCTCGCCAGGTAGGCTGGGATCTTTGGGCTTTCAAGGTCGTTGCCAAGGTATACACCTGGTGGTCGAGATTCCACTATACAGCATGGTCCCTTATATTTCGGAACGGTTGATGCTGGAGACGGACTTCGAGAACGAAGCGAACAATGCCGACAAGATGCGTCAATTGGTCCAGGCAGAGCCTCGCTTGAGTGGTCGCGTCTACATCCCCAAGGTCTACCGCGAACTATCGTCCAAGCGAGTTATGACAGCAGAGTGGATCGAAGGAGTACGACTGTGGGACAAGGAAGGCATCGAGACGAAATGGCGAGGTGGCTGGAGACAAGGTAGTCCTGGTTCCGGCGGTCGTCTCCTGGATCCTCCAAGCAAAGAGTCTCTCGCTGGGATTCACACTAACAACCCAAATGATGAAAAGCTCAAACCGGCAAGAGATTCTTGGAAGGGTGCAGACGGCAAAGGCGGTCTCGGACTCTCCTACAAGCCCGTCATGGAGACTATGGTCTCTCTTTTCTCTGCACAAATGTTCCTTTGGGGCCTGGTACATTGCGATCCTCACCCAGGCAACATCTTCATCCGACGTCTTCCAAACGGTAATCCGGAACTCGTCCTCATTGATCACGGTCTATACATCAACATGACCCCGTCTTTCCGTCACGACTACGCACTCTTCTGGAAATCGCTCATGACTTTTGACAACGCCACGATCAAGCGCATTGTCGAGGGCTGGGGCATCAACAGCCCTGACCTCTTCGCCAGTGCGACGCTCATGCGTCCGTATACGGGCGGCGATAAGAGCACCAGCGAGCGCATCCGCGGCCTCAGCAAAGCAGAAGAGAACAAACGTGCCTACGAGATGCAGATGCAGATGCGCAAGGGCATCAAAGAGATCCTCGGGGACGAGAAGAAATGGCCACAAGAACTGATCTTCATCGGCCGCAATCTGCGTATCGTGCAGGGCAACAACCAGTTCCTCGGCTCGCCGGTCAACAGGATAAAGATTACCGGTATGTGGGCCAGTCGCGCATTGACCGAGTCGCCTGATCTGGACTGGAAGCAGAGGTGGAAGCACTATGGTAGCCACATCTATTTCAGAACGGTGCTGTTTGGAACCGACTTTATCTTCTTGTACAGTAAGATCAGGCAGTGGCTTGGCTTGGGTAAGGGCATGGACGATGATATTGAGCAGCAGATGGCGCAGATGGCCAAGGTGAGTTCTCTGTGAGGAGTGGTTCCAGACGAGTGCTAACCGAGTGCAGGGCTATGGCATCGAAATGCAGCATGGTGTTTTCGAGGGCTAGACACGATTCTGTACAGCATGAGCGATGCGTTCCGGCGTTGAGACTGTTCTGTGTTTCTGAGGGCTCTTTTTTGGCATTCGTGTATGGGCTGTAGAATTGAATATATTCTCCACCACCTAATCAGTCTGTCTATTCACCAGACGGATCCAAGTCTCTCCAAGAGAGCACTGCACATGAGGAATAGATGAAACTCTGTACATACATGACTACAGTGCTGTAACACCAAGCCAACCCTGACGCCTGCTTTTTCTCTGAATGGCCAGTCCTACCAGTCTCATCTTGAATAAGCGACTCGACAGGAGGTCAATACTTCGCCGATAGGTCCTTCAAAAATCTTCGTCACAATTCGCAAAAACATTCAAGCATCTTCGTCGCCCAGTAGTCCCTTCAGCGCCCTCTCCCACCGACTTCCAAATGGCCGTGTTCGTAATAATAAAAAAAGGGTATAAACACTCATCTGATCGTGAATAGCAAAACCAAACCACACTGCTACGCTGCGATGCGTTGCGCTGCGTCGACTTCCAATTTTTCTGCGGTCGTGCGGCTTACATGACAGTACAGCCGGACTTCTTGTCGCCCTTGACGTTCTTGACTTGTAGCGCGACGCGCGCCGCTTCAGTAAATGCCTCGTTGACACCGCGGTTCTTCATTGCTGAGCACTCTGTTCGTCATCAGCGATCGTGATCTGTACAGACCCTAGGGTGGATGATTGACGTACCAAGATATCTAAGCGCCCTGATCTTCTCCGCAACGGCAAGACCTTGCTTGTAATCGATCATTGGTTTCTTGGGTTCTGTCCTTGTCGCGTCCTCCTCTTCGGCGGCGTTTTCGCGCAAGTCGCACTTCAGGGCCACGAGCACGAGACGCACGCCTGGGCAGTTCTCGGCGATTTCGGCGACCCATTTCGATTCGACGTTTTCGAGCGAGTCAGCGGAGTCGACCTGTGCGAGGTTAGAGATGGCGGTGTCAGGAAATGCTGGAGGTCACTTGCGCTGAAGCACAACATGATGCAGTGAGTGTCATCGTAGGAGAGCGATCGCAGACGGTCGAATTCTTCTTGTCCGGCGGTGTCCCAGAGTGAGAGCTCGACGTGGACATTGTCGATGAAGATGTCGTGGACGTAGTTCTCGAAGACGGTTGGTTCGCTGATGTTTGTGAGTAATGGATCGCGTGGAACCTCGATTCCGGGAGTGGTTGCACATACTAGACTGTAGGGAAGTAACTGCGACAATGTCAGCACGAGAATCGAAGTAATTCGCGATTATCAAACATACCCTCTCGTGAAGACGTTTAGCAACGATGTCTTTCCGCATGCACCATCGCCGCTAAAGATGAGATGTCAGCCCTTGCATGTCTTCTGCCGGCCTTGCGCATGTGTTGACGTACAGTAGCACCAGCTTGCGCTGAACGGTCTTACTTCCTCCACAAAGACCCATGTTGACAATATTTCAATGATTCGCGAATCGACGTAGTGGAGAGTATGAGAATAACGGAGGATCGAGTGGAGAGTAATGCGCCGAGTCCGGATGGCTGGACTCCAACAGTGCGGCTGTGGCTGACGACTCAAGTGCCTCGATCTGCTTTTCTTGAATAATGACGAGACAAGTCTTGGTCGTTGATGCGGAGAAGGATGAGTTCACGAGCGACCGTTGGAGGGGTTGGACAGCAACACGCGAAGGAGACAGCGGTTTGGAATAAAGATGGAAGTCTGTACACGAATCGAATGACTTTGTTTTGCGCGGGTATGGTGCGTGAATAACGGACTACACTGGAGTGGAGATGACCTTGATGGATACGGGGAAGGTATCAGTGCTTGCAATGGTGACTACGGTACGGCTATTTGACTGTCTGTCGACCACGGCTTGAGCCTTGATAGCGGAGATCATTTCAGCAAAACCCCCGGCCGGACCAAGCAAAATCAAGACCAGAACCGGCAGGTTGGTCTGCTTTGATCGTTTAGTCGTTTCTCGCACTCCCGCCATCTGTGCACGATCATGTACTGTAGCGTGCGCTGTGGATAAATCTTGGCCAGTCGTGATGATTATACTTCCTCACACATCGACCAGGATGCATTGCCTCCATTCGACAGCAATTCGTCTTGAGATGCAGCGAAGTCTTCGAGGCGGTGAACTGGAGCCACCATCTGGTGACGCTGCAGTCGCTCGCGTGATGGATCGATCGACATAGATGCCCTTTGATATACAGAACCTCGGCATGACCCGCTGGAGAATTCGCTCATGCATGTCACTCAACAGCCTACCGTGCTAAGAGCTGTCTCGGATGTGTCAAACTAAACTACATGTATTATGCCTTGACCTACGCATATCACGCTTTCGGGAATTCCATCTAACAATACCATTTGGCTGATTGACATTACGAACTGCAAGGCACAGATATGTGGGCAAAGAGTCTTACCGATGTTCATAAATTCTGGTATCATTATTTGTATCCACTCTCGAGCCAAATCATTCGTCGTCAATCTTCTGCAGTCCGATCCTGCCTGTCAGCCTAGAGCCAAGATCTCCAGCGTCTGCCTGCTTATGCAGCTTTCCAACGAAGCGACCCTTATCCGATCGAATCTTGTCGTCTTCCTCCTGCTGCCTTCGCTCCTTCTCCGCAAGGTCCGCGAGACGCCTCCGTCTTTCGTCCTCAAGCGAGCTGGCGTTATTTTGCATAGCGGCCAAACGCTTCGCCTTCTCTTCCGAGTCGTCCTTCGCAGCAGTCGGTGAGGGCCTCCTTGAACGATATGGCTCATAGCTAGGTGATGGGCGACGGTCTCGGCGATCCGAACGTTTGTCGCTGCGGTCACCATCCCTCCTGCGTTGATCTGGCGAGCGGGATCTAGATTTTGATCGAGAGTCGGAGCGACGAGGAGTTGAGTATGACTTTCTGCGATCGTATCTGTCTCGATCGTCTCGCCTCCTGCGCTCTGGCGACTTTGAACGTGAAGGGCTGCGTCTTCTCCTATGATATGAGTCCTCCCGGTACTCTCTACGATCCCGCTCGTCGTGTCTGTCCCGGTGTGATCGGTGTCTGTGAGGGTGACGGTCCTCATCACTGTGACGTCGTCGTTTTCTTGACTTGTCCTCGTCGTCGTCCCTGTGTCTGTGTTTTCGATGTTTGCGATCCTTGTCGTCCTCGACATCTTGCCCGGCGATTTTCAACAGCTGGCGTCTTCGGGTGGGATCGTTCATCATTGCTTCGTACGCAGCCTGCTCCTGCTGTTTGATTGCCAGCATTGGGTCATTCTTGACTTTGATTGCTGTATCTTTGGCGCTGTTCAAGCTCTGCACTGCCATAAATCCGTCCTGTGTCGAGTTCTTCTTCATCGCTTCTGTCTGGTCTCGCTTGACCAACCCGTCCAGTCGTCTCTTGCCCAGCAAATAGCCTTCCATCTCCTCTGTCGTACCAAGCTGGCCGTTTGCCGGTCCACTGTACATCCAGTCGACTTTGTCTATTCGCTTTTTTCCACCAGCAGCTTCTTGTGCTTGCTGCATCTCTTGATTCGCGCGCTCCTCCGCTCTCTCCTTGAGCATTGCATCCGTCTTCTTCCTTTCATCCAGCGCTTTTCTTTCCTCCTCCCACACCTTCCGCTGGTTTGACATGAGCACTGGGTGCCATGATTTCTTCAAGTTGAGATCTCCGCCCATGGTGACTGATGTTCGTCAAGATCCGTTACAAGGTTTGGTTAGCGAACGTGGTCACGTTCGTGGAAGGTTGAAAGGAGAGTGAAGCGCAACGCGACGGATACTCTGCTTGCAGTGCAGTCGCTCTTGCCTCGTAGATGCCAAGCGTTTGCCCCAGGATCTTTAAAGTGGGCCTGGCCATGAGCTTATCGATAACGACACCGCAGCTCACTCCAGGCTTCACATGTCATCGGCAAACACGACGTTTCGACCTTCAAAGTACCTGACATCACACAGTCAACCGACACTTCCCGTCAGGTGGAAGTTCTTATATTAGCCTACGATATACCATACGCTACACGAATAACGACATCTAATACGCGCGCAACATGTCAGACGATGATGACTTCATGCAGGACTCCGACCAGGAGGAGTGCGTCTCGTGCCCATTCATGAAAGGATAATGCTGACACAGAGACAGCTACGATTTCGAATATGAGGACGAAGATGAAGACCAAGGTGGAGATGTCGATATCGAAAACAAATACTACAACGCCAAGCAGATGAAGGTGGACAACCCCGAAGAAGCAATTGACGAGTTTCTTGGTGTGCCTGCTCTGGAAGAAGAAAAGGGAGACTGGTATGTCTCACCACGACCCATGAGACATCCCACTGATCGAGATATAGGGGTTTCAAGGGTCTCAAACAAGCCATCAAATTGGAATTCAAGCTCGGTCGATTCGACAAGGTGTGTTACGCAGCAATATCACGTGGTGGTCTTCAAAACACTAAGTCTGCCAGGCTGTTGCACACTACCAAGAGCTCTTGACCTATGTCAAGTCCGCAGTCACTCGAAACTACTCCGAAAAGTCCATAAACAACATGCTCGACTTCATTGAAAAGAACGCCGAAAGCGAAGAGGCGAACAAGTGCATGGAAAAGTTCTACTCTCAGACACTCGACTCGTTCCAGAGCACCAACAACGAAAGATTATGGCTGAAAACCAACACAAAGCTTGCGCGACTGTGGCTTGATCAGAAGGATTACCGACGATTGACGGACAAGGTCCGCGAGCTACACAAAGCTTGCCAGCTCGAAGACGGCACGGATGACCCGAGCAAGGGCACATATTCATTGGAGGTCTATGCTCTGGAGATTCTGATGTATGCCGAAACTCGAAACAATAAGCGACTCAAGGTTTGTGCCGAATCGTTTCCACACCATTAACTGAACGCCTGGAAACTTACCATACCACAGGCGTTGTACCAACGAGCATTGAAGGTTCGATCCGCTGTACCCCATCCGAAGATCATGGGCATCATCCGGGAGTGTGGAGGTAAAATGCACATGAGCGAAGGTAATGGAAGCACGCCACGCATGCAAGGGTTACACTGGCTGACAATTACCAGAGAACTGGAAGGAAGCTCAAAGCGACTTCTTCGAATCGTTCCGGAATTACGACGAGGCTGGATCTCTGCAACGCATTCAGGTCCTGAAATACTTGGTGCTGACTACGATGCTCATGGGGTCGGACATCAATCCGTTTGACTCACAAGAGACAAAGCCATACCGCAATGACCCACGAATCGCAGCCATGACGGAATTGGTCGACGCTTATCAGCGGGATGACATCCACCGATACGAGCTGATTCTGCAGCGTAACAAGGACCTCCTAACGGACTCATTCATCGCCGAGAACATTGACGAGGTTACTCGAAGCATGCGTACCAAAGCAGTGGTCAAGCTTGTTGCGCCTTATACAAGATTCCGCCTGTCGTTCATCGCCAAGCAACTCAATGTCTCTGTGCAGGAAGTACAAGACATCGTCGGGTTTTTGATCATGGACCAGAAGCTTCGGGGCAAGATTAACCAAGAGGCTGGTACTGTGGAGATCGAAAGCAGTACCGACATGGATCGCCTGCATGCGGTGGCTGATTGGACGGCAGCTGTGCAGTCCCTCGCTGGCTATGTGCTGAACGAAAGTGAAGCCTTCAGATCAGAGGACTCTGCGTCACAGGCGAGTACCACGGGCTTTTTCCCGCCTACCGACGTGCGACAGCGCGGCGGTCCTTTGGGCGGCAAGCGTGCTATGGGGAAGTCAACCCGCCCGCCAGGCGCGGGGGTGGTGAGATGAGGTTTATGGCGTGCATCAGTAGCCAGGTCATGCATCTAGTCGCACTACTGCGTGTATGGCCCGGTCCCTGCACTGCACTTTCGTTTTTCCTGGCGCCCCCTGGGCACCATTTTTTGAGATACCCGAAAGTATTGCGGTTCCGTCCACGTCGAAACAACGGTGGCCACGCATAGCATAGCGTTAACGGGGATATTATGAAGACAACAATGAAGTATGATTCATGTATCGCGATGTTCTTCTGTAATACAAAACCCGGGCGTGTAGCCGGACCTGCGCGCCACAAGAAGTTACCGGACTTCGTCGGGCTTGACGTGCCCTGGGTCGCACAGCAGCACAATGTGATCAATCATGACCAACAGAAGAGCGTGGGCGTGCATGTGATTCAGATATCTTGGGGTTTCTGTGCTTGCAGGGTGGGAGGAGTACAGCACGGTAGCTTAGCAGATGCAGAGAGGAGTCGTGAGCGGTTCCAGCAGCAGTTCTTGTGTCAGTTTCCTTGCTTGCATTCTCGACTGCTATCTTGAAGATTTGAATTTACCTGCACACAATCTATCTCGCTTGTCGCTGATTGGATTGGATGTTGCACACACTGTCCGTTGTGTCGGGATTTATTTTGGCTTGCTGCATCTACTGTATCGACGACCTGTCAGCCCCTTCCGAAGATCCCTCGCATTGTTTCGAACTTGGTCATTCCTCCAGATGGCGCGTTTATTGCGCCATCTGTCATTGAGGGCAAAGTCCGTCGTCTCTTTTACGGAGTACGAGGAGGATGTCTGTCCCTGTCCATCGATCTGATGAGTCTATCGCACCAACAAAAGACCTGGAAGTTTCGGTCCGTTGCAAGCTTGCACAAGCGAACGGTGGATGCGTTGCTGGTGGATGCACGTACTCGCAGCCCTGGTCACACACGGAGTAGGTGCGCTGGAATAGATCTGAGGTTGCATAGTGCTTCTCTTAGATCGCTCTGTCGTTCAAGCATGTCCAATCGTCTTTGTAGCCCTTGCCATAGTCGGCGAGGAGTGTGCAAAGGTGGTTCAACGCACTGATCCAGTTCTTGCACGCGCTTCCGGTACCTGGCATTCAAACAGCTTGATGCATTTGCATTTCGGCCAGGCAGTGACGTGTTCCGTGGTCCATGATATATTCATGCATCCCCTGATAGCAATACTCCTGAAGTTATAGTACCGCAAGGTGAACCTCTGCTACCACGGTACTGGGACCATTTGACAGTACACAGCCTTGAGACCCGATTACAGGAAACCTCTCCGCTCTCCCCTCTCTACCCTGCTTACAAGCTCTACGCGTCTTGTAGCTCGACAGTACAGCCCTGCTCTGGTACGAGTAGCTGTTGTGTACTCACTGTCGGACATTCATCCTTATCTATCCAGATCTTCTTCCATCTTCTGGTACCATCATACAGTCGAACATCATTCAGACTCTCGACGACCATTCGTTACCGCTTTTCCAAGCAGTGATGGAACGATCATCGTTCTACAGAGGATCTGACCGTTATTATCATGTGCCATATCTCTACACGCCGTCGTTTGCATCAGCTCCGACACGCTCGTTTGCTCTGCCATGGCGGCCAGCCGAACCTGGCTTGGCAGAAATGGTTCACCACCAAAGCCGACCACCACCACAACACCAAACACTCCCAGACCAGCAACTTCATTATCAACCATACTTCCACCCTCAACAGCCCATCTACACTCAGGCTCAACCTGCCATGGCGTATGAAATGAGTGAGGATGATCTGTCAGAATTCCAAGAGCTGTCCAACAAATATCAGCCAGAAGCCACAGTACGTTCAATGATCACGGAGCTTAATCCTAGCCGCCGAGCAACCCATCTACATAATAATTTGAATCCTACCTTACTAACCACATCACAGGGCCCTCTGCTGGGACCGAAGCGATCAAGTAATCATATCACTGCAGAGTACGAAACTGCTGATCCGGTTTATCGTACCAAAACTGCTGTATGAACATTGTTAACCCACTAGTCTCTACTTACTAACGTCTCTAGCATTTGTCACGCAAATACTCGTCGTACCGAACTACCCGTGGAGATGGCAGATGTGGATGGCGAGGTAGCTATTGACAATTCGATCAAAGTTCGAAAAAGAGGTACTAATTGATCAATCCAGCGATTGCATTTTGTTACTACGAGTGTCTTCTCAAGATCGGCGACCGCGGCAGGTTCGCACAAGAAGAAGTTCGTCTGATATCCCTACGCAACACGGTGTTGCTTTCTGGCCAACAAGTCGACATACTCGAGGACTTTGAGGATGTTGCTCTCAATTTGCTCAAGGAGACCGCAAAGACCATTGGCGCACCTGATGCTGAGGATAGGCTTGTCCAAGCCTTCAATGACGACCTCAATCAGAACTATATCATCACGTACTTTCGCGTAAGTTGACATCCACTTCCGAGTTACAGAATCCTCACTAATTTTGGCAGATGTTGACCGCTGCCTGGATCCAAACCAGACCAGACCACTATGCACCGTTCGTCGCGCCACGCACTGTCCCAAACTACTGCAACATGCGCATCCTGGCTCAAAGCAGTGAGCTAGACGATATAGGAATCAATGCTATCGCCGACATCCTCCTCAAGCCAGCTGGTCTGTCGCTTGAAATCATCTATCTTGATCGTAGTGAGGGTGAGGAGGCCAATGTGCATCACCACGGGCCGATGACCGCGGCTCTTGCCTCGATCAGATTACTCTATCGACCGTATGCAATCCACGTCTCCGCTGCCGCATGCCGCTAACACATTCTTTAGGGGCCACTACGATATTCTGTACAAGAACGAAGACGTCGCTCAAGTACCAGCGATCACACCTACCCCACTCAATGTCCCCGCATACCAGGCAGCATATCCGAGCACTCTCTTTGTGGAAAACGAATCATTTGGAACAGATGCATTTGCGGCATTTCCTTTCGCATCTCTAGCGAATCACGACCAGGGCATGTTCGGTGCATCACTCATGCCTGCACTGGATTACCAGCCCATTGCATTACCTTCTTCCATGCCATCGGTACCCGTCGCCTATCCATCCCTCAATGTTTACGAGCCAGCTGTGCAACATGAAGCCGTCGAGTACGGAGTCCCAGGGCCATCCGGCCAAGTTACCGTATCTTCGGGACCGATGCATTCATCTAACGACGTCTTTCGGCCCTCATATCTTACGTACGACCCACTCTTGTTGACGCCAGTCACTGCTCAGGATCAGGAGTTTCAGTCTGCCCAGTTTAGAAAGTAAGCATGGCATGTCGGCGAGAAGAGTCGCGACTGACAGGAATCTAAGCTCACACCACAACAGGTGCCACTTTCTGAATTCGAATTTTGAGCCTGAGGCTTGGGATCCAAGTACGGTCTACATTACTGCTCCGACATATACTCGAGGTCGGCGTCACCGCGCAAGTTGACGTCGTCGGAATCAAGAGTGTAGCCTTCAAAGAACCTCGCAGGAGATTTAACACTCCTTGGAAGAGACCATACACATACAACGTGCGACGTAATCCGCCAATGAGACCTCGCACCTCCACTCACGACTCAACGACTTCCTTCCGTTCTCATCATGACTCATGACTACATGCACCGGCCGCAGGGTCATTGGAGGTTACGTAGTCGTTCCGGCATCATCGATCTCCAAGATCACCCACACTCACTCATCGAAGATATCGAATATAACAAGCATACATAACATTGGGGTGCAGCATTTTATTAGCGATGGCGAATAGGAGTAGGCCATGATTTAGGCCGAAGAACTTTTGGATATGGCTTATGCTTGATGGGTCCTGATGAAGGAGACTTGGGTAGTCAGATAATATATGAATCATTTTCGAGAGTCCGTATGATCGCATGCAAATACTCACATTGGTGCATACAATTATACCGCGGTAAGAGAGCCTGGTGTTTCTTGATTACGAATAAAAGCCTGATGTGACTCACTCCTACCACATATATCGACTGCATAATGACTCATCTATGTTTACATGCAAATGTAAATACTGATGCTGTTATACAAAGGATTCTTCTCGCCTTTCACGTTCGCGGAGATTCAGGAATTTGACGGCCGAGTCAAGAAGCGACACCTCGGCAAAATTGCGGGTGTTGGATTAGCGTTGAAGCACGGAGCCCACAGACCGCACAGTAATACCCTCCGGAGTCACTGCACCTCACGAACTTTTCACCTATCGACCTCTTCCCTGTCTCTAGCGCACCACAACCCATCAAACAACTCTCGCAAAGGTCAACAGAGACACAAAGTCATCATCAAAAACATCTGAAATACCGACAAAATGGTGAGCGCACCCCCTACGGACCCCTCAGAAGCTCGATCCGGTGGCGAAATGGCATCCTACGAAGCACACGACAACCATCAACGGCCATCCATCCGACCTCGAGGATGATAACATCGCTACCGATCAGCTCTGGGGCGCCGACAATTCTTCATCTGGACATGCAGTACTGACAGAATCGTCAGGTTTTGGCCGTCGATCTTCTCAACCCAAGCCCAGCCGCTGAGGCCCGCAAGCACAAGCTGAAGGTAATACATCGCAATGCATTTGTCACCTCGACCGAAGCTGACAACATCACCAGACCCTTGTCCCAGGTCCTCGCTCATTCTTCATGGACGTCAAGTGCCCTGGTTGCTTCACCATCACCACCGTCTTCTCCCACGCACAAACCGTCGTCGTCTGCGCCGGTTGCTCTCAGGTCCTTTGCCAACCTACCGGTGGTAAGGCCCGTCTCACCGAGGGCTGCTCTTTCAGGAGAAAGTAGATGCATCGTTATCGGAACGATGTTGGAATGGGGGATGAATGAAGGCAGTTGGTAGATGGAAGGAAGGAGTATTACGACCTGGCACGATTTGCATCAAGCTTTTCTGCGATATCACACGGTTGTCATCAACGATTGATGTCTGGGGATAAAAGAGGGAGCCATGCTATAAGAGTCGACTACGGGAGACGAAGAAAAGTATAGGGAGTTCCGGATATCCACCCAGCATCATGCAACATTCTCGTATCGAGGCAATAAAGGACAGTCATCAATGCAGCCTTTGTTCCTCGCGGTTATTTCTTATCTGGAGTTACCATGTATTGCTTCCGCACTGGAGGAGAGACGGTCCGTTCGGAGCGAGCTTCCGATAGAGAAGCGAGGACGTCTTGAACGCCATCGTTGAGGATGCCTACCTCTGCCTGCCTTCTTGCTTGCCTAGTCTAGGTCAAATGCGATCGGTCAAAAACGTCAAGTATATGTCCGATGACATCGTGATGATTGACATGCGAAACTGTAGCAGTTGTTGCTTCTCGCTCCTCCAATTTCTATCCGGTGTCTCGATGTCTTTGACTTGACTTGACCTATGTGAAGAATCTGTCAGATATCATGCCTTCCTGTTTCTTTGCCAGTCCTTTCAATCCTCATCTGCCGGCAGCGATATCCCTGCATACCACGTTACCATGTCAAGCCGTCATGGGCTGTAGGCCGTCGACACGTGATCAGCCTAAGTCTATCCGTTCGAGATAGAGAAAAAAGCAACGCCAAGAGGATTTGCTGCACGCCAAATCATCCGCTGTGCCGGACGGGTCGCCGCGCTTCCAAGCCAATCGCTTCAGTAACCAGCGAAGGGTGGAGCGGCTCACCTCACCATCAATTGTTCACTGCTTTCAAGTTTGTCTCACAAACTCTATCTGACTATTCACCGTTTGCGCCGGGAAAAGGGGCCTCCGGAATGTTCCAATGCCACGCGATCTGGCACTCGGACCACGCCTTACCCAATACTTCGACCCGGGCTATACCACTTTCGACCTGACCAGCAACAGCGGTAATGCTTCGGCATTCCCTCAACCTCTAAGTCTGGGCCACTGCAGTCATAGTTTGTGGACAGAGCTTTTTTGTCTTCGCAAACCCCTGCCTGGATCTTGGAAATCGAAGGTAAGGAGAGTCATGGACCCATCGTGCAAGTCTTCGCAAGGTAAGTCTGTTATTCCTTTGCAAAGAACTCACGGCCACGCTCGAGAGACTTTTGTCAATGGTACCCCAAAACCTATACACAACGGGGCTGGCGCAGAGTCAAACGTGAACAAACATTAACGGTTACCCTGCATCATACTGGTACTGGACTGCATCGAACGAATGCAAGTGACAAAGAGCTGTACGGTATAGGAGGAGGCAAGACGTCGTCGTCACCTTGCGTTAACCTCTCCTTCTGCTCTTCGGAAATCTTTTGGCGCTGGCGCTGAATCTTAACTTCTAATGACAACTCGATATACCGACTCCGAATGGGCCACCATAATCAAGGCCACAGAAAGTAATGTTTTGCCTACTATATCTCAGATTGCAAAGGCAGTACCTCCGGTAGATGGACCCGACTTTGCGAGCACGATCGACCACACCCTCTTGAGGATAGAGACGACTCGCAGTCACATCGACAACCTCTGCAATGAAGCGCGAATCGCTGGATTCGCTGTAAGACTCTTACATCCTGTTAGGGTCGTTACACCTTACTGACACAATCAGTCCATATGCGTCCGTCCTTCATACGTCTCACAAGCATGTGCCAACACACGCGGCTCCCAGGTCCGAGTGTGTTCAGTCATAGGCTTCCCCTCTGGTGCAGAAGATCTCAACATCAAGATGGCCGAAGCCAAGTACTGTCTCGATTCTGGGGCACATGAGCTCGACGTCGTGCTCAACCGATCATACCTCAAATCACGACCCCTGCCGCAATATAACAGCATCTACAACGAACTCGCCGCATTGAGAGCGCTGGCGCCTCATCCAACAGTCTTGAAGCTGACCCTCGAAACGAGCAAATTGAGCCAGGAGGACATTATCGCAGCGTGTGTGCTGGCAGGAGCGGCGAATTTTGACTACGTAAAGACAAGCACGGGCTACAGTAGTCGGGGAGCGCGGCTGGAAGACGTTCGGTTGATGTTCGCATGCTGCGAGGTATTGGGCGAGGCAGCAGTAGGAGGTTGGGCCGGCGTCAGTGAAGAGGACGAGTACACACATTCGAGAAGGGACAGTCAACGGAACAGCAGGGGAAGCGACAAATCAGAATACCAATTCGACGGCTGGCGACGAGTCAAGAAGAGGAAGATGCAAGTAAATGCCTCGGGCGGGATCAACACACTGGAAGACGCAGTCGCTATGCTGCAGGCCGGCGCAACACGTCTAGGCACAAGCGGCGGCGTATGGATCCTGAAAGAAGCGCGCGAGAAGGTCGAATGGGGCATCCGGCGGCAACAACAAACGCTTCGCGACCGCAGCAAGTCCGTCTCCACAGCCGTCAGCGGCAGTCGCAAAGACTCGAAAACACCAACAGCGGGGAAGGGTCACTCGCGATCCAAATCCAGCGGTCAACATACCCTTCAGCTCCCGCCTTCAGCATCAGGACTCTCCCTGACAAGCACACACGACTTCGCGACCGGACCCAAGTCGAATCGCCGCTCCTCGAATCTCACATATGACACCAACAAGCCCCTCCCTCCATTGCCGACATCGCCGCGACACGTTCGCTCCGCACACCACGGCTCCGACGGCCTGATCGCAATCACAGTCTCCGCGCGCACCTCCAATCTCGCAACCCTGCACTCCCTACAGAAGACATTCTCGAATCCATTTGGCGGCCCTCTCGACGCCTCACATACGAGCCAGTCCTCGGACTCGGAGTATCGACAACGGTCGCAGTCGCTAGCGAACGCGTCGACCATCCTCACTGCGACGGCGGGAAAGAAAGCGCTGACGACGGTGACGGTGGCCGGGGTCAGTGATACTTGGGGCCGAGGCATGTTGGGCGGGAATGGTATCGTGCTGTCGAAGCGACTCGATGTCGACCGCGATAGGCCTGGTTTGGCGACGCGACTTTTTAGTGATTACTAGACTGCTCGGCTGACATAGTGGCTAGACAAATGGAGGGCGAGGGTTGCTGGACGAGGTAACAACGATTTCACGATCACGGAGGGAGGCCTGTTGATGGGTTGAGATGAACACGGCAAGGTCATGCGAGAGGGATTTTGACAGTTCTCCAGCATGGCGTTAGGATCATTGCATAGTACGGCAGGCGGTATCTAGCATGTTACAGGCGTTCGATACAAGTACAATAAAAGCTGTTTGTTCTCACTCCACTTCCCAGAGGGCCAGCAGCATCAGAAGTCTGTAGTTGCGGGCCCAGACTGCTACGTAGCATATAGGCAACGCACTCATGTATCACACATCCGGGTCACGCTCCCGAGCAATAGTTATGCACAGAAAACAGTAAATGCTATCAACAACCCGCTCGCTCATTCGCTAATCGCTCAATCGCTGAAAGGGTATCAATCACTGCCTTCTCTCTCCGTTCTAGCACGTTCTCAGTAGACCAAGACCGTGATAGAGAACCGAAGACGAGGTAAAAGCAACAAGAATAGAAAAAATGATGAAAAGCCCCCTGTGCACAGCTATGCAATGCTATGCCCACAAGCAGACGCCTTGCTTGCTTTTGTCCAACCTCAATCAGAGAAAATCGATCGCATGAGGGAGACCTGATCCAGGCAGACTCATCAGTGCCTACTCCCATGAGAAGCTCTACTCCTCTCCTCTTCCTCCTCCATGACGTCGCTCAATCGCGTCGGGTGGTGATGCTCTCTCAACCCGCTCCACGAAGAGCCGTAGCCCTCGCCACTGTAATCCGGCGACGACGGGTCTTCTTGTCTTTGCGCGCGACGCACGTCGTCCATCGCCGCAGCCGCTGGGCTAGGTCCTGCCCCTGGACCTGTGGAAGCGGTCATGGAAGCCATTGCCTCGGCTGATGTGGCTGGTAGTGAGCGTCCTGCGCCGTAGTGAGCAGCGTGCTCGCGTTCCCTGGCCAAGTCCGCCTCGGTGTCGTAGTCGTCGCTTCCTTCTGTCTCGAGCGTGCCACGGCGCTCGCTAGGTAGGTGCACTACTGGTCGACCCTGGGCGTCGTGGCGGAGATTACCCGTGGGTGACCCGATCTCGTATTCGGTCTCTGGACTGCCGGAGATTGAGGAGATGTAGCTCACTTCGCTACGGGAGTCGGCGCTGCGCGGGTCGCGGACTGTTTGTTGGCCAGCGGCGGTCGTCGGAGGCATTTCGTTCTCGGGGGAGTGCAGCAGTGCTGAGTGCGGAGCCTGCTGGTAGAACCTAGAGGGCTCTTCAGGAAGTGCGCGCGAAGGAGCAAATGGCTGAAAGTCCAATGGACCTTGTGTTGGGTTCGATGTTGACGCTGAGCCCTGACCATCTCGCGTCACTGGTCTTATCGTTGTTTGCGATGTATCTGGGCGTTGTATTGCAGCAGCAGTGGTCTGAGCGGGCCCTGTTGTTGGAGGAATACTTGATGTTTGGTATGGCTGGAAAGAGGTTGCAGCGAATGGTGGAGCGTCGGACCCACGTCGGGCAGCCTGGGCTCTGCCCGCTTCACTAAAAGGATCAGTGTCGGTGGGTGAAGGGCCTTCTTCATACGTGTATCCACTTCCGTAAGATTCCCCTTGACCTGGAGCATATCGTGACTGGTATTGGGCCTCGTCGTTCAATACTGTCTGTGGTCCTTCACCCCGAGAACTTTGGCTTGCGTGCATTGGTACGACTTGAACCTCGCCAACGACGGTCGGTTTGCCTTCTCTGAGACTGATGATGCGGTCGCGCTCTTCCTGCTCTCTTCGACCGAGTTCCTCCCATGCACGACGTGCCTCTTCCTTACTAATATGCAGTTCCCGTCTCATGTCTTTGACCAAAACATCTGCAGCTTGTTTGTCGCTGAGAGCTCGAGTCTTTTCTGCTTGCGATTCTTGCCGAGCAGCTTTCTCCGCTTCCAATGCCTTTCTCAGACCTGCCAGCTCCTCTTGCGCGTGTTCCTGCTCTGTCCGTGTCTCGAAGAACCATCGCTGGAATTTACGCTCGGAGCTTGCACGCAATCTCTGCAGCTCGACGACAGCGTGGAAGAGGTTTGCGCCCGCCGCAGACAAATCAGTAATCTGTCGTGACATAGCGGAAGCGGTGGGGACATTCTTGGCCAATTGCTCCTGATTCGACTCCAACTTATGAATCCAATACGAGGTGAGTCCTTCCCAATGTGCTGACAAATTCTCCCACCTTTCGAATGCGTGGGGGAAAGACGAGGCTGTAGAACGTGCCTGTTTCGGATCGGAAGTACCATCTTGGGCAGAATTACTGGCAGCCGGCGCAGTCGTCGCGGGCGCAGAAGACTGTCGCAGTCCGGTGGTCGCAGGTTGTGCACGTCTGGTGGTAGATGTTGGCTGAGAAGCCATGGGCCGTGGTTCGTCCGTGGCGCGCGAGGTCGCTCGAGTCCGACTATATCCTTCCGGCTTCGACTGCTCCGGTTCGCCAGTTGACGGTGTAGGATATGCTTGTTGCGGAGGTCGCACAGGGGTTTTGGTCGACATGCTGGGCTCTAGTGACGGCACGTACTGGGCTGCACTCGCGACAGCTGGTGCCCTGCGTTGTTCGACATTTGTCCTCCCAGGCGCAGCGGCGGCGGCTCTCCTCTCGGTGGTCTTGCGCCTCTCCTCTTCTATCCTTCTTTTTTGTCTGTCCTCGGCACTTCGAGCTATGTCCTGCATCCTCAAAGCTCCCGATGATAATGAAGGCTGTACCACTTGGCCATGACCTAATGCGCGCGAGTCTCCGTACGGACCATGTCCATTACCTCCATGCGCACCAAGATCTGACATCTGCGCGTTCAACTCTTCCCAATCCGTAGTAAACTCGTTCGGTATTCGTAGTGCCTCTTCAAGAGCATACAGAACGGCCGAGGCAGTCCTTGGAGATATGCGAACAGCAGGATGCGATTTGGGTTGGTCAGAAGTTCCAGTGAAAGATGCGTCCGAGTCAAGTGCGCTTCTTGAATTGTCACGGTATAGAGTCGCAGGATCTAGTGACTGAGGTGGGCGATGTTGAGGTGCTCGGATATCGTCTATTCGTGGACTACGTCTCAAGGTATGTGTGATGCTACCAGATGAGCTGGAAGGACGTGACGGTGCGATGGCGCGGTTGTAGTCATACAATTGTTGCTGATCCTGGCGCGACAATGTAGTGTATGTTCGTAGTCGTTCGTAACCGTCGTGGGGATCGTTAGAAGAGCGCTGACGTTGATCCGTCACGTTGACTGTCAACGGTCGCGGAGACGTCAAATCGAATGTTCGATCAAGCGCAGGTTTGAGAGGGAGGCACGCGTGGTAATCGCGCGCACCTCTGCGAGATGTTCAGCAGCGACGCGGGAAGCGGTATAGACGCTTGCACGGCGACACGCGGGAAAGTTGATGTCGCGAAGGAATTGGTAGGCAAAAATCGGCGCAAAGGCAGTGAAATGCTAGAGAACAACATAATGGTCAATCACACGTGCGTTTGGAACAAACCAGGTATTTGGACAATGAGAGGCTGGAAATAATAATGTGGCAGGGCGGACGGATCTTGAATTGGTGAGAGAGTGAGATGCCGAGCGGAGGTGGCTGGAAGAAAAGCATAGACACACCTCGATTACTTTTAAAGGATGCCCTCGGTCGATGAGAATGCCAAAAGAAATCAGTGACTGTCCAATAGACGTTCCTCGAGATGCTGGAATGAATTGATGCAGTGTAGTCAGTGCATCAGAGTGAGAATTCAATCACATCCAATGGCGAGTTGATGTTGTGCGTTTGTTGGGCAGGAACGACCGTATGAAGATATTCGGGCAGCAAGACGGGAATCCAATTGCGCCGAGCAATGCAAACCGGAGGAAGCGAATGTCGCTATCGAGAGAAGCTCCTGTTTTGACGATTATCGCTACTGAGGATAGAAAGAGGAGTATGTTGTACATGTAGTATGGTCATGATCGCATTCATCGAGGTCGTCGCCTCAGTGTGACGGTGCCAATCTAAGGAAGCAAACCGTGGGTAGCGTGGTTCAAGGAATTCGTATTGAACTGTCGGTTAGCAATATCATGCGACTGATACTGGAATGAACCCGAGGACCAGTTTCAGGATGCAATATGGATATTGTGCGTACGTCGAGTTCGTTTGACGTGGTTGACACTTGGTTTCGGTGGTGAATTGCCAACACAGCACTGCATGAAGCGGAGACAATCCTGTTGTCTCGTTCCCCGTTCGCATCATCGTTTGCACTGTGCCGCTTCTGCCAATGCAGGGTCATGACTTGCTGCATGTCTTCCGAGTCGCTGACGAACAACACCGAAAGGACGATGAGAAGAGGGAGAAAAGTTGGCCAGTGTGAGTTTTGGACTGCTAGAGATCATTGCCGGATGATAAGGGGTAGAGGTAGCCTAGGGAGTGATGATGAGGTGGTGTGCTGATTCTACTCCATCTGTTCTGCAAGTCACCCGATCTAAGCATTAGTGTTCAACCAATCAGTGTCCAGAGATGGCTTGTGAAGACTCGAGCTCTTGTCCCATGCACACGCATTGTCATGGTCTTCGGAAATGCGTATGAGGTCCCTACTGGAGATTTCTGTGACTGATCATACTGTATGAATCAAACGGCATAGTCAATTGTATGTGGGTATCTAAAGTTGAAAAAACGCTATGCAAGTAGTCATCATCATCGGCCCTATGTAAGGTTGGCCGTGGTAGTCGTATCCACTCAATATTGACAGGAATTGGTTCTGACCAATGTCGCTTATACGTGCTTCCGGTGCACGCTATGAATGCTGCTGACGGGGTATAGCCGTGGTTGATAGGCCGTCTCGCTATCTCTGCTCTTTGTGGAACTTGCGGAAGAGCGGCGCGAACTGGATCCAACGAAGGGTTCGCTCTCATCCGAGCCTGCCTGCTCAGTCCGACCTCCAATCACTGTACCTACGACTGGTTGATCCATTTGATCGAGTCTGTAGTTCTTCATGTATAAGCTCAGCGGGATTAGAGGTAGTGCAACGATGATCGCTACGACGAGGATGCGGGACATGGTCTCTTGATAAGCACGATCGATGGCCTCACGCCCAGGACTTCCAGACGGAAATCTGACTAGATCTGAAGCGACCGCGATGCTGCCATAAATCGCCTTTGCTTCGTGCTTCAGGTCGTCGGGTAAGTACTGTCGAAGTCTTGGTAGCACACCATTGGTCCAGATTGCACCACTGATGGCCGCGCCCACAGCACCTCCGATCTCGAGGAACGTCAGAAAGATGGCTGTGGCCGCTCCAACCTCTGCGTGACTGGCCGACGCCTGGACTCCTAGTTGGGCGGGCACGTGGATCAACGAGCCTCCAATTCCGAGAAGTACTTGACAAGCGACAAGAACCCAGGTAGAGACACCTTGTCGTCTATATTGGACCATACAGCCGAGGCCGATGACGTATATGACGGCACCAGTTGTGACGAGGTGTTTGTACCTCTTAGTGTACATGATGATGAACGAGACGATGATCGAGGTGACGGTTGATGTAAAGGTGAAGGTCTGCGTGATGCGTCCGGCGGAACTGACAGACTGGCCTTGGACGATCAGGAGGTACGAGTAGAAGTAAGGATAAACGGAGAGGTAGAACGCCACTACAAAAGTTAGAGACCGGTCTGAGGGCAGCCTATGGGCCACTTACTGAAATAGAAGAATGCAATGGCGATACCAGCGATCACTGTCCTGTTCTTGAAGAGACCTCTTGGCATGAAGGCATGAGGAGCCAAAGTTGCACTTCTCTCCCAGAATGGGAAGATGCAGAGACAGATGACTCCAGATATCAGCATGGTAACAATGCTGTAACTTCTCCATCCGTGCTTGGAAGAAGCGGCCAATGTGAGAGGGATCAAGACCAGTGAAATACCGGCAGAGAGCAGGGTCAGACCGAAAAGATCAAGTTCGTACCAGAGACTCTTGACGACAGTCCAGAAACTCTTGCCAGCGTACGGGCTCGGGGGCAGAACTCCTTTTCTCGCTGCTCGGCGTTGGTTAATGTAGAGAGCAAGTGCCAAAGGTAAAAATGCGATCGGGAGAACAATTGACCAGATGCCGTAACCCCATCTCCAAGATAGGGTTCTCAAGAAGTAATCGGCAATCTCAGGTCCAATCCAGACGTTGATCAGATAAGGTAAATCCGGAATTGTAGAGAAAAGTGCACGGTTGAGGAGGTCGCTGGTATCGGCGATGAATATTTGCTGCAAGATCTGTACACCTGTGGATCCAGCAGAGTAGAAGATGGCAGAGGCTGCGTACGTCTTGACGTTATTCGATCCAGCTTCCATGATGTATCCAATGGTGAATAGGAACACGCTAATACTGAATGCTTCGAGACGGCCAAATACATCAGCGATCTTGGACATTGGGGGTTTCACGACGGCTAGAAATTCGTCAGTCGATGTACATGGCATGATATGGACTGCTTACACAAGACGATAGACTGGATGACAGCAACAGTTGATATAAGCGAATGAGAGTTGAACGCGCTGGTGGCGTAAGGTGTGAGATTTGTCGTGACTTGACCTTCCAACGAGGTGGCATAAGCCATGAGGTAGACACTGTATGGACATTGATCAGCTCGACAGTGTTCGACGGCTGTTGTGAGGAGAGATGGGGAGTACCCAGCGTAGGCGGCGATCAACGACCACGAGGACCATGTTGATGCCACAGCCTCCAATCTCTGGACGCCCGCCTGAGGTGCCTCTTCTACATCCCCGATTGCTTCTTCTTCTTCATGATCGTTTTCGTATCCGTCATCGGTGCTCGTTTGTCCAGCGGAGGGTCGTCGGCCTGAGATCTTCTCAGTGTCATGCCTCCGGGAGACCGCTTCTTCGGAGCGGCGAGAGAGGCGGATGACCTCCATACTTCTAGACGTACGCGGTAGTAACGGACATGTCTCCGACTGATTCCTCCCGTCCGCAGAAGAGACAGACGGATGTCTGTTGAACATAATACATAGAGATAAGAATATAAAGATCTTATCAGATTGTCAGTGTCAAAGTGTAAGTTGCCAGGATGAGTGAGAATGGACGAACGTACAACCAATTCCCCGCCCAATATTCAGCCGGAAAGTACCGACATCCGAAACAGGGGCATAGAGTGGAATGATAACGGCTAGCAACTTCGATGCAGGCAATTCAATCGGGTGCGCACAAACTGCAACTTGGAGATGTTCGGCAAAAGACACGGCTGACGGTGCATGGCCTTCGCATGTCATACCTAGGTAGTGGTAATGACCTCGATGTTCCATGTTCTGTCAGCGCGACATCATGCAGTGAGCGGATCAGATAACCCTAAAGTATTCTTCTATGTTTCAGCCAGAAGGAGACATGATCTGCGATTTTTGCCGACATCGAGCTTTCACCCTCCAGGCTTCGCTTGTGCTGTTGCACGTGACGCTGTGTTCTCAATAAGGTACCTTAAGCTGACCTACTGTACCTCTGCAGTTATTAGAACCGACACGATATCTCTGGGTTTGTTTCTTCGCTAGAACGGACACACTCCGAAGGGTCCCTCTACTTCACTCCGAGGCAGAAACCGATCATGTTAGCATCGTAGCATGTGTAATTGTTTTCACAGGTCCGAGTAGAGCACGCAGCTCCGCGGCACAAGCAGCCGCTTGAGCCTGATCTGAATGCGACTGTCTGTCAGCGATATGTGCACAACAACAGAAGACATGAAGAAATGGCTACAGCATGATACAAGCTATGGCAGGTACACTTCTTTTTACAGCTTCATCATGTCACACTGGTTGCTCCTCTGCGTCACATACTGGTGCTGTACGGTACATGCAGTACATTGTGCGGTGCTGTCGTTCCGTTGTCGCTCGAGATTAGTATGGGTTCGGACTTTGGAGCGGATCAAGGCCGAAGAAACACAAGCCGACCGACTTCGCCCTGGAAATTGGCCAATAACAACTCACAACGACACACAATATCCGTCATACAAGGTTTACAGGGAGATTAGGCATATGACTCCCATCAAATCTGAGGGCTTGAAGTATCAAAAATGAGAACGCGCCCATCGAGATGTAATATCCGGTCTATTGTTTGTTTTACAGCAACTTGAATCCTCCGCAGGCGACATGGTGCATCGGGACTGTCCCGATGAGCCTCAAACGGCTGCAGGAAGTCAAATCGAATTGCGCAAGACAAAGACCAACAAGCATAACGTACTTCAGCCTCAAGAGATCAAAGAAGTAGACCCGACAGAGTTGGAGATACCTCAACCCACCGACCTACCTGCGATCGAGAAACCACAGACGAATACCGAAGCCTACTCCTCATTCACCGTTACTCAGAAGCGTCTCATTATTCTTGCTGGAACTCTAGCAGGTTTTCTATCTCCATTGACTGGATCCATCTATTATCCCGCCATATCTACCATCGCGAAAGACCTCAATGTCTCAGCCAGCGCCATCAATGTTACTGTCACTACCTATCTCATCGTGCAGGGCCTGGCTCCCATGATCATTGCAGGATTCTCAGACAACTGTGGAAGACGGCCAGCTTTCATCCTGTGCTTTGTCATATTTATGGCCGCCAACCTAGGCCTGGGTCTGCAGAACAGCTACGTTGCTCTTCTGGTTCTTCGCATGGTGCAGAGTGGTGGAAGTAGTGGCACTATTGCCCTGTCACAAGGTGTAGTAGGTGACACGATCACCTCGGCAGAGCGAGGCTCTTACATCGCCATCACTTCCATCACTGGTATCCTGGGTCCAACTCTATCACCAATCCTTGGCGGTGTTCTTTCACAGTATCTGGGCTGGCATAGCGTTTTCTGGTTCCTACTCATCTTCTCCGGCGTTCAATTTCTTCTTATCGGATTGTTCATGCCCGAGACCTGCCGCAAAGTCGTTGGTGATGCTTCGTTTCCTGGACCTTGGCTGAATTGGAACCTCACTGATCATTGGCGACACGCCAGACGAGCAAAGCAGGGCATCAAGGTCGATCAAGAAAAGCTCGCCGCTCTTCGTGCGAACTACTCACTCTCTTTCCCAAACCCACTGGGTACTCTTGCGGTCCTTGCAGACCTTGAGACGTTTCTGATTCTTCTGGCCTGCGGCTTCGCTTTTGCTTGCTTCTATGCCATCAGTACCGGGGCTTCGAGAGCTTTCGCTACCCTCTACGGCTTTGACGATCTTTACGTCGCGCTCATGTTCATTCCTATCGGTGTTGGCGGTACCATTTCTGCCTTCACGACCGGTCGGCTGGTGGACTGGAATTACCGGAGGCACGCCAGGCGCCTGGGCTTTCCCGTCGTCAAGAATAGACAACAAGATCTCATCGATTTCCCCATCGAAAGGGCAAGACTCCAGATTGCGCTTCCCTTGTTCTATCTTGGCGCGGCCGCGGTGCTTGGGTATGGCTGGATGATGGATCACAAGATCTCTCTTGCAGGACCTATCCTTATGCTTTTCATCATGGGCTATGCATTGACGGCTTCTTTCCAGACGCTCAATGTCCTCATGATCGATATTTATCCGGGAAGAGCGGCGACGGCGACCGCAGCGAACAACATAATGCGATGCGAACTTGGTGCTGCAGCCACGGCAGCAATCGGTCCCATGAGCGAAGCGATGGGAAACGGCTGGGCGTACACATTACTTGCGCTGCTCTTTGTAGCTACCAGTCCTTGCTTGTGGTTGGTTCAGGCCAGGGGTATGAAGTGGAGGAAGCAGAAGCGAGAGAAGCAGAAAAAGAGAGAGCAGGAGAAGCGGGATAAGGCTGCGAAGGAGACTGAAGCGACTAAGGCTACGATTTGACGACTGGATTGGCATAGCATATAAACTCTCACGAAGCTACGATATAGACGATTGACGACGATAATGAATACCTCGATACTCAGACGTCTTCATCAAATGATCTCGATTACATTTAACACATGCTGTTTTAAGTATAGCCATGCATGTGATCTCGACTGCACATGTGCGCTCAGCCACACTATCAGGTTCGCGCAGCCCACTACGCGACGTCATGGCTCACATGCAGTGACAGGCTTGTACATAACACAAGGCTGGCCTGGCTGGGACTGCGAAGCAACTTGGTATATCTAGTCTTCTCCTTCCTCGAATCAAATGCCAGACAATAATACCATCGAATCATTGAAGAAACAGGCCGCAAGTCTCGAACGCAGAGCCAAAAACGTGCGTCAAACCTTGAACCATTCCCCCGCCATCAGCAAAACCTAACAAGCCCAGGAAACCGACGATATGACACACGAGAATCAAAACAACGGTGTGACAGGCGCCGCGACCGCTGTCACCTCTGGTGTCGGCAACCTCGTTGGCGGTGTATCTAAGACCGCAGGAGGTGTCGTTGGAGCACTCGGTCGTGGTCTTGGCCAGACGGTCACTGGCACCACTGGCAATACTGGAAAACCTATTGGAGACGCTCTTGAGAGTCTTGGAAATGGTGTTCAAGATGGCACCAACCAAGTCGCCAGAGGTGTAGAGAATGCTGGTCAAGGCAAGAAGGTCTGGTAGGAGTGACCATGAGCCTGTTGACACGATAACGACTTGCTTGTTGGAATCACTGAAGTGGCACAAAGTTCCTCCTACGCGTGCTGCCACGTCTGAGCTGCAAATCTATTTGTTAACGATTATTATGAACACATATTATTTTCTCAAGAACTCTACAGATCATGCACAAGCTGCGTATTGTTTGCATCAAAACTTACCTCACCTGCTCATGCCTCTCTGCGGCCAAATGAATTACATGATCGAGACATATCTCAATACGGTAAAGTGATTAATCAAAATGACTCGAAACGCCTGATGCCAGAAATTACTGCTTGTCGTGCTCACAGCTACGGCCGTATCTTCGAATGCGGCTAGAACCATTCTTTGACACCTTTGGTTCTTACCTCCTGTGCTGGTTCCGTGCCGTGGATCATCTCCGTCTCCCTCGGAACAGACAGAGCACGCTTGTACAATCGTCTTCACCTTGCGATTGACATATTCTCGATTCCCGACGATTCCAGCACGCAAGCTATATCACAGTATTACCAGTGTCCACAGTACGCGGCTCTGATTGCGGCTCGCTCAAATTCTTTGCTTCCACGCAATCAACTCTGGTGATCGACCCTTTCAAACACACGACAGCGTCGCCCTGTGTTTATCTGCTGGAATCAATCCCATCACCACACAAGACTGGTCATCACACTCGCGCCCAGGAAAACAATTCAACCCACACTTCTCCAACATTGTTACTCCCTTCTGCTGTATTGAAGCTCTCCAACCTGGCCTCGTGACAACACTCACTGACGACTTTGCTGTAAACCAGTTGCGTCCGTCACAGCATCAGAATCGGGCTCCTATTTAACCGACTTGGAAACTGGTCTCATCGCATCTCGAATTGTTCGCTCGCTGAACCTCGGCTTGACGACTGCGTTTATCTCAGAATCGCAACAGAGTGACTTACAAACAAGCAAAAACACTCATTTGAAAATGGTTGTCGCAACGATCAAGTACGTCAAGAGCCGAAGGAAGTTCTCGTGGATCAATGGGAGTCCGGGACAGGAACACACTCGGGGCAAGCATGGCTGACGTTGTACAGATGTGTCGTCGTGGGTGACGGTGCTGTTGGAAAGACCTGTCTGCTCATTTCCTATACCACCAACAAGTTTCCCTCAGAATACGTCCCGACTGTTTTCGACAACTATGCAGTAACTGTGATGTATGTAAGAGTCTGACAATTACCAAGTACGGAGACTTATATTTCTTGCAGGATCGGCGACGAGCCATATACACTCGGACTCTTCGATACTGCTGGACAAGAAGACTACGACCGTCTCAGACCACTCTCATATCCCCAAACAGATGTCTTCCTCGTATGCTTTTCCGTGACGTCTCCAGCATCATTCGAGAACGTCAGGGAAAAGTGGTTCCCAGAAGTCCATCATCACTGTCCAGGTGTTCCATGTCTGATCGTTGGCACCCAGACCGATTTGAGAGACGACCTACAAGTACGCGATAAGCTCGCCAAGCAGAAGATGCAGCCAGTCAGGAAGGAGGACGGTGAGAGGATGGCCAAAGATCTGGGAGCTGTCAAGTATGTCGAGTGTTCGGCATTGACACAGTTCAAGCTGAAGGACGTCTTTGATGAGGTATGGCCAAGTGTTCAAATTCAGTCGTCTCATTCTCTAACGACAAATAGGCTATTGTTGCAGCGCTGGAACCACCTCAGCAAACGGGCAAGAGTACTAAGAAGAAGGGCAAGGGCTGCTTGATCTTGTGATCTCAACACAATCTACATTATCGTTTCCGAGCACAGCTAACTCACGGCTACCGACATATCTATCCGACAGCATGACAGTCAGATAGACGGCGACAATTGCGACTTCCGGCGGGCGTGCGGCGTCCGGCGCTTCCAGGCAGATTAGAAGCATTACCTGGCGCAAGGACTTGCTTGCCTTGTTCTTCTTGACTCGGTGCATCCTCGGTTTTTTTCTTCCTCCTCTAGACGAGACGGTTATATTTTGAAATGGACAACCAGATAGCGAAATGAAATTCTGCTTCCTGCATGTAAACTTATTCTCAGCCAGACTCTTGGTATATGTGGTAGTAGGACCTCAGGGACGAAGCAATCCGACAGCTTGAAAATTGACCATGGAGCCGAAGCATGGATCGACTTCGATCGTGTGAGCAGACTCGAATGGATATGAAAATAGATCAGGTCCACTTCCACATGGACTCGTAAACAACCACGCGATGGGTTGCATGTCCTCCATGCACGTCAGCAGCAGCAGACGCTTGTACCTGCGCGTGTGACAGCGAATTCTAGTACATGTCTAGGTTTGCACGACATGTGTTCCATGTCAGTTGCTTTCATTATACCGTGATAAGGTCTCTCCGAGGCACAAGCAATTGCCGATTAGTACTGAGTCTGAACAACCTTACAATTATCCCTCGCGCTGATCACCTTCTCTTACACCGTCGACGACAGTGTACGCATCAATCCATCGCTATTATTATTCTGACACGGCATAAGCGATATCGTGCCTCCCCGACTCGGCAGTCTTTACTTTGCGCTATTGGTCTACTTCTGCGCTAAGCTTTCAAGGCACTAGCGCCTTCGGCCTACCCTGGCACTAGTCTTAGGCGCTAACCCAGACAGGCCGGTGCTTTAGACGGCTAAACTCTCGTTGTAGGGCGAAAGAACGATCGGCCACGGCAGGGCATATCAACCCCAGTCGAAAGATCCCCCTCGGCGATTTGAGCTGCAGCGCTTGTTGTGTCTCTGCATATCTTTATATTACTCCTCGTCCGCGCCGTATTCTTGTCCCTTCGCCATGAGCGAGCCTCCTGACGGCAATGGTAGCTCGGCCAATACAGACACTCATCAGCATTCTGTCGCGTCATCTTCAATAACCGACGACGGTTTATCTTCCGCCAGCCACTTCTCCCCGTCTTCTCCAACGCGGCAGACGCAGCGGCCGCCGACCGTTTCGCGTGATAATATAGATCCACAGCATCAAGACCAGCCCATCCCTTGCGACAATGCTAGTCCAATCAATCCGTCTACTCCATCACAACAATCATCAGTAACTCCCACCCTTCAGGTCACTTCGCATCAGCGCGCCAGCTCAAGAACCACAAACACCCGTCTTCACCTCGACACAAACGTACAGACCCCTGTCCGACGACGACCCTCATCCCTTGCCGACCGACTCGCGACCATAGATCCATATCGAGAGCAAATGTCCGACAAAGGCTCAGTATCACTATCTCAGATAGCCCAATATTCTGCGCTGCACACCTCGAGATCATATGATATGTCCTATGCCTTTTCACCAGCATCCGCGACAGGTCTCAACTCTCCTGCCCTCTCGGCAATGATCGATATCACACCATTACCAAGTCCAATGACAGAACTTGCTCCCAGGCGGAGTTCGAGTTCTATGGGACTGGCCAGGAGCGGCAGTATACGGTCCGTAATCAACGAGCGCATTCCGTCGAGGAACAACAGTCTGAACCAATCACCTAAGAAGAGGAAACCATATGGGAATCTGATGGCCGCCGCGGTCGAGGCTCAGGCGCAGAACACATTACAGAACGAAAGACAAGCGCACGGCAGGAACAGGAGTATAAGCGAGTTTGTTCCCGAAACACTGCATAACACACGGCCTAGAGTCGCAACTTTTGGAGATAAGAACCACGAACCATCCATGCAGAGAGAAGAGTATCTGGCGACCCAGCGCGGGCTGACAACAAATTCCGATCCTGCACAGGCGCTTCCGTCACCTCCTCCTAGTAATGCGAGTGTGGCCGAGGACGAAGTCGACGATGAGGAACCAATCTCTGAACAGGCTGGAGTCGAATATTTTAACCTCAGTTCTGGACCACAAGGTCGAAAGAGAACATGGAGGTCGATACGACAGCTCGGACAGGGCACATTCAGCAAGGTCTTGCTCGCAACAAGCGAAAAGAATCTGAGCGAAGCACCGGACGAAGCGCGAATGGATCCTTCGAAACTCGTCGCTGTCAAAATCTGTGAACACGGACCTTCTGGAGGTGCAGATGAAGAGCGTATCAAGCAGAGTCTGGCCCGTGAGATCGATATCCTGAAAAGCGTCTCACATCCATCGGTAGTGCATCTTAAAGCTTTGGAAGAAATACCAGGTCGAACCTTTCTGGTTCTCACATATTGCAACGGCGGCGACCTTTTCGAGCTCGCCAGCGAGCGTCGAGATCTCTTGACACCGGCTATGGTGCAGCGCATGTTTGCGGAACTCGTTTCCGCAGTACGATACTTACACAGCAATTGGATCGTTCATCGCGACATCAAGCTTGAAAGTGAGTCCCCTGCCAAGACGCTGCATGCACGTGTTGCTGACTTTCGTAGACGTCCTCGTCAATATTCCCGCTGCGCAACTAGCACAAATTACTGATCCGCAAGCACACTCGAGTCCGATCGTGACTCTCACCGACCTTGGTCTCTCTCGTCGCATAGCAGCACCGCCAGAATCACCTTTGCTCACCACCCGCTGCGGTTCAGAGGACTACGCGGCGCCAGAACTGCTCCTGGGCCAACCCTACGACGGACGCTCGACCGACGCCTGGGCGCTCGGAGTGCTACTTTACGCTCTTATGGAGGGCAGACTTCCTTTCGACACTCCTCCAGGACGACCGGAGCGGAGCAGGAACACACATCGAATCGCTCGTTGTGACTGGATCTGGTGCAGGTTTGGCGATGAGGACGGGGAATGGGACCAGAGCGCCGCGGAGACAGCCCGAGGCGCCGACGGAGCTGGATGGGAAGGAGCAAAAGAAGTCGTCGAGGCGCTGTTGAAGAAAGTGCGCATGGGTCGTAAGGGACTCGATGTGGTCGAGGGATGGGATTGGGTCAAAGAGGGGGTTACAGTGCCAGGCGGTATCAAGAGAAGGGAGGACGATGGGAGTTTCTTGGTATAGAGCTATGCTTTCTCAGGGTTCGTTGATCTGCGGGCGGTTTTGCATACAGCGGGCGTAAGAGCTTCAGGGGGTTTTCAGGAAAAGGCAAGGTACCTTGATGGGTCTTTTCTTTTGGGTTGGAGCGATGGTATGCGGGAAATCGGGCGGCTGCAATCGTTATGAGAGATACCACATTGTCTTTCTTTCCTCTACACTGGCTACCTTTGATAGAACGCATGGCGTGTAGCCTTGGACAGTACACACTCAATTCAAGTCAACAGTACAAAGGACTCAAGCACCAGATGATTCGTGTTATCCTCCGCTGACACCCTGATCTTGCGGGCTCTATACTACCCACCCTACCGACGAGTACGTCGGACGATACTACTCGGTGGTTCCGCAGCACTTGAATTTTACGGAACTCGTAGCGGGACTACCTTATGTATACCGGCACACAAAAGACGTCGTGATCGTGAAACAACATCACGAGTATTTCCACAAGCCTGTGAACAGCATAGCAATGGCATCCATCTCCACATACCTGCCAGACTCTTGTCAGGAAGGTCAACTACGGAAATCACTGTCCTGATGATCATGAGTCTATAAAAGTCGTGATATTCTCGTCACGCATGCCAAGAGCTGGGCTGTCACATGTCAAGCTGAAATCTTCTCACAAAATCTTCTCATCACCACATTTGCAAAAATGCACTTCCACCTCGGGCCTCGCAGATGGTATACCATGCTCGGGGAACAAGATGGAGCAAAAGAAACTCCTTCCGCTACCGGGAATTGAACCCGAGCCGCGCCGGTTCTCGAGATGAAAGCGGCGAATCCTAGCCACTAGACCATAGCGGATGTTGTTGGAAGTGTGGACTTTTGTACAACATATAATTTGTGCTAAAATTGAGCTCCAAAGTAGATCACTGCGAGCACTAAACATGCCAAACACACCCTGGTCACCAAACAATGATCTGTTTGGGTGCAGGCATGGGTGCTTCCAGTACTGATCTCATGTAAGTTGTGTGTTACCTCATGTCTTGCATTTAATAATGAGTGAGAACTTTTCTGATATCAGTATCATTTTGGTCCGCTACTTATTTCTGGGACACCCTCTATCAAGTCTACCGTTGACAGAAGCATGCTTGCAGTGTATCAACATGAAAATTTGATATCGATGCACTTCGATGGCTACCACGCACGACAAGCTCTTCGAAGCGCAAGCGAAAACCTCTGTGCCGCATGTTTGCTTTCACCTGGTGAATGATGATATAAAATGACATGATTCTGTAGACGCAGGGACATGCCCGTATTTATCATGTTAGGCAGTGGCTCCGCTGACTGAATGATCCGCGAAGGCCCGGCCTGTCAAGGCTGTTGCCCGCAGATGGGACTCTTGCGAGATTTCCTGCGAGAACAGGGATAGAAGCAGGCTTCATATGATTGTCTATTTGATATCACAGTGTACAGTCCCATGTTCTCGTATGTTCGCAACTCCCGCGTGTTCCTTAACCTTCATGGCCACGAGACTGTACGGCGGAGATCTCGGCGATTGCTCTTCGAAGCGGCTCACCGAGAAAGTCGGCTGTGATGCACCCCTCACCATGATCGTACAAGCGCGCCCTCCATGCATGCGCGAATTACAAGATGCCTACTTGACGCGAGGTCCCGACAATCATGGTGGACATTCACGGGTGAAGTCGAGACCATTCAGTGTTAGAATTTCCCAGATCTGTCAAAGTTGCCTAGAAGGAGCCAGACCCTGACATCGGCATCGGAACCAGTGCCGCGGGCCCCGTGGGGAAGAAACATGGATGGTCACGCTACGATATCTGTCCCGTAGCACGCCCCCCTCTCTTGTGTACAGAATTTCAACACAACATTCGCCTCCCAAATTTTCAGAAATCTCGAAAACAATCATGGAAGACGTCGGCGAAGTTTTGTGAGTCAGGGTATGGTTTTCATGACCGAGACTATTGAGTGGATGCTAACACGAGGGCGATGCAGGGACCTGCAGGGTTCAACCCTGGACGCACTGGCCCAATTTTATGCTGAGCGCGATGTTAAGGATCAAGCATATCTCGACCTCATGGTAGCGGCGGAAGAAGAAATTGTCGACATACCAATCTCGATACATGCATTCACCGAAGACTGGAATCTGAGTCAATTCTGGTTTAACGATGATACGGCGCGTACATTAGCGGAGCAGCTTCTGGAGGGAGCTGGGCCGGATACGAATATCGCGGTTGTTTCTGCGCCGAGTGTCTTCGTGGCCATCAAGCATCTTCTTGCCGACGACGACAGATATCCTTACAAGCCATGTGTTCGGCTCCTGGAATTCGACCAACGGTTTGCGGTGTTCAAGGCCGATTTTATTCCTTACGACTTTACACAACCGGAAAAACTGGCTCCATCTTTGGGTGCGAGCTTCGATCGCATCATTGTTGATCCTCCATTCCACAGCTGCGATTGCATGGAGCAGATGGCAGAGACCGCTCTCTGGCTCTCCAAGTCCGACGATGACGACTTCCGGTTGATGGTATGCACCGGCCAGGCGCTGGAAAGCAGTGTAATCAGCCTCTTCAAAGAGCATGGAGTCGAAACCACCACGTTTCTGCCGCAACACACGAACGGCCTGCAGAACAAGTACAGGTGCTTTGCCAACTCTGAGTGCGACGCCTGGGACTTCCAGGGGCCAATCCTCAGCGGGGAATCTGTGAAAAGGGTGGACAGCGGAAGGGCATTATGATAGTTGTGGCGTTCCAGTACCGGCTCTTTAATCCCTATACACGAGCCACCCGTGCTGCTTGCCAAACCACTTCCTTGCCAACCTTGCTCCGCTGGTTGTTGGCTGACTGAAGGCGACCATGTCCTTCGGCACTCTGTCAATCTCACGGTAGTCGCTTATGACGCTGTTCAGCATCGCCACAGCTATCCCCTTCCCGCGATACGACTTTGAGGTCCAGATCCGGGAAATGCCTATTGTCGCAGGCGATGGACTGTCATTAACGGTGATGGTGCTGTCTCTCGTTGTTGCGCCGTCGCAAATGGGCAATACCTCGTACGCCTGCGTTATCCTTTCGATTAGGCAGACGCCAACACACTTTGTTCCAGACAAGTAGTGGTATGCCTGGTACCGGAATCGTGCCTCGGAAGATGCAACCTCATCTTGACCGGTCATGCTCTTTTGAACGTCCAATGTTACCGGACGCCGGGGCTCGTCATCCAGTCTGGGAGGAAAACCAATGGTGCTTATCAGCTCCTCCGTCGAAATGACGACTGCGCCTAGTTCTCTCGTCACGACTTCCAGTATTGACGCCATCCTCTTCCTGTGCCATGTGTTCTGGTGCATTTCTACACGGATCACAATATCGTTGTTCTCTCCCCTCCATCGTGCAGAGTTCTCGTAGTATCGTCTGAACTTTTTCGTGATTTCGACTCCATCGATGCTCTGGCCGTGGAAACTAGTGTGCAGAGCCGAATCCTCCGCATTCGAAGGTACGTAAGTCATGCCGCAGGTCTTGCATGTCTTCTGGCTTGTCATTCCGAGGTTGATCTGACTCTGTATAAGAACCTGCTTTTGTTGATTTGGTGCCTCCTCAATGCTTGCTTTCTGAGGTGTTGGCGCCTTGAAGAACGACGTTATCTGGGCGTTACCATTGATGCCTTTCAGCGCTGCTCTGGCGAAGGTAGATGATCTGTGGAAGTGTGTCCTATAGTCCTCGGTCGAGTCTAAAGGTGATAGTAGCGGCGGCGGTGATGAGGGCGGCGTTGTCGCATCGCGTCCGTCGTCCGAGTACCGTATGGAATCGCTTGAGCATGAAAAGTCTTGCAAATCGCTCTCTCGTCCTTTCATCAGCTCTGAAGCCGAATCCGCATCTTCCAACAAGTCCTTCAATCCTTGGTCGTCCTCCCGATCCCAATCGCGTATTATGCGTCGTCTCTCCGATCTTTGTGCGGGCGTCTCCTCGTCTTCCAATTTCCTTTTTTTGCTACGCGAGTAAGTCTTGAGTGGTCGTTTGTGAGTATACATAATACCAATATTGCGTAGCGATGTGGTATAATGGAATGTCTTGTCTCAACACTCGACAAATGTCAAGACATGATGCGAGTGTGCGACGCGTCTGTATCAGGAAGACGCGAATCCCTGTCAGTTTCGCGCAAGTAGAAGAAGCTTGCGGGTTTCCCCGCACGATTGACCGGAGTTCTCCGATGCTCACCACCACACCTCAAGGCATGATTTGATGCTTTATACTTCTAGCCATAAAACTTTCCAGAGGAACATCCATTTTGTCTTTTATAGCAAGAGAAATGTCTACATAGCTGGACACGTACATCAACCGCAAACATGCCGTCACGGACACAAGCACCCAATGCTCGCGTAGAAATCGAACCTCTGACGCAAAAGGCCTTTGCCCAATTTGGCACAGTGATACAAAACCCAACGAGGAATCCGTCAACATGGTCTCAGAAACCAGGAAGTGTTCTAGCGAATCAAGGCTCGGCAACAAAATATTTGGACGTGTCATTATTTAACAACCACTATGATCTGGCATCAAGCGGTAAACCAGCGAATTCAGTCATGAACATGTTCACCTGCTCGCCACGAGATCTCAAATCAACGTCGAGAGATGTAGAGAAAATGTTCTCTGTATCGATTCTCGAGAGACACCCATATACACCACAGACATTCATTCCAATGGGTCTTTTGGCTTCCGACACGAGCACGGCCTACCTTGTCATTGTAGCGCCCACTCTTCCTTCTGACGACGGCACACAAGGCAAGCTGGACTCTCTATCAGGCATGGACGCTTTACCGGAGGGTTTCAGGCCCAAAGGTACCGGACTGCCTGATCTGAGCCATCTAAAAGCATTTCTTGCGGACGGATCGATGAGTGTTACGTACGGACCTGGAACTTGGCACGCACCAATGGTGGTCCTGGGAAAGGAGAAAGTCGACTTTGTCGTTGTACAATACGCGAACGGCGTGGGAGATGAGGACTGTCAGGAGGTCGAGCTCGAAGCTGAGAATGGTGAAGGGGTTTGTGTCATGATTGCTGAAGATGGTGTTGGCTTGAAGGGCGTCAGATCGAGGTTGTAATGCTGCTCTCAGGGAGTTGGTCTCGGAACAGTAATATCTCCCTACTAGGAGGGGATGTGTGAGTGCGCCAAGGAACAAGTCAGCCATGTATCAGACACAGTATGGACTTGACAGTTCAAGAGGTCAAGTCAAGATACAACGCAGCGATCGCGCCCATGATCGTCAGTACCATGGTAGGTGGCTCTTTCACCCCTCATGCTTTCATAGGGCTCGGAAGCGGCTGCAGTCAGCCTTGACAGAACGGTGGCTGGTGCAAAGACTTGTAAAGTTTGAATGGAAAAACAGCTATCTGGCACTTTTTCGACATATCGACTTACCGTCGGGATCACAATCCTTCGAAAACCATCTTTGCAAATCGCAGGTCACGAAAGGATCAAAAAGGTTGTGAAATAAAGCCATCGAAAGATAAAGTGACAGTACGGTAGTTCGTGTGCTAGCCAGCTTGCCATGTGGTCAGTGTCTCGGCTTCGGTCTGGTTGCCCAAAACGGACCACTTGCTTGACGAATTGGGATAGATGATCTGTTATGGACAAACTCATTATTGAATGATTAAAGCGTAGCGTGTTCTGGTGACAGCACTGCTCTTACTTGATGACTCAGAGTAAAAGGCGCATGACATGGTAGAATTGAGATGCTTAATAGATTATCGAGTGCATCGAAGACTGAACCCTAGGGCTACAGACAAAGAGTTGCGACAGGAATGCTAGGCGAGGGTCCGCGTGGGGTCTGTCCCACAGTCTGCTCGGTCAAATCCGAACGATAGGTGTGAAAGGGCGAAGAAGACGCGACCGGAGTTGGTGGTCGGAGTACAATCGATCGTGAGTGGGGACCAAGTCGGCGCTACAACACGTGGCAGACCCGAATGCCGCTCCGCACTTCGCTCGATATGAACTAGTGGCATTTCCTCACTCTGTGGCTGTTTTAGGTTCCATTCTTGTTTGCTCTCACCACTCCATCATTCCCCTGCGTTCAACGACCAGCAGCTTGCATCACTTTAAAGTGGTCGTCCCGTTGCCTATCATGACTTGGACGCGGCGGGGTGCCAACATCGTACCACATGGCAGCAATAATCAAAGATGCCCCGCGCGTCAGGGGTAGCTGTATTCGTGCCGCGATACGATCGATGTGCGCAGGGCATTGCTCAAACGCGCAGGCAGCAGAGTAACATGGGTGCTCCTAAACAGTCGACCTGATCAAGTTTCTAACTTTATCACCGCAGCTGTACAAGTGCTTACCTATTTTACGATTGTCAGACTCTACGATTCTTGGCTCGACATTCTTCACCATCTCTGCAAAGTCTCTTCCCCTCACCTTCCAATCTTGGTGTATAAGCTAATCATTACGTTGATCATATCTGATCCCAGCGATTCAACAGGCAAGACACGAGCGCCACGCGGTCAATTGGTGGTTGTCTGATCCCCAGGCTGCCGTTTCTATTCGCTTGGTCGTCCCTATCGGGTAAAGCGCAAATTCAGCCGCACACCAAACGTTCATGTTGCAGGTGGCAGAGTTCGGTTGTCTTTAGACTCAAATCTTATTCATCACTTCCTGTAAACACGCGCTCGGTGTTACTGCAATTCCAACTTCCGACGGGACCTACGTACAGCATTCTTGGCTTGTCAATTTCTCAAACACGCCCTAAGGTATGCGGTCTCTCCGATGTCCGCTGACGAAGCGGAAGCCACAGTAGTTCACGCGCTTTAGCACGTCTGACGCAGGGCCTCTGCTGTCCCTCGGGCATTTTTTTATGGTGGCCTCCATTCCAGGAAAGACGACCAGCTCGGTATCCCGGTCGCGACTACGGGTTTGCGTGCTCGGTCCGTTGTCGCTCTCGCTTCGCCCTCCGCTGCTTGTATCGCCAGGAATTCTTCCCTATTTTGGTTCAGGGCTGCCGTCTGCCCAAGCAATTTTTGTTTAGGGTTAGGACCGGATCAGCAGACCGTCACGCATCCATTGCTTGCTGGCCGTCTTGTCAGAGGATACGTGCTCTCGCACTGTAGGTGAGCAGCTAGCTCGACCGTATTTGCAACACACGGTCATGGTCAAGCTACTGCAGCCTCGTCCTGACTCCTACTGTCGGAACCATGAGCCTTGATCCTGATGGGACCACTTAGCTAAGTGCCATGCATTGCGGTGTCTCTTTTGGTGGGCCAAGTGCAACGTCCCATCTGCTAAGCGCGATCTAAAAGACTGGTACAGTCAGGTAGGCAAGTAGCGATTGATTACGCCAACAATAGCTAAGCATTTTTAGCCAACCAGCATTGAGCACGGAGTTTATGTCTTAGCCGTGGATGGATAATGCCGTTACGCCCCATGTCACGCTCCTAATTCCGACCATCGCCGCGTGCCAGCCTGCCTAAATATTACTATCTGGCCCCCGCAATCAGCTTCCTTGTATCGGTACTGTAATACGCCGCTGTGTTGTGCTCAGAGCTGCCTCACTAGCGCCACACGGTCCTGCCATCACTCTTCACCTGGAGAAATGCTTCTTACTATGAACACTGTACATCTTCCCTCTCACACCTCCACATCACTAACTGCACCATACACCGTTGCAAGAACAAACAATCGTCGTAGCTCAATCCTATCTGGCAGGAGTTCCGGTATCTGCAAGAAGAGCACTTTCCAACACCCATCACCAGCAACTAGCAACCTTAGTAAGCTCGAAGCCTTGCTGCCAGAACATATCCGCAACAACCTCGATTCAAGTCCAGTATCGAGTAGTGCGGTCAACAGTGATATCACCTGCCAGAGATCGCCACGATCAACTTCGCATCCTTTCTTCGACACGTACTCAAAAGAATCACTGGACTGGTCAATGCATAGTCCTCCACGATCGGACTCTGCCACCGCTTCTGTGATCCCTGGCGGATCTTATCCTTACACCACAGCTTCTTCCGGCTCTGAGGGTACCACTACAGCTGCAGACATGAGGTTTGTCACTTACTCATAGCGCAAGTGCAATGAGAAAATAACACTCCGTTTTGCAGCACATTGGGCTATATGATGCCACCACAGTATGGTCATATAGGCCCACAAGATCCGTCGTATAGTTCGTCAGGTATGTTGTTCGTCTAGCGACGCGTTAATCTTTTCCTTATCCTGTCGTATTCACCTCGACATGTCTTCCACTTTTTATAATGACAGTAACTAATGTGGTTGTTCAGCGAGTTACGCACTTGACCAGCCATATCGCATACCGATACCACACCAACAACAACAACATCCGGGTGCGCCGTCGTATGATATCCCTTCGTCACATCAGCAGTACTCTCAAAATCAGATACCAACATCAAGTCCTACATCGACATTCGCTAGCTCAAATCAACCTTATCATGCACACAATCCCTACGGTCTAGGATATGGTCCAATGCAAAACTCTGTCACGCGATCAATGTCAAGTCCCATGCCGGCCGCGACCATGGCTCCGAATTCGAACTCATATGCGCCGCAGTATGACAGGTAGGATGACAGTGATATCGTCGCATTGATCGATGACTTACGCACTACAGATCACCGAGTCTATACGACACGAACATGTATACACCACACACGGCTGGACCATCCACGATACCTTCACAACCACAAAACATTGGCTTCTCAAGTCCATCCTTCTCAGGTACCCAACCACAGTCTTTTGCTCGATCAATGAGCACGACCAGCGTCGGCAGCGCCAGCTCTACCAGGATAACAAGCTCGAAAGCCAAGCCCCAGTGCTTCGATCATGGATGTAACGGGCGCGAGTTCTCCACCTTCAGTAACTTGCTTAGGCATCAGCGAGAGAAATCTGGTTCAGCAACCAAATCGTTCTGTCCTAGATGTGGTGCAGAGTTCACGCGTACGACTGCTCGAAATGGTCACTTGGCCCACGACAAGTGCTCGAAACAGAGAAGACCCTCAGAGGGCAAATAGAGCAGGCGCTCAGACTTGCAAAGCCCGTCGCATTCCTGACCTGAACGACAGTGCAGTCACGGTTCTCGATCATTCATAATCTACTTGATCAAGGATGATCGACCCTAAGAAGGATCTCGGTCGCTTTGAGAACTGTCATTGGACGCGTGAAATTCTACGATCGACACGAACGACATGGACCCTGGCTTTCTCGGATGACAATCGATCTAACCTACAGCTGTTCGCGCTAACGGGAATGATTCCAACATGACGAACCAAGGACAAGTCATGCTATTCAACTCGACTCGTACGAGATTGATTACAAACCCACAACATGCTGGATTTGTTTAACTCGACCAAGACTTGAAACAACAAAAGCAAAACTACTAGATTGGACGAATGGGAACTTTCCGGGAGAAAAGGCACAGATCAGCCTTGCAACAATAATCATGTCAGTCACGTAAGCAGATTATTGAGGCCGATGGTATGATTGGACCAAGGTGACACCATAACGATTCCCGATGATTACGATACCACCTTGCGCGGCCAAAGCGAATAGCCCACGCCGGAAAGAGCAGGATAGGTATCTTGGGTGGCTTGTCGATGCCTGGAGTGCGGTTGAAATAGAAAGCGGATCTTTATTTAGAACGTCGCGCTAGGCTGCGCCAAGAGGGTAACCACTGCGAGGACACGGCGCGAAATCTGCCGCATCAGGCCGCTGCATTATTAATGCATGCTGTGCACTGCGTGAAACAGCTAATGTAGAAGCGGTATCGGGCGCATGCCAGCCTCATTCTCAAGCAACCATGAGTCCAGAAGTCTCCAGGCACCAGCATTAACTATCACATTGATTGCTCAATATCGCGAGGCTCAATACTTTGTTACTCGTGTAAGACGGACTGATATCCTTCCGATGTTCCGACCCAGTTGTTTGACAAACATCGGCCATGTCCGAGACCGTTGTCTCTGGTTAAACTCTGAAAGATGGTTCCACCGCCAAGCGTGGAGTACCCAGAGGCACGGCCGTAAACGAGACCGGTACGAGCAAAAATAAGGTAGTATCAATCTATCCACTCCGCACCTCGCTCATCGATCTCTGATAACTGTGTAATCGCTTCCTCACGAAGGGATTCCTCTGACGATGCGGCTGAACTTGTCTCGCAATGCTTCCAGTGTTCGTGGCCCCACTGAGGAAAAGGTATCGGGAATAATGCTGCGTTGTGCTCTCGTCCCAGAGCTCGACAGGCAGACAAATGTCAATCACAACCGCACCATTGCTTCGGCATCGCTAAGATAGGTGTTCTGACGAGCGCAAGATTTGTCTGTCATTGACTGAACAGACTCAATCATCATTTATTGACGATCAGTAAAGTAAACCCCCATCCTACTTCTCTCTTCCTAATGATTACTGTAGAGTTTGTGTTCGCCGTGGTTGCCCAAGCTGAGCACGAGTCATGAGCTCCACGTTCACGGGCTGTCGTGAGTCGAGCATTGTGCCAAGAAATCGTGACTGACGACGTGTGGTCATTTCCATACAAGTCACATCAAGTTCCTGACCTCGTGCTATCTCATCTAGTCACTACTGCAGCAAGATGACCGCGACTCCCAACTAAATCGAGTCTATCACATAACCTGAAACCGAAGCACAATATACACGCAATGCATCCTTCCATGTCCATGCTGTTCCATATCCGCCACTCGCACACCAACACCAGATCGTTACGGAAGCGGCAAACCTTCATACAAATATCTTGAAGTACAGGCCAGAAGTAGCGGTTACCTCCTCACAGATCTAGACAAGTTTCAATCACGAGCTTTCCGCATCGTATGTTCAGGTTCATCTGTCGGATCGGTTGGCTCGATATTGGTCGGTTAGAAAGTACATTTTGAAAACCACAACGACCTCTGGGCACCTAGACCTCGTTACACCTCACTCATGGCGTCTATATTCACCTTTGAGCCGGACCTCCCTCGAGTCTCGTCTCCTTGGCACAGACAGCTTGGAGATGACCATGAGGAACTGAGCGAGGGACTGGCCACGAAGTCTGTAGAACTGGTTGACTTGCCCTCGAACGTGACAAGACTGGAGTCAGAGCCTCAAGAGGGTCCAGTAGAGTACAAGCTGCACTTGCTATTAAGACCGCGGCGGAACTTTGCAAGCCTGCGAGCCGCCCGCGACGTGGATACTGGCAGGCATACGAGTGACTCTGGCCTGCTATCCCATGAAAATATATCTTCCGGGAGCTCGACACCGTATGGACCGCTCACCGTTCAAGCTCGACAGCACCGACTCGAGCAGCTCACAACCCAGCTTCTTTGGCGTCTACAGCAGTCTTCACCGCATCATTCATCATCGGCTTCCAACATCATACTTCCTTCTTTACCAGAGGCTCTTCCTGAGCTGCAGACTCCCCAGCAGCCAGAGAAACTTTTGCACGGTCTGGAGGAGAGCCAAGGAGCTCTGTATGAGATTGGCGTTTCCGACGATGGCGCATTCATCGGACTAGCCTTCGATGAGATGAATGAGAGTCTGAACAATCTACGGGCTATGGCCGCTTGCATGGGTTGTGTTGTCGAGGTTCTGCGAATGGTCAAAGTTGGGGAAGCTTTGTGGTTCGAGGATAGCGACGAGACTCCTGGGCAGAAAGTGCGCAGACACAGTGAGCTTGTTGTGGCTGAAGCCATGGTGAAGCCACACTACGTTTCTCGCATGCAGCCGGTCACTCAGCCTGATCCACTCGAGGAAATAAGCCATCTTGCTGGTGCAGGTAATCATTCACTTTCTCAGAACGGACAAGCCCCGATTGCCGAAACGACCTCGCAGATGCGCATTTCGCTCACAGGAGCAACCATGTCGGGCAAGTCATCGCTACTTGGTACCCTTTCGACGTCTACACTAGACAATGCAAGAGGGAAGAGTCGTTTGACCATGCTCAAACACCGGCACGAAATCACGTCTGGCATCACCAGTTCGGTTTCTCAGGAGCTGATCGGTTATGCCAATTCAGACTGTGGCGAGATCGATGTTGCAAATTACGCCACCGACAATGTCACTTCGTGGATAGACATACATGCTGCTTCTCAAGGAGGTCGATTAGTATTCATGTCCGATTCTGCTGGACATCCGCGATATCGTCGTACAACCGTTCGTGGATTGGTAGGCTGGGCACCTCATTGGACATTTCTCTGTGTGCCGGCAAACGACTCTGAGGAAACAACTAGTGTCATTACGAACTCACCCAAGCTTGCTGCCACGGATAATGTTGACTTTGACCTATCCGCGGCTTATCTAGATCTTTGCCTGAGACTCGAGATTCCGCTGGTCGTTGTCATCACCAAGCTGGACACAGCGTCCAAGAGTGGCTTGCGAACGGTACTGGCTAAATTATTGTCTTCACTGAAGAACGCTGGCAGACGGCCAACAATAATTCCGAACGCACCAGGAGCCATCCCTGATGACGACTTCCAAACCATGTCCTACGAGAGAGCGGCCGAGGTCCATCGAGTTCTGTCATCTGCGGATTTCGACCCTAGATACACCGTACCGATAGTCATGACGACTGCATTACAGGGTGCAGGAATAGAAACCTTGCATGCTCTAATGCAAGCCCTGCCAATATCCACGCCAATGACTGATGAGCATGACTTAGCACAGTCTAATGGTCCACTCTTCCACATCGAGGATGTCTATCACAAAGCAACTGATCCTCAACTCAGCATAGTTGCAGGTCATCTTCGCCAAGGACAAATTAACGTCGGAGACGAGCTATTCCTCGGACCTTGCTCTGCTGAAAGCGAAGAGTCTGATGAGTCAGATACACAACGGTATCGCAGGCCCAGCACGGCGCCTCACTCCAGATCCTTCCCTGGAGCATTGCGACCCTCCCAATTCCTTGCCCATAAAGACGTATTCAATCAGGAGTGGCGGACAATGCGTGTAGTCAGTATCCGTAATCTCCGACTACCGGTAAACACTCTTCTGGCCGACCAAGTCGGGACGCTTGGTCTTCGCTTCACCGACAATCACTCAACACTGCAGACTATTGCACCTAGAATTAGGAAGGGAATGGTCTTATTGCGCCAAGCAGGCAGAGCAAGCTCGAACATTACAGCAGAATTTCGCCGCGAAGACTTGGGCTCACTGGCCGTCGGCAGCCATGTCGTTGTCTACATTGCAAGCGTACGCGCATCCGCCCGCATCGTATCGGCTAGCATCCCACCCGATGGCAACGGCCACGCTGCAGCACCTTCCAGCGTCAACTCCTCAGGTGGTATTTCTGCGCTCAGTGAGTTGAGTCTAGGGCAGTCTGTTTGGGACAACGAGATTCCTCAGCCGGTTGCAGGTGCTATCACACACGAATTTCTTCACGTTATATTCCACTTTGAGACCACGAGGGAGTATATCGAGAAGGGCGCCAAGGTCCTGGTCATGCCTGGAGGTGGGCCAGGAATATTTGGTGGAGGAGAAAGAGGAGAGAAGGGTATCGCTGGCCTCGAAGGATTTGTTGGAACAGTCGTCGACGCTACTGCGTGAGATTTATACACAAGCTGATGAATCATGTTATCATGATGTATACGATTCTCATGTCTAGCTATACATATAGACGTTCCTTCTATCTCGACTTTTGTCTAAGCCGCCTCACCAAAATCCATATGCCCGGTCTCCTTCGCATGTTCCGTGGCACCCTTCTCTCCTTTTCCCATCCAGCCACAGACATTACACTTGATCTCGAATCCCTTGGTATCAGTGAAATAATGCCTCTGCTGCAACGCCTTACAAAGCTCCCTTGCACCCTCCAACGCACCGCCATCCTCCTCCTCGCCCTCCATCAACCGCGCAACCTCGAACACCTTCCGATCGAACTCGTCGCCAGCACCTGGCACAGGCGTCACAGCCACAACATCATAATGAATACCCGAGTACACCAGAATACACCTGGTCGACTTTCCCTCATTGAAGCGATCGACGCGCAGGTCCTGGACATTGATACTCGCGACCTCGATATCGAAGTGCTGGCTCAGAATCGCGAGCTCGATACCGCCGCCCCAGCTGTCCTCGCGCTGTATCCAGCGGCAGTACTCGTCGGGCTTCTTTTCCAGCACGCCGGCCGTGTATAGTTCTGGGTTCGCCTGGATCGTCTGCGCTACGATGCTGCGTAGCTCGGTCATGCTGTCCACGCTCGAGCCTAGCACTGCGGATCCGAGTGCTCGGAACAGGCAGCTGTTGTCGTCTGGCATCACGCGTAGGACGAGCACGCCTTCCAGTGCTGGGATCGGGATCTCTGGTGGGTCGGAGTCCAGGGTTGGGTTTGGCTTGCGGGACAGCGAAAGCGGTGGGTCGGCGGGGAAGTCGCCGGGCTCGTGTTTCGGTGCATGTGTGGCAGAGAGGGGCGGGAGAGGCTTTACTGTGCTGGGATCTGGTGTAGGTCCTGATAGTAGGTTTCCTGTTGTGCTCTGGTGGGGCGCAATGGTGAGTTGTTCGCCGTTTAGGTTAATGCCGAGGTCGCTCAGTGCGGTCGTATCGCTGAATTCGGTCGCATCCAGAGTCTTGGGCGGATAGCCGTACTTGATGTCGAAGTCTGCCACAGAGGTTTGCGTCGATATTTCGTGTTTCAGTTCGCCCCAGGTGGCGCTGTCGGCTATGGTGACGGTTGCTGTTCCCGAAGGACCTCGGACTCGTAACCTCATCTTGTTAATATCCTCTAGGTGTTGCTCCTTAAGCGAAGGTGTTCTTGGTGTGGTGAAGAAGTCGAATCGGTTGGATTAGGAAGTAGGGATTGAGACTCCGATGGAAGAAGTGTCACGTGCGTGACTGATAGCGAATTATCGGTAGTGTGGTGTTCGTATCGTGACGCGGCTGAAGGGTTATAAGAAGGACAAATAATATAACAACAAGTGCGTTGTGCGAGAGTTTATAAGACACTGTACGTTCTCACTTTACTACTTCACATCGAATATGACCGCATCGGAGGGAGTATCGCTCGGTTACAATTTCCTAATCACCGGGTCGGTCAGCTCGGCTGATCCTTCCACAACAAGGCCAGCCTGGACGCCCGTAGTGACTCTTACTCTTTGCCCGATTTATCTCTGCTTGTCTCATATTATACTCTGGATGACGGCTGTGCAGATTGGAAACATGGAGTATACAAGGTCATGATTGTAGACCACTGATTAAGGCGAGCTCAGAGATGCAGGGTGTCTACGGCTGGAACCGGGTTATCACTGTGAACCACGTCTCGGGTCGGGAACAAATGCACTTCAATTGCGATCACGGCTGTATAGGCACCAAGACAGCGGACTAAAAGACAATATGATAGCGACGTGGCAGGAAGCATGGTCCACGCATCCCATTCAGCGTCAACAGTAATGACCTCAAATGTTATAGCTGCTCAAGGTGGTATGCAAAAAAGCCAATCCCGGGTGACTTCCCCCAAACAAAGTATACACAACCGAAGATTCATGAAAGTACGCCTCTCCCGACCCATTGCGCCTCCATATGCATGTACGGATGCATGTTTCATCAAGCGTCTCGTGTCGGACTCAGAGCTTGCCCTCCCCTTGTGCCTCCCTGACTTGCTCGAACACCTGTCAGAGTTAGCTGAGTTCATGTCAAAAGTACAGACCACACATACCTTGAGCAACTTCCTACGAGCACCGAGTGCATTGACGCCCTTCTTCTCCAATCCTTCATCATCCAGCTGTACCAGGTCTTGCCACTTCATATCTTTGAGGTTATCAGTGTACTTGTGCAGACGCAGCGTACGAAGCCAGGCAGAGACGTCGGCGAGGAGAGCAGGGTCAGTCGGGTCCTCTGGTGGCTTGGAGGTGCCTCTTCTACCCCTTGGAGACCTGCCACGGGCCTCAGAGTGGTCCGAGACGTAACCTTCGTAGTTTGCCATGGCGTATTGGTTTGGGCTCAGGCCGGCCAGACTGGCGTTCATGAGGTTGTTGTCGTACGCGGAGAGGAAGCCGTTGTTCATAGGAGTACCGAGAGCCATGCCGCCAAGACTTGCATTCTGAAGAGCGAGGCCAGGCGAGGCTGGACGAGAACGGCTGCCGTTCATGACGGCGAGCTGTTGTGCCTGCAGGACAGCTGCTTGCGACGGGGTGAGGATCTGGCCGTATTCGTTGGTCATGAGGATGTTGTGCCCATTGAGTGGTCCTTGGGGAGATTGGCCTTCGCTGGATCGAGCACGGCGGTACTTCCTGGCGTCGTCGAGCTGGATCCTGTTGTTAACGGTAGAAAGGGCTGCGAGTTTCATTGCTGTAGCGTTTGCGACCATTTCGGCTTGGTTCTGAGACTGCTGGTTGCCAAAGTTCGAGACCATTGGGGTGTTGACCATGGAGGCCCAGTTTCCGCTGCCGTTGTATGGAGACAGAATCGGCATACCAGATGCTGACGTGTCTGGCGCCGGGAGGGTTGTGTTCTGCAGATTACTGTCACCAGTCAGATTAGGCCTTGGAGATCGAAGACCAGAGGTGCTGGAGCTGAATTGCCCCATTGGCTGTTGACCGGAGGACGATTTTGGTCTGTTCTCATTTGGTCGAGCGTTCCAGGGTGATGGGGGAAGGTGATTCTCCTTCTTCATGCTATCATCTGGACCCGAGAGAGAAGGGCCTCCCATGGTACTGTTTCGGTTCGAGACTGGGACATTTCCCGTATGTTGTGTGTATTCCGCCTTTTGCTTTGCGATGGCAGCGGCCGCGTCTGGAAACATGGAATTGATCGTGCTCGGGTCGAGGCCGGAGTTGCGCTTGGCCCCTGGTGACGGAGGGGGCTTGCCAAAACCGAACGAGTTTCGGGAGCCTTCAATGTTGAGCTTGCTCATGGCATCACTCATGCGAGCAGACATTGGGTCTAAGGATTGTCAGTCGGCGAGTGTTAGGCTGCAAAACGAATGTACGGACCCTTTTCGCCAAAATTGGCTGGAGACAAGACACCAGACAATGGGTGACTCTTGGCCATTTGCTGCAAGACCTGGATGAAGAATCTGATCTGAACCTGGGTGGTCTGCTGGAGAAGAGCGTAAAGGGCGGCAGTTCTCTCAGGCTCGCTGAGGACTCTGAACCACTGCTCAATCGCGCTCAACTCGTCCTTGAAATCCTGATCAAGTGTCGCAGCGGCCATCTCTTCCAAGGTTGTTTCATATTGATCAATATCAGCGATCCATTGTTGTGCAGCCTTTTCTGTGGAATCCTCCGTGTTGCTCGCGGCGTGCTGAGACTGGTTGAAGTAGATTTCAGAGGCTGGTCGTATGCCGCGTGAGGCCAAGGGGGAAGTGTTGGTACCAAAGGCACCCATATCGGCGGATGCCCGCAGATGGTGACCGGCACTCATGTTGCGACCTGTAGGTGGACGTAGCGAGGAGCTGGCAGCCTCTGGGGTGCTGTTACGATTGCCAATGATGTGAGACATGACGGTCGAGGATCGAAGATCTTTGTTGTCGGGGGTTTCTGCCGTATGCGGACAGATTGTAAGGTATTGTTCGGTATTAAGATTCTTTGTTGTCGTGCAAGGACATGGACTGTAAAAGCAATAGATTACTTCTGAGCCTGCAGATCCTGCTGTCCTCAAAGGCCGCAAAGAGTTGTGAGTAGATTAGAAAGAAATGTCAATGGCTGAAGAGCAATCGTAATGTCAGTCAGCCTCGAGTGACTGGTGTGGGTGAAACTCGGCCGCACCAAAGTGACTGCAAACAGTCCGTCAACAAACGAAGGGGTGTGTGAGAAGGAAGAGCAAGGTGAAGAAGGGAACAACAAAAGTAGTAAGAGCCAAGCAAGTGGACTGGAATAGAAGCCAAGGTAAGGTAGTACTCCTTTCGGGTGGATACTATAGACTCTTCCGTTCAGGGTCGAGGTCGAGCAGCGAATAGCACCAGAAGTACAAAGTAAGCGATCCAAATTCACATTGCTGGACCCTGAAACTTAAAACACCCGCGGCGGCTGATCCCGTTGTCAGGCACCCTTTGGGAAAGCTTAGCGCGACTTCGAGCTCCCTCGGGGCTGACAAAATAACCTTGGAAGTGGCACATACAACGACAGATTCGGCTTTCTTTTAAGGGAACTGTGTATGCCATCGACCGACTATGATTCAACGTATAGCTCTGATGTATCTAACTTTTCTTAAAGGCTCTCCATGCTTGATCAACTCTGACCAAACATGTCTCCAATGCCTTCTAAGCCGGGAGAATTGCCCCTCACAATGCCGGTACCTTCGACTTCCATGCCTCCATCAGCAGTATACATCGCCGCGGCTCTACTTTTCTCCTTACTCTTACCACCACGTGATCCATTAACACCACTGATGCCAATCTTGCCCGCCTCGTGAATGGACACCCCCCTAACGCCTTCGAGCAGATCGAGCACCAGCGCACGCTGTTGGCGCTCGCTGGCCGTCTTGAGAAGTTTCGTGGCCGCCTTGTCGACTTTCTCCTCCGTCATGTCCGGAAGACTGAGTAGAACATCTCGAGCCGTGGTGGTAAGTGTAGCGTACGTAGCCACGATGCTTGCGATCAAAGCCGCAAGATCTTTCTGTACATCCACAAAGTATGGTTCGTTCAGCGACGTGATGGCCGCTTTGAGCACTTCAGTGCACATATATTCACGCACCTGAGGCGCGGGAGCGTCCGATGAGACAAAATGTGGCAGTATCGAGTGCAGTGCGCGGCTTACAATGGAGCAAGAGCGAGAATCGGGGTACCGCAAGCTGTGCGCGCAGAAGACGATGAAGGGCTCCAGTATATTAGGGTTTGAGAGGACAACGGTGCGGAGGCTGGGTTTGTGGGAGGAGTCGTAGTGGAGGTGCGTGGAGCGTGACTGGTCCAGTAATGAAGAGAGGAAGGAGACAACCGTATGTGTTGTTGAACGTACGACAGATTCGGCCTTCATTTCCTCGGACAGCACATCGTTCTCAGTGTCTTCCGCCTGGGCTTTCTTGACAAGGCCCCACTCGGCGCCGAGCTTTGTATCGAGCTGGGAAAAGCAAAGAGCTAGTAGGGGTGGGAGGAACTCTTCTCTCTGAGCTGGTGGACATCGCTGGACGATGCGCTCTACCAAGCTGAGCAGCCTTTGCACGTGGTGTGTCGCGAGATGGGGCGCGTCAAGGAGCAGTGCTCTTGAGAGCGGTTCAGCAAGACCTGTGAGACCGTAAAACTCGGTTTCGAACCTTGTCATTCCATGAAGGATATGGTAGCAAGAGTCGCGGACCTGGCGTGGTGCACCTCTAAAAGTCGATGCGAAGCCCTCGTAGGTGTTTCCAGTGCTGCTGATCCTCGCCGCGAAATCATCTTTGGTCTCGTTGGAGATGCCCGACTGCCAGAAACGGTCGCTTAACATCCTTTTCACTACCAGTTGTAACTCCGGTGGAAGACTGGACCACTGTTCCGGGTTTCCGAATGCAGTGGCCCGACCAAGTAGAGACAGTACATTAGGGAGGATCTGGGGAATAATCTCGCCCCAGACAATGCGCGCATTCGCCAATGCAGGCGAGCGCTCACTGAGCTTCTCCGTACAGACACCAATCATAGAGGTCGTCATTCGGAGTGGGATGTCGGTGATTTTCGCATTGATCGTGGCTTGCAGTCTCCTTCCTGATTCGTCAAGTGACTGAGACGACCACTCTTGAATCTGGCTGAATCCTGCAGACGTCAGATATTCTGGTAATTCCTCCATTCCGAGAAGAGCACAGAAGTCAGCAGAAGAAGAGGCGGCTTTTCCAAGCCGTGAATCTGTCCAGGCTTGTACAACCGGCTGGAGAATGTCTCTCATCCGTGCCAAGCGGGTTTCGTCAGTTATACCGGCTGCCCGATGATTTAGAATCAAGAAAATAGTCCTGAGACCCCACTTTGTGCGATCATCAAGCGATGGTCGTGACAGCATGCCGCTGATGATTGTCTCCAGATCACTGTATATCACAAAGATATCGCTGGGGAATGTTATGGCCAGCCTTTGGATCTCGGAAAGACGTGTTGCCTCAAACTCTCGGACTGCTTCCTCATAGTCTGGATTGGCACTCGGAGGCTGAATCTCAACAGCTAGTAGATATTTCAAGATTGCTCTGATCGCGTCTCCTGAGCGCATCAAGAGTTTGTTTCCGACCTCAGCGACAAGCTGGACGTTGATTTTGGCCACGGCGGCATGGGAGACTGGCAGACTCATGAGTCTCTCAGACCATTGATAGAGGTCCTGGTTGATATCTTCTTCTATTTGGTCGCCGCAGCGGTTTGCTTCTGACCACATTCGGTATCCATTCAGAGCGCATTTGACTACCAGGTATTGTGCTTCCAGCTGTAGGATGGATGTTGAATGTCTCGTGTACGCTGATGGATCCTCCTTCGCGGCATAAGTCATCATGTCGTTGGTCTGCCCCAAAACATGCTGAATCGCCTCCCGCGGACGGTTTTCACAAATGTGCTGGAGTACGGCAGTACTATAACGTCGGTAATTTCCAAGGAAAGCATGCTGCTCCGGAAGGGTTTCGAAGTCCTCGTTCAGGAACGTGATGATCGGGTGGTCGATATCTTTAGGTAACGACTCGTATTTTAGCATTCGTTCACTGCAAGTTTTGAGCAAGATTCCAACGACAGCGTCAAGGACATTGACAAGCTGTGTGTGCTTGCTGCCGAAAGTCTTTGAAATACTATGTAAGACTGGGATCGATACCAGCAAGCTCTCGCTGGAGAAAACTGTGATGAGGAGGTCGTAAAAGGACGTGACTTGAGTATCGTGTTCGAATAATCGAGGGTTCTGTGCGATAGCATCTCCCAGTACCGACAAAAGCTTGAATCGTTAGTAAGAGTCTCTTTGCGAGACCGAACAAACATACCTCGGAAAGCTTCTTTTGGAGAGTGTATTTGGAGTCGTCAATATCGTCAGGGCTAATTGCAGCCGAAAGGAATATCCGTTTGAGCATTTCGATCCTGGTAGTCTGCAACACAGCGCGGAAGATGTTGTCCCAGGTCTCTTTGAAGTGAGAATTGTAAGGCCGGCTTAGAATTGAATAAAGAACTTCGATGGCAGCCTAGTAGATCAGCGCATGGACGAGACAGGCACCGCATTTTGACCTACCCTTTGCACTCCCTCGTTACCATATGCCAGCGTCTGAAAGAGATGCTCGATACAGCCCGTTTCGATTACTGCTTCCAGACTGATCCAGTTCAATGTTGGCTTGAGCGCTTCAAGCGCGCGAGTAGCACATGTCGATACCATGTCATCTACTGTTGAATAAGATCCTGCCAGAGACGACAGAAACTCGCAAATTCTGATAAGCCACCCATCTTTGGTCGAACGGACTTCCTGAGCAGTCCCCCGAGTCTCCAAATGCTTCTGAAACAGCGCTGTGGGAATCATGATCTCGTTCAGAGACTGGCCAAGCTCTTCTTGTCTCAGCATTGCTATCGTTTCTTCCCTAACGCAGATATCTTCAGACAGCGTTTCGAGGATATAGAGCACCAGAACTCTGTTTACCATGACTCTGTCCGTGTCGGGTGACTCCCACAATCTGACGAGGTTCTCGTCCATGTCCATCCATGTTGCTGCCCACTCTCTTTTTGCAATGTCCGCCCATAATGAAGCCACTTTATTGCGAAAGTATGAAGGGTCGCCGTTCTGAATATTTTGTGCAAGCGTCAACACCCAAGTCCTCAAAGTGTTTATCTGCTCCTCATTATGGTCGTTCCAGTGATAGCGTATGCTTGTTTCGAGTAGTGAAAGTCCAAAATGTCTGGCGAAAGGCTGCTGAGTAGTGTCGCTGGCCAGATCGAACCCATATTTAGGTGCTTCAGGTCGAGCTTTCAAGGCAGTGAGATAATCCAAAGTGGCTTGTCTCTGGTCGTTCGTCGTTCGAGGATCGTAGGAAGCCGCGAGAGCATCGTGTATCCGCCGTAGCTCGGAGCGCTCTATGGAATCAGTCATGGTTACCGGTATTGGGTGAAGGTGAATCAAGGAGGTAAATGAAGAAATGGTGCAGCCATGACCGCAAGTTCAGTGAGAGCTACGAGTGAGCCATTGTGGAAGATCGTGAGCAATTAACAGGTGAGATTCTACCAATGGTTGAGCGCCAATGAGGTGGTATTCCAGAATATTTTGCTGCTTAGATGGATAATTGCTCGAGGATGATTGCCTGGAGCACGCGACAATTCACAAAATGACGTCCCACTTCGACGCGCTGGCACGTGTTGACTGTACGAAACAATCACTTCTCCACTTTTGGGGTATTATTTCTGTATAGTAGATACATAAATACGGCAGTGCAGTGATGTGTTCTGTACAGAAACGCTACATCACTGTGCATGCGTGCTCGCGACATCGCTCCAAAAAGCTCTCGTCTTCCTCGCTGTCGATCACCATGCCTCGTCTCCTTCTCACTCCCTTCGCAGTCAATTTCTGCTCACCCGCAGCGTGCCACCATCTCAGCTTTTGTTGTCGTCCACCAAATTCCTCGTCTGTACTGATGGACCACTTGCCTCCAGATACCTCGATCTGAACATGGTTTTCAGGGAAGTGAAACTCCGGCAGGAATACCTCGGTCGGCGCATCCTCAGCGGTCGAGCTTGGCGCGTGCAGTGAAAGAGTAAATGTACAACTCTTCAAGTCAAAGCCATGAGTAATAATGTCCCCATGTGTCGCGATCGGAGTCGGCCTCACGAAGGCTTCTCCAGCTCGGAAGCCTGGGTGGTCACCAGCTATCGAGGATGCCTTGTTGGCACTCATTTGGTCGATCGAAATGGTCTTCTTGAGGTTTGTCTGAGATACAGAAGCATCACCATACGATCTGCTTTCTGAGTAAGAAGGAGAGGCTGGATCTGCTGATGCCACGGATGGGTCGGGCGATGAGGGTAGTGGTTTGTCATCTAATGAGTAGATTGACAGATCTTCACCGTTCCAGTTGTCACCCCAGTAGTGGGAGTTCTGTATGAGTCAGCCTTGTTGGATCGGACCGGAGGACCGGAGCTCTTACCGAAGCTGTATATACCCATAAGGTGAAGCCTGCTGCTCCACTTCCTTCCAAAGCGTAGTGGTTGGCATCCAATGCCAAGGTCTGGCTTGTAAAGTCACCGGTGCTATACGCCTTCTTCCCATCCATATCGTATGGAATACCGATCTCGGTATAGACACATGGATGTACGCCCATATAATCAAGGCCTTCCTTGCGCATGAACGCCAATTGATCTCTGAAGCAATTCCGGACACCCTTCTCTCCCACTTTGAGTGCAAATGCTGGAGATGAGTATTTGCCACGCATGACACCTACCACATCGACGTTCCAGTAGCGATTCCATTTTTTCGTGATCAGGGTGATGCCGTCGTAGAAATGGGTTGCATATACCATATTCGGATCGTCGTCCTCCGTTCCTCTGATTGAAGGCGGAATTTCGAATGGCGAAGACTGGCAGAACATCATCGAGCCTGGAAAGACGCTTCGAATTGCTGCAGCGTATGTCCGATAATGATGCATGAAGTAGTGGTTGTGGAAGTATTCGTGGTCAACGTGTTCACCAGTCCTGGGATGTTTCGCAAAGTAGTCCTTCTTGAGTAGCGCATCCCTGGATGGATCCCATACACCATGTTGTGCCCAAAGACATTCACCAAGTTTCCAGCCAGGGTCCCGCGTCCAGCCATAGTGGGTGTCCATACCCTGCATACCCTGTTCTAACCAAGCAATCTCGCCCTTGGGATCGACAAGCTGTGTGCCTGTCTTGTACGGTCCGAAGTTGCCAAAATCATAGCATTCGACTTCAGCAGACCTACCGGATCCGGTTAATAAAGCTTGCCAAGCCGTCGGTGTGGTGGATTTTTTGAGATTCTGGCTTGCAGGAATCACAGAGAGGTCTTGCCAGCCAATGTATCCACAGTTGGGCTCGTTCATACTTTCCCAACCAATGATGGGGTTGTGCTCAAGATCCCCAGCCTCGTTGATCCTCTGGGCGAGGTGTTTGCATGCCGCGATGAAGTGCTCCTGGAGGTAGTCTTGAATGTTTTTCCCGTCGATAATAGCTTTTGGTGCAAAGTCCCTACCGGCAAAGAACAGAGTCAGAATTGTCTGACAAGCCAATCTAGTGTAGTTCGTCGCCCAGACCATCTTGGGAAAGTCTGCTGGACTTGGCCATGTGTTTTGTACCAGGGAAGCTTGAGTGCTGGAGAACTTCCTTGGATCCAGACCACATGCGTAGATTGTCCACATCGGTGCTCCCGATCCTCCCGTAAATCTTGACCATACTTCCTGGTGCGGATCCATGAATATGTAAAATCCGTATTGCTTCGCTAGCCGTAACACCTCAATTGTGGATTGTATGAATTCCTCATCGTATTTGCCAGGACCCGCGTGCTCTAGAGCCTCCCACGTAAAGATATAACGAATCGTGTTGTATCCCCATCGCCTCAGCCTGGTGAAGTGGGTGTGTGCCTCATCTAGAGGAAATGGTCGGCCGACAAACGAGACATTGTCGCCGTCAAAGAAGCCTTCCTTCACATGAGACGATTGGTCGGGGCGTGCAGGTAGCTTCGCATCGCCTGCTACGTTGATACCATGGAGGGTGACTTCGCGATCTTGTGTATCACGGAATCGAGTCGCGTCAATCCGGAGTCGTAGAGGTGCCATGCTAACGGTTCAGGCTGTTGGCATTGAAGGTCCCGGTACAAGCCGCGGTGCACTGCTAGTCGATGGTTGCTTGCTAACAGTACTGACGGACCTCAAGCCGTCTTGTTGTAGAGAGATCTCAGGGGTGGGATTGAAAAGGCAGGGCTAGTCGTGGCTTGTCGAGGAGCACTCTATGCATGTAATATCACGCGATCGACGAACTTGAACTCCTGCTGCGGTTTGTTGCGACGTCATGGGGGCCCGCAGGAGGACATTCTCGGCATCGGCAATTACCCCAGATTATTGGGTGATCGGCCGGGTCACTCCGCCTCAACCTTCCCATTTGGCAACATTGGCCACGTTTCGAGCATAATACTGTAATAAACCACCTCGATGTGACAAGGACACTCAACGTTGCATGTGTCGCATACGTCTTCCTATCTATAATACTCACATCAATATCACACAGTAGTGAACAGTAGTGGACCATGTTGCTTCCTATCCAGCCCCTGGCTCTAGGCGCCATCGCCCTGTCGTTACCGTTTACGAATGCTCTCTCAGCCTCGGACATCCCTTCAGACACACCCGTCTCACAACTGATAACAACAGCCACAGTCGAACTCGCCAAAGGAAATGGACAGGACGCTCTTACGTACTTCGACGTCGCAGTCTCGCGGGACCCTCAGAATTACCTCACCATCTTCCGACGAGGTGCAGCCTACCTTCAGCTCGGAAAACATTCACAAGCCGGTCATGACTTTGACAAGGTGCTGGCCATCAAACCAACATTCGAGGGAGCGTTGATGCAGAGGGCGAAACTGAAGAGTCGGACAGGTAGTTGGGAAGCTGCCAAAGCAGACTACAAGGCGGCGGGGAAGACTGGCGGGGAAGACATGCAGGCAGTGGAAGAGGCGCAGGGAGCGGAAAAGTTGTCGTCAGAGGCTGAAAAAGCAGGAGACTGGGAGGCATGCACGACGAATGCAGACATTGCCATACAGATTGCCAGTGGACATCTGGATTTGCGACAACGAAGAGCAAAGTGTCGGTTCGAGAAGGGAGAGATCGTCGAGGGTGTCAGCGACTTGTTACATGTAGCACAGATGTCGTCTTCGAGCGACACTCATGGATTGATTTCCAGGACCTACTTTTACGCTCTGAACGAAACGGAGAGTGGATTAACACAAGTACGGAGATGCATGCACTCGGACCCGGACTCGAAGACATGCAGCAAACTCCTTAAACGCGAGAAGCAGCAAGACAAGGAGCGGAAGAGGATCCAATTGCTCATGTCGAAACGTCAGTACGCCAGTGCGGTTAGGCTGCTCATACCGTCGGAAGATTCACCTGGACTGTTAAAGGAGATTGAGGATGAGACCAACAGTCTCAAGCAAAGCAATCAGATCCCATCAAAAGCACCATCACGACTATATGAGGGTCTCGTCGAATGGACGTGCGAATGTTATATTGAGATGAACAACCACAAGAAGGCACTGCCTTATTGCAACCAAGCGCTGTCTTTCGATCCGAATTGTCTGCCGGCATTGATTGGCAAGGCGACACGGGAGATAGAATCAGACGAGTTCGAGGAGGCGCTTCGCACGTTGAACACAGCAAAGGATGCTCATGGCGCTACCAACCGCATCAACGAGCTAATGCAAAAAGCCCAGACTCTGCTCAAGCGCTCGAAACAGAAGGACTACTACAAGGTCATCGGTGTCTCGAGGGATGCAGACGAGAGAGAGATCAAGCGGGCCTACCGCAAGCTCTCTGTCAAGTTTCACCCAGACAAGGCCGCTCAGCAAGGTCTCACAGTCGAGGATGCGCAGAAGAAGATGGCCAGTATTAACGAAGCATATGAGGTCTTGTCGGACCCAGAGCTAAAGGCGAGATTTGACAGAGGTGATGATCCGAACGACCAGAGTCAACAGCAAGGCAACCCATTCCAAGGTAACCCATTCGGTGGTGGACAGCCTGTGTTCTTTCAGCAACAAGGAGGAGGAGGAGGAGGACAGCGACAGCATTTCAAAATGCCCAATGGCGGAGGCTTTCCGGGTGGTGGTGGTGGTGGTGGTAGTTTCCAAGGGTTCCCTGGAGGATTTCCCTTCTAGATTGTTGTCTTTGCAAGCTCTAGACGAATTAGAACACTTGGTCATCTTTCTAATTATAACACCCGCAGAACAGGGAGTAAGGTAACCCGACATGAGTCCGGGCCAGGACAGAACACGTGAATGCGGGGTGATGCTCAGGGATGTTTACTCCGCAATGAAGTCACCGATCGAGGCTGCGGCCATCTCTGCGATGGTGGGAAAGCAGATTCATCGTAAACCAACCACTCCATGTCACCTTGCTGGCAAGGTTCATTGGTGCATGACGAATATCTCAACGGAGAACGGACAAGCATGTTCGTCGTTCTCCGTAGTTGGACCCGTCCTGGTAGTACGTCAGCGGGCGGTCATAGACTCTGCAGGCACCCCGCAGTAGTAGCTACACTCAGCAACAACGGGTCAACATCTTAAGAGAGTATATAACAGACAGATATCTTTGCTTGAATACAGATCTACAATCACATCCAATTTCCACACATCCAAATACACCAACACCACACAAAAACTCGCCAAAATGCCAGCCGAACTCAAGCAATCCGACATCGACAACAAGGTCGACCCATCAGTCGCCCGTCAGTTGGACAACAATGTTCCACTCGAGAAGAAGCTGGAGGACTTCTACAGCATCTGTGATGGCTTGAAGATTTGCATGCTCGGTACCGCCAGACCAAACATTGGTGTACGTACTTCACAGTCCTCATATCCATTGGACTTCCCTCTCGTCACCACGGCCTCCAAATCTCCCTTTCCAATTGCACTTACAAATCAAGCCATGGATACAGTAACTAACACTTTCTCAGCCAGTCCACCGTTCCATGGCTGTCGCCAAGCGCAGCGGATGCGACTTCCTCTTCCTCGCCAACACCCACAGCCAGAAGTTCTCTGACCTTGAGCACGCCTCGGTCGTCAACATTTGCTTCCACAACTCCACAAACCAGGACTGGGTCTCCATCACCGGTAAGGCGACCAAGACCGACAACTCCGACCCACGTATCAAGGAACTCTGGAACCGCGGCGCATCAGCCTGGTTCGGTGACTTGGGTGACGGAAAGCACGACGGTAGTGCCAACGACCCAAGAATGGCCTTGATCGAGGTCAAGCCAAACTGTGAGTATATCACCGGCACTTGGAGTATAATAGAAGCTAACAAGTACAGTCATCACATACTGGAAGTCAACGTCGAGCGCTCTCGGCTACGTTAAGGAGCTTGTCCAGTCCAACCTCACCGGCGAGGTTCCAGTCACCGGCAACCAGAGGGACATCACCGAGCAGGAGATCAGCCAGGCTCGCCAGAAGGATGGCAGCATGACCCAGTAAAGTCCCCGACAAGCTGGACGTAACGTCACGGTAATGACTAGTATAGCTCAACGAATGCAAACGGATTCTCCATAAAGAGATTATTCAAGTTGTAAATCTGTATCGAGGATTCTCATCGCCCAGCGCTGTGATCTCTTCCTCGCTCATACCTGAAATCTTCTCGTCTCGTTCTCCGTTCTGTCGTTTGCGATTTTCTTGCGTGAAGTACCATGACATGAATCCGTAGACGCATACCGACCATGCGACTAGTGCGAGGGTGACGCCGTGGCCACGGAGGAAGCGAGGGCCTTCTTTTGCCGGATACAGGAAGCCAGCCATGATGCCGCTAGTGTTTCCAATGGTCAATTGCAAGCCCGTCGCTGTCGTTCGTTTGCCGTATCGGGGGTTATTATTCGGTAACCAGGCCAGCGGTATGCCGACCAGCACGTACAGCCCACATGCAACCAAGAAACAGCCTGCGTAGTGCACGCCCGACGAGCTCTTTGACATGAGCATCGCGTACCCGACGATAGAGACCAAACCCAGTGCGCAAGCAAATGGTCCACGTCGCCCCGTCCGATCTGACAATATTGCGACCGAAATATACACGACCGCGCCGGTAGCATATACGGGTATCGTAAGCACCTGCACAAGCGCCGACGACCAGCTGGGATTGAGGCCTTTGATAATCGTTGGCAGAAAGGTCGAAAAGCCATAGAGCATAGTGTCGCCGCCAAACTGGCCAAACGAGAACGCATAGATCTTCCAATCCTTAAGCCCCTTCCTCGCATCGGCCCAATCAAAATGATCCACCTGCCCACCTTGAGCCGCCCGCCGTCGCAGCATGAGTTCCTTCTCCTCCTGCGTGAGGAAGTACGCCGTCTCCGGGTCATCAGCCAACCAGAACCAGCACGCGATACCGAGCACGAACGTCGGCAGGCCCTCGAGAATCATGATCCAGCGCCACCCGCGCTGGCCCGCCACGCCGTCCATGTGCCCGATGCCGTACGCCAGGAGGCCACCACAGGCGCCGGCGATGGCGGCGCTGACGAAGAGGTAGCCGACGCGCAGACCGAGCTCGCGCTTGGTGTAGAAGAAGGTGAGATAGATGGCCAGGCCGGGAAAGAGGCCGCCTTCGACGAGGCCGAGGAGCAGACGGCACACGATCAGGCCGGCGTAGTTCTGCGTCACGCCGGTCAGGGTCGCGATGATGCCCCATGCGGTCGTGATGAAGGAGATCCAGCGCGAGGGCCGCACGTAGTGTTTCAGGATCAGGTTGCTGGGCAGCTCGGAGAGGATGTAGGTCACGAACAGGATGCTGACTGCGGTTTGGTATTGCTCTGAGCTGAGGTGCAGGTCGGTTTCTAGCCCGTACAGGACGGCGTTGCCGATGTTCACGCGGTCCAGGAAGGAGAGGATGTAGCACAGCATTACGGGTGGGATGATTATGAGGTCGAGTTTGCGCACCAGGGCGCGTTCGCGGACTGGGTCGATCTCGTGGGTGTAGGCTTCGGGTTCCTTCATGGTGTCCAGCTTGTGGTCAGCCATTGTTTTTGGAGTGCTGGTATCCGAAACACGATGGGAGTGGAGGTGAAAGGGAGATAGTCCTTTTCTCATACACCGAGACGAAGAGGTACAAGAAGCATACTATGTCATGTGTAATGAAGAGAGATATCAACGACTGAAGACTAAGAATACTTATCTGGCCATAGCCAAGTACATGTCTATCGGGTTCTGTACTCTACCCTAGACAGTAATAGGGACTGCGATCCGCTGCCCTCGGCCAGTGTCCGATAACGCAGTGTGGAGCAGATACGGGGCCTTTGTACGTCGGTACATTGATAATCGGCATGCCGGTCGAAATCAATGTACATGTACCACAGCAATCAGTAATTTATCTACAATTGGAGAACGAGATGGCGAGATGGTGCGAATATTGCAGAACTCAACATGTTAAGGTATACGGTAGAGCTTTGAGCATGCGGTCTCGAGTCTGCTTCGCGGGCCAGCTGTGCATGCGACCCTTCAGATGGTCAGAATCGCGCCTCAATTATAGAAAAGCGTATAACAATTTATGAAGTATGTTTGTCTATATATAAGGTAAGGCACGCATCTGTATGCCGTTCATTTCAAATCCTCTGCTTCTGGCACACTCCAATAATGCCGCTTAGTTGCCCAGCTCTCCAGCCTCTGCCATCTTCCGCATGGCCTCAATGCTCTTGTGCACGGCCATCTTTGCGCCTTGGGTGTATGATTTGACAAGCTCCTTGTGCTTGTCACTGCCCTTTTCCACTTCTGGGTGCCTCCACTCGAATGTATATGTCATGTTCAAGTCGTTCTCGGTGAGACCAGGACCGTCGGAGACTGTGTTTGTGATCAATGCTCCAGATGGCTGCCAGAAGTCGACCTGTACACCGAGGTATATCAATAATTCGGTTCATTCCCTCGATGCTGGTTGTGTATTCTGCCGGGACTTACCTTCGCCGGGTAATAGCTCTTGCAAACCTCCTTGACCGAATGTGCCGGGATACCATCGCGTTCCTTGAAGTGTGCCTCACGGACAACCTCGTCCTCCTTCTCTTTCAGCACATCGCAGCCAGTGATGATGGGCACAAAGTCTTGAGCCTTGCGAATCTTTCTCTGAAGACCTGCCCATACCTGGTCTCTGCTCAAGACCGGGCTGGCGCCGGCAGGGTTGATTTGTTCGGTGTAGGCGCAGTTGATGGTGACCATGTTGGGCAGCTTGTATACAGAACCGAGATTTGGGGAAGTACTTGTTTAGGCCTACAGTGTATTGTTCGACATGGTGAGAGTTGTCTTCGGCTATAGTAGTACAGACTCCGCTTTAGTGTGGACGTCATGGATAGATTTCCCACCTCCGAACGTCAAGCCTACCTGAACACATCGCCGGTCTGTCTGTGACGATCGCAGTGCACCAAGTCTTTCCTCGAAGACGGGTATATTCAGAATGTAGCATATATCTCGCGATGATCGAAGGGCTGCAGATGATTGTACGACAAGATCTCGTTAAGTTGTGTACGGGCCATGATCGCCCGCCGCGGCGCGACTTTAACCGCCCACGCACACCGCAAAACGGCCGAGGAGATGAGCGATTTTATTTTCTGTCTGTGGTCAAAAATCTGATCTCTGAATGTCCAAATACTGTACAATATCTTACCCTCGAGCATTTTTACGACAGCAGAGAAACAATTCCCAAAAGCGCCTACAGTATCTCTACATCGACAAGTCTCTCCAGGGCTAATAGTCAAAGTTGGGAAGCCTCACGTGATCAATTGCTTCTTGTGTAGCACAATGACTACACCAAACCCAAATGCGCATAGCACCAAGCGAGAAGCCGATGATATCTCTGCCGAAGGTCGCAGGACATCCACCCAGCAGCAACAGCAGCAACAACAACAAGAAGGCCGTGAGGCCAAGCGAACAAGTTAGTCGCTCCTTGTCACTTGAACTTCTTCAAGTTTTACATGATCCTCCACGATCCATGTTCGATTTTTCCTTTGCCTTTGCGCTCTCTCTCTTGCAGTTTTCAACCACTGCACGTGCTCGTTGACTTCTTTCAACAAGAAGTACTGTCCATAGCTAACATGCAGTCTTCCAAAGGAACACAATCACTCCCACCCCCAGCACTTCCTCAGCTCGTCGCAGAACAGCACATGCCCATTCCCGCAGGAGATAAGGACACCAAGAGACTGATCGTCGTGCTGTCCAATGCCAGCTTGGAGACGTACAAGGCCGTTCACAGCGGAAGGGGAGGAGCCAAGGATGAAAAGTATTCCCTGCTGAACAGCGACGAACACATCGGTGTCATGCGCAAAATGGGCCGCGACATTAGTGATGCCCGACCAGATATCACACATCAGGTATGAAAGAGAAGCCGTCGTGCACATGGACCTGCGCTCACTGGTTACTAGTGTCTACTGACTTTACTCGACTCACCCGTTAACAAAGCCGGACGACTACAGATCTACATCCACACAGCGAAGGGCGTTTTGATCGAAGTCAGCCCAACCGTCAGAATTCCACGTACTTTCAAGCGATTCGCCGGTCTCATGGTACAATTACTGCACAAGCTATCCATCCGCTCGACGACGTCACAAGAGAAGCTGCTCAAGGTCATCAAGAACCCGATTACCGACCACCTGCCGCCAAACTGTCGCAAGGTCACGCTGTCTTTCGACGCTCCGGTCGTGCGCGTTCGGGATTACATTGGCGACCTCGGTCCAAAAGAGAGCATCTGCGTATTCGTTGGTGCGATGGCCAAGGGTAACGATAACTTTGCGGATCAGTACAAGGATGATTCGATCAGTATCAGCAGTTTCAGCTTGAGTGCAAGTGTCGCTTGCAGCAAGTTCTGTCATGCTGCCGAGGATGCCTGGAACATTATCTAAGGTGCGATGTTTCCATGTCGAGCTGGGTAATATAGTGCTGTCACTCAAATATACTTCAGACTTGATCTCCATCACTATTGCCTGCAAAGAATGCAAAGTTTCATGATCGACGTCGTGTATGATAAGCTTCTGTCAGTGACCCCTCGCTTCCTATCTATGTATCGTATGCACCAGAGTCTCTCCGCAATGGCTGCCTCTTAGCGGCACGGCGCGTATGGTATGCACGGGGTCAATATGGGCGGGTCAGGGCACACAGGCACCGGATCAAAGCAAGCGGAAGTTGGCGGCGTCGATCGAGTCATTCGTGTCGTGACGAATGTGGGTCTTGATGCGGTGAGGTCGTCGGCGTCTTATTCCCTCCATGCATTGCTGCCTCATGTAGAGCTGTTTCGTTATCATCATCCACAAAATGCAGCTAATCGGACCAATGTCAATTGATACCGTCTTCCCCACCAAGCGGTCTGAACTCTTGTATTGAGACGTGGCACGTTATGGAGGTACTTCCACGATACTATTCGACTACTACTCACTTATTCGATAGAACGTCGGCTCGTATGTCAGCAGCGCATCAACCGCAGACGTCTTGCTTGCATATGACCGCCAATAGCAATAGTCCTCACACCGCGGGCACTCTAGTGCATACTAGTCCCGACACACCTCCTGTGACTGTTCCGTAGGCGACGACCAACGTCCAATCACTTCAGCGTAGGTTACATCTCTCCGACCTCTTACTCATTGTGTTTCCCCATTGCAACTTATATGCATCTCCTATCCATATCCACATTTTCACCCCATGTTGCACAACCCACTCAACTATACTGCTCTTCGAGAGTAATGCCCGTCTCGCACATAGGACTTACAGTGGAGAACTTGCCTGCATCGACTTCATTCTTTCAGTCAGTTCTTCAGCCTCTAGGTTACCGTTATGTTGGGACACGAAATGACCAAATCGGCTTCGGTGTGAGAGAAGCAGATTTCTTCCTAGGCCCGATACCCGAGTGAGTCCGTACACGGCGTCAAGCAGGAACTCCACTAAGAAGCATGTCTTCAGCTACTCCAAACCCACTCCCATACATGTTGCATTTGCGGCCCCGGACAGAATCACGGTTCGAGACTTCTACACTGCTGCATTGAAAGCAGGTGGAATACCTGCCGGTAGTCCATCATACCGAGGCGAAAACCGTGAAATCTTCAATGCCGCCGTACTCGATCTTGATGGAAACACAATCGAGGTCGTTCATCATCGAGGTCATAGTGAAACCGCTAGTACCATCAGTCAGCGATCCTCACGCTCCGCTTCCATCCTGAAACTACAGCCACAGACTGAGAAGGAAGAATATAGAGAAGCTGACCTTGATGATGAGGCTACTGACAGTGCCGTCGACTTACCACGAGTCACATCATCACTCAGACGTCCTTCTCTGCCGTCACAACTCTGTAGTCAATCCGGTAAAACACCTGCCAACTCCCTGTTGGGCACTATGATTGGAGCAGCAGCTGGAGCAGCCGCAATTTATGCTTTCTACTCAACTGAACGAGACAGTGCCCGCGAAGAAGAAGCCTTCAATACTCGCACATCAAGACGTCATTCGAGCACAGGTGCAAGACCAGAAATGAGTCAATACCGATCTGTCTACACAAGGGGCCCCAAAGACTACCGGCGACACTCTGAGCCCGCCGTCGACACATCTTACACGCAGCCTTCTCAGCAGAAGTATATCAAGAGCCATCGACTGCCGGAGATGCCACTCTTCCGCCGATCTTTCTTGACGTCCAAAGCATCCTCATCTCATCAGCACCAACCTCTACGCAGGGAAAAGACCTACGATACCGCGATAAACACCATCGCCGAAGCCCCAGAATGTCCAGAACCACCCGCGCGAAACCAGGGAAGCACCATAAACGACACCTCCCGCCGCTCGCGTCGACAACACCGAGACAAGCCCACCGATCGTCCATCCCGGCGACTCCTCGAATGGCGCTCACCAAGCCGACAACGGCGAGGCCACAGCCAGAACCACACCTCGCGGCGCGGCTCGCCATCACCACGTCGGTCGCGCTACGACGAGTCGCCAGCAGACCGGCCGCTGCCGTCCTCAAGAGCAGGAAGCAGGTACACGACACCACTGAGCTACATCTCGGCCGCGCTCGGCAACGACGTCCCACGCGGACGACAAGATGATGTCGAGACGGTGATGCCGGACGATAGTATCTCGTGCGTGGATCTCAAGCCACGGAGTTGGCGGTCTTCTGCTTATTCAAGGCAGTCGAGACGTTCCGACAAGGATCGAGATAGAGATGGAGACCGAGATAGAAACAGGGACGGGGCCCACGGAGGGGATCGCATTGTTCGTGCTGCGCAGAGATCGGTAGTCGGAAGTTCGTACGAGAACAGATATGACGATAGGAATGACGGCAGAACTAACGGCAGAACTGGCGACAGAAATAACGATAGGAATAAGGACAGGCATAGCGACATATACGACAAATACATCGACGGGGACAGGACTGGGAGACGATCGAGTACTACCTCGCTACCGAACAGACCACGTGAGACAACCCGCCAGTACCGGTACGAGATCAGGGCAAGGAGCAGAAGCAGAGTGCTGTCATGCCCACGGTGGCAGGAGAAGAGATGGAACGAGGAGTTTGGCTTGATCTGTTGCGCAGTGTAAAGACCTTTAGGCGTTAGTATGGGCTGGCTGCAGGGGTCAGACTGCGTGTTATTTCATAGCATTGATAGCCCTATGGCAACGTCCTTTCCTTTGATTCTAGACTGCGACATATCCATATAATCTGACGCGGCAACACTCGCATCCTCCGAAACGACGTCCTGCGTCTTCCAAGGTCACGGGGGGCCATCCCACGACATCCATACAAGGACCTTGCGTAGCCCTTCGCTCGCGGCTGCCACTACTTCCTCTCAAAATCAAACCGTCCCAGGTCACCGTTACTGACATCCGGCGTACCCATGTGTCCAGTCTCGCCCAACCGGTCCTTCATATACCTCTCAGCCTCAGCCGACGCGCCTCCCGCTCTCGAGTACTTATCGCTGGTGTCATAATCATCATGCGCCTGACCATCAATGCCACGTTCCGCCGTCGGCTGCGCACCAACAGGCGTCATGCTGGCCTCTCTGAGTCCGAAATGCGGCGCCGGCGCCG
>Ga0058702_10000033_pt1 | contig 181279 bp, 171 predicted proteins | sample AgamicOrSfe_FD_83781 | JGI IMG/M metagenome (GOLD analysis project Ga0058702, IMG submission 83781) | Agave microbial communities from Guanajuato, Mexico - Or.Sf.e | ecosystem: Host-associated > Plants > Phyllosphere > Phylloplane/Leaf | place: Guanajuato, Mexico | collected 2012-05-30
CTCGCGGCGCCGCGAGTTGGGCCCTTGGGCATGTTGTTCGAGCAGAAGTACCAGCTGCCGTAGACACCGGAAATGGTGGTGTGGATCAGGTTCTTGAGGACTTCGGTGATCCAGTATCCGGCGAAGGTGATGAAGACGATCAGTCCGATGACCGTGGCGGAAGAGCAGCCGCCAGCGCCGGTGTTACATGCTGGGTTGGCGCCTGGTTCGTATTTGACGTAGACGGCCACTAACGTCACAGAGAACCATGCGCCGAACGCAGTCGCGATTATGCCACCGATGAAGGAGACGAGGTAGACGTGTCCGAATTTCTTGGAGACATCGACACTGGTCGTGAGCATCAGAGCGCTGAACGGGATGCGAGGGATCCAGGTGATGAAGCAGATGAGGGTGAAGACGGCGAAGATCAGAAAGACGATTCCTCCGCTGTAGTATTTGCGCACAAGCATGTAGATGGCAGTGACGAAGCCGAAGATGATGTGCAAGATACCGGTGGTCCAGATGAAGGTCTTTGGGAACAATCGCGCCAACCAGACGTAGGCGTAACTCAAGAAGAGAGCGCATGCGAGACAGAAGATGAAGAGGACGAGAGTGTTTGTGTCGAGACTGAAGTCGTTGCCGCCATCGTAGATTCCACCTCCGTTGAAGCCTTTGGTCGCAGCTGTGATGTGTGAGAACGAGAAGATGGCGAATTGTGTTTCCCTTTACTCACCGTATCCCTGAATAGCGATACCAGAGACGGCGACGAAGCCTGCAAAGACAATAAGAAATAGTGCGGCGGCCCAAAGGTCGTTCCATCTTGGTTTCTCGACCTTGAAGGCCTGGTCAAAGGTAGGCTTCTCATTCTGGGAGTAGTTTTGAGGTCCTAGACTTTGTCCGTAACCTGGTGGTTTCTGATCGTACTGTCCATTCTGTGGTGGACCTTGAGGAGGCGCATATTGTGGCTGCTCTTGTTGATTGCTGTAATAGCCGTCTGCTTCGCCGGCCATGTTGAGAGCGATGACACGCGCGGAATAGCACTTGGATGTGCGATTGAAGGCGTGCTAAGCGCTGGAAATTGATGTAACTTGTGAATGTTATTGAAATGTTGGCGATCAAAAAGAAGTAGTAAAAGTGGTTGATGAAGTGAAAGATTGTTTACACGCGACAAAGTTCCCACCCAGCGCAAAGCGCAAGGTCCGAGTGCAGCTGCAGCTGCAGCATGTGGACGGTGGTTCTGCTGGGCGACCACAAACTGACGTAATATCGTCATTATTCCGCATGCCAATTTCAATTGGTAGCTGCTCCCAGATCTGAACAGGCCAGGCTGGGCAGGCTGGGCGTTTGGAAGCGTGGCGGCCTGGCGTTTTTGTGACTTGCGCAAGTATATGGCCGACCCGCGGCGCTCGAGATCTTCTCTTCCTCACCCCGGCCAGATTCAGCAAACCCGTTTGGAGACAACAATGCAGTATCATATCAAATGAACCGCTGCTGGTATTAGTAATAACTAGTGTATCGAGGATGCATTTCTTGCTATGCTTCCCTCAAGCATCTGTTTCTGTTATGAACCTGCTTGGTTTTCGTTTGTCTTCGACCTACAGTACAATACATGATATACCCGGTTGCTATGTACATGTAGCTTTTACATTGCATACCATGGCGTCTGTCATGCCGTGTAACCAACGTCATATAAGCATCGGTGGACCTATATCACTCGATCTAAGACATTGTCTGAAGGACCGATATTCTAAGTCGTATTAATGGCGATCAGATAAAGCGCCGAACGACCAGAAGAGGTCGATATAGCCTAGAATTAGCTCGCGATCTACATGGTTGAATGTCAATCAAATCGTGCGAGGCACCTGATTATTTTGGGGCGCCGGACGGACTGAGATCCGCCAAGAGCTCGAAGCGCAATAAATGATCAAGGGCCCACAGCACGGCTGCTCCCGCTCCGCTCCGCCCCGCCCGCCTGTACTGCAGCTGTGGAACGTACCGGCCGACCAGGAGTACTGCATGGTGCCTATACGTGTAACGTCTGGAGCACTCCGTACACACAACATCACCGGGGCCTTATTCGCTTTACACAATTTATCACTGGTTGTGCGCATACTTTCCTACTCCACTAGACACATCACAATGGCGCTCGCGACCAAGACCCAGTCAGCGGCTCTTTTCAACAAGCTGAAACAGAAGCCTGCCAATAAGGCCAGTCTACATCACCACCTGATCTTATCATCTTTCTGACCCTTCTAGATCTGCTTCGACTGCGGCACCAAGAACCCGACATGGAGCTCCGTACCTTTCGGAATCTACCTCTGCCTCGACTGCTCTGCCCACCACCGAAACCTCGGTGTCCACATCTCCTTTGTTCGCTCCACCAACCTCGATGGTAAGACATCTCGCATAGAAAGGTCGGAAGCAGTGGCTAAAGCATACACAGTCTGGCAATGGGATCAGTTGAGGGTGATGAAGGTCGGTGGTAACGAGTCAGCAACCAAATACTTTCAGTCACATGGAGGATCTGCCGCCCTTGCGAGCAAGGACCCAAAGACGAAATACACATCAAATGCCGCTTCAAAATACAAGGAGGAGTTGCAGAGGAGGGCCCAAGCAGATGCAAAGCAGTGAGTGGACAACAGAAGATGCGTATGGCGGGATACATATTGATGCTGTCAGATACCCAGAGGAAGTGGTCGTTACCGACGCTGCCGACGACCAAGCCGCGAGCGGCTCCAACACTCCAGCTGCCGAGGGAGAAGACGATTTCTTCTCATCATGGGACAAACCTACCATCAAGCGACCAAGCAATCCACCTTCGCGGTCAGCCACTCCCGGCATCAACCGCTCCGCTTCACCATTCTTAAATGCCGCCAACGGCAACGGCACAGCTCGATCCAAGTCTCCCCTGTCAGCAGCCGAGCAAACCGAATCAGCAGCACCAAAAGCCATCGCATCCTCCGCCATCCGCAAGACCGCCACCACCGCCGGACCAAAGAAAAACATCCTCGGAGCAAAGAAGACCAAGCTGGGCGCAAAGAAAGTAGACGCATCAGCGCTCGACTTTGACGAGGCGGAGAAGAAGGCACGGGAAGAGGCAGAGCGTATTGAAAAGCTGGGCTACGATCCAAACGCAGATACACCGAGCGAAGCCGCCATAACCGCATCCCAGCCGACCTCGGATAAGAGCAACATTGTCGCCCCAACCCCGATCAACCCAAGCGCCGCCTATGGCCAGCCCAAGACCAGGGAACGAAGTAACAGCGAGACGGAGCGCCTAGGGATGGGTGTCCGCCGTCTCGGATTCGGTCAAGTCGGCGGCGGCGGCGGCGCATCGGCAGCTAGTAAGCCCAAGGCCGCAGGTGGTTTCGGCTCGACCACACGCAGCGCAGCACAAGGCACGTCCGCTCTGAATTCCGTTTTCACTCCATCACCACTAACAACCGCAGACGAATCAGAACGGTACGCACGCGAGCGCTTTGGCCAGCAAAAAGGCATCGGCAGCGACGAATTCTTCGGACGCGCGGCCTTCGACCCGAGCGCACAGCAAGAAGCCAAGGGCCGACTTCAGGGCTTCGAGGGCGCCACATCCATTTCGTCGAATGCGTACTTTGGTCGTCCTGAAGAGGAGGCGCCCGAGGGCGACTATGGCGATTTGGAGACGGCGGCCAAGGACTTTGTGCGCAAATTCGGTATCACTGCCGGTGATGACCTGGAGAACTTGACCGGTTTGCTTGGTGAGGGGGCGAATAAATTGCAGGGTGAGTACAAGGAGACGGTGGCGTGTTGCAAGGTGCGTGGGCTAATTGTTCTTCTAGGTGCTATTCAGAACTACCTGAGGGGATAGATGGGCGGGCACAGCGTGTGAAACTAAGCGGGGGAGGGAGGACATGGGAGAGTCATCAGCAAGATATGCATGAACGGGAAGGGTAGACATTGGATTAAAACGACACAGAAATATGGTCCACAAACAAACACGGAGTTTCTGTGAAAGGAGTAGAGAATGTCAAGAGATTATCGTCCGCAGATGATGCGTCTAGAAAGGACACTCCTGCCTGTAACCGCCGAACGATGCCAAAATAACGCCTCGCCATGCCATGTCCGGAAAAGTAAAACGCAATGCTAGGCGCCGGTCGAATGCACCTATAGTACAAATAAACCCCTTCAGTGACCCCTCAACCCCAATTACCCACTCCATAGCCAGCACAGTGCCAAGTCTATTCCTGGGGCATCAATCCAACGTCTTCATAAACCTCTGCCTGACACTAGTATTAACCACCCCACCAACACCAAACGCAGGCACGATCCTCGCCATGCGCGCAAAACTACTCATCAACCAATCCTTGCGGACCTTGCGCATGCGATCCGCGAAACTCGTGCCGTTCTCCCGGTTGTACAGGTCCAGCCCGAAGAGATGCAGCGGCGTCGACAGCAGCTGCACGCTGGCCGGCGCCAGGAACTGCGCCGCGCTCGTGCGCGACATGTACTTCTCCGCGGCCTCGGAGAGCGGTATGCTAGGTGCGAGCAGCGGTGGCAGGTTGAAGGACGCGAAGACGGTCATGCAGTCGCGGGCTGCGAAGAGGGCGTACGAGGCGCCTGGGATGGGCCGCGCCGACACGGTGCCGAACAGGCGCGTGAACTGGCTGTCTTTGTAGAGACACAGCGAGAGGTTCGCGGTCGATGTTGCGGTGAATTTCGCCAGCCCCGACGTCGTCGTGTGGGCGGGCTTGTTGCTCAGTGTGCTGCTCGCCGTGTCCAGCGTGTTGGCGGTCAGGTAGGTGCCGCTGTAGAGGGCGAAGATCAGGAGGAAGGGTTTCGAGAGCAGGAAGTGGTGCGGGCGCAGGAGGAGGGCGGAGAGCGAGGCGCGCAGGGACGGCATTAGTGAGCGCTTGCCTGAGGCGTTCTCTATTATTGCTCTGGAGAGCGGTCAGTTGGGTTGTGGTGTCTTGTACAGGATTCAGAACGGACTTGTCTATCATGGTGATCAACGGAGCGACGAGCGCGCCGGCCGAGGCGGCTGCTGCTGCGTCCGCAGCCAGTCTCAGACCGAGTTTGTTGGTGTTGTATCCCCTCTCCTTGACGGCCTTGGGCAGCAGGGCCTCGCTGGATCTGCCTGTCACGGTGGGCGCTGCATTCTTCCACGACGGCCGCACATCGCTGGCTTCGGCTGTGGTTGCGATGACGTGTGAGGGTTGTATGCTAGTTGTCGCAGAACTCGTCGAGCCTGCTTCGGCACCGCTCATGATCATTTGGATGCTGCGATTGGGTCCTCGCGAGCATTGGTTGTTTATTATTAGGAATAAGAGAAAGAGGTAAGTGGTGACGGTGTGTGCGGGTCAAAGTCCGAGAGATTGAGTTGATTGTGGATGATAGTGCAGTGATTATTAACCGACAGCGGAGGGGAGGATTCGCGAACGTCACTGCCTGAATTGGCGCGGCTGGACATTCTCCGGCTTGGGGAGTCAATTCTGGAGAGACGCGCTATCGGACGGATTATCTCGTTATTTATGTGGCTGGTCGTCAAATGTCACTTTCTTTACACGTGAGCTCTTTGACTGAGGCAGTGGCTCATTATTCATTCGGATCACAATGGCGGATCGTAAAGAAAGAAGAAATGGAAGATAGAAATTAGACCGCTTAATCGGGGTATAATGCACCGAGATGTCGATATCTCCTAACTCCGCTCAACCTCGATCGGCTCCTGGTTTGGCTTCTTCTGTCTCGACTTCTTGATCTCCATCTTGATCTTCATCTCCATCCTCATTTCTATCTTCATCTTCATCACCAGTCTTCACTTTGGTTCCTCCAAGCACGTGAGAAAGCATGTTTTCACCACGATTGACCATGAAGACATCCAGCACGAGATCCACCACCTCGTTCTTGTTGATAGCATTCAGCTCCCACAGTAGCTCCGCGCAGAACTGGTCATCGTCCTTGGTCGCGTATGGGGGATGCAACGAAGCGATTTCGAACTCTGCTGGGTAGAAGCCCGCCCACTCCCAGTCCAGGAACCACAGCTGCCCATCATTGTCCAGCATCAGATTGCGTAAAGCGATATCCATGTGGCACATCACCAGGGCGTCGAACTTGCCCGTCAGACTACCACCTCCACCCAATGCCAACTTCCGGTCCATCCATTTTTCCAGCTCCCGAGCATCTGAGAAACTCCTTCTGGCTCCAAACGCGCCGAACAGATTACCGATAGGACTGCCTCCTCCTACCGGACCAGGAGTGTTGCCGGTCATCCTTCTGAGAGCAGTGATGCCCTCCGCGACTTGCTTGATGATACTCCTGCGTTGCGGCAAGCCACGACTCAACCAAGGCATCTCATTGAGCGTCTCGCCTTTGACGAACTGCATCACGGTATAGCAGTCTTTCGCGCGCGCGAAGCTGCGATAGACCTTTGGCAGCCGGATCTTACCATTGATGTGCTGGGCGACGTAGTTCATGTTCGAAGACTCTCGCATCTCGGGGTTGTTTTCGACCTTGACGATGGCTTCGGACGAGATTCGGTAGATAAGCTCGTTTTGCCTGAGTGTGAATTCCAGTTTGCATGACTGTATAATGTCGTCTTCGCTGACGGTCTGAAGGCCGTCGTCTTCGAGCGGGAAGCTGGGAATGTTGGTGTGTGACATGGTCGTGTTGGCTCAGGTATGGTTGAGATACTGTGCTTGAGTGATCCGGTTTCTGCTCGTCCTCTGATATCGTTTTGCAGTTGAAGTCCCTTCATGTGAGATGGACTCATCTTATACATGGGCAAGACCGAAGTGGTCTGCGAAGTGGTATAGCAAACCATAATCAGGTAAAGGGCAAACAATGCGCACCCAACAACGACTGGCATAGTTTCCTACGGAAATCATTGACGGCTGGGGATCTCTGGGAACAGAGAGATGATACTGACCCTCAACGACCGGTTAGGCATCGTCTTCACTTGCGTCGAGACTGGTTGGAACCAGAAAGATGTCGCTTCTTCGCGGCCATGAGGCCTGGCATGCCCATGACCCCGATTTAGGTAGGTACCTTTTGAATGCTTTAGAAACCACCAGCTCTAGCACGTGACCCTTTTTCAGAGCCAACTTTCAAGCGCGAACGTCCGACAAGATCAAAAGTTGTCGCTGGAAAATGCGCAGTACCCTTCCGAGCCCCATCCTGCACGTAAGGTATTGTCACTATTAGATAGACAAGGAGATCTCATGTACGCATAATGTTTGCATTTCTCCGAAGTTTATCTGTCTGCATTGACCGAGAGTGAGAGAATACAAAGAATCTCTTTAAGATAAGTCGTTGCACTATCAACTCCGGTTTGTTCCAGCTCATGCAATCTTCCGTCAAAGCTTCACGTTTTTCGGCTTCAGCGGTAAGCTTTCTCGTCCATGTGTTCGATCTTGAGAGCCTCGTTATCATTCTTCTCTTCAATGACATGTTGCATGGCCTCGTTGAAGCCAGGCTTGGCGAACAATTGGTCGACGTCTTCCAGAGCGAGACGGCGAGTCTCTGGGAAGAAGAGGTACTGTTGAAAGCGGAGTCAGCGATTGATCAAGAGTTTGGAAAGTGAGGAACTCGACTTACCATGATTGGAACCCAAGTGGCATTCAGAACAGCAAAGATGATGTAAGTCTTCCATCCAATGTTGCGGATCGCCGGAGGGGTGATGTAGACGATGATGAAGTTGCAGATCCAGTTGGAAGCAGTCGAGATGGAAGAACCCTTCTGTCTGAGCTTGAGTGGTAGGATCTCAGATGGGTAGACCCAGACAGTGGCCTGGAAACCGATGGTGAATGCTCCCTGGAAGATGAAGAGCATAGCCGCTGCACCGATACCGGCGGTGTGGGCAATAGACGTGTTGTGCTCAACCTGGTAGATCAAACCAGCTTGTACAGCCATGACGCAGGCCATCAAGCTGACCATGGAGAGCAGCAGTGGACGACGTCCGACACGATCGATGAGGGCCCATGGAATGAAAGAAGCGGCGAAGAACCAGGTGTTGAGGAAGCCGGCCATGAGTCCCGACATGTGCGCGTCGAAGCCCAAACTCTTCTGGAACAAGGTACCGGAGTAGTAGATCAGCGCGTTGATACCACCAAGCTGCTGGAAGATCTGGATTCCACAAGCGATCAAGAGACGGCGCTGGCTCTGGATACTGTCGTTCTTGAGGAGATCGCCCCAGGATCCGGAACCGATAGATACCTCGAGCGCGACTGTGTCGACGATGTCGCGGTGCATGCGCTGGATGTCTTCCTCGCTGTGCTTGTGACGGTAAAGGCGCTGGAGGACACGCAGGCATTCGTCGTTGCGATCGTGAGCAGCCAACCATCGAGGAGTTTCGGGCAGGATGAAGACGAGTAGGATCATCGGAACCAAGAAGATACACTGCAAGATGGTGGGTACGCGCCAGACGAAACTCGTCGAGACGCCCTTCGAAACGGTCTGGAAAGCGTAGTCGTTCCAGTAGACCATCATGATACCAAAGTTCAGTGTCGAGAGCTGCATGCAGACGTAGAGACCACGGTTGGCCTTTGGTGAATACTCTGCCTGGAAAACTGGGACCGTCGAGTTGATGAAGCCCATGCCAATTCCAGAAACAATGCGTCCGATGATGATCTGAGCGAGCTGGTAGGAGGTTGCCTGGAGGAGGGCACCTGTTGTGTTGTTAGTGGCACGGCCTCGAGGATTGAAAAAAATTGAACATACCAACAATCATGATCACGACACCGATCAAGATCGACTTTCGTCTTCCAAGGCCCTCACCGATGAAGCTGGATGTGACAGCGCCGATAAAGGCACCAATCTCGAAGATGGACACGATAAGAGCGATCAGGTTTGTTCCCTTGTCGCTGTTCGGGTCGATGCCGAATGTGTCGGTGAAGGCCGGACTACCAACGAAGCCTCCCATGAGACCATTGTCGAAACCGATGAGGAGGAAACCGAGACATGTCAAGGTGGTGACGGCGGTGAAGAGGGCGGTTCCCTCGAGCTGCATGACCATGTTGGCTAGATGGCTGTGTAAGATCTTGGGAGTTCTTGATGCTTGATCGACTTTCTTCAGATTGTGGAGATCTGGGGTGCACCCCGTGGGGATATATACCATAGAACGACTTGACTTACCGTCCGTGGAGGAGTCTCAATGATCAGGGAGGTGTGTCAAGACGAAAGCCGACTTGCTTCGACCAAACCCCGACATGGCGACGGCTATGGACATGGCGGCCATGTGACAGTTTCTGCAATCCGGCTGGGCCGCGACACGCAAATGCAAATGAGCGAGACAAACTTTGACGTCGAAGGTTCGAAAACGTGTGTGTGACTAGAATGTTTAAACCGTAATTGAAACGAGGCCACCAGGTCCATCAGATCCACCAGGTCCACCCCGCGCCGGCTTCGATGTTTCCCCGGACGCCCAGACCGCGGCTGCTGTCTCCACTGCCGACGTCTGCATATTATGCTTTTGTATCTGTTATTCTGCAAGAAAGTCTATTCCTTGATGAAACTTTTTCCAGTCGCCGAGTCGATTGCACCATCTGATCTGCTACAGACGTGTTATTCAACTGCGGCGACGGACCCAGATACCGATAGCCGGCACATGGTCAAGGCCAGGTTACTTCGGCTATAAGCAACAGAAGAAGACATGTCAGTCGGGGTTGACAGACTCTGGGCTAGTCGTTTCAGCGACGCGAATCACGCCCACCTCGGCTTTTGAGAATAGAGATCGACGACATGCCATCTCGAAGTATCATGACCCGACGTCTTCCTCGGCGTTTGAAGATAGCGATCGACGACATGCCATCTTGAAGTATCACGACAAACTAGTACATGGTCATTCGAAGAACCGCGAGGCCTGAGGTGTTAGTGATTGAGAAAGAGGATATCACGGGCAAGATGCAGACCTTCAACGAATGTCAGGTAAGTGCTATTCTGTCAAAAAGTGACGTGTGATAAAAACGGTATACAGTACAAATGCTGATGACTAAAGCACGTGTCACTGCTGAGGCAAGCAGCAGGAGGAGCATCTCGTACACCAGCAGATCAACCTCACTTCCGTGTCTACAACACAGAGTTCAAAGCAATCATCGGCCAGTCTCCCAGTCTAGAGCTGTGCCTCGAAGACGACCATCCTTTTGCCCACGAAGCAGGAGTCTACATCCCCACCGAGGACGCCGTCTTCGTGACCAGCAACCAGTTCCCCCGCGGCGGCCAGAAGATCATCACCATCAACCGGCTATCGAGGAACGCAGACGGTGTTTGGGCGCGGGAAGAGATCCCAGCCGACGTCCCCATGGCAAACGGGGGCATCAATCACGGCAACGGCATCCTCTTCTGCTCTCAAGGCAACGCGACATCCCTACCAGGACTCATGCACATGACCGGCACACCACCCTACCAGACCCACGCGCTAATCAACAACTACCACGGCCGGCGTTTCAACAGCCCCAACGACGTGATCATCGCCCGCGACGGCAGCATCTGGTTCACCGACCCCGTCTACGGCTACGAACAAGGCATCTGTCCAAAGCCCGAGTTACCGAACCAAGGATACCGGTACGATCCCTCGAGTGGCGATATTCGAGCAGTCGCCGACGGCTTTGGGAGACCAAACGGTCTGGCCTTTTCGCCCGACGAGGAGACTCTGTATGTCACCGACACGGACTGGATTCATGGCGATGGCAGCACGGACGGTACGCGTGTTTCGAGCATGTGAGTGTCGGTATCGGTGATTGAGACAAACGGCGATCGCTGACGGGTTTAGATACGCGTTCGATGTCGTGCAGAGGTCTGGAGGCACCTTCGTTGCCAATCGCCGACTTTTCGCCATGGCGGACACGGGTATTCCTGATGGCATCAAGTGTGATCTGCAGGGCAACGTCTACTCTGGCTGCGGTGATGGACTGAACGTCTGGAACGCGTCTGGAAGGCTTGTTGGTAAGATCGTCGTTCCTGGCGGTGTGGCGAATTTCTGCTTTGGTCGTGAAGGCGAGATTTTCCTGCTGAATGAGACGAGGTTTTGGGTCGCTAGAGTGGCGAGCGAGGTCAGGGGTGCGCTGTTGCATAACATGGGTCTCGATTGTGAATGATGAATTTGATGTATCTCTATTGCCGAAAAGACTATGAATGCGACTTCCGTTGCCTGATGACCCAGATTTGTACATCCCATTTCTCAATGTACTCGTCATTTTTTAAAGAGCAAATACAACGAACGCCATTCCATGTGCGCCTCTTTGCTCGAATTCGGTCCTCTCCCTGCACCGCATCTGCACACAAACACCACTACCTCAACCCACCACCAACAACCAAACTCTGTCCCTATTACATATCATCAGTCAACAACGCTCGAGACGACCCCAAACAAAGCTTTTTACATACCGTAGCAAAACCAGTCTTGGTGAACATAAGCACCACATTCGCGACCTCCTCAGGCGAACAAAGCCTCTTGAGCGGGATACTGTCCACAACGCCAGGCACCGAGTCTGCGCTCGGCAACAGACCCGTGGCACCGACCATGGCCGGACTGACCTCATTGACCGAGATATTGTACTGCGCCAGCCGGCTCGAGAGGTTCCTCATCATACCCATCTGCCCGCCCTTGGAAGCCGCATAATCTGGAACGATCGTCAGCCTTCTTCCTCTCTCCGCCATTTTCCCACTCCTCCACCACTCCTCCAAAAATATGTGAAAAGAAAAAGGGCAAAGTACATACGACACCCATTGATGCCGGCCCCATACGCGGCAATCGACCCAACGAACACAATGCGTCCCCATCGCTGATCCCTCATCCCCTCCACAACACCCTTGGTCAGCAAAAACCCCGCCCGCAGGTTCACGTTCAGCGTCATCTCGAACTCGGAGAGCGGTATCTCCCAGATATTCTGGATGCGCACGCCGTACCCCGCGTTCGAGACCAGGATATCGATCGCGCGCCCGCCGTGCGCGGCCACGACCGCTGGGCAGAGCGACGTCGTGGCCTCGATCGAGGACAGGTCGGCTTGGTGGGTCGTGATTTTGAGACTGGGGTAGCTGGTCGATAAGGAGGATGCCAGGGTGGATAGTTTGGACTCGTTGGAGGAGTAGGTTAGGGCGAGGTGCACGCCTTGTGAAGCCAGCTGGGCGGCGCAGGCGGCGCCGATGCTTGGGGACTGTTAGTTTGCGATGTGTGAGGGTGATGAGGTAGGTGACTTGCCCTCCTGATGCGCCTGTTATCAGCGCCAGACGGCCGGCGATGGTGTTGTCGACTTCTATTGGTGCGAAGGACATGATGGCTGTGATACTGTGACTACTACTGTGATGCGTTGTCCTTGTGTGGGAATGTGGTATCACCAGAAATGTTCATTATGATTGTTGATTTGTATACATGTCGGCTTTTGATATCGTATCATCTTTACTGTGCCGAGGTATGCTCAATTGCCGTGTATACCAGCAATATCGGCGTGATATCTAGCAATATCTGAAGGTCCAGAGGAAGCATCTACGTTTCATAGGCCGAGCGCCATGAGTCCCACGCGTGACCGTGAGCGTTGAAACAAGCTTCGCGCGGACTGGGCACGAAACCTTGCGGTTGAAGTCTATCTACATCAAAGGGTCATCCATTAATTTTAGAACAGTCTTCGGCTACACTGTCTACATAGTACATTCGTTCATCGTCAAAGGCCGTTAATATAGATTCCCCCAAACCAGTCGCCTCCGAGCAGAGTTGCGGCTATCACGAGCCCGCTCACTCCCACTCGGCCCAGCTCACCACTGCGGGTATCCAGCAAGGTCAAAGGCCGATCCATTAAAGCCAAAGAGAGTGTCAGAAGGAGCCAACTCGCTATCGTCCATAACCGCATCGTAAGCAACACCTTGACCCATGAGACCGTCGGCACCGAATGAATAGCTGTTCAGATCGGGCTGGATTGCCATGGACGATGCTCGGGATTCGGGCATTGGGAATCCGTTGCCGTCAATACGCGCATCTGGGGGCATGGACTGTTGCTCACGCATGAAGCTCTGGATGATCGCATCCATGTCCAGATCAGGCCAGGTACCTTGGTATTGTTGCTCGTCCGCGACCTGGGGAGTCATATGAGATTCGGCTCTGTTGTGAGAAGCACTGTGCTCATGGTCTTGATCGATCTCAACACGCATTCGAGTCATGAGGTCTTTGACGACTACACATGCTTTGCGCACCGCCCAGTTGGTCGCTTGGTTTGCTTCGAGCATTTTGAGGCAGGTGTTTAGCCATTGGTGGGCCTCTGATTTGGCTTCCCTTTGTGCGGCTATTCGGACGTGAATTGTGGCGCTGACGTACATTGCATATGCCATCAGATATGGTGCTCGCTTGAATGAGTACGCTCGATCGTACGCCCGCAATAGTTTCGTGATTTCTGTTGCTGCTGTTGCACAGTACAAGAACGAATTAGATGCCACTGATGATGGTTTCGAATGGTACAGATGGCCCTCAGCAACGAACGGACGATGTAGCAGGATCAACAGAACGTTGTAAACGACACTGGGAGTGCAATCAGTAGGAGGTCACTATCACACAAGCAACGGCAACCTACTGCAGAGAAAGGATGTGCGGCGGATGAACGGTCGTAGTGTCAAAGAGAGAAATGTTCAAATGCTCGGGCAGCTCGTTTCGCCATCGCTCGAGATCTTCGTGTAGCGCTCGCAAGTCCAGCAGAAGGTCGTCCGGGTTTCTTCGTGTACTCCTCTCGGTATAGACCTTGTTAAGAATCCGATTCATTACGACGCTCAATCTGCAGAATTGTCCAAAAGTAGAAACACTGTATGCCGGCGCACCAGGATGTGGCGGCAATTCCGGATATTGAAATGGCTGCCAGTGCTCGAGCTCTTCATATGCGTCCAGAAAAGTAATGGGCACTCGGCAATCGATTTCCTGCAAACTCACAGGGCGTCCCTGGTATAGTGACTGCAGCTTGTCGACGAGATAAGCTGACCAAAAGACTCTACGCCGAATCTCAACATCTTCATCCGACATGGTGTTGAGATTCGGCAGTAGTGTAGCGTCCACGTGCAAACCGAGATCAATAATCATTCGAAATGCTATCCCAGCATACAGCCACGCTGCGCTCCTCTCCTCGCCCAATGCAAATAGTGAACTGGAAAAGACAAGGAGGGCCTGTATTGTGGTAATCTTACTCTTGTCGAGCTCCTGGCCAACCAGCTCCTTGATTCGCTGACGGAACCTCGAACCAGCCGTACGGACATCGTCTGGATTGCTTCTGACCTCGGATCGTGGAGAGAACTTTGAAACACCAAAGAAGATTGCATTGAGAAGTAGTTTGGAAAAGTAGCGTCCGCCGTGAGCCATGTCGCGCATAAAGGCCGGTCGATACGTGATACAGAACGAGTGATGCTGTCGGCTCCAGTGCAAATCCAGCAGATGCATGGCCAGCTCCGGATCGACACCATCAAAGTCCAGCTTTCCAGTGGTGTGGTTGATGGCCTCCATTTGTCGTTGCTGAGCAGCTTCTGCCATCAGACCTTTCTGTACCCACTCTTCAGGTACCTTTTTAGCCGGCTGAGTTGCCTTCTTTTTGTACTGTTCGGAGTCATCGTATAGTGCGCTGGTTGGACCGTGATAGCTCGATTCCCCAGTCGCAAAGTAGGCAATTCGAGACAAAGCTGGCGGCCTGGATATCTCTGTGAGAGCTGCCGCGGCCGCTTCCTCATCGCCTACATCTTGAGACCTGGACGCAGCTGGAAGAGGAACGGACACGGGTGAGGTTATTAGCTGTCCATCATGACTTGGTGCTGAGGGCGAAGTGGTGCCCAGCGCAGCCGCCGCATTGGGATCAGCTCGTAAAAGAGCGTCCTGAAGCAGACGATTTTCTTCCTCGAGTTGCTGTATTCGAGAATTGGAAGGTCTTGTGATCGTAAGTAATGTAATCGAGCCAGTGGAGCATCGGCTGTCGATCGCATACCTCGGTCGCTTCTCTCCTTCTACGTAAATACACGTCTTTCCATATGTCTCACAATTTCGACACGTCGGCTGTACATTGTCGCACTTGATTTTACGACGCCGACAGAACTCACAAGCTGCTGCGGCTCGCTTCTTGGGTGTTGCTGCGGGTGGCATTTCGCAACGGTATGCAATAATGAATGAGGAGAAGACGGAACAAGATCATCCGTTGGGGATGGACAAGGTACCTTATGCCCTGGTAAGGTGGACGACAAGATCCCGCAGCCACTGCCGACATTGCCGGACCGATTTCTTCCGCTACGTTATATGTCAAGTACAGTATACCGCAGCTGCCTCCAATAACCTTATTCGCAACAACAATGCAAAAAATAGTAATTACTATAGTATTACTATTTTTCCAGCGTGTTTAGACAGCAAGATAACTAGTCGTACTATCTACTACTACCAAGTGTGACTAGATATCCACGCACAAGCGGATTTGCAAAATAGTAATTACTTAGTAATATTACTATTTTTCCCAACACTGAACAATGATCTACATGTAGTGTACTGGTATTCTGTGAATCTAAAAACTTCTCGAAACGTGACTGCTTCTTCTGCTTCTCGACCGACATGTTAGTAAACCCACCCAAGACAGAAAATATGGTGCAAAGCTGGAACCTGTATATAGGCTATGTTCCAACACATATGCTCGGATCATCGTTCTCCGAGATGGCGATCAACTCTTTGGTTGGAGATTCCATCAAGATCAACTCGTTTCACGAGACTTCTTTCTTTAAAGTCTGATGAAGATGTTTTGTTAAGATCAAACCACTCTTCCATGATCCAGCCGGCACAAATGACGACCATGAGCTCATTACCAGCCCACTGTCAGGTACTTGTTATCGGTGGAGGCAATGCTGGATTCTCAGCAGCCGTTGCAGCAGTCCAAGCTGGTGCAAAAGACGTCGTGGTTATCGACAAATGCCCCGAGGACTGGTCAGGAGGAAACTCGTACTTCACCGCCGGAGCCATGAGGACTGCACACAATGGACTCAAGGACCTTTTACCGCTGGTGAACAACGTCGATTCGGAACTGGCAAAGAAGATAGATCTGGATCCATACACGAGAGAAGACTTCCAACGAGACATGGACAGGATATGCTCCGGCAGATCAGATCCACAACTAAGCAAGATTCTCATCGACGAGTCCACCAACACCATGAAATGGCTCGCCGCAAACGGCGTCCGGTACCAACTCTCCTTCAACAGACAAGCCTTCCTGGTCAACGGCCGCCACAAGTTCTGGGGCGGCCTCGCGCTCAAGACCGAAGACGGCGGCAAAGGCCTGATCGAAGACCACAAGCGGTGCGCTCAACGCCACGGCATCAGAGTCTTCTACTCGACGTCCGCCACTGCGCTGCACAAAGACGCCACTGGAACAGTGACCTCGGTCACCGTATCACACAACGATCGTGTCCACACCATCGCCGCAAAAGCCACCATCCTCGCCGCCGGCGGCTTCGAAGCGAACCCCGCCATGCGCGCACAGCACCTCGGCCCCGCCTGGGCACACGCCTACGTGCGCGGCACGCCGTACAACACCGGCGACCTGCTCTCGATCGCGCAGCGCGACGCCGGCGCCCAAACCGCTGGTCACTGGGGCGGCTGCCACGCGACATGCTGGGACGCTCACGCGGCGCCCGACACGGGCAACCGCGCGGTGTCGAACGAGTACACCAAATCCGGCTACCCGCTGGGGCTGATGCTCAACACTTCGGGCGCGCGGTTCGTGGACGAGGGCGTTGATTTCCGCAACTACACGTACGCGATCTTCGGGGCGCGGATACTGGCGCAGCGGGACAGCGTGGCGTTCCAGGTGTGGGACTCGCGCACGATCGGGTGGTTGCGGGACGAGGAGTACCGCGACGAGGTCGTGAGGAAGATCAGCGCTGATACGGTGGAGGAATTGGCGGAGAAATTGGGGGACGAGGGGTTGAGGGATAGGGATGCTTTTGTGAGGACCGTGGAGGAGTATAATAAGGCTGTTTACGAGCACATGCAGCTGCATCCCGAGAGGACGTGGGACCCGGCGGTCAAGGATGCGATGGGCACGAGTGGCCTGCCGCTGCCGAAGAGTAATTGGGCGCTGCCGGTTGATAAGCCGCCGTTCTTGGCTGTTAAGGTCACGGGTGGTGTGACGTTTACGTTTGGTGGGTTGAAGGTCAATCCGGAGACCACGGCGGTGATTTCGCAGGTCACGCAGAGGGAGATACCCGGCCTGTTCTGTGTGGGCGAGATGCTCGGAGGTCTGTTCTACGGGAACTATCCAGGTGGAAGTGGACTTACCTCTGGTGCGGTGTTTGGACGGAGAGCTGGTACTGCGGCGGCGAGGTCGGCGTTGAGCAACTCTCAGAGGGCGAGGTTGTGATTGATTTGACAAAAGGGGTACGTGCATGACAATTGCGGCTATATACGCATCCTATGCTGGCTCCGACTGTCGCTCCGAGCTTCTGTGTATTCTACGGCGCACGAAACTCAACGTCGGCGGCCTGATGATGTCGTTGAAAAGGCCAGTACCGTATACAAGCAAGGCGAATCCAGCAACCTGTAGCCACTTGAATGATTCCCAACCCAGACCGAGACTCACTATCCAGATAAACAGTGTTCTGCATGTATCGATTGTGCTGAGAGGTTGCGCTTATCTGTCTCGTGACTGACAGACCGAAAAAGTTGAAACCTCTGTTTGGTATTAGTAACGAAATTTGAGTGATTACATTGAACAGCACTTACCCGATGGAGATCATAATCAGCACACTGCTGACAGCGATAGCGCGGTGACTAAACACCTGCTTGAATCCTTCTCGTGCATCGAAATAGCCTCCTTTTCCAGCCTCGGTCACACCGACGGCGCCATGCAAAATGCCCATCAGAATGAGCGTAACGACCATGCCAAAGAAACCCTCCCAGCCCACAACCTTGATCGGCTCGAGCTCGTATTTCTCCATGATACTCTCCTCGAGCACGAACTGGGTGGCGGTGAAGATCTGTGCGCCCGCAATGAGCATAATGCCGACCAACGTCTCGAGCGCCGTATGCTCCTGCGCCATACCCGCAACCTCTTGCACTCCCCTTGTAAGCATCGCAAAACCTCTACCCATGAGCTCAGCCTTGACATGTCCGTCGCCGTGCCCAGGATCGACAGGCCTCTCTTTGTTGCCAAACACACCAGCCAGTCCGACCAACGCGACACCCAGGACAACGATGAATAAGCTCGCCCATTTCCAGCCACCGAGGTGTCTCTTCAAGAAAATGACGCTGAACAGACCGACGAAAAGAACCAGTGCTCCTCGCGTCATCTGGTAGATACTGGCTGCGACGAACAGCAGACCGACGTTCATGAGCGTGGTTCCAGCAATGTCGCAGCACGCGGGTAGGGCTAGCAGTAGCACCTTCCAGCCCGTCAGGGGTATCCGCTCCTTGTCTCCTGCTGTCAAGTTCGGCGCGACGAGTGGTTTCGCTATGATGTTCGTAGGGTCCAGCGCGTCCTCGCTGACTCTGGCTCCTTCATCATCGGTGTCGATCGCGGATGACGGTTCGGGGCCATTGGGGTTGAGAGGTTCGTATGCGGGGTCTTGTGCTGAGGTGGTGTCGCTGCCGCCACGGGCGAGGTGGAAGAGGTAGGAGCCGAGTACTACTAGCCAGCAGGCAGATTCGCCGATGAACATTTGAAGAGTTTGAATTACCTGAATGTAGTGGTTAGCGGGTGTCCAATGTTCTAGGCAGGACGACTAACTGGCTGTTCGAAGGTCTTGGGATGCTTGCTCTTGCAATCTGCCACACATTGCATATCTTGGTATTTTGTGAGAAGCGTGTTGCAGCATCCGGTCAATAGCATCATGCCGACAAGCACCGGAATCACTGCTTTGGCCGGCATGGTTGCGGTGTAGGGGATAGTCGATGGAGTCGATGTGATTAGCCGTAGGTCCCGGTAGAGATGGTCGCTTGCGGGGAGCTTTGGGATGTTTTATTACACGACGAGATCAAGTCATCGTTGACTCCAGACACACCATCAGATGACACTAGAGTTGGTATAATTGGACAATACCTGAAGTGATTGCGAGGTAAGGTGGAAGGTCTCGTGCCCATTGATGACTCGATACGGAAGGCGGTCAAAGCGTATCGTTATCCGACACAAAGCGGGCTTTGTTGTCCGGCTGCCTCCACGTCGCATACACTTCCCCAAAAGGCTACAGTACATTACTTAGTACAATTTTGTTGCGATCAATCTACAGTACTACACAATCTTGTCCTTCATGGTCTGCGGACTAGGTACAGTATCCTTGAAACTCTGTCTGCTCTCCAAATGTTCCCAATACTTGCACAAGGCGGGATGTCTTGATTTCCACGGGTGATCCGGCCACCTCACGCTCAGATAACCACAGACAGCCCCAAGCGCAATATCACCGTGGCTCAGACTATCGCCAGCGAGCCAATCGCCCTTCTTCTCCTGCACCCATTGGTCAAAAGCTTTCAGGCCACCATCGACCTTTCTCATCTGCCTGTCCGTCCACGGCTTTGACTGCACTTCTGGCGAGCTCATCCTCTCGAAGAATGCAAGGAGCAGAGCGTCGCAGATACCGTCGGCGACGACTTGAATCTGCTTGGCGAATAGTCGCTCATCGGTGTCCGAAGGCAGCAGCGGATGCTCAGGCCATTTTGCTTCGATGTATTCCAGAATGAAGCTGGACTCGTAGACTGCTTTGCCATCTTCGAGGATCAGGACAGGCAATTTCTCGAGAGGGTTGTATTCGGGGGTCTTCGTGGTCGAGTCCCATGGTACCTCGGTCTGGAGGGTGAATGGGATGCCCTTTTCCTGTAGTGCTATGCGGACCTTGCGCGCGTACGGCGAAGGAGTCGCACTGATGAGCGTGAGCATCTTGTCGTTCTTTGAGTGTATTTATGGAACAAAAAGGGGAATCGCTATCGTTGAAGAGTATTGATGGACGATAGATGGACAAATAGTCGGAGAGATGGATCTAGATTTCCCCGCATCCCCGCATTAGCAGAGCCGCGAGCCACGATGCATCTCCAAAATTTCCTGGTTGTCTTCTCCGACTCGACGACCTTGGAGCAGTCCAAATGCAGAACATTACCGAGCTGGTGCAGACCATCCTTGCTGGCGATGCTGAAGAGGTCGAAGACATCTTCGCTGATGCTCCTGGCTTCCTCTTCACAGACGACATTCGCGTCGAGCATGGTGATCCGGGCAGCACCGTGATCTACAAGAGCAAGAAATTCGGGGACATTGAGCTGAAGACTGCCGACCCAACGGGCGAAGAGGAGAGGAGGCTTTTCAGTCACTACTTATGGAATGCTGGCGTGCTTATGGCGGAGAGGGTGAGCGGAGAGCGCATGACGAGTCAGGACGAGGTTCAGAAATGGAGCGTCAGAGGAGAGAAGGTGCTGGAAGTTGGAGCAGGTATGATGGGTTCAGCATCGATGGCAGGTTATCGCTGACGGATGGTTATAGGTGTGGGTTTGGCTGGGATCGCGTCCACACTATCATCTGCGCAAGAGGTAACTACCCAATTATTGATTGTGTGGATATGTATTGATCTTTGTACAGGTAGTCATTTCTGATTATCCTGCCAAAGCTATCCTTGATAATATCATTCGCAACGTCCAGAAGAACATCCCTTCGAGTCTCAAGCCAAATGTCACAGTGCGAGGCCACGAATGGGGTATCTTGAATGACGAATTCGCAACAGCCAATAAAGGCCATTTCACAAGAATCCTGGCCGCAGACTGTTTCTGGATGCCCGGCGTGCATGAGGAACTCGCCCAGTCCATGCTCCATTTCCTCTCCAGTGATCCATCGGCGCGTGTCTATGCGATCGGCGGCTTCCACACTGGTCGCGCGAAGCTGGCTGCCTTTTTCGACATTGCTGTGGAACAAGGATTGGAGGTAGAGGAGATATTTGAAGAAAATGCCGTAGGGACGAGGCGACCGTGGGAGAAGGTCAGAGACGGTGGGCGAGAGCATACGACCGAGAGGAAGAAGTGGCTGGTCATTGCCATATTGAAGAGGCCGACATCATGAGCCAATTGAAGAGCTGATCCGGTATCTGAAGGGTTATCTCATGGTGAGCGCTTCCTCAGAGCAAGCGTGCATACACTCTGACCCTGTTGTCCTCCAAAGGTAAAAGTCGTGTACTTGACTTCATCATAAAGCTCCAGACTGCTTCCTGGGCCAGCGAACCATTGGAGCATTTCATCCCTGGTCCAGTTGCAGGAGGTGATAACCAGAAACCCGTCTGGCCGAAGAAGAGGAATGACACGATCTCTATAGGTCTCGCAAATGCGACGACCTTGAGCATCAGTCTCGGAGGAAAGCGAGATAGCATCAAAGGTGCCCTTGTCGAGAAGGGCATGAAAGCCGTCCTTGAGCCAACTACCAGGCTCCTCGTTGAGGATGTCCCATTGTTCAAACGAGGGGGCATTTGCCACTTCTCCCTCATACCTCTGCTCTGCAATCTGTCGAGCGAGCTGAACACTAGTCTCTGAGTAATCAACACCGACCAAGTCGCCTTCCCAATCATTTTCGCGCAGTTCGAAGAGCATGTGACCATTGCCAGTTCCGAGATCCGCGATTCGTGTGCCGTCGTTTTCTTTCGACAGTAAACCTTCTTCGTCCAGTCTGTCGAGCATTTCGATCATCTTCTCCTCCGCACCAGAGTCGTCAAACCAGATGGTGCCCTCGTCGGTTGTGTCTGCTGCATGATTGCTGATCTCACGTGCGTATGCTTGATCCCAGCTAAGGAATGTCAAAATTTCATGTCCATTTTCCAGTGCATACTACACAACGTACTAATCTTTGGTACCGAGCTCGCTAGGGTCAAGGTGCTGTCTCATGGTTTTCGACTCGTCTGAATGTCCGGATCTCAGTGATATACTGAGCTAATGATTCAATGGCAACGAAGACGCTGTCCAAGAAAAGATACAGAAGAGCACCGGATCTTCGGCCCGAATTCTGGTTTGCGGGGTGCGGCATTGCATGGCATGGCATAGCATGGGGTTAGAGCCGCCAACATTGACACCATGTCATTAACATAATCTACAACCACCCATTGCTTACCAGCTAATCATTTCCTGCTCAGCCTTCGCTCGGCCTTCGAACTCTCCAAAACACTCGGTACACTTATCGAAAATAGCTCTCTTCATAAAGGTCCATCAATGCGGTAGTCTCGAGCCGTCCTTGTGAGGCAGCATCGTCTGTCTCCCCGATCTATACCATCATGGCAGCAGTCAATTATGCCAGTCCAGCATCCTCATCCGTGGCACAGCGCAGTGTCGCGCACCAAGCACCTCGCGCTGCTGCCAGTGGCCCTCCCGGAACCTTTGCGCCTGGAACGAAAGTTCAAGTCGGCTCACATCGAGTACTGATCGAGAAATACCTGTCCGAGGGTGGTTTCGCACACGTCTATGTTGTCAGAGTACCTACTTCCGACGGGAAACATGAAATTGCTGTCCTCAAAAGAGTCGCTGTGCCGGATAAGGAAGCTTTGGCCAGTATGAGGACAGAAGTCGAGACGATGAAGAAGCTACAAGGCCACAAACGTATTGTAAAGTACATGGACAGTCATGCGAGTCAGATGAAGGGAGGAGGATACGAAGTGTTTCTGCTCATGGAGCTTTGTGCTGGAGGTGGTCTGATCGATTTCATGAATACTCGACTACAGCACCGTCTCACAGAACCAGAGATCCTTCAGATCTTCGGAGACGTTGCTGAGGGGTTAGCGACCATGCACTACCTCAATCCTCCGCTTCTTCATCGAGACCTCAAGGTTGAGAATGTCCTCATTTCGAAACCCCCAACATCCGGCTCTGGAGTCGTGTACAAACTTTGCGATTTTGGTAGCACAGCACCACCGAGACCGGCAGCCGCAAATGCCGCGGAAGCGCGATTGATCGAAGAGGATGTACAGAAGCATACCACGATGCAGTACCGCAGTCCAGAAATGGTCGATGTATGGAGAAGACAGCCAATTGACGAGAAGAGCGATATCTGGGCTCTTGGTGTCTTGCTATACAAGCTCTGTTACTATACCACACCGTTTGAGGAAGTTGGTACCATGGCAATCCTGAATGCCAGTTTCAAATATCCGCCATATCCACAGTTCTCAACACGCCTCAAGAGTTTCATAGGCGCAATGTTGATGGAAGATCCAAAGAAGCGGCCAAACATCTACCAGGTCATCTCAGAAGTATGCAGCATGAGGGGGACAAAGGTGCCAATCAAAGATGTGAGTGAACTGTACAGTGTAGCAGAGCAGCTCTCTGACCCAAATAGATCTACTCCGACCGAACACGTTCAGAAGCGCGAAGCAATCAGCAATTGCCCGACAGAACCGCGGCAGTCGCGACTCCGCCGCCTGTCGGTATTAGTCACTCACCACCCAAGCAGCAAACTCAAGCTTTGCCTGACATACAACCGATGCGCCGAGGAAGACCCACGACAGCTTCTCAGCCTGCTACAGCCGCCAAGCCAGTACCTTTATCATCGAACGGCGATCCTTTTGCGGCTCTCGACTCGTCCTCTATCAAAGTAAGAACACAGGCTGCCGATGATTTGGCAAGCAAGTTTCCATCATTAGAAGATTTTTCGATAGCCACCGACAAGGGGTCAAGCTTCCAGTTTGGAAAGACAGCTAAGCCAAGCGGTAGCCGAGTCGAGACGGCACCAAAAGAGAGCCGGGCTCTGGCTGACGAAGTATTTGCGAGCACAAGATCGACTTCTGCAGCGGTTGCAGAACCAACTCCTGCAAGTTCTACGCGGCCACAAACAAGTGTTGCTTCCACAAACGACAAGATTGTACCTCCAAAACCTGCCAAGTTCACGCCCAAAGTGCAGCCTCCCACACCTGCAAAATCGAGTTACGTCTCGACCGGAACAAATCCATCGCCAACGGTCACCGAGCCGCCACGTCAGGCCGCACCTAGTTGGGCATCTAGACCGGTATGGCGTGTCCCAAGTACCGGCAAACCCTTGGGCTTGCCACCTGCGGCTTCACCGTCCGCAGAGGAGGCGGCTCGACGACTCCAGCCAAGCTTACCACCCACACAACGACCACCACTTACCGACGTGCACAGGTCAAAGTCGTCGATTGCACTGAGTGATATACCGACAGAACTTCCCCCGCGTCCTTCACTAGATGACAGACGGAAGTCTTCGCATAGTCGTAATAGGAGTATCAGTCGATCGAAATCAACGTCGAGATCACGACCCGTGAGCGCTACTTATGTCGACTCAAATTTGGATTTCTTGCGGGATCATGAAAGGGAGACATCATCGACGTGGAAGAGGCCATCACTGGACTTGCGTCGACCTAGCAGAGAAAATTCGCAGCGCGACGAGACGGCGATTGAGGACAACCTAATTTCGAATGATACGGACTACTTGCGGAAGATGGAGGCTGATGGAGATCGCAATTATCGCAGCAACCTACGGAGCAAATCAACCAGTCGCAAGCGCGAGAGCATGCCTTCTATCGGTCGTCTGGCGGGTCGCTTTGGTGATGCACTTCAACGATTCAATCGTAATAGTAATGACGACGACGAGAAAGATTCACGACAGCCGCCTCCAATCAAGACTATCACCCCTCCTCCAACAAGGCCGGACGATCAGTCCTTGCTAAGCCCCATCTCCGGATCAGATGCTACCATGACTCCTATCAGTCGGACGATGGACGTCGCCATATCCGAAAACACCGAGGAGCTGCCTTCGGAGACGCGCAGAGACTTGGAGCGACAAAGGTTGGCTGATGAGGAGAGAAGAGTTGCAGAAGCTGCTGCTGGGCACCGCAGCCGAGCGGAACGAACAGCCTCTTCGACTCGTGCCAGGGCAATACAGAACCGTGTGCAAGCCTACCTCAGCCAAGAAGGCCGTCAGTCACCGGTCAAGAAGACAGCCGAGGGTTATGGACGCTACACGGGATCACCAGCTGATGAAGCGCCGCCTTCACTATCGTCCGACACAAGGCCGCCTGAGCACATTCGCGCTGCTTCTCAGCCTGCAGTTGCGGCGCCTTACCAGCGCGGACGTGGACTTGACATCAATAAACAGAGACAGCCTCCAATCGCCGCGGCGAAACCGGCAGCCTTGAACCGTACAGGACCGAGACCGTCTGCCAAACCGAAACCTGCCGGGTTACGGACTACGCTGGGAAATCAGTCCACCAGTCGAGCAGCGGCGGAGACCTCTGTAACTTCGAGCGCCGAAGCCTCACCAAGCTCGGCAACGCAGGGCTCGAGATTGGCGGCACTCCTTGCCAAAGATCAGGAAGGTGTTGCATCTGTCAAGCACGTGCAGTCCATGCCCGAAACCGCGTCCTTCGAGATGCCAGCTCCTATTGACACTGTCGAGGGCGCCGATCAAGGTGATTGGGAAGTCGAGTTTAGTAAACGATTTCCGAATATAAACCTCGACATGGTGGAGCAGGAGATCGGCGAGCTTGACAGCAGCATAAAGCAGCAGAGTGGAATGAGTTTTAAAGATGTATAGACATATCATAGGTCATACCTACGAAGCTGTTTCGTCATTCACATGGTTTCTTTTTGAGTATGGGTCCTTTCATCGTGATGCTCAATTTATCTACAGTAATCATTGTGAACTGTTGAATCGGCATCGGTCATTGGCTGCTCCGACTTGCGTACGCCAAGGCTGCTGCGCGGCGCGGTGCGGCTCTTCGCGCATCACCGACCGTCGCTCGTTGATACCCAAGCCAAACCAATTGCGCATCAACAGTCTCACTCTCTCACGACATCCTCCATCGACTACCTCGCGGTTCGAATACTGCTTGACAACGTCTCCTCCAACCTAGGAATATCGAATGGTGACTCTGGCATCATATACCACTTTCTCTACAACTCCCGCAAGTGTGCTCACCCCCGGGTCTGGAACACCTTCGGCTTGGAACCTTGAGCTCTTAAGCGCGTATAACACGCAGAAACATTCAAGGATTGACAATCGGACGCGCCCAGCTATAAATCTTGCATCCTGCTGGTCTGGATGAGGTGATCACAACTGGGGATACTAAATCACGATACTTGCTCACCAGGAGTGGTTTTACCGAATTAAGGAGTGAGAATTGATTCACCAGAAATTACACAATGGCACGTCCAACACGCCAGGAGCGTAGGCACTCCAACTCATCGTCTTCTTCGACGTCCCCGGAGCGTGGAGCCGACGACGACAATGACTCTTTCATGATACAAGCCAACGACTCGCAATCCTCGCTGGCGCTCTCCATTTCAGAAGAGATGATGACGGATACTCTTGACGACGAAAGCTACGAGGAAAGGTGTCGATATGCTCCTGTCTACCGCCTCCCTGCCGAACTTCTCATCTCCATCTTCTCTCGTCTTTCTTCGACAAAAGACCTGCGAGCATGCGTGCAAGTCTCAAAAGACTGGGCGAGGAATAGCGTGGGACTTTTGTGGCACAGACCGTCAATGAGTAACTGGCAGAGTGTACAGAATGTGGTCAAGACTATCAGGAAAGCGGACAAGATGTTTGCATATCAAGATCTGGTCAAACGATTGAACATGTCGACACTGGGTTCGGCCGTCAGTGATGGTACTCTGCAAGGGATGATTGCTTGCAAAAGAATTGAGCGTCTCACCTTGACCACTTGCACAAAAATCACCGACATGAGTCTGGCACCCCTGGTTGATGGTAACCGCAGCCTGGTCGCTTTGGATGTTACCGGAATTGAAGGTGTCACGGACAAATCTTTGTTGGTTGTGGCCGAGAACTGTCTACGCTTGCAAGGCTTGAATGTCACTGGCTGTCGGAGGTTGACCGACGCCTCCATGGTTGCTTTGGCTAGGAATAATCGGCATCTGAAGCGCCTGAAATTCAACAGTTGCAGTCAGTTGACCGATACAACAATCGAGACTGTCGCGGCCAACTGCGAGTACCTCCTTGAAATCGACCTCTATGATCTGCCTCTTGTCGAATCCCCTGCAATCAGCGCTCTTCTTACAGGGTGCCTGCATCTCCGCGAATTGCGTCTGATGAGGTGCCCACGTATCACAGACTCTGCCTTCACATCCATCTCTCACGACCACGACCCGTTCAATAGCCTTCGAATCCTGGATCTTACTGACTGCTCGGAGATTACCGATAGAGCTGTGGAAAGAATTGTTGCCACGTGTCCGCGCCTGCGCAATCTGCTTCTTGCCAAATGTATACATCTCTCGGACAGAGCTGTCTATGCTATCACCAGGCTCGGAAAGAACTTGCATTACCTCCATCTAGGCCATTGTACAAGGCTGACGGACGAATCTATAAAGGCGCTGGCCAAGAGCTGCACACGCATTCGCTACATTGATCTCGCTTGCTGCAGCAACCTTACAGACAACAGTGTCACACAGCTTGCCACGCATCTTCCGAAGCTCAAGCGTGTTGGTCTGGTCAAATGTGCTGGGATCACCGACCGCAGTATTCATGCGCTTGCGACTCATGGCGGACGTGGGTCGTCGAAGGAAGGTGGAAGAGGCCCCATCAATGTACTAGAGCGCGTGCATCTCAGCTACTGCACTCAACTGACGATCGATGGAATTCACACCCTGCTGAACAACTGCCCCCGGCTTACACTGAGCTTGACTGGTGTACAAGCATTCCTGCGCGACGATCTCACCGTATTCTGTCGAGAAGCGCCACCAGAGTTCAACGATACCCAGCGTGATGTCTTCTGCGTGTTCTCTGGTCCGGGTGTCTCGAGATTGAGGGAACACCTCAACGGCATGAGCGCCTACGACGCCACGAACGACGGCGACGATGACAGCAGGAATGGCGACCCGCCTCGTCCACTGCCACCTCATCACCACCACCATCAGATGCCACCTGTCGATAATGACAACACGGACATGATTGACGAAGACTTAGGCGACGACACGGAGCTAAATGACGCCAACGACGATGGCCAAGACGAGCAATCCGTGATCAACGTCCCAGTCGCGTCAACACCATCGATGAACGACACCCGGCCGATCAGCGTAGGTCAAGCCCAACACTCCACACATGGCATAGCCCACGGCCTGCAACCTTTCGACATGCCCAGTTTCGCCGGCGTTAACCCTTATCACATACCGACAATGAGCCAACCGCCTATCTACCCATTCAATCCCAACGTTCAGATCCCGCAGCACGACCCTCGGGTCTTTGCCGGACCGTCTTCGGCACCAGCACACTTCAGACCCATCCACCCCTCTGGCGGCAGCGCGCATCAGGTTACTGGTATGATGGGCGCGACGATGCTGGAGGATAATGATGAAGACGTCGGACCATTCGACGAGACGAGGCCGAGCTCGAGCCGCGGATGATTTCGAGTCGTGCTTGCGACGCGGCTGCTTGACTGGCGCAATGATAACTGATACCCTCATACGTTTCTTCTGCAGCGGACTGCTTGCTGTATCCCTATTATGAAACTACTCACTCGACACGAAGATTATGGTCCACGACGGATTTGAAGGCACTTGGCATGTGATATGATTCATTGCACACCTTATTCAACATGGATACTAAACCAGCGCTTGTGCAATCCTTGGTTTGAGCCGGCGATTTGAGACAAGCAGCACAGCCACACCTAGTAGATATACCCCTCATGATCAAAGCCTATTCACACAAATCTGCGTACGTGATCTAATAGTAGTGATCATTTATCTATCCACGGCCGTATCTCAAACACTGATAATGTTGAGGACCCTCGAATGAATTGGCATAGGACATACTCCGAACCTCGGACTGAGCAGTGTCATGCCTATGGTTTTGCGAAAATACGGTGTTTATATATCGTGACTCGGTGCCAGTGCTGTACAGCTGGTGCGATCGAATGGCGCCTGCAGTTTGACGTCAGACGTCGATGTTCACGTCGACCTTTCCAGTCAACTCTCTTTCAGCCGACATAGTATCTAAGCAACATGTCGCTGACAAGATACATCCTCCGAGCAGTGACATGGACCTATGGAGCGATAGCACTCACGTTCGCAAGCTACCTGGCGCTACGCAATGGTGAAATTGGTAGAAAGCCAACCACCGAAGAGCGAGAAGCTCAATTCAAAGGTTGGCAACGTTTTCCATATCCAACACCATTCTATAAAAACGTTCAGTCCTTCTCTGCTACTATAACCAAACAAATTCTCAAATGTAGTGACCGCTGCCAGATCATACAAACCACATGGCTAATTATTCCAATCAGCTGACGAAGAACTCTGGTCTCTGTCGGACATTTCCAGCATAACGCGACACAAGTTCCTGACCACAGCATCCGGCGTGCAGTTACACTACCTAACCTCAGCAACACCACCACCACAGAGCGACAACCTGATAATCTTCCTCCATGGCTTCCCGGACTCGGCGCACCTGTGGTCCAGCACCCTGTCCTCATCACTAAGCAAGACAGCGACCTTGATCGCCCTCGACCTCCCCGGCTGCGGCGGCTCAGACTCGCTCCCAGCATACGGCGCGAACGAGATGCTCAACGCGGTCACGGAAGGCATCATATCCCTACGCAACACTTACCTTCCGCAGTCCAGCGGCGGCGTGATCCTCGTAGGCCACGACTGGGGCGGCGTGATAACCTACCGCCTAGGCGCCGAAGCACCGGGGCTAGTCTCTCGCATCGTAGTGATGAACACAGCCTACGTCCCGCACATGTCAGCCACGATCCGGTCGCTCCTCGCCACCGCCCGCCGCAGCTGGTACACGTACACCGAGGCGCCAGTGACGCAGACCCAACTGCTGACACCCGCCAAGCAGTCCCTGGGCCTGATCGGCACGCAACTACTGAAGAGCAACTATATCTTCATCTTCCAGCTCCCGTTCCGCATCGCGCACTACCTGCCCTCGGTCAGCCGCTATCTGCTCTCCGTAACGCACCGCCTGGCGCACCGCGAGCGCGACCCGCTCCGCACGCGCCTGCCGCCGGGTCTAGCAGCACGCGCGACCGCGGCGTCGAACGGTCCCTCGGCGGCGGCGGCGCAGACACGCACAGCCGACGGCGGTAGCTACGGGGCCAGCGTGGTGCGACGCGCGCAGAGCGACGGCGACTGGGACCAGCGCATCCTGGTGTACAAGCAAGGGCTGGCGAGCCGGCGATGGACGCACTCGGCGGCCGTGAAGGCGTTCTTGTCGTCGGGCTCGTCGCCATCTTCGTCCACCTTCGCGGCAGGCGACGCTGCGGCAAACGACTCGCCCCTCGTCTCCGGCGCCCAGGTGCTGACTTCTCGCCTCGATCCCTCGCGCGCCGTGCCCGCTAACTCGCCCGCGCAGGACCTCGCGGGCTTCAAAGTCCCCGCCACGGTTCTCTTCGGGATGAAGGACCCGGCGCTGGACCCGCGGGTCGTGCTGGATGGTATCGAGGCGTACTTTGCTCCGGGATCCCAGGGTGGGCGACAGGACAAGAGTCACGTGCTCAAGATGGCCAAGTGCGGGCACTGGAGTCCGGTCGAGGAAGAGGGGCGGGAGGTGTTGGGTTCTGTGCTGAAATGGATGGTCGAGGGGAACGGGAAGATGGGGTTGGACGAGGTCAAGGGACTCGGGGGTGGCAAGGTGCAGATGAGTGTTTACTGATTCGGACGTTGGAGTGTTGGGAACGAGATATTAGAGGATACAAGGAACAGTGTCAGACGGGAACACTCACGAGTCTTTGCTGTGAGACGTTGACGGGAAGGGACTGCAGGAGCTTGTAGTCATCGACATGTGGTAAAAAGTATAGACGAATAGGAAGAGGTATATATAAATTACTGTGTCTAAGTGGTATTCGAAGAGAAAAGAGTCTTTGGTCGTTCAATCATAGCGCTCTGCGATCGCTCAGCCTGTTCCACAGGCGGAAGAGGCGAGATAGGCCTTGCATCTTCATCCTTCCCCGACAAGATATGCACATTCGTGTTGACGATCTGCAATCCTGCTTCCGTATCCGACTTGAACCGTCCAAGCCCAAAGAGGAACAGGCTGTCTCGAGTGAATTTGGCATTGACGGTCGGCTTGCCGCGTTCCTCGTCGTCCTGCATGATCTGCCTCATCAGCGGCGCAGGGCTGTCTCCTTCACTCGACGAGCTGTATAGTCTACCGAACCATTTCTTCGACAGCGGGCGCAGAGTCGCGAGCGAGGCGGCTGATATGCCGAGGCCGAGCTCCAGGACCGTCCATCGAGCCACCACGATGGATAACACAATCGAGTGTTGCATGTCGACGCGGTGGATGACGGCCGCGAAACGGATGAGAGAGATGACACCACCGGCGGTACCCATGACCAGCAGTGCCGCGGCGATGATCTGCTCGTGTCGTGGTAGCATCATGTTCCGGATCGCGTAGATGGCGAGGAGCGCAAACACGAGGTCGGTGAGGGCGGCGAGGAGCGTTGATGTGGCTCCTAGAACCAGAAAGGGTCGACTGCTGGGACATGCGGCATCTTCCATGGGAGAGATGAAAGCTCCCACATGACAGGGTTGCGCAAGGATGTAGATGAAGCGAACGAGTCCGAAAATCGTGTTCAGCGCGACGCTGGTGTAGATGCAGAACCGGATTCGCCAGTCGAGAGTGAAGACCCGGAGGAAGAAGAGGCCGAGGGATATCTTGAAAGTGATCATGGTTATGAAGTAACAGGAGTAGCCGCCATACTCATGCTGTTGAAGGTCAGTCTAAGGCATCTACACAGGCTCATGATGAACTGACCAGCGTGAGCTCTCTGTCTGTAAGATCTTCAAGAGGCACCCAGCCTATTGTAAATGCTATGAGAATTGTCTGGACGATGAAACTGATCTGACGCTTGTTAGTGAATTCGCAAGTTGTACAAGACTGGTGACTGACCAAGCAAACGAGCATGACTCCATCGTCCCACCCAAAAGCCCTCAGAATGCGAGTACGGACATAGGTCCGAAGTAGCACAGAAAGTACAGCTACTACAAGGCAACCTATTCCAGCATTTCGGAGTATGACGATCTGGGCAACGAGGTTTGCCGTAGCTTGTGGCGGCAGACCTCCGAATAGTGAGAGCATCTGGAGCGGAGGTTGAGTCGATTTGAACGCTGACTTGACCCGTACAGATCGTCAGGAGCACCGTGAGTACATGTATTTGGTATAAGTGCTAGCTAGAGCGGAGGAAAACGAGGGGGTTGCTAAACCATATATTCAAATCTTTAGATCGAGAACGTGATTGAAGAAAAAGCATCTTTGATCTACGGCATGCAACGTTGAGCAGTAAAGAATGAACATAACCTACCTTGCTCTCGGTGACATACAACAGTCATGCTCCTATCATGACCCGCGACATTCATGCGACGTTGTACAAGTCGCAACGGTGATGAGCGATTGTCTCACGATGTCAATCCTGAGGAGTTGGAGCCGATGATCCAGATGACTGTTCATGGCCGAGATGGTGTTTGCGTACCTGACCTGTCGTCGTATGATTCGTAAAAAATTCCAGGGAAATTTTGTGATAGACAGTCGAACAACAGCAGAAGCCTGTCATGGCAATTTATGAAGTCGCATTTGGTGATGTGAGTATAGGTGTCCGGCGCCCGAGCCGTTGGTGGCTGATTTTGTCTTCCAACGGTCGAAGGTGTGGAGGCGAGCGGGTTCCCGCGTGCAAGCCACAAACCGCCAATAGATGGACATTCGCCGAAATCGTCCATAAATCGAGACACCACGTAATAAATGTCTGACTTGTCTAGTAGGGTCGCCGGGAGATTCCTCGAGCAGGCAGCTGAAAATTGCACCAGGCTCTTCAGCTTCGTCGATGAAGGAGTTGGAACGGCTTCGCTGCAACGTATTGCACGAACTCTTTCCTGAAAAGCGTGCACATGACACGGCACGTATACTGTAGCCGGACACGAAGGCGGCTCACTGGTCGCCTGGACGCAGTCTGCCGTGGAAAGGCCTGGCCGCCGTTTCCGCTGCATTGTGGTTGTACTTCCAAAGCCCGTATGCAGCATCTGGGGCATGCTGTCTTCTCGAGGCGGCTCTGGCTAACCGCCGGAAACATCGTCTGCTGCTGTTTTCACGAAGACCGTGTGAGTCCAGGTCTGGCTACAACTCGTTTCGTGTTCACGCAAGGCTCGCTGGTCTTGTTCTACCTTGGATTTCTGAGCAGCGGTAGATTTGGACATCTCCTATTCTGAGAGACTCGATGACACCAGACCAGGCTTCCCCAGACTCGAAGGATCTTGTTCTGAAAGTGGCGAAACTTGCAAAATGGTTGGCCTTTCCGTGGTTGTATTGTAGATCTCGATAACACTTTCATCTCGAGCGTCGCGAATAGTAAAAGCTCTATACTGGATCTTGTCTCTTCACACAGTCGAGCGTGGAAATGGCAGCGTTCACCTGATTCGTGATCTTCCGCCATGTTCTAAGGCTCTTCGTCGGGAAAGTCGATATCCGAGACACACCCAATGGGCGAGATGACTTTCGTGGTGGCGGGTAAGTTCCGAGTAGGGCGTCCCTATCAAGAGACCAGATATTTTGACCGAGGAAAGCGGTGCCAAATCGAACTTGCCTTATCTATCGAGGTGAGCCACGGCGTGCCCGACCTGGCTGATGTTAACGGTTCCAGAGAAGGTTGTTTCTCGACGAGCATACCTTAAAGTACTATACTTTTCGGCCGGTGTAACGGTTCCTACCGTATCCGCGTGCGGAAGCTGTAACAGTAGCAGTCATTGACTTTGACATCATGTACTGTATGTCGTTTTACAAATAGCAAGCCGTGATCGGAGATGATGGCTGGCTTGTTCGCTGACGAGTTTCGTATGGCTCATTTCGTCCTGCCTGCCTATTGAAAACATTGCATGCAGATAGACATTCGAAGGCTTCTTGCCTCGGTCATTTTACCACTACGCCCGGGTATCTGTTCCTTCAAAGTTGCCAGAAACCAGCGTCAGATCAGCAAAGACCGTCTTGAAGATCATGCTCGGTTGCCGCAGCCAGTAAGACGGAAGTTGTTCAGGACAATAGGCAGGAAGCTCGATCGTCGAACGTTCAGCGAGGAGGAATGAAGGTGCCGTAATGTTCGAGATATCGTCTTTGATAGTTGATATAGACTCCGGCATTGGGTGATGCAATTGTTGATTCTTGTCAGATGCCGCAGCGCGTCTCACAAAAGAAATCCCTTCGACGCCGAGCACCGGGTCTGTGAGTAGTCATTCAGCAGGTCAAGTTGATGGAATCATGTTCAAACACGACATTCTCGTGTCGGGCCATAGCCAGCTTATTAACTTCTTGCTTGACAAGACACTACCTCATACATTTCCTTCGAGGAAGCATTGCAAACACACTGTACATTACCTAGTAACTTACATGTATCCGCGGTGTGCCGTCTGTTGACGATGACGTCTTAGGTTTGGCATCGTTCACAGGATTCTGAGCTCTGTCAATCTGATGTGAATCATCTGTTAGCCTGAGCACGATCTACGTTGGAGCTGGTGGGATGAATTGCCCTCGGCAAGTTTCCCATCGCGGCTGAACGTATTCTCGTCGCTGATAAATTAATTGTGGTTGTTTCGAGGGACTCGGTATAGAGAGATGCACGATCAACGTCGGATCTCAAGAAGTGGGGAAAGATCTGCGGACTGCTGGCTCATGCACGATGCGCCGATGCACGATCAATTCAATTCACCTTCGGACAATACTTTCGCTGGATATAATTCGTCATGACTTGGTTGGACTGAAAGCGGACCTGTAACATAATTATTCCTGTCGAGTGTTCTTTCCTTAGCTGTTCGATTCTTGGATACTCTTCTCGAGAGTCTCACGAGCATTGGACTTCCTTTTGGCCTTCCTTCCCCGAAGTCTTTCTCCAATAATGTCCGAAATATAGCGAACTACACACGCGGCGCACGACTTTCGAGGACAACGACAAGAAACGCAAGCGATCATGTTTGCCTCGGCGATCGCCAATCAGCCCGATGTGTTGATCAGTAGTATGCCCTCTACCGATCCCACAGACTCGATTCAGAATCCGGACCCTTCTTCGATCGCGCAGGATGTCGATCGCATCAAGGAATTGATATCCTTGTCATCTGCTGGCCACGATGAAGGTGTCAGTCACCAAATATGGCGCCGAACTCTTGGAGTTCGCGTCTCCCAACCGCAAATCCTCAAGGAACTTGACAACCTCAAAAAGAAACTCAAAGCCGGTGGTGTCTCTGAAGAGGCCTTCAGCAACGACCTTGGTGATGTAGAAGAGGAAGTCGAGGAGACCCTCAGCGCAGATGCCAAGGAGATTGAGGGCTTGAAGCAAGAGCTTGAAAAGGTTCGCCAAGAAAGAGAAGAATGGCTGGAGGAGGCCGAAAGCAGAGTGGACAGAGCTTTGGAGCAGAAAGATGAGCTGGAAGCACAGTTCGAGGCAGCCAAAGCAGAGGCCGAGGACCGCAGCCATGAGCGAACCGGATTGCAAGAATCTTTGGAACAAGCACGATCGTTGCACTCGCAATTGGACGACCAATATCAGAAAAGCCAGGCGCAGCTTCAAGACCTACGCGGCACTCTGGAGGAGCTGAAGAAGACTTTGCAAAACCAGGCCACTGAAAAGGAACATCAGCTCGAAGAGGAGCGCACGCGGCGTCAGGAAATTGAGTCGCGCTCTCGAGCGAGCGAAGAATCGTTGTCTAGACTCCAAGAGGAGTCTGATAAAAAGCACGGAGACCTAAGTCGCCAGCTTACCGAAGCACGTCAAAAGCTTTCCGCGCACGAGACGGATTTGGCATCATTGCGGGAGAAGTCTGTCTCGCTTCAATCAGAACGAGACGAGCTTCAGAAGTCGTTGCAATCGAAGCTGGAAACGCTTGAACAGCAGCTCGCTGACCACAAGACATCCCTTGATAAGAGTGAGCATGACCGTGAACGTTTCAAGCATGATCTTATTACAGAGCGGGACCACATGAATGATCGGAAATCCGAGTGGGCAACAAAAGAGCATGAGCTACAGTCAGCCCTGGAAATCGTGCGCAAGACACTTCAAGATGAGCGCGACAGCTCCAAGGAGAAGCTCGCCGGTCTTGCTGGACGATTTGCAGAGACGACCAAGAAATCACGATCACTCGAGAAACAGCTGTCCGAGGCGCACTGGAATCATGAATACGAGCTTGGGGAGCAGCAAGCATTGTTAGCTCGATCGACGGACGACTTATCGCAGGTAAAAGCTGACCTCGACGACGTAAAGCAAGAGTTCGGCAAGAAAGAAGAACAATTCCATATACAGTCTGAGAAGGTGCAGGAATTGCTCAACACCCTGGACGAAATAAAGCAGAGCAAAGCCAAAAGCGAACACGACTCTATCGAGAAGATACGCGAGCTGTCCGAGGCTTTCGAGCAGGCACAGAGTCGCCAAAAAGAGATTGAGAAGACTCATGACGATGCCTTGCGTGGATTACAAACTTCACACAAATCGGCACTCGACGAGTTACACACACAACACGCCACTGCGCTGCAGACAAGTGGGAACGATTCGACTGAGAAGATGCGCGAAATCTCCGAACGGTTCGAACAAGCACAGAGCCGTGTAACGAAGATGGAAGCCATCCATCAACAAAGTCTACACGAACTGAAATCTTCGCACGAATCACAGATGGAAGATTTGCAGACTCAGCACGCCGAAGCGCTCAATGCCATTTCGGAAAAAGCTGCATTGTCCCGATCCCAGATGCAAGGCGATCATACGACAGCCCTCGAGAAGATCCGAGAGCAACATGCACGCGATATCGATAATATAAAGGCCGACCTCACTGAAGAACGCGATGCCGATAGAGAAGCTCTCAAAATCCTGCAATCGAGCCACGAACGCGAGATCGAGCAGATCAAATCTGCCCAGAAATCCACTCTCGCTGCTATCAAGTCAAGATACGACGAGAAAACGAAGGAAATCGAAACGACGCAGGAGGAGCGTGTTGCTAGTCTCACGAAGGAGTTGGAAGCAAAGACGGCCACCGAAAAAGATTTAAGGGATCAGGTAGACAATAACGGCACCGAATTGCGTAATCTCGAGACAGAATACCGCAACAGCCAAGCCAGTCACGACCAGAAGATGAAGGAGGTGATGAACTCGCACGAGACAGCTGTTCGCCAATTGAAGCAGCAACTGGAAGACGCTAAAAGTAGCCAGGATGAGAAGACCAAGGAAATGGTGCAGGCTCATCAAACAGCCATCCATGATCTCGAGAAGCAATTGCGCGACATCGGGGCCGCCCACGAGGAGAAGACAAAGGAAATGGCAAACGCTCACCACACTGCGGTTGGCGATTTGGAGAAGCAGTTGCACGACGTCAAATCTGAGCATGAGCAAAGATCAAAGGACATGGTCGACTCTCATCAAGCTGCGACCAGCAGTCTGGAGGAGCGACTAGAGAATGTCTCTTCGAACTACGAGGAGAAGATTAAGAGCATGGCGGACGATCATCAAAGTGCCATTCAAGACTTGGAGAAGCATTTGCGAAACACCCGATCGGACCGTGAATCGACTGTTGAGACGCTCAAGGCAAAACACCAAAAGGCACTGGAAGACTTGCGGACATCACATAAAGAAGCAATGCGCTCAGCAACCGTGAAAAACGAGCAGGACCACCAGGAAGTGGAGGCTCGGATCGCAACGATTGAAAGCGCGCATCAGTCGACCGTCGAGGCGCTTAAAGCAGAACACTCTCGCTCATCGGAAGATTCACAAGCGTCACATGAGCAAGCTATACGTTCAGCGACCGCCAAGAACGAGCAGGCCCAAAAAGACGCAGAAGCTCGAATGGCGGCAATCGAAAAAGCGCATCTAACAACTTCTGAGCAAGCCAAATCCGACTTTGAACAACGTCTCAACGAAGCTAAGAGCTTGCACCAGGCGGAAACCGATGACCTCACATCCAAGCATCTGGAGCAGCTTGCAGGTCTGGAATCCAAGTATACTCAGCTGAAAAGGGAGAAGGACGAAGTTAGTGCTCATGCAGATTCTCAAAGAGCTGGACTCGAAAAGGCCCACGAGGCAGAGGTAGAGAAGTTGAAGGGCGAGCTGGAAGCCCTCACTCAGGTGAAGGAAGAGGCCGTCAAGGCAAAGTCGGAAGAGATGCGTCATGCCTTGAAGCATGCTCAAACAGAATACGAAGACTCGACCAAGAAGCTGCAAGATGACCATCATAGTGAGCTTGCTCGTCTGCGTTCGGAACTAGAGCAGCTGCCTGCCGAGCATGCGAAAGAACTGGAAGCTGCGAAACAGGAGCACGACAGGATCCACAATGATCGAGTATCGGAGCTACAAAAGGATCATGACCAAGCGCTTGCGCAATCACGCGAGACTGCAGCCGCAGAGGTCGAAGCCATCAAAGCTTATCATTCGACTCATCTTCAGGAGATCCATGATACGCATCATCGAGAGCTTAGCGAGACCAGGCAAGCAGTCGAATTGGCCAATCAGGAGCTCATCTCTGCCAGATCTGGGCACGATAGGGCTCTGGAGGACGTATCCGCAAAACACAAGTCTGAGCTCGACAATCTGCGGATCCTAATCACCGAACATGAAGCAAAGATCAAGTCTCTCACGTCTGAACACGAAAGCGAGCTTTCTGCGAAGCAGATCGCGTTCTCAGATCAGTTGCTGCAGGCATCTCAACGAGCAGAAGGAGCAGAAAGTCGCGTAAGAGAATTGCAAGACTCCCATGCCAAGCAACTGGAAAGGCTAGAGTCAGAAAAACGAGAACAACTGGCCGAGGCTGAGCGGAAATATGAAGATCAGCTCAGCGCGGCTCGCGACAACTCGGATACTACTAGCGCCCAGCTACTCCAGCAGCACCAGTCTGACCTGCACGAGCTCGAGGCTACGCACCGCAACCAACTCGACGCGGCAACAAAGAATCACGCGGAGGAACTGTCTAAAGCACATAATGAGGCTGCAGCAAACCGTGATGCTGCAGACCAAGACAAGACACAAGCGTTGGAATCACTTCGCAAAGACCACGAAAGCACACTAGCTCGTCTGCAAGGAGAATTACAGGAAGCCCATTCTAGCCATGAAGCCAGCCTTTCAGAGATGCAACGGAACGCCGATGGCACCCACGAGAATATCAAACGTGAACACGAGAGTGAGCTGGCCCAGTTGCGAGCGGAACTGGAGGCAGCACAGTCTGGCCACAAGAACCACATCTCGGAAATTCAGCGCAAGGCGGCAGAAGATCAAGCAGTGGCCAAGCGTGATCATCAAACCGAGCTGGCTCGCGTGTCCAAAGAGCTCGAGGAAGCACGCTCTATTCACGAGAACAAGCTATCAGAAGTCCAGCGTAGTGCAACAGAGGCTCAAGAAGCTACCAAGCGTGATCTCGAAAGCCAGATGGCCCGTTTGCAGTCAGAACTGGACGAAGCCAAATCCGGTCATGAAAGCAAGATTGCCGAGGTACAACGCAGTGCAACGAACACGCAAGAGGTTGCCAAGCGCGCGCACGAGAAGCAAATAGCTAGCTTACAAGAAGAATTATGGCAGGCCCGATCTGGACACGAAAGCAAGATAAACGAGATCCAACGCAATGCAACAAGCGCCCAGGAGGCCGCTAAAAATGAGCTTACTCGTCTGCAAGGCGAGCTTGAAGAAACTCGATCGGGTCATAACAAAGATCTAGCAGAAGTCCAGCGCAAGGCAGAGGAAGCTCACGAGGCTAGCGAACGGGAGCACTCCGAGATTGTTGCCTCCACCAACAATGCTCACGAACAGATTGTTAATCAACTTCGCAAGGAGATTGAAGAAGCCCGTTCTGAATACGAACAGAGGGTGACAGAAGTCGAGCGTAAAGCTGAAGAGGCTCACGAATCCACTACACGTGAGCATTCCGAAGTTCTCGAGCAGACCAAGGCAGCGCATGAGCAGAACGTCCAGCAGCTGCAGCAAGAAATCGAGGCAGCCCGATCTGGATATGACAAGAATCTAGCAGAAGCATTACGCAAGGCTGAAGAAGATCAAAAAGCCGCTGAACGCAAGCACTCTGATCTTCTCGCGGAGACCAAGACTGCGCACGAGCAGAGCATCGGACAGCTCCAACAAGAGATGGAGAAACTCTCTGCTGGTCACAAGGAAGAAGTCTCCCAGATGCAGAACGAAGCCGTCTCAAGTCGTGAATTGCTGACACAAGAGCATGAACAGAATGTCAGCCAGCTGCGACAAGAGATCGACCGACTATCAAGCGATCACAAGGAGCTAATCTCCAGCTTGCAGAACGATGCCAACTCAAGCCGCGAATTACTGACGAAAGAGCATGAACAAAATGTCGGTCAACTCCGACAGGAAATTGAGCGGCTTGCAAGTGAGCACAAGGAAGAGATCTCTAGGATGGATGCCGATGCCAGTGTCAGCCGTGAGACGCTAACACAAGAGCATGATCAGCAGGTTGACCAGCTTCGTCAAGAGATTGAGCGGTCATCAAAGAGTGCTCAAGAGGAAATTTTCAGGATTCGTCACGATGCTAGCACTATCCATGAAGAATTGAGACAGAAGCATGCCGAGGAGGTTCAGAAGATGGTTGGTCATCATCTGAAGGAAGTCAACTATCTTCAAGTTGCGAAAGAGGAGGCAGTCCGCACAGTAGTTAAACAACATGGCAAAGAAAGGCAGAGCGCAACTGATCATGAGGAGAAACGCGTCAACGAACTTCGACAGCAGTTCCAGTCCCAGCTTGAGAAGACGATTGGTGAGCATCAGAAGGAAGTCGACTCACTTCAAAATGCGAAAGAGGAGGCAGTCCGCGCAGTGGTTGAACAACATGGCAAAGAAAGGCAGAGTGCTACCGATCATGAGGAGCAACGCGTCAACGAACTCCGACAGCAGTTCCATTCCGCGCTTGACAAGACCAAGGCGGAGCATGATCAACGAATGGAGGACTTGAGACTGTCGCATGAGAAAGAAGTCTCCAATGTACGTGAAGAGATTGCCGGTCATCTAGAGACCACCAAGAATTCTCATGCTGAGGAGGTGAAGCGACAACAAGACGAGCATGGCAGGACTCTCGATAGCGTTAGGAGCCAAGCCGAGGCCGAGACTGCGCAGCTGAGCTCGAAGCACGAAGCAGAAATGGAGGAGCTACGTTCTTCTCTGATGGCAGAACGTGCTGCCGTCCAAGAGAGACTGACCAAAACACTAGCAGAACACCAAACGCTTTCCGACGAAGGCGAAAGACTGGCGAGAGAGATCGCAATCTTGCAAAATCAGAGTAAGGAAGACCAAGATAGACTACAGCAACGCGAAGCTGAGTTTGAGATCAAGATAGCACAAATGACAACCAGAGTGTCCACAGCAGAGAATCAAGCAGATTTGGCAGCATCCGCCGAAACGAGAGCCGTAGAAAGGCTTTCTCGGGACTCTTCAACAAACGACGCGAAGATAGCTGAGATGATGGAAGCTCACTCAGCGTCTACTCAGTTGAAGGAAGAAGAGAGAGACTCATTGACTACCGAGATCGAGTCGCTCAGAGAGCAGATCGGGTTGATGCAGAACGGACTGGAGGAAGCAAAGGATGAGCTTGTCAGGTCTGAAGAAGACTTTTCACTTCTCGAGCAGAAGCTTCAAGAGGCGGAGAAGGAGCGACAAGAAACCGCAGTCTCGTTTCTCCAGCTCATGTCGGAACGAGAGGAGATGGCTAGCCAGATCGAAGGCCTGTCAAGCAAGGTCACAGAGATGAGCGTTGAGCTGGACAATGTTCACAACATGCAAAGGGCACCTTCGCGTCCGGAATCGGTGATGACAGAGGCGGACCATATTGTGCACTTGGAGAGACTGTTAAGTCAGGTCAGGTCTGAGAATCAGAGGCTACGCACGGGTAGCCCTACTCAGAGGATGACCTCACAGCAACCAACCACACCAGCTGTTCGAGCCGCCCTGCGCGCAACATCTTATGACAGTCCATCGGACAAGTCGTTTGAGCAATACCTACAACAAGCCCAGAGTGAGCTGTCCGATCTCGGTCGAGCCATCAGCGCGAACGAGGCTGCTTTTGCGCAAAAGATCAAACAACATGTTGGCGATCTCCAAAACGCAAAGGATCAACTCGCTCGGGAATACAAGCAAAGGTTTGATGATCTCGTCGTTCAGAGAAAAGAGATGGAGGCCGAAGCCACATCGCAGCAGATAGAAGATCTCCAGGCCGCCCGCGATGACCTCAAAGCCAGCTACGGCGAGCCGCAACGTGCCGCAGACGGCAGCACATCATCCATGACACCCAACCGTCTTCACGCCTTCCGCAACGCAGAAACCCAGCTCGTCGCCGAACACAACACACGCCTCGCCAAGCAAAAATCGCAGATCATCCTCAACCACGCCGCCGAGTTCGAGGCCCTGAGCAACGAGTATGACACCAAAATCGGACGGCTGATGGGCGACAAAGAAGAACTCTCCCTCGACCTCAGCATCGAACCGACGCAGTTCGAGCAACTGAACGGGCAGCTAGAGACGCAACTCCAAGCCGAGCGCCAGAGCATAGCCGACAGCCCCGCCGCACAACGAACACCTGCCCGCCGCCCTGCATCGCTGTACGCGCGCTCGCGCCGCGATATCAGCGGACCGTATTATACACCTCCAGCTGCACAACCGTACACCCCTCGTGTCCGCGACTCTGCGTCGCCCTCGAGCGGGAGCCAGTACACCGAGCACGACGGGCCGATCGCTCGGCGCACAGTCGAGAGTCCGCGCACTAGTGCGTTGTGGGCCAGGCGCGAGGACGACCAGGACGTGTCCATCGATCTAGGCGTCGAGCCCGAGGATTACGAGAGCTCGGTCCGTGGGCGCGGGCTCGAGGAGTACAGACCGAGAAGGATCAGCATGGGGATTGGACAAGGTGGACGCACTGCAGAACCACTCGGAGGTAGAGGTGAGGCTCGCGTCGAGCGGACTGCTGAGCCGATTGGGGGAAGGGGTGGGAGAACTGCTGAGCCTTTGACGCCCAGGACTGCGGAACCTAGGACGTCGCGGACGGCGGAACCATTGACGCCTAGAAACAGATTTGTTAGTGATGGTAGTAGGAGACGGTGAGGACTGTAGACTGTATATATACTATTCGTTTGTTGTATCTTGTATGATCCAAGACGTCCTACGTAGCACGACGAGCTGTGACTGTCTACAAGTTCGCAACGTGAACCCGCAAGGTCGATATTTGGTTCCCGCACGATAAAAGGAGCTACGAACACCTTCCAACAGCTCATTAACAATCAACACCGACTTGCAACCCCTTGATCGAGCAGGCACTTGCATCACACAGTCCGAAGACAGCGCTCACTGGCTCGACGTGCTGATGACCAGTCTACCGCATCTCGAAACCAGCTGCAAATCAACTCGCAGTCAGCATACTCTGCCCACAATCGTCCACCAGCGTAGCAACAACACCACCTCCAAAGCGCGGAACTATGCACCGCCCAATCCAGCCAGCACGGCAACCGCAATACCGGAACCTTCGATATCCGTTCCCTGCCCGCGCCCGCGGATGGTGATGGGATGGAAATAAGACGAGATACAAGAATACCTAGTCACACTTGGATAGCGCGTTGTCGTCCCTGCAGCCATCTGACCGAGTCGCGCGATCAGCTGAGCGCGCGGATCGGCGTGATGTGATGAGTCTTCGGTGCTTGGCTCTTGATGCTCATTGCCGGTGTTTACAGAGTTGAGAGCCGGTATCAGTCGTCTGCCCACTGCGCGGAATTGAAGCGTGAGATCGTTGTAGTCGCGGTAATAGACTCGTGTCGCTCGCAAACTCGTCAAGCGTAGTTGTGCGGTATCTAGGGCACAGTATCTGAGACACAGCAGTCGGGTGTATCGGAAGCAATGCTGGCCGAGAAGTGCTGGATTGCTGGTCGAAGAAAAGGTCACGTCTCCACCCCCAGAAAAAACGGCAAACGGCTACCCCAGCTTCCCCGCGTTCTCCAGCTCTGGGCGCAGATCATGGCTGCGCTAGTGAGGTTTCTTTTGTACTTCATGCTGGGTCTGAGTCGTTTTGATTCCGTGTGTCCGGAACTGCGTGTCATGCTCGAGCTGTGAGGTTGTGGTTTGAGCACTGTTTATTGCTTTGCAATGCAGATTGGACATATCGGCGATGATGGTAAGATTGAGATGAGAATGCAGGTATCTAGCGTGTCTACCCAGCAGTGTTTGTCAGTTGTTGTTGTTGATGTTATTGTCGGGCTCAGGTGACAGAAGCTGGAAGTCAACTGTGCAACAGCTGCCATTGTGTCCATGAACCATTCTCCTACCCCAGACAACCGCAAGCCCGAATGTGGGGAGCTGTTGCGCCTCTTTGACACCGGCCGTCAGGAGCTGTTGATAAGTCGTCGCAAGCCAGTGTCCATTTGAGTCGTTCAGGGCACCGGACACCGGACCCCGCTCAAACCATGTTTTGCCCACTCCAAAACGACAACACGGCGCCTTTAGAGTATAGACTAATAGTGAGGAGCCGTTAGCTTGGGTAGGTATAAGGACACCCTCCTCGCTTGTCCGTTTCACAACACGCTTGCTCTCCTTTCAGTATACCTAATCCATTGCTTTCTCTCTTGTCGTCACTATATACCATCCAATATGTCTCACCACAACGATGCCAACGGAGGTCCGCTCGAGAAGGACTTCAGCGACGGTGCATACCACCTGGACAACACCATGGACCATGGTGCTGCCTTGAACAGGATAAGAACAGCTGGCAGCGTTTCCCTATCTCCGGAACTCTTCGAGAAGCTGTACCTCTCTCCACAAAACAATGTTGCTGGTGATTTGCGAAAGATGTTCGGTAACCCGACACCAATGTAAGATTGCACCGGCCCGGGTCGAACTGAATTGACTGACATATCAACAGTGCCCTTGTTGGTTTCCTTCTCAGTCTTACGCCATTGAGTTGTATCCTGATGGGTTGGAGAGGAGCAGGAGGTTCGGGGGCGTCAGACGTACCGGCGTACATGTTCTTTGGCGGTCTGCTCATGATCGTTGGAGCAACGGGAGAGTGGTTCCTCGGCAACACCTTTCCTTGCGTGGTATTCTTCAGCTTCGGTCAGTACCGTATCGTTGGTGAGAAATGTTCACGCCGCTGACTTGGTACGCAGGCGCTTTCTGGCTTACGTTCGGAGGCACCCTGACGCCTTTCTACAACGCCATTGACGCCTTTACAGCTGGAAACGTTGCTGGCGCTTCAAGTCTCGAGTTCAATGCGAGCTTTGGTAAGTCCGACTTGATACATGGTATCTGCGGTCCAGTTTCTTACCAGGATTCCAGGTTTCTTCCAGCTGTGGATGGGTTTTCTCTGCTTCATCTACCTGATCTGCTCACTCCGGACGAACCTTGTCTTTGTCGGAATCTTCGGCACCCTTGTTCCTGCCTTTGGTTGTCTCGCTGGAGTTTACTGGCATCTGGCTGAGGCAGCTTCAGGAAACGCCGCCTCCGCCGCTGTCGCCGGGAAACTGCTGGTAGCGGCTGGTGCTATTACTTTCGTTACGGATATGTTAGGATGGTACATCTTCGCCGCCATTCTGCTTGCATCTGTGGACTTTCCGTTCAGTCTTCCTGGTAAGCACTCCGATGAGGAACTAGAATAACAAAGAACTGACGATGATATCTAGTCGGGGATCTCTCCACCATAATCACGGGTGCAAATGACAGACGTAAGAAGAAGGAGGCCAAGGAGCAATACAGCGCATAAGCTTATCAGTGTCGGCTTACCTCATCTTCGAGGCTGACTATGATGTACTTCAAGATTTCTCAAGGCTGTATTGCAGTGAGGGAACAGTTGGTCATTCGGACGTACTCAACAATGTAATAACGGAGAGCAATGTAGCTTTCGCATAATGCCTAACGTACGTAAAACAACACTTGCTGATGTAGCTTGAGCTCTGAAATCAGAGACGAGGCGTGGTGATGAACTTGTGTTTGCTCCACAGATTCCAAATCAAGGAAGGGAAAGGGAAAGGGAAGGAGATTGCCCCGGAGTGTCTTGCATCCCGCCAAGCCTTAGCGTCTGAGTTGTAATAGACGACTTTCCTCATCAACACTACGACATCCACCTTCCGATCACTTCTAAAACATAGCAAAGGACAAGTTTCGTGTCTGTCCACACATCACGACCATCACGGAATATCCCAAAGCTCGTGGTATCGTTCTGATGCTGCTGAACCAGCGTTGACAGGGCTGTGATTCACTTTCGCAGCCCGACTTGGCGATGCTTGGCCAGGTTCGCACCGTGCATGATCGTTACGGTGACCGCGTGCGTCAGCAAGAGTAAGATGCAAAAGGTAATTAAGGAAAGGATAAGTTTGATGCATTTTTCTGCCTCTCACCCATTGGCATCTTCTCCCTATCACTCACTTAGTCGCTGAACCGTGTAACTCACCAGCCAGTCAAGAATCCACTCGAATCCTGACAAGCAGCTCCCTCGCACCCAAACAGTGTATGGCTTCAAGCAGGAATACTATAACAACAACCGCGGATCAACGGAATACTCGACAGATACAGCAGATCTATCCCACAGTTGATCACCCTCAGTGAAATGTCGACCGGTCAAGAAAGAGCAGAAATCGAGCCAAAGCAGGAAAGTCAGCAGCCAGGTTTACAATCCGGCTATGATCACAATGGGCACAGGATCAATCACAACGGCCACAAAGTCACCAAGCACATACATCCAGATGGCGAAAGTGGACGAGCGTGGATTCATCCCTGGCACTTCCTCAGAGTCTGTTGGAAAAGTTCCTGCACAGCCAGCAAGTGGGTGAACGTGCTATGGCCTTTTGTTCCGGCAGCAATTGCTGTACACTTTGCCCTTCCGCATCGCCCTTATGTCAAATTCAGTCTTGCATGTAAGGACTTTCTCTCCTTCAACGCCCTTTGCCCTACGAGCTGTCGTATGAGGTGTGCCGCGAGTACTGCCGTGAGGAGTCCCTTGACGTCCCTAGCGAGCTGCCTCCTGAGTGCGCACAAAGGATTAAGTACCATCAGTAGTGCTACAGAACCTCGAACTATACAGAAATCATGGGCAAGTATTATAAGCGCTAATGCTTGACAGATGTCGGAATGGTCCCTGCTGCAAACCTCCTCGGCTTTGCTGGACAGGAACTAGCGAGGAAGCTACCCAAAGTCATCGGCGTCATCCTTGAAACAACATTTGGTTCCATGGTTGAAATTGTTCTTTTCACTGCAATTCTGGTCATCCGAAGAGAAGACGGCGTACCTATCGTACGTTCCGCCATTCTCGGAAGCATATTAGCCAATCTACTCCTCTGTCTAGGTGTTTGCTTCTTCGCGGGTGGTTTTAATCGACACGAGCAAACTTTTCACGACGCAGTCAGTGACATCGGAAGTAACCTGATGTTAGTGGCCGGCATGGGTCTCGTCATACCGACGATCTTTTACTCTGCTCTACAGCAACGGTTTTCAAGCGAGAACAACATCGATTCGCTCACCTTTAAGACGGAGAGGCTCTCGAGAGCTACTGCAATTGTACTGCTGCTGGCATTCGTCATTTACGTCTTCTTCCAGACGCGATCGCACCATGGATTGTACGAAGACATTCTTGAGGGCGACGAACAACGAGATGCCGACCGGGAGCAGGATTTAACGAAGCCAAAGCTTACTTTCACCGAAAGCATCATCGCCATCGTCCTCGCAATCACGTTCGTCTCATTGATGGCTGTATTCTTGGTTGTCGAGATCGAATCCATCATCAGACCCGACGGAGACGGTGTCTCAGATTCATTCCTTGGTCTGATTCTCATCCCACTGGTCGAAAAGTTTGCCGAGCACCTGACTGCAATTGACGAGGCCTACGACGACCAGATGAACTTTGCGCTCTCTCACGTCCTGGGCGCGACTATCCAAACGGCACTCCTTAACACACCTTTAGTCGTTATCGTCGGATGGGGCTTAGACGTTTCAATGTCGCTTAATTTCGACACATTCGACGCTGTGGTCCTCATCCTTGCGATTCTGGTCGTGAGTGCTTTTTTACGAGATGGAAAGAGCAACTACCTCGAAGGCAGTCTATGCGTTCTTGTCTACGTTCTGATCGCAGTCTCTGCTTTCTATTACCCGAACCCGATTACTCCCGAGCAGAATTCTGGGACCCCTCAAGAAGGAGCTTAGCGATGATCTCGGACGGACCATGTAATCACAGCGCATGTATTTATATCCCACAGCATGAATTACACCACATATTCAATGGTCAATGAATCTTTCGGGCGCACTCTTGACCGTGCCAGCACAATCAATTGTAACCATGCAGAGCGGTTCATTGGATCAGGTCAGCTGTAATACGTAGACGACATCCTTCGGAGGGCCCAATGCCTATTTCAGCACATAAGGTGGAGCATTCGGATACGACTCACATGCCGATCTCTGACATGCGTTGCAGATTTGTCGCTATACATCAATTATGCCAATATACAGCCTCGCGCGACAGCCGTCGAACAGATCTGGGCACTGCACCTTCTCTCTCCGCCACGTTCTGTACAACACGGCTGCAAGGCTCTCAGCCTTGTCTTACTATCGATATCAGCCTCACCGTCGGAAAATATTCTCAGGTAGTTTCTTTTGTGTTCCCTTTTAGGAATAATAATGTCAGATTTAGATCATCAGCCGCACAGGCTCCCCACCGTATATATACACCCGCAGATTCGGTAGCTTCCGAATCCATACAACCTCATCTTGTATATTCTCTGACACCACCTCTTGTCTTACATGTACTTCACGAGCATCGAGGCTGGCAAAGCAGGTGAGATTGCGATCATTTTCTAGCCTGATGGCAAATATCTCCGGACCATCAATCTCGGAGAACGATGGCCATCTTTCCAAGCCGCATTTCGGATTGCATCTCCTGCCTGAGCGCTTCGATGCACGATCAACGAGCATACAACTCCTACGAGATCACGAAGATCACAGTCAGCCGCTCGACTTTCGGGTGTACGGCGCAGGATCAGGCATCTTCCCAACGTCTCGAAATATGCTCGGCGAGCCATACCACTGGCGACAGGTAAGGCCACGATCGGAGCCCAAGTATAAGGTAGGCTGCCTCTCTCCTTCATTCGTCTGGATTGTCATCCCTCCAAGCATAGGCCTCGTTCGGAACTCAAGATGATACCAATTATCGTCGTTATCGCTACTTTGCTCCAGCTGGTCCTTTGCAAGACTGTCTACTACGATTGGAACGTCACATACACCCATGCAGCACCAGATGGCTTTCTCAGAAGAGTTATAGGCATCAACAACCAATGGCCATGTCCTCAATTAGATGTCGACCTGGGTGATGAGGTCGTGGTCAACCTTTACAATGCTCTCCCGGATCAATCAGTCTCTATGCACTGGCACGGCATTCACCAGAACGGTACCAATGAGATGGATGGTGCTGTGGGCTTCGTACAATGTCCTGTCCCTCCTGGCCATATGTTCACCTACCGATGGAAGGCAAGTCGTATGGTCGTCACCAATGCGAAGCACTCTAACCTTGACAGGCTGATCAAGCTGGCACCTACTGGTACCACTCTCATGACACTGGCCAATACCCCGACGGCTTGTGGGGTCCGCTGATCATCCACGATCCCAACCCACCGTTTACCTTCGACGAGGAGATGACCATCACTCTCACGGATTGGTTCCATACAGAGATGCCTCAGCTCATGACGACCTATGAATCCCATGCTGGTGAAGCAGAAGATGGATCACCGAACCCTGATGTGGCTCTTATCAATACTGGTGTCAACGTCTCTATACCAGTCAAGCCAGGCAAAACATACTTTATTCACATCATTTGTCCTTCCAACTACATCGGTCATGCATGGCTGTTTGATGGACACCCACAGACTACAGTTGAGATCGATGGAGTATATGTGATACCTCAGCCGCTCAACAATGGAGAAAATCAATTTCCGATGACCCGAGTTGCGCCAGGTCAAAGACAAGGAGTCTTGATCCAGACCAAGAACGACACGAGTCGAAACTATGCCGTCTTCGATACCATGGACGTCAATATGCTCTTTATCAACAAGGGCATTATACCACCTCCAAGCAACTACAATCCAAACGCCACCGCTTGGCTGGTATACAACGACAGCGCTCCTCTTCCTGACCCTCCGGTATTTTATTCTCTTGGAAACGATGACTTTTTCGACGACGTCAACTATGTCCCACGGGACAAGCAACCCTTGCTCGAGCCCGTCGATCATCAGATAATCCTCAACATGGACTCGGCCAATATCTCAGGCATCTCTAGGTTCGTCATGAACAACATCTCGTACATCGGCGCCAAGGTGCCATCGCTGTACACCGCACTGAGCGTGCCTGACGATGTGGTATCAGATCCCGCAGTCTACGGCGACGTCAACCCATTCGTCTTCAAGCACAACGAGATCGTCGAGGTCGTCATCAACAATCTCAACACCAACTTACATCCATTCCACCTGCACGGGCACCAGTTCCAGATCCTACAACGAACAAATCCCCAGACCGGCACCTGGCCAGGCTACACCAATACCTCGCAGACACCCGCACGGCGCGACACAGTCATGCTTCAGAACCAAGCATACGCCGTGATACGCTTCCGCGCCGACAATCCTGGCGTATGGGCGTTTCATTGCCACATCGAGACACACGTCGTCTCGGGATTCTCCGCGACATTCATTGAGGCGCCTGAGGTCTTCGCTGCCGGTAAGGACTACATCCGGATCCCGCAGAACCAGATCAATATCTGTAAAGCGATTCCGATGGACTTCAAGGGTAATGCTGCTGGTAACACATGGGATGCGCTGAACTTGACTGGTGAGCCGGATAGTGTGCTCGAGGCGCCTAAAGAGTAAGTTCGATCTTATCAAGTATGGTGTAAGGCGGGCGCTGACTATGTCATTAGTGCCATTTACACGTCTGTATCTTCTGCTTTGCCTTTGACGACGGTGGTCGGGAGAAAGCCAAGGAGTCCTCGATCTCTGATGTTGCAGGAAGAATAATCGTGAAATGGCGAGTTACAACCTTTTGAGTCGTTCCTGAATTATGCTGGTCTTCGGTGTTATGGCCTCTTGCTCGCTGCTTTCACTGCCTTTCCCTAAGAAGTTATACTATTTCTGTTCGATTATCTTGCATTGTTCCACGGACGTCTGCGACGAAATTGATGACCTTCGTTGTCTCGGTGGAATTACGTTCACCGCTCGACTTTGCGAATCACAGATTTCAGATTGATAGATGTGGACATGTCTTGGTGTATCCACAACATTTTCGTGGTTGCCCCTCTTTTGCACAAGATGCATGAGATCCTTGTAGACGCAGATGAATGTTTATTATTTTGGTTACACGTGACGACGCTCATCTCATTGTCTGGGGCAAACCCTGAATCTACATGTAATAACTTGCGGTGATTCGTGCAGTGGCTGAGGGAGGCTTGGCGTTGATGTTCGGACTTCGATTGCGTCGCGGTCCTTGATTCGTATTCAATCAATCACCACACCTTGTAAATCACGACTTCCGGTTAATTACAACACCTGCATCTCAATCTTCGCGACTACCTCGAACCTATACCGATTTCACGATAAACGCCGACAGCAACACCGATAAGATACACCCTACAATACACGAATCAGCGCATCCGCAGCGCTCTCCGACAACATGCGCTTCTCCTTCGCCCTCCTCACCTCTTTCGCGTCCCTGGCCCTCGCCGATGTTGCATTCGTAACGCCAGCTGCTGGGGTTGCGTTGCCAGTCGGCCCTATAACCATCACATTCAAGGATTCCGGAATTGCACCTGCGCTCTCGACTCTCCAGTCATATCAGCTGTTCTTGATGGCCGGAGGAAACACTGCTGCCAACAGCGTTTGTACCATGACAAGAGATGCATATGAATACGGACGCTGATCAGAATCAGATACAACTGTCGGCTCTCGTTCCAAGTGGCACATTTGCAACACTCACTACCACTGGCACCATCACGCCTGGTCTCGGTGGTACCGGTACGAATGCATAGTACGCTTTTCTCATGACGGCCCCTACGACAGCTACTGACGAGTCTCTCACAGCTATCTCAAGATGGTCTCTGTTTCAAGCGAAGGCGGTACGGTCATCAACTATTCCAACCGCTTCACACTCACCGGCATGACTGGAACCTTTCCGGCGGCCGTAGTACAAGGAATTGCAGCCATAGCTGGTTCTACAGCCGGTCCACCAACTGTCAATAATGTCGCCAACAATGCCGCCCCAGCCGCAGGCACGACTGCAGCTGCAGCCCCAGGTGCTAACGAGTTCAACGTTCCATACCAATCACAAACTGGCTTGACCAAGTACGCACCTATGCAACCTGTTCCAGGAACCAAGATCACCGCGACTGCTTTCACCCCTCTTCACCCTACCAGCGCCTTCACCATCGCCACCACATACATGGGCACACCTATTGTTGCTACCACAATCACTGAGTCGCAGACGTTCAGTGTCAGCAGTATGGAGAACACTGTAAGTAAAGAGCCAGATTAGAGTCGTGAAATATATCTAGCAGAGACACTGACTCTTTCATCACAGGTTGCTGCCGCCGCTGCACCAACTGGCGATATGGCCAAATTCTTGAGAAGATGGGTTGACTAGATATGACACGGAGAGTTTACATACTTATACACATATGGATTTACGGTTTTTGCATGCATAAATAACGGTGTTTTGGGATCAAGGCTCGTTCGAAACGAGTATAGCGCGTATCTAGACGACATTCAAGTATTTCGAGTATAATGAACAGTCAAGGTTCTGTTATGATAATCACAATAATCATAGAAGGTTCGACTCTGCGCCATTTGTTTACAACCACATGTGGCGGCTATACCATGTCTTGGCATCAAGTGGGGCTTATCTCGCAGACGTCTAGAGACCATCATGAATTCCATAGCATTGACTTCTTTCTCATACTGTACACCTTTCAAGATTCAACATGACCACCCTGGCGCATCGTGATTTACCGGAGCCGCCGGCCGGCAAGTACCCAGCCAAGGCTCATGCGAAAAAGGTTGCCGACTTCATCAAGCAGAATGGGGGGCCGGGAACTGGTGTGATATATTTGGAGGGTCAGAAGACGAAGATGGTCGAGGATGATGATCAGACGGTTCACTTCAGGTGAGTGACAAGCTCTTCCTTACCAATATCTCCGACCCTCGTCGAAAAAACATTGCTCTTGACTCTTGTTGAATATCTACCATCTCCCTCATTGTATCAGATTCCTTCTTACGTTATGACTCCCATCTGCTCCTGCGTAGTGGTATATACCAACTATTCACAACCATGACTTGATGCGGAACGGCACCTGTACTAATACATCTTAGACAGCGCCGCTACTTCTACTATCTCTCCGGCTGCAATTTACCCGACAGCTATATAGTCTACGACATCGAGTCCTCCCACCTGACCCTCTTCATCCCACTCGTCGACGCCGACGACGTGATCTGGTCCGGCATGCCCACCACACCGACCGAAGCGCTGACCCAATACGACATCGACGCCTGCCAGACGTCGGACGAGATCAATCCGTTCCTGCTATCCAAAAACCGCTCGCACCGCATCGTCTACGCCATAAATCCACAGATCTCCTCACACATCACCTTCTTCCCCTTCCGCGAAGTCGACATCCACACCCTCAAGCCCGCCATCGAGACATGCAGAGTCACAAAGGACATGCACGAAATCGCGCTGATCCGCCACGCCAACGCCATCTCCTCGTACGCGCACCAGAACGTAATGCGCATCGCGCGCGACGCCCGCAACGAGGCCGAGCTCATGGGCACCTTCGTCGGGACGTGCATCGCCAACGGCGGCCGCGAGCAGGCGTACGGGTGTATCTGCGCTGCGGGGCCGAACGCGGCGACGCTGCATTACATCCACAACGATTTGCCGCTGGAGGAGAAGTTGAATCTGCTTATCGATGCTGGCTGTGAGTATAGTTGCTACTGTAGCGATATCACGAGGACGTATCCGTTGAATGGACGGTTTACGAAGGAGTCCAGGGAGGTGTATGATGTTGTGGATCGCATGCAGAGTGTTTGTATGGGCATGTTGAGGGCGGGCGTCAGGTGGGAGGATGTCCATGAACGGGCGCATGAGGTTGCTATTGAAGGTCTGTTGCACCTTGGGATTCTGAAGGGCAGTAAAGAGGAGGTGTTCGCCAGTCGTGTCAGTACGGTGTTCTTTCCGCACGGATTAGGGCATTACCTCGGTATGGATACTCACGACTGCGGTGGGAACCCGGACTACGAGGACAAGGACCCTATGTTCAGGTATCTCAGGATACGCGGCACGATCCCGGAGAACGCGGTGTTGACGAACGAGCCGGGGCTGTATTTCTGCCGCTTCATTATCGAGCCGGCGTTGAAGGACGAGAAAATGAGCAAGTTCATCGATGAAAAGGTGTTGGAGCGGTATTGGACCGTCGGCGGTGTCAGGATCGAGGACGACATCTGGATCAAGAAGGACGGATATGAGAACCTCACTACTGCACCACGGAGTTGGGAGGAGATCGAGAAGCTGATTATGGGCAGCTGAGTACTGTCCATATTATTCTACCACGCCAAGTTTTCGTTCTCAAAGACATCAAGATGCACCTTTCCCTGCACAGCTGTTTCCAGCAGAGGCCCACTACCTCTCCCGTCCTTGAAACACCACTGCACCGCTCTTTGCCCATCCTCTGATCTCAACACATCCCCCGCCCCAATATCGCTGTGCACATCTTCCAGCCTCCCGCACCGGAGCCGTTCGTCCTCCACGGTGCAGATATTTCCAACAACGACATCCGCATGATGCAGCTCCTCGAACCCCTCCGGAGCTCCCACCCTCCATCGCCTGCAATGCCACACATACTCCTTCCACCTCCTCTCATCAACCAATCTCACCACCTTCACACTCGCAAGATACGCATCAGGCACCAGAATCCGAACCACACACGTCGCTGCTCGCCTGCACCTCGCCGCCGCGTACTGACGATGGTACTCCGCGACCCCGGCATCAGGCACCCAATACGTCGCCAGATACCCCGAGTGGAAGTCGCCACCGTCGTCGACGCGGCCGTTCGCCAGCGCCGAGAAGTTGACGCTGCTGTCCTCTTCCTCCACGAAGTTGGGCCAGCAATCCAGCAGCACCGGCACCGCGCAGGCTTTGTACAGCGCCGTGTGGTTGGGCAGAGCTGGCGGTGTGTCCGGACGCAGGACGCAGCGCTGCAGGAGCGATGGCGGCATGGACGACGCGCTCCCGGCGCGGGCGAGCGTCAGTGTTGGCGGCACGATGGGCGACTGCGCCGACTCGGCCGACTCGCAGTACAAACGGCTGCATTCTCCAGCAGACACGCCCTCTGCCGTCTTAGCCGCCTTACTCGCCCTCCGCGCCTCATCCTCCTTATCCTCCGGCCGTGCTAGACAAAGCGCTCTATAATTAACATCCAACGTATCCTGGACCCAAAACCTTAGGGCCCTGGTCCTGAAAATCTCGACGAACCTCTCGTCTAAGATCCCGTCTAGGATCTCCTGCGTCAGACCAGCGGCCGTCATGCGCTGGCGATCGGGTTTGGAAATTAGATCTGGGCTGTTGATCATGGCAGTGTGGCCCGTTATGAAGTCCCATAGCGAATAGGGAGTGTCGGGTAAGCGGTTCTGCCAGCGGTTCCAGATTTGTGTGGCGGCGTGGGGAGTCAGGCCGATGGATTGCAGGCCGGCGACGCTGTGCGCGTAGGTCGGTAGGGCGCTGGTGGAGGGGTCTGTGGGGATGTGCATTGTGTGAGAGGATCGTAGTGGGCTTCTGGTGCAGATGCTAGGGCCGGGTCACTGACTCTACGGTGTGTGAAGTTGCGTAGATGTTCTTTGTGTGGGTATTTCTAGGAGAGCGAGAACAATTTGACAAGTCGAGTTGATAAGAAGATATATATGACTCCATTTTCTGAGTTGCGCAAGTTATGTTTTATGCACGTTGAGGCACTTTGTCGCAGATGAGCACGTTTTCTGAGTTTGTAAATTTCGGTCCAACCTCCATCGACACTCGTGCAGTGAAACCACTTAGACGTCAGCTCACTCAGAATAGCCCTACTCGAGCATTGCCATCGACTGATATCTAGTGCAATGTCTGCACACACTCATACTATCTCCCATGATTTAGTATCCGGAGGGCGAACCAATCTGTATCATGGAGAGCTGTCAAGAGATTTGAGATAGAGTCGTAGGACTGGATAGTATTCAATATGGGGCGACGGTATCTCTAATCAAAAGATGACCACCCCATTGCTCTTCTGCATTCACTATCCGATGTTCCGCGATGAAGTAGCACTTATCTCTGCATCTGCTGCGACTCTGCTTGCGATATCGTGTGACCAGGCGGCAGCTGGCTTTGATTCGACATTTGCTGTGGCGCCTGAACGGGCTGCTGCTGTTGCTGTTGTTGTTGTGGTTGCTGCTGTTGTTGAATTTGCGGCGTCTGACTTTGCTGCTGCTGACCGTGTGACTGCTGCTGTTGACTGTGTGATTGCTGAGGTGGCATCTGCTGCTGACCGGCCACCGACTGCCCACCCTTCTGATCGGCCTCGATCGCCGCCTGCATCTCCTCACCCGCCAGCAGCGTAACCATGACCACAAAGAAACACTCGCCAGTGTTGATATCCTTGAGCACGAACCTGACCTTGTGACTCTTGTCGCCGATATGCTTCAGCGGACTCCAACTGAACCCGGGCAATTTCAGCGCATAGTTCCTCCAGTCGATATAGCCGTTCGCGAAATCGAAATCGTACTGCCGGCCCTTCTGCAGCTTGAACCCAGAGTTCGCACCAAACCACTTCCGGCGCTTGTCAGCCGCGTCCGGCAGCCCGATGCGCTCTCGTTCCTGCTTGCCAGATCCCACCGCGCCCTCCGCCATATCGTCACCCGGCGCATCCCACTGTCCCTGTCCCTGCGGCGTCTCACCGACTCGAAACGTCGTGGTCGCGCCCTGCAGCACCGGTCCACCGACCCATGGTTCCTCGGCCGCCGCATCGCAGTGCAGACTGGAATCGATGAACTGCTTGGCGACCTTGAACGCGGAATCGATCAAGCCCTTGGACAGCCCGAATTTCTTGATCGGGTTGTGGCCCGTGTCGATGACGAAGTAGAGATCGTCGACGGGCGTGTCTTTGGCCGGCACGATGCTGAAGGCCACGCTGAAGGTGTCTTTGGCGTTTTCTGGGTGCTCGAAGTACGCCGACGAGGCGGGCGAGGAGGACGGCAGGCCCGTGTAGTCTTTGATTCGTAAAGAGACTTTGGTGGTTTCTGAGACGGCGACTGAGGGCCCGTTGACGGTTAGTGGTTGTTGCGTGTTCTTGTCGTAGGAGGGACCGGCGGTGATGCTCAGGCGGTAGTTGTCGGCTTTGTTGGTGTCGTCGCCTGCATCGCTGCTTCCTGTCATGGAGGACACGGCTGATTTCAGTGCTGAGGCCATGATGAGTGGGGTGTGAGATGGAGGACTGTTGTGCTTTGAGCTATCTTTCTTCCTCGAATGTTTGCAAGTTAAACTTGACAGTGGTTATTAGGAATGTATGAACACGTATATTCAGATAGTAGTGATGATTCGATGAGAAGATGAACGATAAGAAACAATACTGCTTGCTTGCTTCTGAGGTCGAGGTGAGGGCATGTGACACCACATAACGATGACGTAGGGCAATACACAAAGTAAGACGCGGCCTGTCTCATGCGACGACGCCTCTGGCTGCGCATATCAAGAATCGACGTCGAGAGCATGTCACTGGAGCCTTGTATGGCCGACTGGACGTCTCTCATAATCAGAGATGATATATATTAAACCCTGTAGGCTGTAGACCGACAGGCAGAGTTTATCCTCGTTTGTTTTCGGTAACGCGGTTCTTCCGTGCATACCGAGCTCACGCATACCAATACAGTATTGTTACACCATGAAACGAACCAGAGTCGACACAGTGAGCGGAGTAACAATATATTGACCAAGCGCGTATCCATGCTCTATCCCGTGCGCAACCATTCACGCCCCATACGCCATCACCACAGAGTACCACATCCGTAGACCTTGTGAACCACGCTTGAAGCAACGCTATGTACAGATTATATGCTACAGACCCCGTCGACCCTACGTCGAAGGATTGACATCATCAGCATGCTCATCTTCATCTCTGTCCTCCTTCCGCGGCCTCGCGAGCTGCTTCTTCCACATCGAATTCGCCGTTTGACGGTCGACGTCCTTGAACACATGCTCGAAGACTTGTGAGTACCACTCTACGGGCTTGCCCTCGACGCCTTCTTTGATGTTCTGTGATATGTTAGTCGCTGCTGCATTGGATCATGGATGGATATTGTGATGCACGTACCTGTGGCAGTTCGAGCCAGTCGCTAGTGTTGTCCTTGGGGAAAATCACCATCTTCGCACCGGCACGCTTCGCAGCTACTGTCTTCTCCCTCAATCCGCCTATCCTCAAGACCTTGCCAGTGACGGTAAGCTCACCAGTCATGGCGATGGTAGGATCGAGCGACTTGTCCAGCGCCAATGAGAGTAAACTCGTCGCCATCGTTATACCCGCACTTGGTCCGTCCTTCTGAACAGCACCTTCGGGACAATGGAGGTGTATCGCTGCCTTCTCGAAGAACTTGTTCTCGGGAAACACGCGCGCCATCATGCCTTTGGCAAAAGAGTAGGCGATCTGTGTCGACTCCTTCATCACTGGCTTGAGGTTTCCTGTTCTGTTGAGACCGGGCCTCGAGCTGTAATTAAGTGCGTTCTCAAGGATGGTCTCAATGTAGAGCGCGGCACCACCCATTTGTGTCCATGCAAGTCCCATGGCGACACCAGGTGGGGTGGTCTCGTAGAGTCTGTCGGCCGTGAACACAGGTGGTCCAACGTAATCCTTGAGGTTGTCCTTGGTGATAGAGACGTGGACCGAGTCAGGGACCTTGAGGCCGACTCTTGGCTTTTCGGCAGTCTCGTTCTCGATATTTTGCGACGTCTCCTTTACATCGGTATCGTCCTTCTTTGCCTCTTCCTGAGCAGACTTGCCTTCTTCAGTCAAGAGGTTCTCCTCAGACGCGATGTCCTCTCCGAGATCTTGAATAAGCTTGAGGGCAGACTTGCGGTATACCTTCTCAATCTGCTTCTTGAGGTTACGTACACCAGACTCGCGACAGTACTTGTTGATGAGCTCGGCGATGGCTTCCTTCTCCAACTGAATGTCAACGTCTTTGAGACCGCTGAGCTCCTTGGCAGCTGGTGCGAGGTAGCGCTCAGCGATGGCCATCTTCTCGTCAGCGACATATCCAGACAGCTCAATAAGCTCCATACGGTCTAAGAGTGGGCGAGGAATAGTGTCGGTCATGTTTGCTGTACAGACGAAGAGAACCTTGGAGAGATCGACAGGAACGTCCATGTAATGATCCAAGAAAGAGTTGTTCTGCTCCGGGTCGAGCAGTTCGAGAAGTGCCGAGGAAGGATCTCCCTGGTGACCACGACCAATCTTGTCGACCTCATCGATCAGCACCAGTGGGTTCTCGGTCTGACATTTCTTGAGAGCTTGGATGATGCGTCCAGGAAGAGCTCCGACGTATGTTCTCCGGTGGCCCTTGATCTCAGCAACATCTGTAAGACCACCAACACTGAAGCGGTAGTATTGCCTGTTCAGGGCACGAGCAATCGACTTGCCGATACTCGTTTTACCCACACCGGGCGGACCGACCATGCAGAGAATCTTGCCCTCGACCGTACCTCTGAGCTTGCCGACGGCGATAAACTCTAAAATACGATCCTTGACATCCTTCAAGCCGTGGTGATCCTCATCAAGCACCTTCATAGCATTCTGAATACCAAAGTTCTCCGCCGACCTCTGACCCCATGGAATCTGCGTCAACCAGTCCAAGTAATTCCTAGTGACGTTGAATTCACTGGCAGCAGGCTCGAGCGTCGAAAGCTTGCTCAGTTCCTCGTCAAAGACCTTCTTGACAGGCTCAGGCATGGCGAGCTTTGTAGCCTTCTCCTTGAACTTCTCCACCATCTTGTCCTTGCCGTCGCTCTCCAGGCCGAGCTCGCGCTTGATACCCTTCATCTGCTCCATGAGCCAGTACTCGCGCTGGCGCTTCTGGATCTTACTCTCGACGTCCTTGCTGATCTTCGAGCTGAGCTGAGCATTCATCTGTTCACGCTTGATGACCTCCAAAGCCTTGCTCAATCTTTCCTCGATATTCAAGCTCGCGAGAACTGCCTGAGCGTCTTCCATCTCACCAGCGGATACTGCAGCAGCAAAGTCCGCAAGCTTGGCTGGCTCATCTGCGATATTGGCTGCTGACTGCGACATGGCGAAAGCGGAAACATGGTCGCGGAAGAGCGAGTTGTTGCTGCTGATCTCCTTGCATGTGTTGACAATCTCAGAAACAAGCGCGCGGACTGTCGGAGACTTTTTGTCTACAGGGTTGTCCACGAGATTATCCACCTTGACAAGACTGACTGGCCAGCTCTTGAGGAATGACGTTGGTTCGTATTGTAACAGACCGCTTTTATCCTTCGCCTGCTCTCCCTGCTCTTCAAAGCTTGCCACAAGATCGCCTTGCTTGTCTGTTGGTGGTGTTGGAGTCTGCTGGGCGACTGGCTGCTCGGGTTGCTTTTGCTCGGGCTCTTTCGTCTCGCTCTGTGCCTCTGCTGCGGCAGGCTCAATGGTCGCCTTCGCAGCATTTTGCCCATCCTTGTAAGCTTGAATCTCTGGTCTGTTCGGCGGCAAGAGCTCCGTAAGCTTGATTCTACGGTGAGGGTACAGCACGGCTTGAAGTGCCTTTTCTTGACCATGTCCAGCTGGGAAAGCTCCAGTGATCTGACAGAATGTTCCAACGTCGTATACTTCGTCGGCGCTGTCAATGACGTCTTTGCTCGACTCTGGGTCTTTCAGAAGGAATGCTCCAACGTATGACTGCCCTCTCTTCAACAACTCGTTGACTGCAGCAATGACGTTCGGGTCGCGAATGGTAATGGCCTTGTAAAAGCCTGGGAAGAGCGGCCGTTGTGCGATTGGGATGGCCAGAACTTGAGGGTAGACGTCCGGCACCTGGGGCTTGACGAGGGCATTACCACCCTTCTTCTTCCCCTTGCTGCCACCATCTCCGGAGTCTCCGCCTCCTGCGCCAGACTCGCCCCCAGCTCCACCTCCTGCTCCTCTCAAAGCCTTGGGTATCGCCGAAGGTATCGGTGCGGACTCGAACAGTGCATTTCTCTTCGCCTCTGTCGAAGGCTCGTCTGTGTTCTCCTTGCGCTCTTCCTTGACCTCCTCTTCTGTTGCCTCATCCTTGGAGGACTTTTCTCGTCGCTGTGCTACCGATGTCGAGAAATGGTGCGAAAGGGCCGCTGGTGTGGCGCATACCGCCTGTGAGCCAGACAGCGATGTTCGTGCTGGATACAATCGAGTCTGTAATGAAGCTGCAGGTACTCTAACGTTCCTGCTCGCGCTATACGATCGTCGAGAAGCCTCGCGTGCCACGCTCTGCCACCTTCGGCTCAGCATGCTAGAGGGAGGGGCGAGGGGTATGAGGTATAAGGACAGAGTACGCGGGGGCGTGAAAGGAAATGTATGTGAATCGTACAAGCGCTAATCAGTCGTATGTAAAAGTGTTCGCAAGGGAGGCGACACGAATAGATGACAAACAGTGCAGAATCGCCGCTGATACAAGCTTCGAGAATCGCAAAGCCGAATGAAGCACGACCATGATCTCACGACGTGCGAATGCGCTTCGAGCTAAGACATGCTTAACTCCAAACTCCGGGTTTACAGTACATTAGCACGCGAGCAGCGATCACCACTTGACATTTTACTCTAGTGTATTTTGAGACAACGTGAAAGTCGGCCAGGTCCATACAACAGTGTAGAAGTTCCGACATTTATGCATATATACACGTGCTGTTATACTCTGATTGCCCCCTACAGAACCACGCTCTATTTCCACGCACTGAGACCCGCCCACGGATCGCCCGAGCCCGGCTTCTGCTGCTGCGGCGGAGGCGGCTGTTGCTGCTGCCTCCTCGGATCTTGTGCGTACCCACCAGGACCCGAGGGCCCCATGGCGTAGCCTTGCGAAGAGTAGTCCTGTTGTGGAGGACCACCAGGAGGAGGCGGCGGAGGAACGAATCCTTGCGGCACATTTGGATACGGCGGTTGCTGACCAGGCTGTGTCTGGGGGTAGCCGTTGTACTGACTGTTTGGTGGCGGAGAGAAGTATTGCTGATGTGCTGGCGGCGAGATCTGGCCGTACATGCTCGGTTTGTACCCGTCATGCTGTGGTTGCGGCGTAGCATTCGGTGGTGGATAACCATATGATCCATTGGCGGGTGTCTGGCCGTAATTGGGCTGACCGTGAGGAGATTGCATACCGTATTGTCCGTTGGAGCCAGGCGGTTGGTAACCTTGCTGAACTTGAGGTGACTGAGTACCATTGTAGCCGGCATGGTAAGAAGGAATTGACGGCAAAGGCGAAGGTCTGTGCATAGGAGGAGGTCCCTGCGAAGGTGTTGGTGACGGAGCAGGGTTCATAGACATGCGCGCCATGAGGGTTTGCATCCGGTCTCGGTCGAGATCGCTTTGCGCGCCTACACCTGCAGATTTGGCGGATTCGATTGCATTGAGCAGCGATCCGCCTTCAGAGCGCCGGTTGCCAACAAAGGCTTCCACGTTCTTGCTGAGACTGTCGACGGTGTCCTTCATATCGGAGTAGAACGATTGAGCGCGCTCCAGGCCAGCCTTCAGATCAGAGAATGCTTGATGTACTTTACGGTACTTGGTCAAGACTGAACCCCTTTGCCGTGAGAATGACTCGTACTTGTTCTGTTCTGATTTGACGCGTTTGTCGGAAAGAAGCTCACTGTAGGTACGAGTAAGCTCTTTCATGAGACTGTTCTGCTTATGAGCTGCCTGCAAAAGCCGACTCTGGTAAGGCCTGAACTTTTCGAGCTCGTTTTTGAAGATGGCGTTGTCCTGGCTCGAGGTGGCTTTCTTGTTCAAGATGAGGACTTGCGAGATGTCATCGTTGTGCACCTAGCGTTGTTAGCGTCTTCTATCATTGACGAAATGTCCCAATGCTTACCTTCTCCTTGAGGTCTTTCAAAGTCTGCTGCCTCTCACGCTTGATCAGTTGCAACTTGCGGAGAAGATCCTCTACCGCTGCTATCTGCTCGGTGACAGTAGACTGCTCTTCATCGTCAAGATCATCCAGCAAATTTCCTTCCAACAGGTTGGGTTTCGCACCGTCGTTGCCATTTCTCGCCGCACCCGCCTTGATCATGGCACGCTGGTACAAAACGTCCGCTTCATCCGTCTCTCCCGCAGACCTCATCTCTTCCATGTCCGACTGATACTGCCTGTAGGTATTGAACAAATGCGCATCGCTGACTGACGCCTCTTCTACTGCTTGTCGGTAATTCCGCACGTCGCTTCGTAGTGTCGAGGTCAGCCGCGAGCTAGGTTGCTGCGTCCACTCTGCACCATACTTGTTTCTCATCTTCTCGCAGACGCTTTCCTCCATGTCTAAACTCTTTGAGCAATCGTCTAGAGTCTTGTGAATCGCGGTCTTCTTGCCATTGAGCTGCTCAAAAACTCCGTCGAAAGGCTCGTGCCCGACAAACTCCTCGCACCAACGTCTGAACTCTTGGTCTACCGACATCTCCTGGTCAAGTCCGCCCTTCAGGATGTTGAGACTTCCGGGTAGCTTGAGGTAGTCCAGAGAAGCCGCCATCTCGTCGTTCGCGACCTCGACCCTTTCACCTTCCGCTCTGACCAGCTTTGCCTTCTCTTCGTCGTACAAGCTTGCAGACTCTGTTACCGACATTGGCACGATCTTGATAAAGATATCTTGACCAATAATTCGTGAAATATCCTGACCTTGATAGAGTTCGCTAACAGGTATCGGCTTCGCAGCAGGCAACTTGGCGATCGATGGCAGATTCGCTTCCGCCGGTATGAGCTGGTGATAGATGAAGTCGTTGTCCTTGTTGAATTCAACGAGTTTCTCCTGGACCGCAGCAAGGTGCTTCTTGGTCATCTCAGCTAAAATTGTGCCAGTGTCCGAAGGGATATTAAGGCTTGGATTAAAGAAGGACGGAAAACTGTTGGCTGTTTTATTCGCTTCTTTGGCCTGTTCAGTGGCAGCACCGAGTCTGGCAATTGCGTTGCCGTGCAAGTTGACATCTGTGTCGGCGAGGGCTTGGTAATACTGCGCGATGGATGCCATGTAGAACTGTTTGATTTGCAGAATCACAAGCCATATCTTTTCAAAGGTGCCCTTGTTTACATTTTCTTGTGTACCCTCGACTGCCTGGTTGTAGAGATGGGTGGCTTGACTGGCGAGCTTTCCTAGTAGTGCAGCTTTCTTGCCATCGTTAATCTGCTTCTCCAGAAAAACTTCCTGAGCTTGCGCCAGCGTAATCGAAATGAGCGTCTTGACTGTCTCCCTACTCAGATCCGTCGAGGGCGCATGCAAGAAGTTTTCGTTGATATACGTGAACATGCCGGCAGAGGCCTGGAGAGAATGGTATGCAGTCTTGAGCGCAGTCTCTTCGTGACGGTCTTGGTTCGCCGCATGTTGCGACAGTACAGCAGAGATGTTGAAGATGATCGAGGCCTTTTCGTAGGCCAGCGAGTACTGGGCCGTAGGCTTGTGGGTGAAGGCATCGAACCATGTAAACGATATCTTGATGTGGTTCTCGTCAACCGGAAATCTTAGATCCAGTAACTCCAGCTGTCCATAGTATCTATACAGCAGATCCCGACCAGCTGCGCTATCACTTCCGGCTCCTCTCATGTCTTGCCGCAAGCGGTTGAGTGTTGCGCATTCTTCGTTGTATCTCTCCGGATCATCTCCATATGAACTCCGGATGTAGCTCTTCAAGGGTTGTATCCAGTCTATCTCGGTGGTCTGCTTGAGCGGACACGAAAGCATGGGTGACTGCATGCTGGCGGTATTGGTGACCGTCCGCTTGATCAGAGGTCGAGTCGTCATGTAGGCGGTGATCGGACAATGCAAACAATGACGAAGATCCACCAGAAGGCCTGTACAAAAAGTGTCGAAAGTACCGGGCGCGTAGAGGTTACCTGCGGTAACTGTGGGAGCTAGGCACCATCATTCAAAGCATACGACAAGTGCAGTCCGTGGTGATTGAGCGCTTGATGTCAGAAGCTTATGTCGTGAAGCGCTCTCCGATTTGGTCTCCCGATAGTAGTCGATTACCAATTATGTCGTAAATCTCAAATCTTGTAGGTCAGGTCGAGGTAGAAACACAGCCCACCATGGTCGCAGGCGGTCACCAACGGGCGACCCCACCTCCCACCAATCACAATGCGGGGACAGCTATACAGCACAGCATCCGATCACTCCAAGCGCCGATACGCACCTCTATATAAATCACGGCTGATACTTTGAGTCGGGTTGGCGGTCATGAAGCCATTGATTGTTGTACATTAGTATGAAACATAGTTTTACAGAGTGGAGGTCTAACTATCTACCCGGCTCAACCCTCTTCTTTTCATGCGCCATGATGCTTTGACGGTGGTAAGCAAATCCAAAAGCGATCGCTAGCCCCAGGGGCGCCCATAGTCAGGCCGAACCTGAGCCAGACGACTTCTTTGGTTCTTCCGGTGGTGGCTGCTCAGTGCTTTGTTGCTGATTGCTCTGCTGGCTCTTCTCCTGGTTCTCCTCCTGGTTCTCCTGTGAGTGGGTGAACTTGTGCCACGCTGACTTCAAGAACCCCTCGTCTTTCTCCTTGCTAGGTTCTGATGACCCCGTCTTGTTCGTGGTTGATGTCTGGTCTTGCGATCTGCCAAAGTTCATCACTCTCTTTGCGGTCTTGTCGCCCATCTCGTCGGCCAGCATCTCCACAATAGTTCGCTGGTTTGCGCTCAAGTATTTTGGCATCTGAACCTTGAACTCGACCTTGAGATCGCCGTTTCCGGTTCGGCGACCGCTCAACTTCTTCATACCCATTCCGGGTAGTGTGATCCTGTCGCCAGTCGATGTTCCAGTCGCGACCCTGACCTTGACATCAGCGTCTAATGTTGGGATCTTCATCTCGCCTCCGAGAATGGCAGTCGTAAGCGGTATCGAGGCCGTGTACAGGATGTCGGATCCATTCCGTGTGAACTTTGTGTCTGACGCAACCCGGATGAGAACGTATAGGTCACCGTTCGTCGACCGCGACTTTGGATTTGCTGCACGCCCTGTTGGCGCAGCATCACCCTCGCCAGTTACTCGTAATCGCATACCATCTTCGACACCACCTGGGATGTCGATGGACACAGTTCTCCTTTCTCTCTCCACTCCGTCACCCTTGCAAGTGTTGCACTCTCCGCCTCTTGGTGTCGCCGTACCCTGACCATCACAGGCTCCGCAGGAGCTCGCCATCTGGAAACCGCCCTGCATAAAGTGTACACGCTGTCCAGTTCCCTCGCAAGCCTGACAAGTCGCCTTCTGAGTGCCCTTCTTCATACCGGTTCCAGTGCAAGTCTTGCAAGAGACCAGCGGCGTGATGTGGATGTCCTTCGTGATTCCCTTTGCCGCATCCATGAACGAGATGTTTGTCTGTACCTCGATATTCTCTCCAACCAGAACCTCCTCCTGGAAGGGCGCACTTCCTCCTCGTCTCCCTCTCCTCGCACCTCCGCCGAACGCTGCGCCGAACAAGTCTTCAAAGTTGATGCCTCCCGCGCCGCCACCACCGAAACCTCCAAAGCCGGCTCCGAAGCCACCTGCGCCGCCACCGAATGGATCTCCACCACCAGGGTTGAATCCACCGCTCTGGTCGAATGCTGCGGAGCCGTATTGGTCGAATGCCGCCTTCTTCTGGGGATCTGACAGCACTTCGTACGCTGACTGGGCCTCTGCAAACTTCTCTTTGGCGCCGGGGTCCTTGTTCGTATCGGGGTGATACTTCTTAGCGAGTCCATAGTATGCTTTCTTGATCTCTGACGCGGATGCGCTCTTTCCTACGCCGAGGGCGCCATAAGGGTCCTTTGGTGCGAGCTGTGCATTGGATGCATGGAAGTGCTGGGGATGGTCAGCCCTATCCGAAGATTCTGAATATTCCGGTAACCTACCTTGACCTGTGTTCGTGTCTTGACGTCTTTCGCTGTGCAATCAGTGGGTTTCACAACTGGTCGTCGGAAGGCTGCAAAGTGTGCGCTCCGCTGCTGCGGACTTTGCTGTGGTCTCTCATGGTGTCTCGGGCAAATCTTCGAAGCAGCCAACAGACGCAGCGGATTGCTTGCCTTTGGCAACAAAGCAGGTGAGGCCAGACTCATGTTATGCGCCGAATGTCAGGATATGATGGTTGATAATGATATGTAATAGGTCCCAAAAAATGTCTATTTCTTGACGGGAAACATTTCCCATGACGGGGGACTTTCTAGAAGAGGCCCGTGCACCACCTCGGTATAGGAAAATATTCTAGAATGCTCGCGCCGTTCATGGATCCTGTTTGCGGACTGTACAAATAGAATTACGCGTAATACGACATTGTCATTTTGTTTGGGCACTCATGGTCATAGTCCCGCTTGGTGTGTCTGAAGCTGCTGAAAATGAGATCAAATCAGATCAGATCAGTGCCTGATCTGGCATGGCATTCAGTCTTGAAGTACTCTGACTGAAAGCAACAGCAGTATATCCAAGTTGCCACGTCTTTCTTCGATGCACATCCAGCAATATACTGTGCTGATGAGTGACCAACGCTTAAAAGGTATCCTAAGAAAAAGTGAAAGGTCATTGTACCCAAACGCCCAAGTCAGTGCAACCATATGTGCACGACCATTCATGAACGTATCCATAGTCCTTCTCATGCCCAACACGTCATTACATGTATCAAGGATTCGCTTTCATCTTGGTCGGATTCGAATGCATCCGAAACGATTTATCTGGATCCGTGAGTGTACGTTCCTCCATGACTGCGTATGTGACGACTCACCTTGGTGTCGTATCTTGTACAGCATGTCCACAGCGACCTGGACCTCATTCACCGCCGCATCGTTGAAGTTCTTCCGTACCGCAAGTGCCAGCTGATCTTTGGCGACTTTTCTATCCCTTCTCTTGCGCGCCATGGTTGGCGACTGTCGTCCAATGCCTGGGTTCGTCAAGAGGGCTCGGTTGAGTGCCGAGTGAAAGGCGGGAGGGGTGTCCAGCTTATGCGCATGACGATAGCTGCCGAGGAGCTTCATTTCCTCCGTGTTCCATGACAGCTAAGAGGGTATCGGTTAGCTGATGCTCGGTTTCGCGAGATCGCGTGCCTTGTTCACTTACGCCGGTGTTGGACGATTGCGCTTGGGTGTTGACATCGGCGGTGGTCGTCGTATCTTTCAGATTACTGCCGGTCGGATTCGAAGTCGGCGCTGCCTTCTTTCCCTTGTGTGTGATGGCTGCTTGCTGCTTCGAGCTAGAACTCGAGTCGTCCTGCGCCGCGCTTTTCTTTGTTGGAGGCATCGTGGTAACGCGAATCAACTGGTTTCAAGATGCTTATTTCCGGAACACATGCCGATTCTCCTGTTCATTCTGCGCTTGAAATGAAGTAGACCTTGTTATCCAATATACAGAGTCGTTACTGATCAGTAATGCAGGTGATGAGAGAGCACGAGCACGTTAAACATCACGAGAAATTGGAGAATGACGTATCGCGCGGCACTTTGGCTTCTCGCCGTTGGAGACCCCGAATTTGTCACAGAGCCGCCAGAGATGTCCGCGGTTAATCACACGCCGAATGTTTCCCAAAATCGCGTCCGTTCTCAATTCTTATGATCGTTCAGGTCTCATAGATTCTACGATGACATGATTCCCAAGATATTGATACAAGCAGTGGCGTGATGACAGCCAGGTTTCAACGGGAATAGTTGATATTGTGAATGTTTCTATGTACACTGTGCTATTGCATCACTTTTCAACAGACCATTAGGAGGAGTCGAGACGTTCATCTGGCACCATTTAGCTGCTCCAATAAGTAGCAAAAGGGCTGATACCGTTGAGAACGTCGACAAAGGTGCGGGCAACAATCCGCTCAGTCTGCTCGCTAGGGTGGAGCTCATCGAACCACATGTAGGCATCCTGGTTGGGGTCGCGAACACAGTTGGTACCATTGACGCTGCAGTGGTTGATGTAGCCAGTCACGTTGTACGGTTGGGTGCCGTTGAGGTAGCGGCTGGGGTAGTCGTGGATGTCAGTGAAGAGACTGTACATGTCCATCACGGCGAAGCTGGCGCCGGGGAAACTGTTCATGATCTTGACCATGTACGGCGTGCGGTACTCGTAGATGGCGTTGACGGTCACGACTTGCTCCAGCATGCGGTCGGAGATGGCGGTCAGGTTGTCCTGCGACTTGGTTGGCCAGTACTGGTTGTCGCCGACGCCGCCTTGGCCGGGCAGACCGTAGAGGGGGGTCAGTTGCAGGGGAGCAACGTTCTGGAGGACGAAGAAACGCGCGCCGAGGTTGTAGAGCGATTGCACTTGATTGAAGACGCAGTCCATGTAGGTGACAAGGGTTGTGCCAGGGACTTGGCTGTCGGTGATGAAAGCGTCGATGCCGAGATCGTTGGTGCCGATCCAGATACTGTAGACGGTGCTGTCTGCTGGGGCGTTGACAAACTTGGTACCGTTGGCGGTGGTGTAGGCGCGGTCGGCAATGTAGGCGGGAATCTCATACTGCTCAATTGCTGGAAAGTCGGCGTTGATGGAGGAGAGGATACGAGGAGTGATGTTGTTGGAGCAGACGGCGCCGGAGACGGCGTAGTTGTAGAGGTTGGCGCCAGTGTATTGCTTGACGTACTCGGCCCATGTGCGACCACCGTCGGCGGCGTCGTAGTTCACTGGGTTGGCATATCCGACTGGAGGGGCAGAACCGTTGTGTGAGATGAAGTATCCCAGACGAGAGTCGTCAGTGTAGCTGTCTCCGAAAGCGACAAGAGATGTGAAGCTCGAAAGGTTCCAGTTGGGGTTATGACTGTACGCGAAGTTGCCTGCCGCAAGAGCGACAGAGGCACCGAAAGCAAGAGTGGCCGAGATCTGAGCAGTGTACATGATGACGGATGTGATTCAACAAAGGTAACAGTACGAAACAAAGGAGGAGGACTTACATTAGCGAGCTGAGGTACTACTTATACCTTACAGGAGGAGGTCACCATTGTGTATCTAAGCCCGCAATCGGCGGGCTGGAGACTTTGTGTCTCGCTTGACAGGCCTCCATCTGACTTTGCGTTACCAAGGTGAAGTATGCGGCTAAATACAATCAAAGCATAGTGGATCCTTGGAGACCGAGTATTGGCGAGGTGATGTGGGGTTTACTGGAGAGAAATCGGGGTTTGCATGATGGACATGGGGGAGCCGCAGATGCTGCCGCTTCATCGCGTGGCTGGCACCCGATTTCCAGCCGTTCTAACCGAATTTGGAGCGGCATCAGGGAACAGCCTGAAGTCATTGGAACCTTCATTTCTGCCCTCGTCGTCCCATGGAGATTGTTAATATTATTCAGGAACCATAAGGGCTCTTTTTTTCCGGACTTTGATGGAATTGCTATACCAGAAGTATAAGGCAGTCAAGCTATGTCCAATTTCACATAGAAACGAAGGTAGGTCGATGTGAGCTCCCGATTCGGCGGCGGAGCTTTTTAGCGATCTACGCCGCGATCAACAACCACGAGGATTCGAGGTTGTACTTGCCACCCTTGTCCAAAATCGACCCTGCAACTCGTATGCAGTCTTCAGGTTTCGTATTCCAGGCATACACGTTGATATATGCATGCAGTCTACTCTACGTCGTACTGATATTTCCTGATGCTGACTTCACGGACATCCCGGTGACATCATTGCAACTCTCTCTATCAAAACTTGCATACCTAGTTTGATACCTTATTCAAGCGACATGGTCAAGTTAAATGCTGCCTCGTCATTTGGCAATCGTGTCTCCTACAACCCGAACAAAAGACGAAAGACGAATCACGATACCGAGGAAGCAACCGCTTCAGTGGACGAATCGCCAACTGCTGACGCCACCACCACTACTACTACTACTACTACCTTACCCACAAAGACTCATGATGGTGGTAAGAAGCCGCGACGTACAGCAAACAATGCAAGCGACGGAAAGAAGCCGGCTATGGTACGACGCGACTCCTCCACCATAGTCGAGACCGATATACCCTGGCCAGAACAGTTCAAGAAGCTCGAGCAAATACATAGAGCTTTGAATCTGGTTTATACATTCTGCTGCACGCGAAAGCATATGGCTACTACGTTCGAGACAATCAAGAGTGCCGTCGAGAGTCATGTTCGGCGAGAATTACTCATATCAGATATCGCAAAGATCAAAGTACTGGTACCAGCAGCGATTAATTTCACTTTCGTCGATGAAGCCCTTCTACAGGTCAACCTCATGGGAGAGGAGAACAATGCCAAAAGCCGGCGTGCACAGGAGTTTGTACTCAGAGACGCGGCCTCCGCTGAAGACGAGATCGGACAGAGAGAAGTCTTGCTTTTCGAGTACATCGACGGTGACCTCAAGCGCCAAGTGCAACACAAAAAGACTGGTGAGCCGACCAAAGTTACCAGGAAGCTCAAGGATGAAGATCTTAAGATGCCCGTATTCAGTCAGAAGCAAATGATGAAGCTGATCGAGAAACGCAACAACAAGTTCACCTCCGCCGTCAATTCCTGGCTTAACGACTGTACTGCTGAAGGCAGAGATCCAGAGCAGAGGCTAATCAACGAGCACCATGCGTACATTCCGAGACCAAACATCAGCCGCGCGAACTCTGCTGACCCGGAAGAGAGAGCACGCCTGCCAAAGACCATTCCGGACGAGCGCAAGCTAATCCCTGAGATCATCTCCGAGATCAAGTCGATGGAGTGGTACACTGGTCAGATCGTGCCTGATGGCCACAGAGTATTCGATCCACAAGCACCTGTATACGGTGAACTCAACTTTGAGCTTTCGCAAAATCTGGTCAATGCCCTATACAACACCCGTAACATTTCACAGCTCTACTCGCATCAGACAGAAGCGATCAATAATCTATACGAAGGACACAATGTCATCGTGTCCACATCGACAAGTTCCGGCAAATCTCTGATCTACCAGATACCTGTTCTGCACGAGCTCGAGCGCAATCGGAACGCGAGAGCCATGTACATTTTCCCGACCAAAGCTCTAGCTCAGGATCAGCGGCGGAGCTTGAAAGATATGATGCATCTGATGGATGGTCTGCAGGACATTGTATGCGAGACGTTCGATGGAGATACCCCGATGGCAGACCGAAACTACATTCGGGATGAGGGACGAATCATCTTTACCAATCCGGATATGTTACACATTACGATTTTGCCACAAGAAGAAGCCTGGCGTACATTTCTCCAGAATCTCCGGTTCGTTGTAGTTGATGAGTTGCATGTCTACAATGGACTCTTCGGCGCTCATGTGGCTCTGATCATGCGCCGTCTGCGGCGAATCTGCGCAGCCATTGGAAATCGTCATGTCAAGTTTATTTCCTGTTCTGCAACTGTCGCAAATCCGGAAGAACATATGAAAACAATCTTCGGCGTTGATGAGGTCAAGCTGACGGACTTTGACGGATCACCGTCTGGACGGAAAGAGTTTCTGTGCTGGAACACTCCTTTCAAGGATCCAGTAGACCCGTCATCTGGGCGAGGAGACACCATGATGGAGGCAGCCAAGCTTTTCTGTCAGCTGATTCTACGAGGTGTGCGAGTCATCGCCTTTTGCAGAGTACGCAAGCAGTGTGAAGTGATGCTCAACTCAGTGAAGCAGGAATTGGGTAATCTTGAGAGACCAGAATGCATGGCTCGTGTCATGGCATACCGTGGCGGGTATACACCACAAGATCGACGCATGATTGAGAAGGAAATGTTCTCGGGCAAGCTTGTTGGCATTGTCGGCACGAATGCTCTGGAGCTCGGTGTCGATATTGGTTCGCTCGACGCGGTCATCACAGTTGGTTTCCCTTACACGATCGCCAATTTACGACAACAGAGTGGACGAGCTGGTAGACGAAACAAGGACTCGCTCTCTGTGCTTATCGGCGACTGCTTTCCGACCGACCAATACTTCATGGAGAATCCTGACGAGATCTTCACAAAGCCAAATTGCGAACTGCAGGTCGATCTCACCAACATGCTTGTTTTGGAAGGCCATGCTCAATGCGCCGCCCATGAAATGCCTATACGTCCCGATGAAGATCAGGAATACTTTGGCAAGCTGTTACCCGAGATCTGCGAGACAAGGATGCGTAAAGGCGATCTTGGCTTCTATCATACCGACGAGAGATTCTTGCCGCATCCCTCTCGCACAGTTGCTATCAGAGATACTGTAGACTCTCACTTCGCCATCATAGACATTACAAACGGCCGCAACGTTGTTCTCGAGGAGCTCGAGGCCGATCGTGCATTCTTTACAATTTATGAAGGAGGCATATTTCTTCATCAAGGTCATACCTACCTTGTGAAGGAGATGTCCACAGATCGCATGATTGCCAAGGTCGAGCTCGTCAAGGTCGACTGGACTACGCAGCAGCGAGACTTTACAGACATTGACCCTATCGAAACGGAAGCCATCCGCCGAATCCCAGCCTCACGATCAAGAGCTTTCTTCGGTACGATCAAGATCATGCAGGTAGTATTTGGCTTCTTCAAGGTCGACAAAAAGCGTCGCATTCTCGATGCGGTCGAAGTCGACAACCCTCCAATCACCATCTTCTCGAAAGGCATGTGGTTGGACGTGCCTAAACACGCAATCGAGATTCTGACCAGCAGACGCCTGAACGTCGCCGGCGCCATTCATGCAGCCGAACACGCCATCATGAGTCTCATGCCGAACTTTGTGATCAGTATGCCGGGCGACGTCCGCACCGAGTGCAAGAACGCGGTCAAGGAAATGGCCACGAAGGAGACAGCTCGCAAGCGTCCGGCAAGACTGACGTTTTACGATGCCAAAGGTGGTGCTCACGGTTCGGGAATCAGCACCAAGGCGTTTGAGTTTATCGATCTGCTGCTCAAGCAAGCGTGCAAGCGAGTCGAAGCATGTCATTGCCAGGAAGGATGTCTCGAGTGCTGCTGCAGCGAGCGCTGCCGTGAGGCAAACCAGATCATGAGCAAGGCCGGTGCTGAAGTGATCCTAAAGAGTTTGCTCAATATCGAGATTGATGTTGATAGTCTACCCTGGGGTCCTGATGATGAGAGGGTGCCTGCTGGTATCGAGACGGTCATCTTTGCGCCGGAAGTTCGTCCTGCGCGCGGTAAGAGGGTCGAGGTCATCGAAGTCAAGCGCGAGAATGGCGGCACCCGGATGGTGACTGTCGGTGAAATGAGCGGTGATACTGATGACGAGGACGAGATAGTCGTGAAGCATGAACCGGAGGAGTAGACCTCAGCGATATTCAGATAGATTATGTACCGATCGACAGGTCTCCGGAAGCAAACGTCTACTTGGTCAACCCCACCGAAGACGATAAGAAGGAAATAGAAAGCCTGTACCTGACAAGATTGTACAGTAAAAGCTGCTCATCTTGAAGCTTTGGGCCACAGTCCGTTGGCTAAGTCCGCCGTATCCCACCAGCCGTAGGGCGCTTGACGCAATAACTTGCCAGCCTTTCCCCGGCGAAGAGCTTTACATTTGTACAACCTCAGAGATCAACAAGTATGAGCAGCGCACTCCTGAGCCATCTTCCAAGGCTGGTACCGGCTCGCGTGAAAGCAGCTACGACTCGGACGATAATGCGGCGAGCAGAGGAGCAAGGGCCATGGCGGAGGAAGAGCCACTCGATCGGTCGTGCGACTAGTCCCACGAAGTATCGTGGCAGTCGATCTGCGCACGATAGCGCCTCCTGGCCATCCTCGATGAGTGGGAAGGGTGTTTGCCGAAGTGTGAAATCAAATGGACTTCGTGCTGTTCATAGAGAACACCGAAGAGTCGTACAATGGTCTGGCATTGACCCATTACCTGCCGGAAGACAAACCACAGACCTCGCAGTCGTGATGTAGCACCGACCAAGCCCAATCTGGCGTCCTCAAGCACACTCATCCCTTAGCTGTCACAAGCCCACTCTCCGCCCTCATATCCTTCCCATTCTCCATCTCCACCGTCTCCATCAGACCACCCCGCAGCACGTACAACACATCTTCCCTCCGTCCACTGCCACCCTTGGTCTCTTCCCATTGGCTCTTGTCCAGCTGGTAGCCCACGACGGTATCACACCTCTCACAGCGATGCATGTATCTCTTCTCGAACCCGTCTTCGCGACGAATCATTGTTGCTTTGGCGTCGAGGACGGAGCCCTTGAGGAGCGCGTGGTGTGGCCCTGGCTGTGAGGTGGTGGGCAGAGGGAGGATCAGAGATGCGTCGCTGGTGCGTTTTTCCAGGGCTGTGATTGGGGCCGTTGTCGCTAGGATGAGTTGTGTGCAGATGCAGTGGTAGGTATGCACTTGGGTTGTCGTGTCTGCTACCGCTGATTGCTTCACCGTATCCGCCATGCTGTAGTGTAATATTAAAAGATGTTACGAGTGACAAATTCCGGACAAGATTGTTGTTGTTGGAAGAGAAATGTTGCGAGTCTGACGAACAATTTCTCCAACGACGTCAGGGACTAAAGCTTGGGGAACCACAACACCCACCATTCTAATAGATACATTTCTATACCATTCAGTACGCAAATGACGAAAGAAGTCCAAGACCGAGCGAAGATGCCTCCCCCTTCGTTGACTAAAATAGTCCACTTCGGCCCACACATCGTCACGAACCAAGTACCTCTTCCTGGCCCCTCTGTAAACCCCTCTTGACACCCCACAGGTCTTCCACACAACACCACTCTCCTTCTGCCTCGTAAACCTCAAGCCGCTCCTCCCGGGACACATCCTGGTCTGCCCTCTGCGACGGGTGCAGCACTTGACCGACCTCCGCAGCGACGAAATCACCGACCTCTTCCTGACGGTGCAAAAGGTCAGCCGGACGCTGAGGCGCGTGTACCGCGCCTCGGCGTTCAATGTCGCGGTGCAAGACGGTGCGGCCGCGGGCCAGAGCGTGCCGCATGTGCATGCGCATGTGATACCGCGGCACGAGAAGGACATGGATGACCGGGGCGGTGGGGATAAATTGTACGAGATGATGGAGGGGGAGGAGGGAGATGTCGGGAGGCATTTGAGGGAGGTGGAGGCGCGGGGAGAGAAGGAGTATGTGCGCATGCCGAAGGTGGAGGAGGGAGATCGCAAGCCGAGGGGGATGGAGGAGATGCGGAAGGAGGCGGAGTGGTTACGGGAGGAGATGGAGAAAGATGCTGCGGAGCAGTATAGTCAGATGTTCGGGTCGTAGAAGATTGTGGTATTCCGAACACTATAGACAATTCCCAGCGCTGCGTTTCGTAGCGCGTATACAAATAGATCCCAGAACGCCGCCGATGCTTCCAATCCTTCCAATGTCTCCCGTCATCTCAATGCGCAGTAAGCTCCGTTCATTGGTATCGTGCCTAGTTGGCGAGGATGGTCTTGACCAAGTCTATTATTCGTTAGCTCTGGCTTCTTTCTGCCCCATGTTTGGAAAAGGTCTTTACCCATGTAGTTGATCTCTCCACTGCTGGTATCAACAGCCTTGAGCAGCTCATCCACCTCATCGTCACTCATCTTCTCGCCGAGATTCGTCAGGATATACCTGAGCTGACCGACACCGATGAAACCAGTCATCTCCTTGTCGAAGACTTGGAATCCGCGGCAGTACTCTTCTGGCTCGCCTGGGTCGCGGAAACCACCCGGTCGGTTGAGAACTTTTTGGAATGAGTCGAAGTCGACTATGGGACCGCATCAGTTCTTGTTCGGCTCTTCTCACTTTAAATATGTGTGCTCACAGTCATTTCCAACGCTCTTCTCGAGGTCGCCGATCTCAGCGAGGGTTGGGTTTTGGCCGCATGCGCGGAGGAGGTCGCCGAGAGAGTCTTGTGTGACGCGTCCGTTACCGCGACGGTCGAAGAGAGCGAATGCTTCCTTGTAGTTTGTAGAGGCCTGTGGCATGATTGTCAGATCTCCGTGCTCTTTCGGTCTAATGCGTATTTCGCGATGAATTCGGTTTGTTGACTTGTTCGAACGCCTTGCAGAAAAGAGGGTTTGGAGAACAATGTCTTTGTGGACGTACCATTGCTCAGGTATGTATGTCGAGTATGGGGATCTTCGGTTGGTCTTGATTGCGATAACGTTTCTTGAGGGTGTGTGGCTCGTAGGTTGAACTGGAATGTATCGATGGAAGTCATCAATTACCTTACTGTATCTTGGCGTTGTTTGATGTCGGGGGTTCTCTTTCGGGACAAGCGCGTGAACGGTTGCCCGGGCAGCGACACTACAATGACCCCAAGCTAAACCAACCCTACGTCCATCCTATACATTGCTCCATGCTGTTCACGATCTAGTTATGGAAGAAGGATCGATCTATCAAGCTAACATGCTGCGAATTCAATTGAATCAACACTCTCACTTCCTCCTGGCCAGAATAAGTCCACTACCCCATTCGATCTCAATCTCCTTCTCCCAATCAGCCATCTCCGGATGATGCTCAGCCATTTCGTCAAACATCTGATCTACCACATCACCTTTGCCACCTTCATTCCGAGCTACAGAGTCTTTGTATATAGTCGCCCACTCATGATACGAGCTCCATGTTCGAACGTAGCCCATGCATTCACCCACCGTCAGTCGCCGGCTGAAGAAGAACGTTCCCTGACCACTCTGTCTACCTTGCGTACCAGGTTCGTACTCGATCCTCTGGATGTTCTCCCAGTCGCTCTCTGGCGGTTTCACGGCACGGAGCTTGTTCTGTAGAATCTCCCTGCCCTTTGGCCAATAAGGACCGAGTTTGTGCTTGTCGTTGGCGTAGGCGTAGTCTGCGAGAATCTCTGAGGCTATGGGATAATCGACGAAGACATGATCTTTGTAGCCCCAGAAGGCCAACGTACCGCCTTTGCGTACAACTCGACCTAGCTGTGGAAACAATCTCGGGTAGTCGAACCAGTGCGCTGCCTGGCCAGATGTGATCATGTCGACGCTGCCCGCTTCGAGACCGAGATCATCTTCTGCTGCGGCGACTTGAAAGCTGAGGTGTTTGTAACCCTCATTAGAGCTCGTCTTTTGTGCTTGAGCGATCATGTTCTTCGACGGATCTGTGCCTAATATCTTTGGGAATGACGCAGCTATTTGACGTGGAACGAGCCCATGTCCGGTACCCAGATCGAGCAGAAAGTTGCGAGGTCCTTGGTGATATGACAGCACCTTCTCATACAGAGAAGGTGGATAAGAGGGACGAAGAGCGGCATACGAAGCAGCGTTGAATGTTGACTTACTATACTTTGATCAATTGAGAAATACGTGACGGAAGCTATGTGTGCTCACGCAAAAGTCGCCATGTTGTTGAACGGATCTGAATGACTCTCAAGCAGTCAATCCTTTGGCAAATTGTGGTCTCCGAGTATCTTTGATTCGAGAATGATCTAATGACGAAGTGAGACAGAGTTCAGGCAGTGGAAGTGATGCTGTCGAATACATGCCCTTAAATATATATAAGGGTAAATGTTAGCGGAAGGAGTCGACCCGAACGGCGAAAGACATGCCGAGGTCGGCCGACACATTCGGAGTCACATCTTTGTCGATCGAGCGTCAGACTCTCGAAATATACATCCATAACCTCCAAACGAATGGTCGTGACAAGATCACAACGTTCAGAAATGGCAACAGAAGGCATGAACACAGCAGCCAAAGTCTTCTTTTCATCGCCACGCTTCGCAGTAGCCGGTGCATCGAGCGACGCCCATAAATTCGGCTACAAGAGTACGCCGGGTCACCAATCAACTAATTCAGAAACATATACTCATCAATCACAGTATTCGACTGGTATCTTTCACGTGGTATAACGCCTACACCTCTTAACCCGAACTCGCCCAGCGTTTCAGTACGAAAGTCGTCATTTCCGACCAAGCCATCACCTTCGGCTCTCGAGCAGCCCGCGCACACGAGTCTGTCAGTCATCACGCCGCCTGCCGTGACGGCAAAGCTGCTGCGTGAGGCCAAGGAAGTCGGTGTCAAGGCTGTCTGGTTACAGCCGGGTAGCTTCAACGACGAGGTGCTAGACTATGCGAAGAAGTCTTTCCCGGGGGCTACGGTCGGTGGCGAGGGAGGCGGGGGAGGTGAGGGCTGGTGTGTGCTCGTCGATGGTGATTGGGCCATGGCACAAGCTGGAAGAAAAGAGGGAAAGTTATAGGTAGTGTTAGCGGTATCAGTGCCTCGACGGCAGTGTCATTTCGACTAGAGTAATGGTATGCAAGATTCGCTAAACGCAGCAAACAAAGACGAGCGGATCGGAGTCTTAGCTCGATCATCACTCTTCCTCAACCTCCTTTCTCTTTCGCTTCCTCTTCTCGCCATCGTCGTCTTCACCCTCCTCCTTCTTCCTCTTCTTTTTCTTCTTCTTTTCTGCATCATCACTCGGCTCAGCGGGTGCCACATAATCCTTCATCCTTTCCTCGCGCTTCGCGTCCATCTTTTCCTTCATAGCATCCTCTCTCTTCTCTCTCGCCATTCGTTCTTTGGCTGACTTGTTTAAGAAGAACTCTCCACTCTCGATCTGCAGATCAACCTTGCTCTTCTCCGGCGCAGGAGGGAACGGTGTGTAGACCTTCTTGGCCTTGTCGGTGATCTTGAACGGCCTCCTGCGCTTGCTGAGTGTGCGCTTTTTGAAATGCGGCAGAAATCTGTCCCAGCTCTCATTGGCCAGTTCTGGGTCCTTGGCCAGCTCGCGCTTGATCATGAGTTCTTTGATGTGGTAGATCGGGTGAATGTTCTCCATGCAGTCCTCGACGATGCGCCGTACCTCCTTCAGCCCTTTGTAGCCGCCCATCGCGCTGACCGTGTTTCCTTGCACCAAGATGTAGCACTCTGTCAGCAGCTCCAGCGCTTTCAGTGTCGATCCATTCGGTCCTAGAATACGCTGCCGCCGCTTGACGAAGCGGTCTTTGTTCCTGACCATTCCGCGGATCTTGATCACGTCGCATGCCATTTCGTCCTCGAGGATTCGCACTGCTTGCGGCGCCGGCACGCTACGCGAGAGGAGTTTCACCAGGTCGCGTGCTTTCAGGATGCTTGCTGGATCGTATGTCTTTCGGGTGGTCTTGACGGTCATGGAACCCTCCACCAAGTCGAGAGTGCATGCAACGCCGAGCTTTTCCAGTGACTTTGTGACGAGCGGCCATGATTGCTTTAGGTAGACTTCACGGTACTTTGGAAACAGGATCGAAAACGAGGATTCTTCGCTGAATGTGCCGCCTTTGTTGTCTTCGGGCGTGAACTTTTCGATCTGGGATTGAAAGGTTAGGTCACTGATCGGGAATGGTTCTTGGAGTTTCCTCAACTAACCTTCCACTTATCGATATCATCCGTATCCCACGGCTTTTCTGTATTGTGTGTAGAAGGCATTTTGCCGGTATCAGTATGTGAGATTGCTGGGCGCAAAAAGGTGCGAGTCGCAGAGAATCTGGAATGATCTTCGCAAAAAGTTACCCGCACGACGCTGTGGATTGCCTGGCCGACCGTCCAAATTCTTGCCCATCTCGGAGGTCTCACTTCTCCGCATGTGGTCAGCTGCTCCTCCAATCGTCTCTCTTTACAATAAATTGCGGCGGCTTACACAATGGCGGTTTCAAGGTCGAGATGTTTTCTCGACGTCACGATTGGCTCCGAGCCAGCTGGGCGATTGGTCATTGAGCTCTTCAATGACAAGACGCCCAAGACATGCGAGAAGTAGGTCACGCGAGCTCCCCGGCAAGACAATTAGCTGACATGACACAGTTTTCGTGCGCTCTGCACGGGTGATCAGCCATCTCTCACATACAGATTATGTCCTTTCCACAGAGTCATTGACGAGTTCATGGTACAGACGGGTGACATCACGAAAGGTGATGGAACCGGTGGGGACAGCATCTACGGCGGCGAGTTCGAGGATGAGAACTTAGGATGGAGGGAGATTGACGCACCGGGATTGGTCTGCATGGCCAATCGCGGCAAGGGGACGAACAGCAGTCAGTACGGACCCTTTTCTCTCATTCACATTTCTGGTACCGAATCCCGGACTAACAACATTCGCTTTCAGATTTTTCATCACTCTGGAACCATGCACCCACCTGAACGGCAAGCACACAATCTTCGGACACCTTGTCTCAGGTCAAGAAGTCTTGGAGCGCATCGCCAAAGTCGACGTTGACAAGAACGACAAGCCGAAAGACTCGGTGCTGATCGCTCGCAGCGGCGAGCTCGAGCGCAAGAGGAAAGCTCTTACCGTATCCGGCGAAGCTGTGTCGGAAGCCGATACACGCAATCGAGGTCGCGACGACAACCACAAGCCGCGTGGCGAGCGTCGCAAGAGACGGGACAGCGACAACACAGTAGATGAAACACTGCGCGGCAGACCATTGACGCGATCGGAGTCGCTGTCGAAATCACGATCCCGATCGCTAGCGAAAGAAGGGAGCCTGAGCCGCAGCCCGCCCCGAAAACACAAGCGGCGTAGAAGCCCTAGCCCGTCGCGCGGCCTAGAGGAGCAGGAGGAGGAGAGGAATAGGAAAGACGACGAAGAGCGGAGACGAAGGAGGAGTCTGCCGAACCAGTATGCCCCGGACAAAGACCACAGACGGGACCGGAGCCGGGGTCGTGACCGGGAGAATGACCGGGACAGGAATCACTACGATCGCGATGGAGAGAGAGATCGAGGCAGGCCTAGGGACTGGGATAGGCCTGATCGCGGTGACGGGTACCAGGGCAGGAGATACCAAGGCGACAGGTATGACGGACGACGCGACAGGTACCGCGAAGACAATTCTGGACGACTAGGCGGTGGCGGATTCGGGGATTCAGAACCGCCCAATGATAGTGGCATCAAGTTCAAAGGACGAGGGAGCATGAAGTACCGCGAACCAGACCGGCGGTGGTAGAATGCGAATATCAGTAAATATCGTTAAGTGATGGTAATGAAACGGTAACAAACTTTTGTTTCTTCGCTGCACATAGCATGTTGTCTACCAGAGGTACCGTTAGACAAAGTCTCCGAGTAGTCACGATGTATATTGTCGCATACAACTCTCAATCTACAAGAGCCCCCTATTTACAAGAGCCCCCTATCCTCCAATATGCGATCGATCTGCTCACGCATATCATCCGGCGTGCGCGGCCTCGGCACTTGTACGTCGATCTTATCAAACGCGTTCTCCCAGAACCGTACGCCCTGCGCGTCTTGCTCACGCACCAGCAAGCCCTTCTCCTCCGCCATCTCCAGCTCCTCGGTCGCAACACCAACGCTCCAGCCAAACCGGCCCGCCGTCTCCTGCGCCGTGACGCCGCGACCATAGAGCCGCCAATCCCACGTGACAGCCGCGACGGCGGTCGTCGACGACGAATACGCGTCGGGCGGGACGTCGTGGAATTCAGCCAGCCAGTCCAGGATCGCCTTGACGGTTTTCTCGTCGGTGCGGTCGCGGCCTTGCACGACCAGCACGCCGCTGCGGAACCGGCGTAGTCGCACGGGCAGTTTCAGGTCTTCCCACAGCCGCGCCGCTTTCTCAAAGTCCAGCGGACTGATCAGCTCGATGCCGTTGCGGCGCCGGTTGAACACGGCCCAGAGATCGACGAGCGAGATGATCCCGCCTTCTTTGCGCAGGACGCCGTGTCGGTCGTCGGTCAGGTACTCGGCGAGATCGCGGCTTAGCTGTGTGATGTACAGGGCTTCGCTGCCGCTGCTGCCGGGGACGAGCATGTCGCGTGTGGTGACGAGTCCGAGGGCTGATGCACTCTGTGAGACGAGTGCCGAGGCCTCGGACGAGGGGTTGGAGGCTGCGAAGCGCTCTGCCATGGCGATTACTTCTTTTGCGGACGTCATGAGGGCTTCTAGATCTTCGAAGGCGGAGCCGATCACAATTTCGTTGTTGCGTCGCAGCTCTTGGTCGCGTCGCTCGAGACCTGCTATGCCGATCTTTCGTGGTGGCGGTGTTGCTGCTTGTGGCGTGTTGGGGGCGGACAGATCTACTTGAGGTCGAGGGATCGAGGGCGCGTTTTGTAGCAGCCATTTCCGTTGTATCAGGGCATCCTTCAAGCGTTCGTAGAAGATCTTCTCCCCACCAGCGCGAAACGAAAGCTTGAGGATCTCGTTGCCGGATTCGGCGTTTGTTGTCGAAGTGGCTGGGGCAGGGGAGCCTGTGCGGGGGATGGCTCGATCGAGTTGGGGCTGTAGTTTAGGTTGTGATGAGGGCAGCGAAGCGCCGCATATCTCGCAGCTATTGAGAGAAGGGTGGTTCTGGAATGTGCAACGGGGGCACACGACGTACGTCTTCCGTGATGGGTTTGTAGCGGGCAAATTTGGCAGCAGCTGCTCTTGCAGTGAGTCCCCTCTCATGTGTCCAGATGACCGTGATCTGAAATCATCCATACTCGCCGCTGAACGGTTTGACATGGCTGCAATCGCAGCTTTCACGACATGCACCAATGGTGGCTTGATACCGCAGGCCAGACATGGCGGTAGAGGCGTATGAGCATTTGCGGTCCCTGGATCGAAGTTTGACGGTACTGGGTTTGAGAAGCTACAAATTGGACATACCCATGTTGCATTTGTGTCTCTGGGTGGCGCGGGTGATGCTGCAGCACGCACGGGCGGCGTCCCATATCGAGTTGGCGATGGAGGGCCAGAGTATGGGTCGAGGCCGGCATAAGTAGGTATAGGACTGCGAATCGCGAGTGACAAACGTTTGTCAACTTTGGGGTACAAGGTGATTTTGGCTGATGACTTCAAGAATCCTGCCTGCTGAGATTAGCCATGTCCTCGAATCAATGAGTTCAACTTACATAAAACTCGGTTTTGTCTACCTCCTTGAGCTCGATCGCAACAGAGTGCTGCCTTGGGTCCTCGTTATCGACATAGCATATTCTATGTGACGTGAGATAGGTTTGGCCATTCTGATAGCCATCAATCTTATATCTGTCTCGATATAGGCCTATTGCGTCTTGCACAAATAGTAAGACTTCTTCAGGTAGCAGGGCCGGACGAAGAGCAGTCGTCAAGTCCAACTGTCGAAGGTACATCCAGAACTAAAAGTAGAGACAGTGTATGTTTCTTCGTGTCTTCGAGCAGATCATGAAGACCAGAATGCGGGCTCGGTCGGGTATCAAGGAGTGCCTAGCATAGTCTGAGACAGTCAATTTGCTATCCTGGAAGTCTTCAAGACAGGAACAATTTAGCTAGGATAAGTCAAGCAATATACTGATAGCCGTTATGTTTGATGGCATATGATTGTCGAAGGTCGAATCCGTCACGTGCCGTTCGGGCAAAGTTCTTGGCATGCGGTAATTGGGCGGTCTTCAAGGAAGTCACGAACGCGGCTGTCACCGACAAACTCTCTTCATTCTTGCAACACTACATGTAATCCACAGTCAGACAAGTTTCACTTCACCCTTCATTCTTTGTTCTTTTGTGTAGTCACTGCTTTCCACCATCATGACCGCCTCCTGGGCCCAGCCTGGAGCCCCTTCTTACGCTCAAGCCGCGACGAATAGTACGATACCAGCCTACAGCGCTTTCTCATCCGGTGGTACTAATACGTACATAGACGGGCAAGCATATACCGCCGTGAACGCTCGTACTACGCTGTCACGACCGACTCCTATCATGACAGATCCTCCGAAGACCAGCGCTCCCGCCAAGGTAGAATGGCCCCAACCAGTTCGCGATTATGTGTCGCGAGCGTTCATCGCGGATAATGAAATCCGTGGAATTGACAAGGCTGCCATGTCCGCCAAACTAAAAGAAGTGATATCAGCAGCCGCAGCAAACAACGCACTCCATACGATCGACTGGCCGACCTACCCACTTCCCCAAGAGATCGTCAGAGCAGAACGAATTGGGCAAACACCGACGACTGCCATGTCATCGCTGTCCATGGGCTACGACGTTCCGGTAACGAGCCCGTCAGTCGTTGGACAGAAACGAAAGTCGATGGACGTGAACCCCACTGGCACCCTTCCACCATGGAAACAAAAAAGTACCAGTCTGGCAGACAGAATAGAAGGCAAAGATGCGAAAGGAACTGACCAGACGGGGAAGCGTCAGAAAAAGGCTGTAGCAGAATTCCACAAGCACGATCCACCCAGTAAGTTATTCGATCTGGAAAAGAGGAGGCAGCGGTTTGGACGAGAACTCGCTGGATCTGATTCTCCGTTCTCGTCATCTCGTGATGATTCTCCCCCACTCAACGCCGAACATGGACCTGTCGTTGGTACATGTCAAAAGCTCGAGAAGAGTTACCTGCGACTTACCGCACCACCGAAGCCAGAGACAGTGCGTCCTTTGGAGGTATTGAAACAAACACTGGACCTCCTCATCCATAAATGGAAAGACGAGCACAATTATGGCTACGCTTGTGACCAATTCAAGTCGCTCCGTCAAGATCTTACTGTGCAGCGCATCAAGACCGACTTTACCGTCCGAGTGTACGAAGCACATGCCCGGATTGCGTTGGAGCAGACTGACATGGGTGAGTATAATCAGTGTCAGACTCAACTTCGAGCACTGTACAAGCAAAACCTTGGAGGTCACCCTGGAGAGTTTTTGGCGTACCGCATTTTCTATTTTATCTACACTCGTAACCGTACAGGGATGAATGACGTCCTCGCCGATTTGACACTAACAGACAAGCGACATCCAGCAGTTGCGCACGCGTTGAGCGTGCGTAAAGCTTTGGCTGCAGCAAACTTTCACAAATTCTTTAGGCTATATGACGAATGTCCGAACATGGGAGGCTACCTCTTGGATATGTTCGTCGACCGCGAACGCATCGCTGCCATGGCTGCCATTTGTAGAGCGTAAGTTTGCATTCCTTCACAACCACCTAAGCAAATGTTGATACGTTATACAGATACAAGCCCGATCTTAAAGTCAGCTTTCTGACAGAAGAACTGGCTTTCACGGATGACCAGCAGTGCGCACAATTTCTGTTCGATACCGCTGGAGAGCAACTGTTCGATGATCGACCTGACGGTCCACGATTCCTCACCGGCAAGGCTGGTCAAGTCTTTGAGATGGCCAAGATGAAGGCTTCCGGTGTCGACATCAAGGGACAGAAATGATTCGACACACAGGACTCCCAACGAACAACAAGTGCCACGCTTTGCTCGCCTTATTCTCATAATCTATGCCGATGTAAAGTACGCGGTTGGACGCAACTGCCACCCAATCGACGTGCAGTCGCTATATTCGGCGCGATACACCGATCGCCAGTGAATTCGCGACGATTCGCGCTGATCTGTGTGGTCTTCTATCCTTAACGTAAGCGTGTAGCTCATCGCGGCTGCGTTGCGTTTATACATTTCTTTCGTTCATCACACTCTACCAAGCACCAAATATCTGCACTGGATCGTGGAGAGATTATGATATTTCTTGACCGGACGCGGCGTGGCACGAGCGTTTATTCTTTGGGGATCATTGCGATCATGTGCCAGCACCTTGATGTAGAGAGGGCATTGGATATGCAAAGGCTGGAACCTCCATACGATATCGATATTCGAAAGCCACTGCCGCGCTCCAGCCAGGCGTTCGAGGGTGGACTCGGCCGGTCCGGCGCGGCTCACGCGACCATGAGACCTTGTCCATGGTTCTAGATAGACGGGTAGGAGTAGTGCGACGTTTGATTGTCTCAAGAATCAAGTTCAGCTTCGAAGAGGTCTTCGAGAAGTAACTGATGTCTCTGACATGCAGATAAGAGTCAACGTCGGATGTGTCACAAGGCTGTGAGGATCAACGGTGTAGTGTGTACTCAGGCCTCTTTCATGCGGCCACGGCACATTGCGCGATGTCGTCTTCACTTGTCTGCCAGTCGTACTCGAGATATGCAGCCTGCCGTATCATTGCATAGCCGATTGTGCATGAACAAATCCTACCAAGCAGAGGCTTGCATGAGCTATCTACTTCTCGTCATGCATTCAATAAAGTTTGTGTAACAACGGCAGACCAACGTCGTCAGCTAAGGCCGGACATCGAAATGGACGAAAAGACTCGAATGACCAGTCTGGACGAATCATGATGAAGCCTTTGCACTGGATGGCCCAATGGCATACGCCAGCGCATATAAGTCCACACAACACCTGAAGTCACATTCATCACCAACAAATGGGTCAGCCGCGCTCATGAACAGAGCGAATAAGCTTTTTTTGCCCGCAGATCGTGGAACAATACTGCATCGCGTGTCTTCCTCGTTAGAGTGGAGGTCTCGTCGCTCCACCGAAGCCCTCAATACTGTAGCTTGTATATATTCTTACGCTTCGACATCCTACAGCACCATCTCTCGAAGCACAGTTGTTTGCAGGCTGAACTGCATGCTTGAACTTGTGCGAATCCAGAAATACGTGATGGAACCCATATGTCAGTCAAGGGCTAGACAAACAAGGCGCAAACGCAGAGGCGGGAATGGGTAAACCGTCAACGGTGTATCGTTGCATTCTCCAATAATCGGAGGCACTACCGTATTGTTATTGCGAGTCCTCAATGCTTGAATACCGCCGCGACTGCTTCAGCCTCGACCGCCGCGGAACAAAGTGCCTACACTTGTAAAATTCTGACAATATTGTGGTATTCGAGGTCCTTGGATCGCCTGCCTTTGTCATTGCCCGTTTCGTTACCTTACGTACGTCGCGGCGCCCGCACTTTGCTCCGTCACCTGCACTTACTTACACCTTCGTCTTGTCTTCTGTCCATCTTCGCATCTCTCTTCATCATCAACAACATCATCGTCAAAGATTCTAGAATCTTTCGTAATTAAATCTCCGAGCCTGGAAACCTACAAGCCGCGTGTGGAGATTCGCATCCTCGTTGCGCACCGAACAGCACGGTTCGCTGTCGATCCGGCCCTTTTTACCAGGCCAAATCCCCAAAGCTCTCCAATCTTTGGCCCACCAACCTGCCAAATTAACTCTTGTCCGGCGTAGTGTACCCTTGCGCTACTTTTCATCCTCTATCCCGATCCCTGCTCGCTCCGCACCTTGCGCATTCGAGAACGACAGTGCAGTCGCAGCCCTGGTCGCATTGCTCGCTGCCCCTCGTGCGCAATTTGCGACTCGTCCGCAGTAATCTATCGCTTTGGTTCGAAGACGCGCGAACAAGGACACGAAACGACCACGCATCCACATATTCGTCATCGCTATCAATCAAAGACAAACCCGTCGACCCTCCTGTTGGAAACCGGAATTCGTTCTATATTACATCGCTCCGTTGTGAATTGGCGCCAGCGATATTAAGACGACCCTCGGCGACGTCGCGCAAAACTGGTCGAACGCTACGACGAATCGCGACGTCCGAACTACTATAACCATCTGTTTTCAGTTGCCAGGGTAGCACTGCTTCGATTGCTTCTAAGCAGCTTCGAGAAAGCGGCACAGCATGCACAAGGTGGGACATTCGTCGCCGCCGTACAACGCAGGTTTTTTCTAACCCACCTCGTAGTTTCGCAGATCAAACAAGAGCGTCGACAAGCACGCCGATTCTCTGAAAGGCATCAATATCCCGCAAAAGGACGAGACTGCAATTGTCCCACCGAAAAAGGTATGCTGACAGCCCGCCCCGCGCATTGGTTTAGCATCTTCTAGATTGTACCGCGCATGCGCTTACGCCGTTTTACAGGTCATTAAGGCTCTCTACGATTACAACGCACCAACGAATCCTCCTCACTACCTATCATTCACTGCTGGCGACTTTTTGCACGTAGTGGGAAGAGAAAGTGACGACGACTGGTACGAGGCTTGCAATCCGTTGCACGGCACAAGAGGACTGGTGCCTGTCAAATACTTTGAGACTCTCGGCAAGACTGTAGGAGACTCGAGGAACTCGATCGCTTCAGTAGCGAGTACACCACACGACAGCGGCTACGCCGAGTCCACCGGTCCCAAAAGCGCAATTACTGGCGCACCTCCTTTCGGACACAGAATCAGCAAATCGATCGCCGGCAAGATGGGTGGAGGCGCCATGGTATACGGCGTTGTCGCATACGACTTCCACGCCGAGCGACCGGATGAGTTGGAAGCAAAAGAGGGAGAGGCCATTATTGTTATCGCACAATCGAACCCGGAATGGTTCGTCGCAAAACCGATTACGCGTCTTGGTGGACCAGGTCTGATTCCAGTGTCCTTCATTGAGATCAAGGATATGCACACCGGAAAGACAGTGACGGATACGCTCGAAGCAATCCAGAGAGCAGGAATACCCAAAGTGGAAGAGTGGAAGAAAATGGCAGCCGACTACAAGAACACGAGCATACCTCTGGGCCAATTCAGTCCGGGAACTGTTGCTTCGCCTTCACTTGTTCCAGCCATGGAGAGAATGAGTCTCGGAGCTGCGCCTAATGGATATGGTCATTCGCGATCACCTAGCCAATTGAGATACTCTCAGTCACCCATGCCTCACCCGGTCCGCGCCTCGGTTCCTCGCTTCCTATACGCCGACGATAAGTACCATTTCGTGGTCGAGTGTACTTTGACCGACGGCTCTCAATGGGACCTTTCGAGGATCTATGAAGACTTTTACGAACTACAAATCAACCTTATCAAAGCGTTCCCGGAAGAAGCTGGTCAGACCGGTCAAAGTCGTACTCTACCGTACATGCCGGGACCTGTTCAATTCGTCACGGACAAGATCTCCGAAGGAAGAAGAGAAAACTTGGACGAATACCTGCACAATCTGCTCCGATTGGGTCCTCACATTGTGAGGTCACAACTCGTCTGTGGCTTTTTCTCGCCCAGATCGGGTGACTACGAGGTCGATCAGAACGCACCCGACAGCAATGGTCAAATTCCTGTTCAGCCAATCCAAATGCAGCATCCCGCTGACCAGAGACACTCACAAGCTTCGCAACGATCCATACCATACTCTGTCTCTCAAGCTCCGACATATCAAACAGCGCAGCACGAGCGACAGATGAGTAGCATGACGCAGCAGACGACTCAAGGACCTGGTCACTTCAGGAATCCATCAAACCTTTCGCAGTCGTCAGGATCAGTAACGCATCCACCACCGATGCAGCGACAGACTACAGCACAGTCAGGATCGTCAAACACTTCAACGGCACCAATGAAAGTCAAGGTCTGGTTCGATCGCGAGACATGTGTAGTCGTGCGCATGCCTCCGAAGGGACAGTTCAGATACGCCGATCTGCACCGCAAGGTGACCGAGCGTCGGAAGCTCGAGTACAGCAACAAGAAAGACAGCGGCGTCGAGGATGACCGTATCGACGACGAACAGCCCTTGGAGATGGAGTACCGAGACGAGCGAGACGGAGAGTACTACCAACTCAAAGACGACGGCCAATTACAACATGCTCTTGACTCTAACGAGAAGCTGACGCTGGTGGTGAGGGACGCGCGACCGGATCAATAAAGGGTTCTCGCGCGGTTGGTTGTTTCCGGACTGCATGCATTGAAGGTATGATGAGATGAACACTGGGTCGAACGGCGTTCTGGGTGTTACGAAAGTACTGCACTTTTTTTCCGCCCTTGTGAGGAAACAAGGAACGATGCATGGGTGTGGTCGGTTTGGGGGTTGCTTCTGTCGTGGCTCTGCATTGTTGCATTGCATTGTTCGATTTATACTGCTTGTTTGGCACATGCGAGATCATGCTTTTTGGATAGCTTGGGTGGCTAGCTAGCTACTGCTTGTGGAAATGAAGCAACAAGCATTACAGGTTCGATATGCATTTGTTTATCGCCTACTTATGCCTGATATTGTGCAAGTACATGTAACGTCGAAAGTGCATCGTGTGAGGTCATGAAGCTTTTGCGTGCATATGACCTCACCTGGCCGGAACGAAATGGGGGATCATTACATGTATTTCAAGCCATTCTAAACTATTTTCTCGAACTCCATCAATCTTCAATAGTTTTGCTGCTGTGAGAGATTATTTCGTGTCAAAGTTGTCAATCAACAGAACCAAAATGTCAGAGCTGTTGACAATCACTTGCGCGAGCGGCAAGCAAGCCAGCCATCTAATACCACACCTGTACCAAAAACAGCAATTCAAGCTCCGGCTAGTCGTTCGGTCAGAGAGCTCCAAAGAACGTCTCTCGAAGCAATACCCAGAAGCCGAGGTGACCATCGCTGATCTCAGCTTGCCGGTCGACTGTGACCGTATCCTCGATGGTGCAAGAGCCGTCTACTACATCGGACCCATCGGAGTGCACGAGACACAGATGGGTTACCACATGATTGATGCTTCTGTCAAACAACTGCAAGATGGAAAGTTTAAGCACTTTGTATTCTCTTCTGTTCTGAACACCCAACTTCGAAAGCTCTTGAACCATGACGGAAAGCGATATGTCGAAGAATACCTCATGGAAAGCGACCTGAACTACACGATATTAAGCCCATCGAACTTCCTGGACCAGTTCAATGTACCAAAGATCGCCGAATCGGGTACTTGGTCAGCGCCGTGGAACCCAGAGCAACCATTTGCGCAGACCGCTCTTTGCGATTTGGGAGAAGCCGGCGCAAAGGTGCTCCTTGAACGCGAGAACCACTACTTTGCACAATACCAGATCGTGTCGACTTTGCCGAAGCCGTATACGTTCATGATTGAGGAGATCGAACGCCAGCTGGGTCGCAAGATAGAGGTCAAGCGGCTCTCTCACGATGAAGCTTTCAAGACTTTCGTGCCTATGGCTGTTGGGGAAGATGCTCCTCCTGCTGAGAAGGAGATCCTTGAACGTCTTGTCTTCCACTACAACAGACACAGCTTGAAGGGTAATCCGAATACTCTGAGATGGCTGCTTGGTCGTGAGCCGACTGATCATGCGGCTTTCGTTCGTATGGGCTTGGAGCAGACTAAGCAGTAGGCTGGGTCGGCGATGGCAGGTTCCTCTTCACATTCACCTGGTGCAGAATGCAAACCCTCCACCAGAAACTGAACGACATTGTATGAGAGTATCACATGCCGAGCTTCCCGTATGACGACTTCATAACTTCACGAATGATAATCGCCATCACGCCGCACGAACTGAACCGATCAAACACTCACTCACAGCAATTACTGTTGCCAACCTTCATGGCGCAATCAGCTGGGTCTTATTGCATCCTGCCATGCTTTCCCGACAATTTCAAATCCGCTCCATCGAGTCAAGAGTCTCACGAAGCAGGCAACACCGCCTCCAGGAGTGGGAATAATCCTACACGACCGACTCAGAACCCCTTCGGGATCCTGGATAATGACTGCACGATCGAGATCCTTCGGCACCTGTCACGACGTGACATCATCAACCTCTCTGCCGTTGACGGTCTACTCGCGCTGAAGATACGCGAAGCGCATCGTTCCGTCTTTCCAAAATCCAGAACACCGGCTGCCCGCAAGAGCTATCTGCGCAGCGTTACCAGACATGCGATTCGTGGTCGGACTGTGGAGTCTACCGAGCCTCATCGACAAAACTTCACGCCGCGTCTGCACGATGATCGTCCAGATCTCTTCTCGGGGGGCTCAAAGAGTTGTCGGGTGCCTGCAGGGCGCTCACGACGTTTTATCTTCTCCGGCACTCAGCTACTGTCTCCGGCACGATTACCTGAATTGTTCTTCAACACGCCTAAACACGTGGCCAACTCTCCACCCAGTGGCCATTTCAGCGGTCATACGCGCGTATATACAGCTGAAGACCGATTTCATGCCCAACACAAGCAAATTGCGGTGATGATATTGGCGGGTCGGCGCATTTCCTGGTTTACACCCCATGTACGCAGTCCATGGCCAAATCCACTCGTCATGTCTCATCACAGACACGTCCTTATGGCGGACATTGCCGTTCCTGCAGCAGAGCCACGCACCGATTTCCGCGTTACCAAAAAGAAAAGACTTACAGCCGACGGCGAGAAAAATATTTGTGCCCAGATTATGCGAAACAGGGGGCTTCTGAAAGATAGACACGCTCGTAAACCAAGAGTGCAGGACGAGGAGATTGGGTGGGTCCAGCCGTACGACGGCGATCACGAGCAAGACGAGATACTCTGGATCGAATCTGAAGACAGGTGTCTGGGTCTGGACGCAGCTGGTTGATGAATCGAACTTAACACGGTAGACCGCCAAACGAACAATGTCAGATACGAGCGTTTCTTAGTCACATGGCACGGGGCAGAAGTCTGCTGCCTAGGACACTGGAGGTATCACGACGACAGTTCCAGGCAGATACTGTGGACTGACTTTGAAGATATGGGAATGGGTATGTACTCAGTCGTCTGCCTGGGAACAACATGGTTGAGTCCAAGATGAACATGATTATGGCGGAGACGGGACGAACACTGATGGAGCGTCTACAAAGCGATGAATATCCGCCACCTTGCCGTCTGCATACATGATCCATAGTATCATGCGATTCTCTTTTCACCTTTCGTCCACTGTTTTTCTTTTGTGTACATCGTCGCTGCTTATATTCGCCTTATAGTATTCCCTTTTCTTCAGTCATTGCCGTTCTTCGTCACATCCCAAGGTTCCCCCTCCTCGCGTTGCCACACGAGGTGAGTCACCGCAAAGGCGATGCTACCGAAAAGGAGGCGGAAAAATGAGTTAATTTCGCAACATCAAAAGCCTCTCCCTAGCCGCCCTTTTGTTCTTCTAAACCCACCCTCTTATTCTTCCAAACCAATTCTCTTGTTCTTCCAAACTCACTCTCTTGTTCTTCCAACCCCAATCCTCTTGTTTTTCCAAACCTAACCCCTTTTATTCTTCCAAACTCACCCTCTTGTTCCACATACGCGATTCTTACTTAAGACAACCAAGAACATTTTCCTCTGTCAAGAAATACACCATGTCTTCAGCACCCGAAGTCACGACACGGGGTATGAGCCCTCAAGAGCTCGCACGCATCGAACAAGCCGCGCTCAACAACCGGCTCGATCAACTCCCTCTCGAGATACTTGGGATAGTTGTCGACCATCTCAAGTCACGCGATATTCAGGTCCTCGCCGAGGCGATGACACCATCCGCGGATTATGATTGGGCCTGGTCTAGCTCTGCTTGTTATTTCAACTGGTCTGCCCCTTTCCGTGAAAGCTGGCAGGGGTTGCATATCTGGCTTTTCTCTCGATATCAGGAGTGCGGATATGGGCCGCCGCGTTGGTGACGAGGCGATGATACCACCCAAACCTTATCGTGAGGTCGATCTTTGGCGCTGGATAGAATTGCGACTTTGGTTCCTCGAGCGACGGACGACACAACTTGAACGACGGACATGAACAGGACGAGTATTTGGCTACCGAGAAGCAGATGATGGATACACAGCGGCGGTGCTAGAGGTTAGGACGGCTGATGTATTACAGGACAGGCTCACTGGGCAAGGAATGGTGCTAGTGCTGGGTTATCTGTCAGAAAACGCGCGTGGGTGTTGTAAGTACAGCATAATGGGCCACTTAGTGCTCCATGGAATTTAACCCCCTCTCCCAATTCTGTCTTGCTTGCCCTAAAGCGGTGTCTTCCTCAGAACTTGCTCATCTCTCGAAAATGAGTCATTACACTCCTGTTTTGACTTTTACTTGCTCTCAAGCGGTGTCCCTCTCAGGACTTGCTCACACCGCCTCACCGCACAGCCGAAAAAGGAATCCAAGATTTGACCTATATATATATCGTGAAGCCAATCCATGTAGAATCTCTACCATCCATCAACCAAATTCACAATGGCTAGTAATACTCAGACCCAACCCTCGGCTATGATCGCAGCTACTGAGAACCCGAGAGACGCAAATCAGCCTCGAGATGAGTTACCAGACGCATCCACAATGGTTAGTAACACTCAATCCCATACCTCGGCCATGATTGCCAATGCTGAACGACCAGGATACGCGACTAAGCCCCTGAAAAGGTCGAGAGATGACGCCGATTCTACCTCGACGAGCGCGGCAAAGAAATCAAAGTCGACTGTCCCAACTGATGAGCTTCCTCACAAGTCGAACCAAGCAAAGGAACTCAGACAGGCTGTCTCAATTACCCATCTCGATCAACTTCCTCACGAGCTCCTCACAATGGTCGTCGATTACCTATCACTTTCAGACGACGTTCGGGCTCTCCAATCTGCAATGAATATGCCGTTTCTGGGTGATTTATGGTCCTGGTTTACGGAGCAATGGATAGACCGCAAAGTAAACGAAAAAGTAGACGAATACTTCAATGATTTGCAATCAATGCTTTGGCTTCAGGCTTAGGATTGGCGGAAGGTTCGACCACGTGGGGATCGATGCGGCTTTACGCGACGGTCATACTATAGCGCAGGTAGACGCAGCGATAGAAGCGAATGATGCTATGTGGTAGTGATGGAGCGGAAGTGCGGTATGGTGGTCGTGGTTCGATGTTGTTAGGTAGTGGTCTCGGTGTCGCCATCGCCAGCACTGCTGATGTCCTCAACAACGGTCTGCTACATGCACTAGTCCTCTCAGAGATAGATCATTATCGCCAGGTAGTTAGACACTTAGCAACCAGAATACTAGCCACGATACACATACTGATTCAGCTGATACCGTTATCGCTGCGTGTTATCTGCCGTAGGTTGTACATACGTATATGAGCCGTCTACTATTGCTCTCTATACCTACTGAGGACGAGCCCTTTACCACAACAGTCGCGTCTATGGTCCTTGACTGATTGAAGTGGTTGTTCCGTTTCTTTGATGGGCTTGTATAGTGGTCTATCAGGCGCCCGAGCATGATACATCAACAGCGTCCAAGGCGTGGAAGCCTAAAAGGGCATATCCATGTCCTCAACATTCTCTTCCTTACTTACCTTTGCCTTACCCGAATCACCTTGATCTACCGACTCCCGTATGAACGCAATCAAAGCCCCCGCGTACTGCTTATTACTCGCCGGCACAAAGTGTCCACCGGGGTGCGTGACGATCCTCGCAACACCACCTTCAGGCCCACGCCCCGCAGCGCAAGCGTCAACTAGCCTCATACTCCTCTCCTCACTGACGACAGTATCGACCGAGCCCAGGAAATGCAGCAGTGGCGTCTCGATCTTAGGCACGTAGAACGCGCGGTACAGCGGCTGCGTACTGATGCCAAAGCCAGAGTAGCTCACGGCGAACTTCAGCGGCGGGTGTATAGGCTCCTCATTACCATTCGCGTCTTTCTTCAGCAGACTCTCCGGGTACGGCATCCCGCCCTCCTTCTCCGCCTGCTTGAACGCCGCCAGCCGCCCCGACTCGAGCAGCGACGCCAACAGCCCAGCAAACGCGCCGCCCTGGCTGAAGCCCATGACGCCGTCGAACGGGCCCTCAGCGACCAGCATCTCGGCGACCCGCGCTATGCCCTTCTCCATGCCGGCGTAGACGTACGGCTCTTTGTCGCCTTGGATCCTCCACCAGGCCCACGCGTCCGTCTCGTCGCCCTGTGCGGCCGAGACGTCGAAGCCGGGGATTTGCGACGGCAGCAGCTGGATTGGTCCGGTTGGGTAGGAGAAACTGACGCCGCCGGGGTACGAGGTGAGATGTCCTGGTTTCGGCGCGGCGGGGAAGGCTTTTTCAATGTGCTTTTCCAGGGCGCGGACTTTGGCGCGGAAGAGGTGGCCGGATTGGGTGTAGCCGTGGACCATGAGAATGCGCAAGGGTCGTGGGGTGTCTGAGGTGGTCGACATGGCTGGTGATGCGTCAAGGTGGAGGTTGCGGAGGTGGGCGCTCAGCTGTTGGGTTCGGCGGACGCTCTGCGTCAGTGGTGATGACATGCGGGTGAATGGCAGGATGGGTTAGTTGCGGTCAGTGGGAGATCAGAAGACGAATAACTCCTACGGTAACCTCGAGGTTACCCTATAAAGATATCGGGGATACTTTCATTTAGTGACGGTCGTTGGCGGCAAGTCTTGGCACAAACCCTCGCATCAGCTACCGCCCATCAATAGTAGACCGGATCGTCCACAAAATGCGTCTGAGAGTGTCGGAAGGCTCGCGCATGTGGCCCAACGTATACCATTTATCGTTTATGCATAGTTGCTCTTTGGCTCACATGTTTAAGATGAGTCTGAGTAAAACTGCTGGAAGAAATCCAGGCCAGCGTTCCTGCCAAGAAGAGAGTCAAATTCGGTCATCATTTTCGCTCATTCGCCGATACTTTTTACCACTCTTTCCTACATGTACTTTTCGTTTGGAATGTTGAGGAATCAGCCTAGACTGAATTGCAGTCAACCTATGAGCGAAAGTTCGCAATTCAAAACATGAGGCGCAGCGGTCGAGCTTGATAGATTGATATTCGGCCTTTGGCTTCGTATACCGCATTGCTATTTACACACCGACTTACCACCACGACCACCCCCGTGATACCAGAGAACGAAGTCTCCCGATATCATCGAAGACTTAGACAGGGCTGTCTTTGCCCAATGGTTGGTCCTCACCCAAGTTCTGCCTCATTCCCGGAATCCATTTTGGAATTCCCCACCACTCCTCGTTCAATGGCGATTCTCCGGTAAAGATCAAGACATCATATAAAAAGCCGCCGAAAGTACAGCCAAAGAACGGAGCCACCATGGGTACCTGATCACGAATATCAGTCAACGTCGTTCTATCGGTCAACAGACTTTGGAAGGAATACGTACCCAGAAGTAATAATTTCCAGCAGACCAGACCTCATGGCCGTATCCGAGAAAGTACGACATTAATCGTGGGCCAAAATCTCGAGCGAGGTTGATCGCATATCCTGTCTACTCGACTGTCAGCATTCACTCGATTGGATCAGGGAAAGCCCTCGTACCTCCCAACCCCAGCAAGCACCGATACCGAAAATCACGAAGAAAAGACCAAGTGGTGTTAGAGGTCCAGCACCGATGTTTGCATCTTGTGGTGTCAGCATTGTATCTCTTTTACAGAGGAGGAAAAGAACATCAACCTACCATCTTTCAAGGCATAAATCAAGAACATCAAGATTGTGCTAGCGATGAACTCGGAGAAGAATTGTCCAGTCGTCGACAAAAAGTCCGCTGGATATGTGCAGAATATGCCTGCACTGGCGTGATCTGAGTATCCTGGAACCGTGCGAATGTTCGATCCGCCCTCGTACGCGTCGATCGCACTCTTGTAGTTGGCGTACACCACTCCAGACGCACAAAAAGCTCCGAGAGTCTGAGCGAGGACATATATCGGGAACTTACGCCACGGGAACCCTCGGAAGACGCAATTCGCAAAGGTCACTGCTGGGTTGATGTGGGCTCCAGAGTGACCTGAGGTATACCTGGACTGTATCAGTATTGTCAACGTCGATTTCGAGCCAGGTTGAGAGACTTACACTCCAAACAGGACACCAATACCCCATCCCCAACTGATGGACTGGTAGTCGCCCTTCTGTCCATTACTAAGGACGACCTGAGCCACGACACCATCACCAAACATGATCAGAAAGAACGTTCCCATGAACTCGGACAGCGGCTCACGGAACCTCCGTCGAAGTCTCGGCCATAGCAGGTTCTTACCGGCAGGCTTGATATCTTCTTTTGTGGGTGCCCTGTCAATCGGTGCACCATGTTCGGCGTAAGCTGGTTCTGAGAAGAGAGACTCTGCCGTGGTAGCTGGGGTAGGTGGGGGCACGGTCGTGTTGCTCGACTTGTTCTCGATGTGAGTGACGAACCCGTCATTTGGAAGTGGTGGGCTGAAGTCTTTTTCCTTGAATTCTGACATGGTTGTCTATACTGATAGTCGACGGCAGGACAAGGTAAGGTTCAAGGAAAGTGTATGGTTCTGACGGGAACAGATTCGAGGTCTGCACGTGGTTATCAACTCAAGACCATGCCACGGCAGGCTGCAGCTACAAGTTAATGAACGACAAACACATTTCGGTCTTGGTAATACCCTCTCCGGCCTGAGATCGACTCTGTATTACGCGACGCACCAACACCGGGCCAAGGGTTCACGTACATGATGATCAGGAGCACGATACTTTCCGTAGCAGTAACCGCATTCTGTCCACTTGTTGATCAGGCAGAAGAACGATGACCTCTTACGGCCTGATTCCGCTCGATAGTCGAAGGCTGATCTAACCTTGCCCTGCCAACATCGTTGCAAGCGGGGTCGAGGAGACATGTTGGTCCTGGAGTAGGTACGAAGTACTTGGCTAGCAGTACGGTCCCCTATAACACTATCAAAAGGACCGAGATCTGCATATGCAAGAGTATGAGGTACGTACACTATCCAAGGTGAGTGAAACGGTGCCCGCAATCTACAAGGTTGTATCGGTTCGTATCTCTTGGTCGCTGTGCCGAAGGAGATGCTCACGACGAATACAACTCGGTACGCGGGCGCAGCGGAAGGCTTTCGGCGCATCGTAGAACGAGTACAAAGAAGAAGTACAGTAGGTACAATCTGCTCAAGGTTGTCCGCCACACACCATTATCCAAAGTTCAAGCCTCAGCCGTGGGTGTCACGATCATCATCTCATGACCCCTTCAGTTCTTCATACCGCAATCCGCCCCGCGAATAGTGCCGCAGTAACCAATGCAAAAGCACGCATTCTCCGAGACGTTACATTGGAGAACAACGAAACAACATGACAAGGCTTGAGGCGCGGCACACTGGCACTATTGCCTCCCCATCGATGGGCGCCTTGGACTTGAAGGATTGAACTACCCCGCATGTTCGGTGGCGCCATGAATGGACTTCGCCATGGCAGAAGTACTTCGGTACAACGTCAGCATGAGGTGAGCGACGGGAATAACAATCATATTAATGCATAGCATCGCGGCAAACTGTTATTCATCAATTGCCGACTGCACTTTTCATTGTATGTCAAGCCAGAAAGGATTTGCTTTGCTTGCTGAGGGCTGATCTCGACTCGACGATCTTCAGGTGAGGCTATCAATCAGACATGAACATCATCTCGAACGTAATTTCCTCGTTATCGGTCTTTCCCCGAGAAGTCGAAATGGTTGCTCGTGGTTCCAAACTGGATCTGTTACTCTGTTCCAGCAGTTGTCGACCTCTTGGAGACGAAAAGCAACCCGAAAGTCCACCAACATGGCAACAACCAGGGGAGGAGTCTCTCTGCTGATCCCCCAGACATGAATCATTTGCTCCAAATCTTCCCCATGGGAGAAGACCCATTTAACCACGATTGGAAGGAACGGTTCCGCTTGGAGATGCGGGGAAAATCCGAGAAGATGGAGAAGGTGCCACTTCTCTGCAGATTAACAGTGGGTCTACACCAGCCGTACTGCACGTGCTGCTGCCATCTTGCTTTTCTTACCAATGCATTCCGATGCACTATTTACTGCCAATGCAATAGTCAATTGCATTCTGAGATTGGACACCAGGATATTGAGACCAGACCCATGTGTCGGTACATGCGAGACAATCTTTCGAAACCCGACAGTATAGCTGATTAGAGCCTCCAAGAAAGGTACGAACTTTCACGGACCGAACGATAAACGTCTGCGCATGACAAGACCTGCTAATCTGCGGAATAGGCGGGATTCCGTCCAATCGCTTACAGCAAGACAGCCCTAGGTCGCTCTCTTGCGCGTCTCCAAGACCTGCAGCCTCTTGTTTGGCACATCGGTCCGCAACAAGGCATTGGCGCCATGGCTGGCCTCTTGTAACACAGTAAAACAACACGCACCATTATTGCTGCACCCCGCAGCTCGTGACAATCCCCCTCGGGGCGAGGCTACGGCTATTGCACCAACATCACGGCGAAGTCGCTACCAGCCCGTCTAACCAAACCTACCCCGGAAGCGGAGCACACCGAACTGGACCGAGATCGACTGACCTGTCCAATCCGTTCAAGAGCGGAGCGGCATATGATTCTGACCGTGTTTCTCGACCTTCAATAATGCGAGCTGCTGCCTCTACACTCTTCCATTATTCCTTCATTTCTCAGACACTCTTGCTTTCATACTCTGCAAATAGAATCTGCACACACGCTTCACTGCGCTTTACCGCCTTGATCACTCGACGTTTCGCTGTCAGCTTTCGACCTCCACCTCCCCGCATTCCCCGCAGTACCGCTGGCAAGATGGCTCAGGACGCCGATGTTTTTGTCGGTGCCATTGATCAGGGCACCACTTCGTCGCGCTTTCTCATTTTCAACAAGGAGGGCGAGCCGGTCGCTGAGCACCAAGAGGTATGTACATCGTTCGCTTTACCAAGTCTTCATCTTGCTGTTCTATCTGCACGACGTCCGAAGGAGATGGCTGATATATGTTACAGGAGTTCGCACAGATCTTCCCCAACCCGGGATGGCATGAACATGACGCCGAAGAGCTCATCTCGTCTGTAACAACATGTATCGAGCGCGCTGTTGAAAAGTTCAAGGATGCCGGTCACAGCATCTCTTCGATCAAGGCCGTCGGTATCACCAACCAGCGCGAGACCACCGTAGTTTGGGACCGCAAGACTGGCGAAGCTCTCCACAATGCCATCGTCTGGACCGACACACGTGCTGGCTCTGTTGTGCGTGAGCTCAAAGCGAGACCCGGTGCCGACGACTTGATGCAGACTTGTGGCGAGCCCATCTCGACATACCCGTCAGCAACGAAGCTCTTGTGGTTGCTCAAGAATGTACCAGAAGTCAAAGAGGTGTACGAGCGAGGCGATCTTGCTTTCGGTACCGTCGACACTTGGCTCATCTATAAGCTCAACGGCGGAGCCTCGAAGAACGTCTTCGTAACCGACCCTACCAATGCCAGCAGGACCATGTTTATGGATATCCATCAGATCAAGTACAGCGACAAGATGCGTGACTTTTTCAGCTACGAGTTCGACATGTCCAAGATTTCTTTCCCAGAAATTGTCAAGAGTAGTGACAAGGAGGCCTATGGTGAGTTGACCGAGGGTGCGCTCAAGGGCATCAAGATTATGGGTTGTCTCGGTGATCAATCTGCTGCGCTGGTCGGACAAAAGGGCTTTGACGCTGGAGCGGCGAAGAACACATACGGTAAGTTGGACTCAGTCGCTCAAATATGATCACGACTAACTGTATCACAGGTACTGGTTGCTTCCTCCTCTACAATGTCGGTAAGAAGCCCGTAATCTCCACTCACGGCCTTCTCGCAACCGTCGCCTACGATTTCGGCGGTGACGACGGCCCAGTCTACGCACTCGAAGGCTCCATCGCGGTCGCCGGCTCCGGCGTAAAGTTCCTAATGTCAAACATGGGATTCGCCATGTCGTCCTCCAAGATCACCGAACTGGCCTCGACCGTGCCCGACAACGGCGGCCTGGTCTTCGTGACCGCCTTCTCCGGTCTCTTCGCACCATACTGGATCGACGACGCCCAGGGCACCATGTTCGGCATCACGCAGCACACACAGCGCGGCCACATCGCCCGCGCCACCCTCGAAGCCGTCTGCTACCAGACCAAAGCCATCCTCGACGCCATGGCCAAAGACAGCGGCCACCCGCTCGCGGAACTGCGCGTCGATGGCGGCATGAGCAACAGCCACCTCTGCATGCAGACGCAGGCCGACATCACCGGCATCCCGATCGTGCGGCCGCAGATGCGCGAGACGACGGCCTTGGGCGCGGCCATCGCGGCCGGCTTTGCGTGCGGTGTCTGGAAGAGCTTTGACGAGCTCAGAGAGGTCAACACCAAGGGCGAGACTGTGTTTGAGAGGGAGATGGACGACAAGGCTGCGGATAAGATGTTCAAGAAGTGGGAAAAGGCCGTGCAGATGACTAGAGGTTGGGTCGAGACTGAGGTCAAGCTTGATGCTTAGATTGTTCGCGCTGGGTGCGCTGTGTGCGTGACGAGACGAGATACCCCGGATGCGTTTTGTAGCGTGTATATCTTGTGGGCTTATGAACATATCATGATATATACCTGTCTTGTATTTTGCTCCGAAGTGGTTCTGTAGGCATATCGCGCTCGTCGTTCTGCTCGTCGTCGAAGTCGTCAGCGCGCTTTTATTGCTAGACGACAAACCCGATCAAAGACTGCTGAACATTGACACATACCCCTTAGAAGCTTTTATATCATGGTGTATCCCTGACCTTTTCCATCATTCGTTGTGGCTTGACCCCTGGTGTGGCTGAGCACGGAGATCAGATCCAGCCACACGGTTGACAAAATAACTGAGGCTCCTCAAATCATCGGGCGTCTTTAATATAGTGAAAGATTAATCAGCTTATAGATTTGATGTCTAAGACATGTAGAGATATTACTATAATCGATGACAAGATATATGCACAATAGCTATAGGTTGCATTATAACTGGTTGATGCTATACACAGTGCCTCATAAAGGCTTAATCTAGCGTTGTATGTGCCACTTATTTTGTCACCCGCGAGCCAGCCAGGCAATGTCCCCCGCAAGATGCTCCAACAAACGCGAATTCACGCCAAGCAACTTCATTTATTACCTCAAACGACCTCATCTGTGTCGAATTTATGAAGAGCAGTACATATAAACACCAGAATCAGCTGGTTATTATTATCCGTCACCAAGAACTCTTTTAGTCTTTAATTCATTAAGTTAGTCAGTCAATACTTAGCTTCACCTGCTCTACTTACTAAGTTTCATCCAGCTTCTATTTGGAAGGAACACCTAGTACCGTCACTACCTTAAGCGCCACAACACGAACGAGAGGAAAGAGCTGTAGGCTGCAGTTGTCAGGGACAGCACTTGCCACTCGACAACGAACGACTTATAAACACTGCACTGCTCCTCGTTCTTCTTCTTCTTCTTCTTCTTCTTATTCTTTTCATCCATCAACGCGCAACCACAACCAGCGCCATGAGTGATCTAATTCATCTAGACCAGGTCGGACACAAGCTGCCTCATCACGATGCTGAAATGTTTCGTGAACGGGTCGCGGACCTGCTCAATTCACGGTCAAAAGCGTTTCCAGGAGCGCAACCCGTCAGCTTTGCTAAACAACATTTCAATGCACTATGCGAATCAGAGTGAGTGTCACAGGTCGATCGTGCGCAATGAACATGTACTGACGTTGTCACAGCTACTTCCTATGCGAAAAGACAGACGGCATCAGATGCCTGCTCTACCTCACCTTCATCGCCGACGAGTCCGCACCAACGGGCACACGAGAAGCTGCCTTCTTAATCGACCGCAAGAACGACTACTATCACATCGGCGAAGAGTCCTTCCACTTCCCGCTCCCAAACCAACCTCCTGAGTCCTTCCACACCGAGACCATCGCAGACGGCGAACTAGTTCTAGACGTCATGCCCGACGGTCGCAAGATCCGACGCTACCTCGTCTTCGACTGCCTGGCCCTGGACAAACGGCCGCTCCTCACACGCACACTGGACAAACGATTAGGCTACTTCCACGACAATGTTTTGAAGCCACAACAAGACCTGCTGAACAATTATCCCGAGGAGAAGGAGCACCAGCCGTTTGAAATAGCAATGAAGCGCATGGAGAAGGCCTACGGACTGGAGATGATGTTCCGCGAAGTACTGCCGAACCTGCCGCACGGTAACGATGGCCTTGTGTTCACCAAGCGCGAAAGCAATTACACGGTCGGCACGGATCCAAATATCATCAAGTGGAAGCCGCCGCACGAGAACACCATCGACTTCAGATTGCAGATTGGACTGTTCCCGCCGCTTGATCCCGTTGGCACTGTGACGAATGGCCAACGACACATCGACGGCCACCCCTACCAGCCGGACTACGACTCAGCTCCCACGATCGCACTGCTGGTCAACCACGGCAGGGGGGACTACCGCAACTTCGCCGCGCTGCACGTGACGCCGGCCGAGTGGGATGCGATGAAAGCGCTGAACCAGCAGCTTGACGAGCGCATCATCGAGTGCTTCAAGGACCGCCGGGGACGGTGGCGGTTCAAGAAGGAGAAGGACGGAAGTCCGAGGTTCAGAGACGACAAGACCGACGCTAACCACGTCAGTACTGTGACTAGCGTTTTGAGCTCGATTGAGGATGGAGTGTCTGAGCAGGATCTGTTGGCCAGAGGTGTGGAGATTAGAGATGCGTGGAAGGTTAGGGATGCGAGGATTGCGAGCGAGGCGAAGGCGGCGGCGGAGAGGGAGAAGGAGAGACGGGAGGCGTTTGAGCGGGAGAAGGCGGAGAGGGAGAAGGAGAGACGGGAGGCGTTTGAGCGGGAGAAGGCGGAGAGGGAGAAGGCTGAAAGGGAAAGGAAGGCGGCGCAGTGAGGTACACAGGCACTGTTAGTTGGTGTGAGTAGGCTGATGGCCTACCGGGCCCACCCATGGAGTCATTGATACCCAGGACAATCACTTAGACAGGCGTTGGAATTGGAAGAACATTGATACCCAGTACAATTAGCTACATCATCACGAATGCAGTGTTATTCAAGATATACAGCCTCGCTATAGTGTTTTCGACCCCCTGATGTAATACACAGACGTCTATTGTCTTCAAGTCTGCTCTGTATATTCATCACGATCACTCAATTACCTCACAGTCTATCTAATTGACCTTCCCTTCGACATCTATCTAATGAACGGAATCCCAACACCCGTCCTCTTGCGGAACTCCAGATACTGCTCGCCAAAGAACTGCACCAAATGCTCCTCCTCGCCTCGTATGCGATCGCTGAAAAACACCCACAGAACAACCACATAAACGACGCCACACACGGCGTTCCCCACCAACAACTGCGTCCCGATCGCCCACCAGAAGAAGCCGAAATAACTCGGATGCCGCAACCAGCCATAGACGCCGCGCGTCACCAACTCATGCCCCGCCCGGTGCGTCTTGGCCGGGATGTGGTTGAAATTCGTGCCCGCCTGCGCCATGGCCAGACTGCGTATGCCTTGACCGAGCAGCACGAGCGCGAGGCCCAGCGCGCGGCTCCAGGGCGCCGAGACGTGCGTCAGCCAGGCCGGGAAGAAGACGCACACTGTCACGATCTCGAGCATGGCGCACGTGTGGGCTGCGTTGTAGGCGCGGCCGTTGGAGAAGAGCAGGAACGAGGACAGTTTTGCCGACGGTAGGTTGTAGCGTGCTGTGGTGTAGAATTCGAGGAAGTGGAATGTGCTCAGGATGCTGATGAAGGTTGGCAGGCGCCACAGTGGGTTCGCGAGGTAAAGGAGCAGTGCTGTCAGCAGCAGGGAGGTGGCTAGGGCGAGGCCGAGGAAGAAGGCGTGCAGAGCTATGCCGGATAGTGAGCGCGAGCCGCCTGGGTACAGGGTTGGGTCTTGCAGTGCGGTTGATTGCCGCAGGAAGGTCGCTGTCGGTGTGTCCGTGAGGGTAGGGTTGATTGCTGGTTCTGAAGACGAGGCGGTTACGTTCATTGGGCGCGAGATGTTGGGGTCGCCTTCGCTTGGAGCGATGTCTGCTGAGGTTGTGGTTGGGCTGCGTGCCATGTTTGTGGTTTGATGGGTATTATGTGACGGCTCTTTACGATGTAGAGACCTTGGAAAGGACCGAAGTCTAAAGAAGAAAAACAGTGCCCGCCCAGATGAGAAAGCAAACTGCACAGGCGAGGACAATGTTACCGCATGACTTTGTTCTTAGCTGTCATGTCAGGGGTGTTCTTGTTCGAGGGAAACAATATCAAGAAGCCAAGCAAGGCACGAGCAAGGGAGTTGGAGATGCTTCAATCCTGGGGATATCCAGGGTCCACTCACTCGGGCCGACTTGACATCAATGTAGATTGAATCGTCGCATGCATCAAGCATAAATCGTCCTTGTAACCATTTATCATCCAGTGTCAAAGTATCGTCTTTCACAATCAAATCTAGAGTCGTGATAGTTGACCGGAAAAAATGATATGAAAGTCAGGTAGACGAGATCATTGCGGTCTACTTCATCAATCACTACTCGGAGTGTTTGATCCCGAGCTCCGTAGACATTTATACCACCTGGCATCACTCTTACCTCTTCTTATATCGTAGACTCGGCGGATCGTCTTGACCTCAACATGCCAATGACAGAGAACAAAGCTCGCTCCTTGCGAGGAGAGCTCTACCATGCCTTTGCACCGGATATGATAGCGGAGAGGAAACGTAGCACAGCACTACGCAACCGATACAATACCGCGGGGGAGATATCGAGACGAGAGCGCGTGAGACTATGGCGAGAGTAAGTAATTACAAATCATTGTTTTTTTCTAGTCATGTATCTCTCCCAAACATCTATTCCGTTCAAGGAAACAATGAAGCCCTCCCCAACATCATCATCATAACCCAAACGCCCATTCCAGTCTCCTAACTCAGCCTGACATGACACCCCAAGGATAACCGGCGACGACACAGCCCTCCCACCCCTCGACCCCGCGGCTACAGAAGAAGAAGACGAAGCCCTCTTCGTGGACCAGCCCATGGTGGAACCACCCATCAACTTCGACTACGGCACCAACATCGTGCTCGGAGCGGGCGTCTTCCTGAACGTCAACACGACCATCATCGATACCTGCAAAGTCTACATCGGCGCACGCACCATGTTCGGTCCGCACGTGTCGCTTTACTCGGGCTGTCACCCGCTGGATCCTGAGCTGCGCAACGGCTTGCGTGGGCCTGAGATGGGGAAGGAGATTCGTATCGGCGAGGACTGCTGGATTGGTGGGAGTGCCATTCTGTTGCCGGGTGTGAAAGTGGGGAGGGGCAGTGTGGTTGGTGCGGGGAGTGTGGTTACGAAAGACGTGCCAGAGTATACTGTCGTGGCGGGCACTCCGGCTAAGAAAATCAAGGACGTACCGCGGAACACGATCAGTGAAGAGGAGAGGTTGAAGGTGCTGGATATAGCCATGTCGGGCGTCATGGCCAAGGAGTAGAGTCGCTGTACAGCTATAGACTATACACTGCTCTTTGGTGTCACCAAGCCGCTCGCTACGTCGTCTCCTGCCGTCTTGGGTGGTCCAGCGGCTAGAGCAGGCGTCCTAGAAGCAGCCTTGCCAGGCTTGCCGAACTCGAAACCGACGCTGGCGACACGCGTGTCGTTCTTCTTCTCCAGCATATGCAGATTCTCATACATCCACCCCGTGATCTCAGCAAGGTGCACCGCATCAACATCCTCTCTCGCACTGAAAACATTCCTCCACACAGCCGTAGCCATGACAGCATCGCCCTTGATGAGGCCCTCATCATACGCCGCCAACACGCCCCTCCACTGCACAAACAGGTCCTTCAAGTACTTATTCCGCACCGTCCTGGCCTCGATGCCATGGAACACAGCCATGCGGTCCTCGGCAGCGTAGAAGAAATGGTCCAGCAGATTCTGATGCCAGTGCCGCGCGTGGTCGGCGGGAAACATCCGCAACCGCACCGTCAGCAGGTACATGTGCAGAAACGTGATCTGCGCCCACGCGTTGAACGTCGGGAGGATATCGTAGCTCTCGTACCACGAACCCACTCTCGGCACGCCTAGCTCTTCGCCCTGGGTCGTCACTTGTTTCTCCTCGCCCACTGCGAGAGTCTTCATGGTGTAGTCGCCGGCGCTGGCGCAGAGCTTGAACAGGTGCTCGGTCGCGCCGTAGGCGACGTACGGCTCCGTGGTTGCTTCGAGCGTCTTGGAGGCACGCAGCCGGGCCGCGAATTTGGCCATGGTTGATGCGTCGGGTGTTTGTTGGCCGCCGAGGGCTGGTGGGACGGACGTGTTGAGTTCTTGGCCGTCGAACTCGCCTCGTCCTGCGCGCAGAGGGCGCGTGCTGCTGATTGAGCGGGCGATGGTCTGGTTGTGTGGCTGCAGCTTTGTTAGTCACTGGCTGTACTGTGTTTAGCGGTATTGCTTGGGTCTTACGCGCAGCTCTGCTCTTGCTGAAGCTCTCAGTGCCCGTAGGCATGGGCGGCAGATTGCTTGTGTCGACATGTTGATATGAGTTGTTTGTATGAAGGATTGCAAGGTGGACAGTAACTTAGTGGAAGGACTGCGTCAAGACTCCAAGCGTTTGAGGTCCAAAACTTCATGCGATGCATGACATCACCAGATTTGGGCAACAAGGCACTCGACGATCTTGCAAATCTACATGTATACAGGACAACAATTTAATTATTAATTGTTGATAGTTGCTGTTGAAGACTCAGAATGCAACAGTTCTATATCCGAAAAGATATCACGCCAGGAGCAACTTCAGTGTAGGTTGCAGTAGTAAGATACGAACGTATAGACTGTAGGCGAAAAGGCTATGATACACGATGATAATGAGGGTTCTAAGGGTATGTGTCACTGTTGAGCACTCTGTGATCGGGTCTGTCATGTAGCAACAAAGACTGCACCTTGACTATATACTAACTAAATAACCTGGTATCTTCTCCAGTCTACGGCGATATTGTACTGTATCCGACCTGCTGGCATGCTACTGAGAGTCCCATTATGCCTTCTCGATGGCAGTAGCGTCACTCCCTTTCCTCGGTTTGATAACCCCAAGCTGTATCATCTCAGCCAAACTGACCGGCGGTTTCCTCTCCTTGTACTCCCTATTGTTCAACTTTTTCCTCTGTTCCTGGATCTCCTGCTCCAGGGTCGCACCCAATCGTTCCAGGATCCACTCGGTCTCGGACTTGAACCCCATCAGTGGTGATCGATCACTAAGCCATGACCACTGTTGGTCCTTCTTCTTCAGCCTGAACTTGGAGATGGTCGTGGGGTTGCGTAACGTGTCGGGTATCAGTTCCTCGCCCATAGCTTCGTTGTCCATGAGCTTGAGATAGTACTCCCATTCCTCCCATGTGTATTGCTTGGGAGGGCTGGCGCTGAGGTCTTGCATCATGGATCGGATTTCCTTGGCGAGAACGAAGTGGTAGAAGTGTACGTCTCGTTCATGGTTGTCGCCGCGATTCTGAGCCTCGATCGCTTCGTTGATCTCTTCGTCCTCGACCAGTTTGGATATTCTCTCGGCAATGTTGTGGGTCATAAGATCGACGTGTTTCGACTTCTCCTCGCCTCCTTCGTGCTGAGATTCACCAAAGATACCAGGGGCGACGGTGTTGGTGGCAGACTCCAGCTCGCGTGGGTCGGTCCGGCCAGCAGCCAGCTGTTTGAAAGCCCTCTTTGCGGTTGCCGACATGGACTTTTCTCCTGGCAGAACCGTGATCGAACCAATCCAGACGATAGCATTGGAGAAGATCGCTACAACGGTATCGCCCATGTTGCTAATCAGGATTGTCAGGGTAGGAATAGCCAGGAGGGTCCACAGCACAAAGAAAGGCTTGCCGGAGTTTGACTCCGGGTAGAGATCTCCATAACCAATAGTCAGCAGACAGGTGTAAGAAAAGTAGAGAGACGCAAAGTAGGTCCAGTCCTGAAAAGTGTGTTAATCGAGGGCTGTAATGCGACCCGGTACCCTCACGGACCCGTCAGCCGGCTTGTGTACTGTACATACCTGTTCGGCCTCGGTAACGTAGAAAACAGCAGCTCCGATAAACCAGAGACAGGCTGCTGCAAATAACGAGATGACCAGCGACATCCACTTCCGGTCTCGCTCGGCATATTCTTGAACGCTTCGCATTACGTTGAACTCGAGCTCCCTTCTCTTTGCTGGTGTGAGATCGTCGTTGTCGAACTTCATGGTCTGGAAACGGGCGATTTGTATGCGATGCTTGCGCGGATCAACACTATTGATTGCACGCATCCGTTTCTTCTCCATCAACCTCGCCGAGACCTTTTTCTTACCACGGTCAAGTACCAGTGTTCTGATAGAACCAATAACGAGACCGATGATGACGATACCTCCGATGGCGAAAAAGAGGTACAAAGTCCGGCCGGTGTGAGTCGAGGGATGAAAGTCGGATCCGAGACCGATTGTGAGGAGCGTCAGATCTGCCCAATAGAGTGAATCCAGATACTCCCAGCCCTCTACATGAGAGAAGACGAGAGCACCCAGCATGAGGTACGCCAGAAACGCCATCGTCTGCAGCATCAGGGTGCGCTGGGCCAATGTTAGGCGAAACTCGGGCGCGAAATGTCCTTTCCACGCTCCATATGCAGTAAGACACATGAGAATGGTGACGATCCAGTATATGATTGCCGCTTCGATAGCGTAGTAGTACGCTTGACTCAGCGCATGTGCTCCTCCAGGTGCGGCCGGCGAATCAGGCATGATATCGTAGTCGGGTGCATGCGACAGCGCTGCAGTAATGGCGACAAGCATGAGCCCACCGATGAAGAACCCGATCACCGAGATTGGTTGTGCGATCTTGAAGCGCACTCTGCCCGACATGTTCAACAGCAGCGCCGCATTAGCGACCAATGCAATGACCAGCGACACTCCATTGACGGCAAGCAACCATCCTGGATCTTGAATTCGGTTTCCATTGGCTTCGGTCTCTCCAGGAGCGATATAGACACGCCAGCTTCTAACCAGCGCACAAATACTGAATGCGTTCGCCAAAGGACCAAAGGTACCTGCGAGAAGCGGACATCCGGTTGATGCGAACCACCACAGATTCGAATCGTGTAGATTGTGCTCCTGCTCTTCTATCTCTTGTTCTTCCTCCTTGCCCGCTCCATCAAACGTCGGCTCGATCTCCTGGGCGGCCTGTCGAATGGGTTCCTCAGTACCAGGGTCGTTCATGTTGGTCTACGATGTCGGTGATCAAACACAAACATACATCGCATCGCAGAAGACGTACCGGTAAGCTATCAGTGGTCGGAGGAACCACCGTGCTGTACGAATGATCATCGATGGTTCCTTGATTCCAAAACCGCCCGAGTCGCTCCTGCCATTTTGAGAGATTGCGTAGGTGTCTAACTAGGAGATACGCTAAACCAACAAACGTGCCCGCTGGCTTCAACTCCACAATGCTTGTTAGTGCTTGGTTTGCCAAGTTTTGAAGCTGAGTTCACAATTCTCGACGCATGGCCCACTCTGTGACACATGGCGGATGATCGCGCAAAGCCAATCTGTACTGCAACGCGAAGTGTTCGATGACACGAACTGGAACCAACAGCGGTTCACGGCACTTCGTCGCTTTGACGATTACAAAGCATACCGAATTCATAGACTAGAGATGTTATTCCTTTAATATCTACCTTGTCTATTTGACTGTATGTAGAGGAAAGCCACAGCACCCGTGTTCGCTGCAATTGCGCATCATCCGAACCGACTTACCTGCTTATCGAGTCTGACGATTCGGGTTCGACCTACCTCCTGATGTTTGTGTGCTGTAACTGCAATCGACCGAGTGAAGTGCGGTACCGTGCGACATCTTCTTTGTGCTCTTTGTCCAGTTCTTTGTTGTTCATCCTGGGGCGGCGTTGTGAAGCCGACTTGTAACAAGTGCGGGAATCGTGCAGTGACGTGTCGCTCGAATACTGAAGGACCACGCAAAAGCATAGGTTCCTCGCTCCGCCACCAGTCGTGCGATGGCGAGCTGTGAACGAGCAGTATTCGCTACCATGCTGTGTCGCTCGCATACTGCAGGACCATGCAAAAGCATAGGGTCCTCGATCCGCCATCAGTCGTACGTCGGCGAGCTGTGTCGAGCAGCATCCGCTACGATGTCATCCTTCCGGCCAGCGCGCGAGGAACCCAGCTGTGATACAAAAGACAAAGTCTCCAATCCTTGCTGCTGCATCAGTAGTAGCTAGATGGGTGACGGTCGGTAGTCTCGGAGGTACATGCCAAAAAATGGCAAAAGCGAAACCCACCGGGGTGGGGAAGACAAACTAACTGAATAGTTTACTCTTATTTGTTGACCGACCGACTGACCGACCGACTTACCCTAGTGATGACAATGAAAGTTTATTCGTACCTTAAACCGTGGGTGGAACCACTTGGCCATCGTACAACCCGTTCTTATCCTTCTCTTCCTCCCCTTCCACGGAAACATGGGCATCGTGATATTGATATATACCGTGGCCAGTGGTTGTTTGGCCTTAGCTCCTCTGTGGTCTGTTGGTCCTCTGCTGCGACCCTCGTCGCTCCACCGGCAAGCGTCTCTTGTATGCGCACCATCTTTTCTCTCTTCACGTCGCGACCATCTGAGTCACACAATGCACAACGACTATGCACTCGTCGGCGATGTTCTATTGAGGCTCAACCACTTTACAATGCCGGAGGTGGAGTAATCTGCTGCTCCAGAGTAGCAGATCCGCCAAACGCGCGACCACGTCCATGTTTCAGGCCCAGGCCAGCCTCAATTTAAGCGTCGCAACATTACAGTTCTGAGATCCTACACTATAGCTTCCGATGTCGATGTCCATTGTCGACGTATCATTGTGAGCATTCGTGTTGGTGATTGTGGTGACAGGTGATTGATGACCGTGACAGATCGGTGCGGGCTTGGCACGATATTCATCATCGGATACGCCGTGAAGGTCAGTCTCCTCGACCAGAACACCACAACAATTTGATGACCAGATGACTGTCGGAGGTGCTGCAGACGTTGTGCATCATGGTGCCTGCAACCTCAAATATCTGTAATAGCCGTTGTTGAGGCGGAGGTAAAATGGCGAGGGAAAAGGCCAGAAACTCTTCGCGTCTTGAGCGAGACTCGATCCAGCGACCCCTGGAGGCACCATTACAGAAACACCACCGTTGGTATTAGTACTAGTGCATATGTACCTTACAGCCACCTTCACCTTCCGAATCAGGCTTCCTAGGGGTAGGGGAACAGCGCGCGTAAGGGTCGAGACGGCTCGTTGTCGCCCAAGTTCGAGCCCCACTGCACTTGAGCATTTGCTGTTGTCCGCAAACACGACTTGACAAGTCACGGCTGTCACTCTGTTACTTCCCGCCCTCGACATGACGACCTCACTGTGCTCATGCGATGCAACGCTGGTGAACATGAGCCCACTGACTGCATCGCAAATCGCCCGATCACACTCAGCGCGAAGGCCACAGCCTGTCGTTGTGCATCGTGTTGGCGTGAGAGAAGTGACAAATCTCGAGCGCCGCAGTAGCAAGGCAAGGAGTTATTTCTTCGCCTTCATACTAAAAGGAGAACGCATAGAGAGTGTCTTCAGGCATTGCGTCAAAGTAGCTGATGAGTGACAGTCGCATGTACGGGCGATAGCAAAAGTGATGCTTTCGTTCTTCAGCTTCATGCTGCAAGACATTGTGTGTAGCGTCCAGGAGAAGCGCCAAAAAATTGGTAGGGTAGGGGCCCACACTTGAACCGGTCAAGCGGCTTCCGAAGAAGTCTTTTCCATTCCAGCCCAGTGTCGAGGAGAAGAAGAGAGGTATTAAAGTCGAGTTCGTGGAGGAGAAGAGAGGTGCTGACTCGGACCGACGACTACTGCTGCTGGCTGATCACGCTAATACGTACCTAGTAGTTTGATACCGACTGCGCCATTCATCCGAAGATGGAGGCTGTTTTTGTTGGAGGGTCTGGGAAGTGGGTTTAATATATCCCTCGCCCATGTCCTTTTGCCCGCAGTGTCGGCTTGTAGACAGCATGCACTGGGACGAGTGTTGTACTCCAGCTCTCCAGTGTTTGATAGTACTGCGTGCCGCATATTGTCTTTGTAGTCGTGAACCATGCAATGTAAATGGCGGACATAAAATGTGCAGGAGCGTAGCAGTCAAAGGATCCTTGAGTACAGCCTTTCGAGTTGGAATACCGTGCTGCAGGGCATTGTCGCGTCCGAGCGGCTCATAGCAGCGAAGCCATGCTCCAGCGCTGTATAGCATTCCCGCGATGGTGTATGTTTCCCTTGAGCCCACAACCTGTGCAGTTTCACACCGCTCAAGACCAACGACCCCAACACAACCACATTCTTTCGAGAGAATCGACATGCGTATGCGATACGAGAAGCTGCATCAGAAAGGAAGAGTCGTCCTTTTGTTGTTGACGCGCTCATGAGATAGCCCACCTGGCGTGTTATCCCTTGCTTCACGATGCATTCCGCGACCACAGCTCGGCCTGCAAACCCTGAACCCGACGACGATGATGCTTCGACTTCCATCTCATACTCGAGGTGGATATTCAAGATCAGCACAAATTCATGCTTTATCTAGCCGACGGTATTGACAAAGGCACCAGCCATCTACACCTCATGTCTCGCCTGAGACTACAACACCAAGACGGAAGTACTGTAGCACTGCTTTACACAGACAGTAACAGACAGCTGACGACGCAACTGCCGGCCAGACACTGCAACGTCGTGATTGCACATTTATGGCAGACAGCAGCATCGACGAGACTATAGTCGATCCGCATCCTCGGCCAACCCTTGGCATTTGCTCGCGAGAAAGAGATGGGGAGTGTAAGACAAGGATTTGGGTCTCCGAGAGCGGACAAGACGACATACATCCAGCAGTGGGTGTGCGCGGCTTGCTAAGCTGATCCAACGGTCGTATTCGGAGCACTCATTTGCAGTGGAGCATCGACCAGCTCCGGGAAGATGCAACATGGTGTCCCTGGGTGGAGGATGCTTTCGAGTTCAAGCTTGGTGTCCTAGTCTCGCAGCCGGTGTTGGCAAGTCTTCTTTCGGGTGTCGAGTGCGAGCATTTCAGTATGCTTCATGGTGTTCCAAGGAATCAGCCGTTAAGGGCTTGAGTGTTATATCGTTGCATCTCATTCTCCCGTCGACGAAATCCGCTTTCATTTCCTTTCTTCTCTTTTCTTTTTTCTTTACAGCGGAGGTTCGCAGTGGAAGATGCCAATAGATCTTCGATTAGTCCGAAGACTTGTGTGGTCGATACAGCGGACACAGACGACCCGAGTCTCGCCGCGTGCTTGGTATGCCGGACCGCAGAACGGAGTTGTTGGACAACCTACTCGGTGAGGTTACGTGCTGGCTCGAGTTCCAGATATGATATGTCTTTCTCCTCTCGTTGGCGAGTCTTCATGGTCGATGCATGTTGGTTGAGCGACCTTTTCCAGAGCCGCATCGAACTCTGCTTTGAAGCGGGAAATCAGGACACTGAGGGGGTCGTCATGGTGTAAGCGTGCGCTACTCGATTATCTCCGTGCATGAATTTGCATTGTTCCTTCCAGTTGGAACGTTGGACTGAAGTCCGCTTTGCAATGAAGCTATTGGTGTCGAGCTCTCGAGTCGCTACCGATGAGCTCGAGGACTGGAGATGGCCGACCGAGAGCCTCGCTAGCAGTTCAAGATCATCATCGAGGCTATGTCGCACTTCGAGGGTCGTCTATGTCTCTCGCAGATATAAACACCATCCGCATGTGGTATGTCATGCCATCGTCATGGGACTGGCCATCCACAGGACTGGCGTACCGGTCTGGCTTGTGATGACCGTAGCGCTTTGCCAATAGCGGACCCGGGTAAATTCGCTCGCAAGGTCAGCAGTGACAACGATTCTGCGAGCAAGGACACTGCCGAGAGGTCAGCCTGCTGAACGAAGGTCGAGGCGCAGTATGACTGATGGTATGGACCATGCGTTGCGATTCTGTGGATGACATGAGGTTACCCCAATGCGAAGCGGAGAATTCTCGACGGGCCGATTACGCTGACATGCATGAACGGCACGGCAAAAGCAAGCAACAACCTTGTGCAGCTTGGCAGGAATTCATTGACCTGGACGTCAGCTCCTGCTTCGTCTATTCATCGATAGTCGACAGGGTCGCTCCTTCCCCTTGGATGTCTTCAGCTTTGCACGTGGGAGGGAGCCGACCTCCTGTACACAATCTGAAGGGCTCTCTCGACCACGAGACGACAGCGCTGTGCACAAAGACGAACTGCAACGACGGACAAATCGTTGCCTGTTGATAGCATTGCGGATATCATTCAAGATACGGAATACGGCGGTGGATAGACAGGCACGCACATGCAGCGTCGATATGGCATCGTCATCAAGGATGATTTGAGGGCTGCAACACATGAGAAAACTCGTCAAGCTCATTATGGAAGTCGGTTTCGATTCAGAACAGCACGTTCAACTATACATTCTGGTAAGAATACATCCCCGACCGAGCGTCCTCGTTCGGCGTAGGCCTCGGTCTTGTACCGATGAACTACTGCCAGCCGTAGCAACGAGGCAGATGTCGTAACCGGTCGACTCCTGTGTCACTCACGGTCACCGACAAGGTATAGTAAGCCTTCCTCCAAGCCCCATTTCATCGTAGTGTCAAGTGTTTGCTTTGCTTTATCTACATGCGTGCATTTGTGCTATCGCCTGCGAAGTAGCAACAACACCAATCGTCTAAATATGACAAATCGCATGCCCGGCTTCTCCTCGCACCGCGCCGCTACTCGCGCTATAAAAAAAGATCGTCCTGGCTTGCTATCGGTAGGCTGATAAACAAAATCTGATATCTCAGCAAGAGGCTGTCTCCTTGACAGATCCCTCTGACCACAGCTGTTCATCACAGTCAGATTCGGATATCACAGATTCAAACGACAGGAGACGGTCAAGGGGCACATCTGAGATCAAGATCAAGCCTGGGATGTAGCTCACGACAAACCCTTTGCTCAAAGATCTATCTGGACCAAGCGTCAAACGCTGTACACGCTCTACCGTTTGATACATTATCAGCTTCTCGAATCAGGGTCAAAAGGAACTCACACGACATTCCAGGATAGGCAGGTGGATTACAGCATACATGGTCATTGGCGTTCGATGTTGTTCTCAGACAGAATTCAGCACGTGACGTCTGTGCGGAAGGCGGCAATACAGGTTATTCCACACCTGCCTTCCACTCGCACTCAGATTACCCCTCACTTGCAGTCAGCTCAGCAGACTTCACATATTCTTCTTTGAGCTCGCTCGTCCAACTTCGACTTCAACCTCATCCTCAATCTCAACTGCAGATTGCTCTACTACAGCTGAGCCTTCCACGTCACTGAACCTTCTCTCGAGCTTCTTCAGTTCTCAACTCGTACTCCGTCTACTTCACTCTTCTTACATCACAAGATCATCACTCCAGAAGTCATGGACGGATCAAAGAACACGCAAATCCACATCGATGGCTGGGCTCAGCCACAGGGCATGGACATTGAAGTTCTCAGAGCCGCTGGACCTAACCTTCCAGGTGCGATTGCAGACGCTGATGCTGAGATTGAAGCTCAGTTGTACGAGAACAAGCTCAGTGGCATTGGTGAAGCAATGGAAGCTCTGAACCTTGAGGTCAACATTGAATCTGAAGAACCAATTGACCCTCTCAATTCGTTCAAAGACGCGAACCTCCACCCCATCGTCGTTGAGAATATCGAGAAGTGTGGTTACAAGACTCCAACCGCCATTCAAGCCCATGTGATACCAGCTTTGCTCAAGAATCTCGACATCGTCGCGGTTTCTCAGACCGGCTCTGGAAAAACTGCAGCCTACATGATCCCAATCGTCTCGAAATTCATGGGAGCGGTCCAGAAGATCGGTGGGCCTCGCGTCGACACGCGTATGCCCAACTACGACCCAGAGATCAACAAGGTCTGCGCAGAGCCTCTGGTTGTTGTCGTCGTGCCAACCCGCGAGCTGGCCCATCAAGTTTTGAACGAGTGCCGTCGTATCGCATATCGTTCAAAGCTGTTGGGCGTATGCTGCTATGGAGGTGTTCCCATGAAGTACAATCTACAGCAGCTCGGCAAGGGCTGCGACATCCTGATTGGAACACCTGGTCGACTCGTCGATCTGATGAGCCGTCCTGATCGCTTATCCATGAACCGCCTTCAGTGAGTGATTTTACCTGTCCACGTCTGAAGCACGGATGACTAACAACACTTCAAGGTACACTATACTGGACGAAGCGGATGAGATGCTCAACGACGACTGGAAGGACCAAGTCGACAAGATCATGCTCGGTGGCAGTAAGTGTCCCTGACCGCATGTCGGACAGCTGGGGATCTACCGTTGTCTGAAAACATTGCATGAACAAGCATGCTAACATCTTCCGTCATAGACATCAATCAAGACTGGGATCGTCGCTTCCTCATGTTCAGCGCCACGTTCCCAAAGAAGTCCCTCGAGCTTGCCCGTGCCTTTATGGAAGAAGGCTACGTCCATCTCTCTGTCGGTCGCGCTGGCTCAACCCACAAGAACGTCACACAAGATATCGTTTACGTTGACGACAACAAGAAGCGCGACGCGCTCAGAGACCTGTTTTTCCAGCGTGTCATCCCAGTTGGATCCAGGGTCATCATTTTCGTCAACTACACTAGCAAAGTTGAGGAGCTTGATGACTATCTCTACAACGACCTGAGGCTCCCAACAACTTTCATGCACGGAAAGCGCTCCCAATACGAGCGCGATGATGCCATGTGAGTCAACAGCTACAAGTTCGTTATACTAGTACTAATCACACTACTTCGTAGGCGCAACTTTCGTCTTGGCACCGCCAAAATCATGATCACGACTCCCGTGTCTGCTCGCGGCCTCGACTTTGAGAACGTCAATGTCGTCGTCAACTACGACCTGCCATCGGCAGACCACGGCGGTATCCGCGAGTATGTCCACAGGATCGGTCGTACCGCCAGAATTGGACACAAAGGTCTCGCCATCTCATTTTTCAACGACAAGAACTCAGGCATCGCTGATGATCTGACCGCGACCTTGCTGGAGCAAGGCCAGACAGTCCCCGACTTCTTGGAAGAGCACAAACCATCCAATGGCACATTGGTCTTCACTGACGATGTCGTTGAAGAGGCTGATGCAATTGGTGGTGACGAGGAGGGCTGGGATGCGCCTGCTGACGAGAACGGCGGTGGTGCCCATGGTGGTGATGACACTGGCAACGCGGGCGGTTGGGGAGCCTCTGCAGAGGAGACTGATGGTGCTGCGGTTGCGGATGGTGGCTGGTGAGGCTATCACGAGATCGAGGTTGACCAGAAATCCTCTGCTACATTTGTAATCTACCCATCAGAGCCAGACCTTTGAAAGCAATCTGACATGAGACTTCTTGTGCCTCGTGACATACCGCCGTACTTAGTGTCGCCTGCGCTATGTTCCCCCCTCAGGCACTGTAAGCACGCCCCTAAACCTCATCTCGCCGCGTTCCAACTTCCCAAACGCCTCCTCCAGGCCCTTCTCCGTCATCGGGAACTCCTCTAGCCATGGCTCCATGCCTGTCGTAGCCACCAATTTCAGCATCTCTGCAAATCTGTCCTTTCTGCATTCCGTGCTCGCGATGATGCGGTGGCCTGGCAGGATGAAGTCCATATACGGCAGCTTCAACTCGCCGCCAGCGACAATGCTCATGAGCACGATAGTCGCGCGGCGGTTCAGGAACGGCAGTACTTTCTTCCAGTCCGGTAGTTCGTTCGAGCAGACGATCAGGATATCGATCCTTTCGCGGTAATTGCATCCGTGATGGCCATTAACATCAGCACACACGGCAGACCCGGGGACGATTGTGGTGTCCCAAACATGGCCACGGTCATGGCTCTCCACCATCTCGTTCGCCGCCGCCAGTTTGTCGTCGTTCGGCGGTCGGGTGAAAATCACGTTGACTTCGATGGCACCCATTGCTCGTGCCATCAGGCACGCCATATGGCCGAGTCCACCGAGACCGACGATTCCTACTTTCATCCCTCCCCGCTCGAGACCTGCCGCGGACAATGCTTCGAATGTCGATGCGCCAGCGCACATCAGCGGCGCCGCTGTGAGCGAGGAGATGCCGTCTGGGATCGGATAGCAGAATGCAGCGTCGATGATGCGGCGCGAGCTGAAGGCGCCTTGGTCAGTATCCGAGAAGGCGAAGCCGGATGCGTGGGCGCAGTACTGCCTGTAGCCTCCATTGCAGACTGTGCAGGTGCCGCAGGACTGGGTTGTTAGCTGCGAACAAGATGGGGGCATTGACGGAAAGGGCTTACAGAGTGAAGCCATCTGGTCGTGGTGAGCCAATCTGTATATTTCAAGCCATGAAGATGATGATGGGGGTATAGAGATCCGAGAGGAAAGTAGGGGGTAGTAATTCTCTCGAGTAGGCAAGAAAAATACGGAACGACGAGCGGCACGACGAGTAGAACGACCAACGCAATGACGAGCGGAACGACGAGCAGAACGACCAATGCAACAACGAGCAGAACGACCAACGCAACGATGAGTCGAGAGGAAAGTTCAAGCAATAGTCGAGATAACAATGCGAAATAGAAGACTCACCCCCAACCAACCCTCTGCCCAACACTCCTATCTACCACCTCATCGCCGACCGCTTCGATGATTCCGACGCCTTCATGACCGAGACCACAGCCCGATTCTTTGGCGTGCACATCGGTGTAGCAGAGCCCGGAGTGTGTTGTTCGGATCAGTACTTCGTGGCTGTGGAGCTCGCGCTCCGTTTGCTGCTTGACGAATCTACGCTCTGACGGCGAGTAGTGGAACACGGTTAATGTGTGTGTTGGAATTGTTTGGGGGCGTTTGGCGACGCTCATGGTTCGATTTTGATCGAAGTATTTTATGTAAGGGTAGACTCTTTGCTTGTCAAATTCAGTGCTATGTCTGGATGATGGAGCGTAGAGGTACGAGATTCCCTCGGTTCCACCGTCCTCTCCATATACTGTACTGTGGTCGGTTCCATCAAGCACATCATTCATGGGCCGAACGGTGCTCAAGTCGGGCACTTTCTGAGAATATATTCACAAAATCTACGAGGGTATATACTACATTCAAATCCACGATCTCCACCATCAGCGCGCTTTACCTGAATCTCAGGCTGAGCCCAAGTTGCGACATCAACAAATACAACATCCCCAACAGTATCGCAGCAAGCAACAGCTGTACAACAAGCTCCGTGGACCACAACGGCCGCTCCTCGACCGTATCAATGGCATGCCCAGTCCTGCCTGCCTTACCCACCATGCGCTCATCACCCTCCGTCCAAGCATCACGCCAAGGGAACTCAATCCCCAGATCCTCAAGCACCTGTTCCGCAACGAGTTTACTACCCGCCAGCACAATCGGCATACCGGTACCGGGATGCGTGGACGCACCGACCATGTACAGACCCTCGATGCTGCCGCCAGGCCACAAGACTTCGGCGACGCGACCGAGCACGCCGCCGCCGAATTTGCCGTCGAGGAAACCACCGCGACGGGCGCGCGTTGAGGGTCTGAAGGACAGGACGTTGAAGAAGGAGTGGCTGAGACCGAGGATGGCGCCGCGGTCGAGGTTGAAGTGGTCACGCCATGTCCGCGGGTCGTTGCTGCTCTCGAAGACTATGTGTGGGCCGAGATCGATCCCGGTTCGTGCTTTGATGGTGGCGAGGATGGTGCGTCGCGCGAGGGTGACCATTGCTTCCCAGTCCTGTGTATTTGATGGAGATAGACCTGGTTTCTTTGGATCTTTGGTCAATAATGTTGGGTCTCCATTTGCAGCCTGTTGGCCTGTGGCGATCTTCTTTTCTGTTCCTGTAGGTGCTGGCTTGTCATCGCCATTGTCGAGCATGTTACCGACTGGAACAAGGATGACAATCGCTTCCTTGTCAGGCGGGGCTGCGGATGGATCTACGCGACTGGGGACATTAACGTAAAAGCTTGGCTCGTTGGGGATCAGATGTCGCTTGAAGATGGCATCAAAGCTTTCCTTGTATTCATCCGCGAGAAAGACATTGTGGGCGCTGAGCTGTGGGACCTTTCTATCGAGAGCCCAGTAAAAGGAGATACTACTACACGAGCCCTCTCTTTGTGTGAGGTTGTTGGCATATGGTGTCGGAGGTAGCAGATTGTTGTAGGCATATACCAGATCGCTGTTGTTGATGATGATGTCTGCGGTCAGGTGTTCGCCGTTTGCAAGCAGGACACCTGTTGCTCGTGAATTGTCCGGAGACATGGTGATCTTTTCGACCGCGGTGGAGAAGCGGTACTTGACTCCAAAACGTTCGCCAATGTTGACCAGTGCTTCAATGACCTAGAGAGTCAGCAAGATCGCGGCCAAAGAATCGATTACTTACCTTGTGGAAACCGCCGAGCGGGTACCAGATGCCTTCAGCAAGCTCGGTATATTGCAGTAGACTGTATGTTCCTGGCGCCTCGAATGGATTCATGCCCATATACATGCTGCCAAAGGTGAAAACTCTCCTCAATCTCTCTGTCCGGAAATATCTCGCTGCTCTGCTGTAGATGCTCTCGAAAGGATGCAATGCGAGCAGATGCTTGAGGAAGCTCCATCTGGTCATGGAAAGAATGCTGGTAAAGTTGCGTAGCAGAACATGTGTCGCGCTTAGTTCGTAGTGTTCGTGGGCTTCTCTCATGAATGCCAGATACCTCGAAAAGCCATCCTTGCCCTCCCACTTCTCAATCTCTTCTTTCATGGACGTGACGTCGGTCGACATGCGAAATGACTCGCCATCGCCGAACCAGATGTTGTAGTTGGGGTCGCACTTGACGATGTGTACACCTTCATCTTCTAGGGTAGTTCCGAGATCTCTGAATGCCTGGCGGAAGAAGTTGGGCAGAAGGAGGAGTGATGGACCTTGATCGAAGCGCTGTGAGATCTTGTCAGCCTCCTGAGGGAGTAGGAGTCTTGGAGATGCGCATGTGGAGTGTGGGAGCGTACCCATCCATCGTGGTGAATCAGCGAACAACGACCACCAGAAAAGTCATTCTTCTCTACGACGGTGACTTTGAGGCCTGCCTTCGCGAGGCGTGCTGCTGTCCCTACGCCGCCAATGCCAGCACCTGAAGACGCGACATGTCAGCTGAGTCGAACAGCGCACTTCACTATCTGTCTTGCTTACCGATGACAATCGCTGTCTTGGGAGCTGTCTTTTCACTCATTATTGAATCTGTTGTTTACGCCGTGCAGCGTGTTGTGGTATGATCTACATTGGGTACTTCACGTCTGTACATGTCGATCCACCTTCGAGGTTCCTCCAGATCAACAGGGCCGCCAAAAGTCCCTGGTGACATCACCCGGACACGGCCGGATTGCCCGGCTGAAACGTTCGAGCATGTGAAGAACTGGATTAATTTAATGCCTCACAAATCGAGTAAACCGCTGGTCAGGAAAAGGGTGTCTCTTGCCGATTCGGTGAGATGCCTCTTTTCAACGATAGCAACTGTTATCAACGATAGCAATTGTTGGTCAAGCCATTCAAACATTATTATATGAGCTAACTACATCAAAGTGGGTATCTACTTTTCGCTAAAGGCATAATTATGTACAGCAACGACAGAACAGCAGCTATCACCGGCTGAGTGTTTTGTACGCAACGACGAGTCTCCTCATCGTGGGCACTGTCGCACGTCCTTGCTTGACGACGTAGTCTTTCTGGAGCAGTACTCTCCCAATCTCCATGTAGCTCTCGACCGCTACTCTCATCGAAGCTCGGACTTCGCTCGGTAGTTTCTCTATCGCGGGCCTGGCCTCTTCGTATAACATGAAAGACCGATCCAGTAACTGACCACGAAACTGCTCGATGCGTTTGCCGAATGCAGCATCTGGCGTTGAATTCGTGTCGTACTCTTGGAGCTTCTTCAAGAAGTCTTGAGGTGTCAGATCCTGCTTTTTGAGCCAAGTTCCTGGAACGTAAACCCGATCGATCTTAGAATCTACTTGGATGTCGCGCGCGATATTGGTGTATTGTAGAGCGATTCCCATCTTGTGCCCGGCAAGCTTGATTGACTTTTTGTCCGCCTCGGTGAGTTTGCCTGGTACGTGGAAGAAAGCGAGATCGATGCACAATTCTGCAACTGTTCCGGCTACACGTGCTCCATATCGGTCCAAGTCATCTTGAGTCTTGATGGGGAAGCCCTCGGTGCTTTTCGCTGCTACCTTCGTTGATTGGAATTCGAGATCCGTCTCAAAACCCTTGAGAAGGTCGAACAATGGTTGCGATGATAAGCGATCCGTCGGCAGGTGGAGTAACGCGTTGTGAGCGTTTCGTGGAAAGTTCTCAACAACGTAGAGGGCAATGGCGCCTCTGTTGGGATCACGATCGTTCTTGTCCTTGGATGTGTAGACGGTCAGAAGAAATTGCGTAAGCTTCTTAATCCATTGGCGAGCCTCTTTGGTGTCCTTGGCGTCGTCAACCAGGTCGTCGGCCACGCGACAGAAGGAGTACAGCAAAATCAGATCCACCCTCAATCGCCTCTCAAAGACGCCACTGGCGAGGTAGAAGCTGCGACTCTTCTTCTGGAGTCGCTGCGCAGCTTGGCGTAATGCCGAAAGGCGCTCCTCGTCATATGCTCTCGCTGGGAGAAGCAATGCTCTGACCAGCAGAACTGGTGAAGGCATGGCCGGAGGGTTTGGAAAGTGGTATGGAAATGCGTCCAGGATGGCAATAGCGTTGTCGAACGCAAGCAGTCCGAATACGATGAGTGTGTTAGTAACGAAGAAGAAGATAGCTTCTTCAATTTCGAGTCCTGGCCATAGATGAATACCGATCTTGGTTCCAGCTTCAATAACCCATGTTCCGCGTCTCAGGGCCAGTGTATCTACAATCCAGAGGTACAAAGTCGGTAGGAGAATTGGAAGAGCGGTGTTGGAAAGTGGAAGGCGCAAGACGAATTGATAGGCCAAACTCCACAGCAGCAGTAGAAATGGGACTGCCCAGAGCAGGATCAATCCAAGGTATGTGCCCTCTTTGTTCTCTCTAACCATAGTTATCGCCCTCTTCAACACCAAAGCCAGCGCCAACTGGCCTAAAAGCTTGAAGTACTTCCATCTGTCGGCTTTGGCTTCATCCTTGAGGTAGATCGGGTGAAAGGTGGGTTTGCTGAGAAAGAGGTAGAGAAGTGTAGTGTTGTAGGTTTGAATCACGAAGAAAAAGACCTCTTCGAGGGGTATGTCGAATAGCTTTGGACCAATAATAACATTTTGCGGATAACTCCAGATGTTGGTGCGAATGAGGTAAGAGTCCCATGGGATAGTCGAGGTCACGGCGATCGTGATCAGGAATAGGATTTTGTAGACATCCAACTTGGTGAAGAGCGGTCGGTAAAGGAAAGTAAGAACGATTGCTGGGGGTATGGTATACTTCAGATGGCTGTGAACATATACGTTAGCGGAGGCGCATTCTGCATATCAACAAGACGTACACTAGAGCATAGTCGTAGCCCATATTGTGCGACCACCAGAGGTGTATTATAGAGTGAAGATCGCGACGCTATTATTGGAGGTGTATAAACATGCTTCGAGCAGAAGACGCAAGACGGTGTGCTGAGGAACGACGTGAACAAGTCTTCAGTATCGTAAGATGAGTGGAGGTTGACCGCGAAGTTCAATAATGGCCAAGAAAAGGAGGGCCTAGTGTCAAGGAGAGGCAGGCGACAGATTGATGGTTTGTGAATTAAGGTAATCGCCCGAGAGAAACCGAAGTGCTCGTTCAAGACACCTCCACTTGTGTTTCTTTACGATGGTTGCGGTATAGAGAGGGGCAATACCTGCCGGCGGCCTTGTATCAAGAATTCTATTATCACGCGCTTGAATTCATGACCTTTGACTACGCGGACATGACAGGTGGGCGCGCAAGTTGGGAGCTGTATCCGGTATTTCCAATTCATCGAGATCTGTTCATAAACCGTAATGAAACCTGAACCCAACCGCGCCTTCCGCTGGGCACTACGCTGGCGTTTGTACCCTTAGCGCCCGCCTTCTGTACCTGCCATGTTTGCTGAACTTTGTCACGGTTTTGACTGTGTCGTCATAGTCGGTCGGCATTCGTCGACTTCAGTCCACATCATCAACCAGTTCGGCCGACGGCAACGCGACAGGACAGAACCTTTGAAACCATCGTCTGTACAATAATCAGCTCTTTGACGCTCAAGCATCGAAGCGAAACCAATCGCCGTAACGATGATGGGTGACTTTTGAAAGAACGGCTTGCACGTGAAACCCAGCCGTCCTATTATCTTCACCTTGCATATCTTCTGTATTGACTTATACGTGAGAGTACTTCGGCGCATCTCACCATCCCTACAACCGGCCATGTCGCAGGTCAGCCACAAGAGAAAGCGTGGGCAGACTGATCACAAACATCCATATCTCACTGGTAACTTTGCCCCCATCGACCAAACATCGACACTCACACCATGTACATTCGAGGGCAGGATACCGGAAGAATTGATTGGAGGTGAATACATCAGGAATGGCGGGAATCCAGTGTCGAACGAGGATCTTGGACGCGATGCTCACTGGTTCGACGGTGATGGCATGCTGAGTGGTGTATCATTTCGACGCGACCACAATGGACACATAGCACCCGAGTTCGTCAACCAATTTGTTCTGACTGACGTCTACCTTTCCTCGCTATCTACCAAAAACTTGAAGACGCCAATCCTGCCCAGCATTGCTACTCTGGTCAACCCTGCCGCTTCTCTTATTACGATAACCCTTCGCATTTTCCGAACTATTCTTCTGGTCATCCTTTCATTCCTCCCTGGCTCGAAACAAGCCCTCAAGAAGATCAGCGTTGCCAACACCTCGATATACTACCACGATGGAAGGGCACTGGCGGGATGTGAAAGCGGACCACCCATGCGCATTAGCTTACCTGGTCTTGAGACCGTTGGCTGGTACAATGGAGATAATGCAGAGGGCGAGCCAGAGGACACCAGCAGCGACGGCCAGAAACTCGGAGGAGAAGGTTTGCTGGGATGGATCAGAGAATGGACAACAGCACATCCAAAGGTCGATCCTCAAACAAAAGAGATGATGCTCTTTCATTCTTCTTTTGCTCCGCCATACGTTCAATACTCGGTCATTCCGGAAGCTGCATCTGCGCCAGTATCACCAGAGAAGAACGAGCTCTCCCCGTACAAAAAGTTACTCAACATGCCTTTGCCCGGGGTCGCTAGCGCAAAGATGATGCACGATTTCGGTGTTTCACCTACACACTCTGTCATTATGGATCTCCCATTGTCTCTGGATCCTTTGAATCTGGCGAAGGGCCGAGCTGTCGTCGAGTACGACGCGATGAAACCTTCTCGCTTCGGTGTCTTTCCGCGTCACCAGCCTGACTTGGTACGTTGGTTCGAGACTGCAGCATGCTGCATCTTCCACACCGCCAATACCTGGGATGAGGTCGACCAGAGCGGCGCCATTAGATCGATACACATGCTTGCATGCCGCCTCACCTCATCCAGTCTGGTCTTTAGTGCTGGCAATGTTGCCGCGCCTCAACCGACCGCACGCACCGTCAAGAAGGTCAAGAAGACGATGCCACCATTCTTTTCAAAATACACCCCAAACTACCCCGTTCCTACTCCTTCTGAGAAGCAGATAGATTCTTACTTTGATCTCGCTCCATACGAGCAAGCAGACGACCTCGAGGGCGCGACACCGCTCACCCGCGACAGCCTAGTCCGAATGAAGAGCCACCAAGACAATGAACCCCTACTAGAACAAGACGATGAAGATGACTTCACAGACGCAGAAGAAGACCAATGCCGCCTCTACCACTACAATTTCTCTCTGACCAGCGGCGCCATAATCTCACAATACGCTCTCGCCGCCATCGCCTTCGAATTTCCCTCAGTACATCCCTCTCGCGAAATGCAAAACGCACGCTACATCTACGGCTGCAGCACGTCCTCATCCTCGTTCGGCGCCGCACTAGGCCGCTCCGTGAAAGTCGACGTCCTGATCAAAGCCGACGTGCACCAGCTCATCGCGACAGGCGAGGATCTCGCCACTCGCGGCCTCTTACAACCAGTCACAGGCTGCGTCGACCGCCGGCCGCTGAGCGAGATCATCCGCTCCACCGACGACGCAGACCCGCTCAAGGCCTTCGTCATGCCGGCGGGTTGGTACGCACAGGAACCACGTTTCGTGCCACGCGCCGACGCCGTCGCCGAAGACGACGGATACCTCCTCTTCTACGCGTTTGACGAAGCGCAACTCAACGCCGAGGGCGAGGTATCCAGCGATGCTGATGCGGAGACGCGGGCGAAGAGCGAGTTGTGGATCGTGGACGCGGCGGACATGATCACCGTCGTGGGCAAGGTCAGGTTGCCGCAGCGAGTGCCCTATGGTCTCCACGGAACTTGGTTCCCTGCTGAGCAGGTGCAGAAGCAGAGAGCTGTGGAGAGCGTCAGGAGTACCGCCGGTGCGTTGAAGAGGAGCGAGGGCGAGGATGAGGGGTTGTGGATGGCTATCCGGGGACGGGTGGAGAGGTGGCTTGCTTGATTTGCATGGCGTGGGTAACTCATAAATTGACGATGGTATTGCATGGTTTGGACGGGCTAGACTTGCATTGAGGTTGCATTGGTGTTTGGGATACCATTTTTCATCTGTACATAGAACGACTAATGAGACTAATGACAATATCACCTAATTTCGTCTCATGTTCCCTTGCGTGTTCATCGATCAGAGACTGTTTCAAGGGTCATCGAACAGGTCCCAGACAGTTCTCCATGGCGTGTTCTGATGCACGACTGTTGATCTCCCCCAAAACAGCGCGGATAGCCCAGAGGAGCAGTGCGTCAGCAGCAGTGAGGTCAGAGGCCGTGCATCGGTTCGTGAGGCTGCACAGATCACTGACCGTGGAGAAGTAATGTAGTGTCTACAGTAGATCGCAGGCGTATCTTCACTATTTCATGACTCTACGCCAGCAAACGGCGACAATCATACAGTAGTAGGTATGCCGGTATGCCTTGTGGTCATGCATGGTACGAGACTTACTCGCGTTGAAGCTCTGGCTGTGCTTGCCGTGTGCGGTCAGGGAGTCATGTAGTCCCTTTCATGGTGGTGTCCTCGGCAGCGTGCATCTCGGTGTTTGCAGCTTGTCAACTTCGGGCTCGGACTGATACAAGGCTGGAGGATATCGCTAAGGTACTCAGTAACGTGAAAAATAGTCGCCACTGGTCCGAACTAAAGGTGGTAAAATGGGACTTGAAACCCACGATGCGTTCGGTGAATGAATTGGAAAACAGAGTTGGTTGACACATGTAAATCTGCTCGCCGGGTTGAGCTCCGAATGGTGGCGATAGGGTCATGGTGTTTGCTGCTTCTTGGAGGTATCGTTACACTGCAGCTGCATAACCAGGCAACATGAAACATGGCATTTCCTGGATTCCGCGGACGAAATCGAGATTGCGGTAATGTATTGAGGGGTCCGGTCACCGTCACCCTGCATCGCGAGGAGAAATGATAGGAACGGAATGTGAGGTGGTTGTGTTACTTAACAGTATGGTTTGCGGGAGCCAAACAGCCGCTTAGGCCGCTGTTTGCTAAACAGCGTAAGCGGCTGTGATGAAGTCGCGGCAGCATGACTCGGGAGATGTGAAGTCCGCCTCAGTGCCTTGGTTTGTCCTTGGCTGATAACCTCGATCAGCGGTGTGCTGGTCTCAACGGCAAGTCTTCTCTCAGCAGTGGTGAATTTTGCAATTAATGATAGTTCACGAGATCAAACGGGTGGGCAGGTTGTGATCGGAGAGAAAGCTAGGGCATCGGTTTATCGGAAGGAAGCGGCTCGGAAGGTGTTCCCCAAGTTGTGCGTCGTGGTTCGTCGCACTGCTCATGACACGAAGAACTTGGAAAGGCTTGTCGTTGAGTGAAGCGGGTCCATTAATATAAAGATGCCGGCGGGTTCACGGGTTACGCCAACAGGTAGACCACGGCTTCTGTTTGATGAACAGCACATATTAAAACTTCCTCCATCAGTTCATCCGTCGGTTATGCAAAAGGTGACAATCAGGGATGCCCTAAAGAGGAGATTGGAACGACTTAACCTGCCTTGCTTGATAATACGAAAACTTGGCAAAGCTGTATGGCGCGTCGTTGCAAGCGCAACAGCGTGACTTGAGGCATTTGTGATGCTGATCGCGTGTAACGTGACCATCTGATCCGACTGCCAACTCTGGCGCCTGAGTATCGAACCTTCATTAGAATAAAACAAGCTTCTCACAGATGGCTTGGTACATGTAGAGTTCCGCCGGCTGGGTGCCGAAAAATTGTTTGCAGGAGTGGGCCTGTTTGAGATCGGAAGTCTAGGGCTGGTAACCGTGACATCATCCAAAGTTGCAGTATGGGGAATATGCGCCGAAGACATCAATTCACATACTCATGACCACCTTGTCGCATCAAGGCGGTCAAGTCGACACAGTGTCGCATACAAATGCTAGGCGAGCCTGTCATGCAGTTGTGTCTACCGTGAAAGACTGAAAAGTCGCGCATCTGACGGGATCCGTGGGTTAAGATACGTACTGATATAGCAATCCGGTTACGCTCGCGTCGTTCGGGCATCACTGCGATCGGCGCTACTAGACGGTTATCAGTAAACATTTGACGCCATTTCTATTAAGGGTAAATCGATGAACTCTATCGGCAGGCGGCATCAATCTGTGTTACAGACCAAAGGAACGAATCAACCGTCCGCGGTTTCCGTCAGGATCCATACGTCAATGATTGAACCATACTGTACAGACCCCTTCCTGCCCTTTCCCTTCGTGCCTGCCTCAATCAAACCCATTAGACTCACTGTTACGTCATAAGCGTAAAGTTTACATTCACCACTGGTCAGTCGCGATGCGAATGAAGCCGGCTAGCAGGTTGCGCGTGCAACTACGTGAGAGATGCAGCTTCCATTCCAGAGACACAAAACCCCCGACACATCCTGACCTTCATCTCCTCTCTCACTCACCTACATTTGCAACACCAAGCTGCAGTTCATACCTGACAGGCTTGTCTTCATCGAAGCATACCAACGATAGCATCTCAAGCCATCAACATGATGAACACTCTCCTCATCGCCGCCCTTGCGGGTAGCGCTGCTGCCGCCAACAACGCGCTGAACGTCAACAGTAAGCTCACTCACGATCTCACATAAGGCCTCGTATCACAACTGATACTAACTGTCAATCAGCCAACACCCAGAACGGTAAGACTGCTCAAGAGGCCATCACCACTCACGGTTCCGACTGGTACTGGGCTGTCTGCGCCGTCATGACCGTCGCAACCTTCACCTTCATCGGTCTTGCCTGGACCAAGCCACGCCAGCACCGTCTCTTCCACTACATCACTGCCGGTGTCACCATGGTTGCCTCTATCGCCTACTTCTCCATGGGTTCCAACCTTGGCTGGACTCCAATCGACGTCGAATTCATCCGCGACGTTGGCGGTGGAGTCGTTGCCGGTACTAACCGCGAGATCTTCTACGTCCGCTACATCGATTGGTTCATTACCACTCCACTTCTTCTCCTCGATCTCCTTCTCACCGCCGGTATGCCATGGCCAACTATCCTCTGGGTCATCCTAGTTGACGAGGTTATGATTGTCACTGGTCTCGTTGGTGCTCTCGTCAAGTCTTCTTACAAGTGGGGATACTTTGTCTTTGGTTGCGTTGCACTTTTCTACATTCTCTGGGTCCTTGTCTGGGAGGCTCGTCGTCACGCCTCCGCCCTTGGTTCTGACGTTGGCAAGGTTTTCCTCCTTTGCGGTTCCCTCACCTCTATCCTTTGGTTCTTGTACCCAATCGCCTGGGGTCTCTGCGAGGGTGGCAATGTCATCTCTTCCGACAGCGAGGCCGTCTTCTACGGTGTCCTTGATCTGTTCGCCAAGCCAGTTTTCGGTGCTCTTCTCATCTTTGGCCACAAGAACATCGACCCAGCTCGTCTCGGTGTCTACATCCACGACTACAACGAGAAGGATGTCATGCAAAAGGACAAGGCTGTCTCTCAGGGCAACGGTGTCAACCATGCTCACACCAGCGACGCCAACGGCCACAGCCACAACGCCGACCAGGTCTAAGCTTGATGCTTCAAGCATGAGCATCATTTCATCTAGCCGGCGCAAACAGGCCCCAGCTGGCGATGCTAGCTGTGCCGCCACTGGTGCTGCTTTCCTTTTTATCAAACATACCCGGATACGCCCTGAGCGTTGCTTATCGATTTCGAAGTGGAGGTAATTCACCAAGGGGAGGATGATCAATGATCAATTTTGTACTATAGATACCACAATTATAATTTTCACAACGACTTTCTGCTCCCTTTGACAGGTGACCTTGCTCAGAAGCCTTCCACACAAGACACTACATATTAGTCGTCTTCGCTGTGTAAATTTATGTGCCCTGCGATATGCTATTGACATTGGGTACTATAGCCGTTGAGCCACTTCGTCATCGACCTGTGAATCGTGAATACCTACACAAATTAATCATGAGCTTCAGAGTCCTTGCGCTTTCGTGATGTACTCATCTCTAGCATTCCACAGCTTCTGCTTAGCGATGAGCTGCAAGGTCACAACCAACGAGCTGCTATAGCTAGGTATTGTAGCCACTCAGCTGGAAGGATTTCAAGATCCCCGGCCGCCTGGACCTTTTCAGCCGCAACACGGTCGTTCTGTACCACTTAGAACTCCATTCGGTGAGGATAGTAAGTCTTTGCTTTCTCTAATTCGTATTCAACCCTTGGTTACAGCAAGTGCATTTTCGAAGTTGGACGCAGTAACGAGATGTCGCTGAGACCAGAAGACCGGTCTTCCAAGACAAGGTCAAGATCACACCCTCGATCGGGAAAGCATGACAAACATCGAGATCGGTCAAAGTCACAAAGTAGAGCTCCAAGCCCTCCGAGGGCACCTGTAGTAGGAGGCTTGAACGCTTCTTATTACGGGACAGCTCCTGCAGACATAACTATGCCAGAGATGCCTCATATCCCGGGCAGCTTTAACGAGACACAACGACAGCAACCAAAGAGTCATTCGAGGAACCTCTCAAGCTCATATGCCACAATCAATGCCAATGCGCTACCATATCCTACCGATGATGTGATTCCTGGACCCGAGACACCTTATTCACCAAGTGGAGAGAGGCTAGAGGGCTCGTCAGGGTTTGGCTCGTGGTGGCCGCACTCTGATGTAGACGATGATCTCGCCTACGGAAGTGCAAGCTTTGACGACTACGCACCTAGGTCACCTTACAGGACATCGATTAATCAGAATGATTTCTCTGCAGAACCGCGTTATCCTCCACAAGCTCCCAAGCCCTCAGGTTCAGATTATGCAAGCACTGGACAGTACAAAAATCATCAACCAGAGCCGTATAAGTACCCAACTATGGAAAACTCCAGATATGCTGCGCCGCCTCTGCAGCAGTCGGCAGTGTACCCATCTCAACAATCTACCACCTACCAATCTCAGCCTATGCCCTATCGTACTGCTTCGGGAGATCAGGCAGAGCTGGCCAATATACGACCTGCCACAAGACAAAGAGCATCTTCCAACCTCGTCCCCTCTATGAATCTCCTTTCCGTTAGTGGCCAGCTCGCACCAGGTGAGAAACCACCAGCTAGCCCTCTCCTAGAAGCATATCGTGGAACGTATCAAAGCATCAGTCCAATGGTCTCACCCATAATGATTCCTAGCGACGATGATGTCAGTGATCTGGAGCCGATCTCAACATCCACGAAAGAAAGCAAGTCGCACAAGCGGTCCAGCAGCAAAAACGAAAAGTCAAGCCCCAGCACTTACAAAGACGACAGACCCTCTTCTTCCAAGGAGAAGAAACGCGTGGTCCTCTACGACGCTGCCTCTGACGCACGCAAACTCGCCGAAGCACTGAGCCACAACAAAGCACGCACAACACCCATCAGCGACATCCTACCCGGCCTAACCCACGACCAAATCCTCGAACTGCGCGCCGAGTATAGAAAAAGAGTCCAAATGGGCGGCAAAGGCATCAGCCTACCGAAACACCTCGCCCTAAAACTCAGCGGCGACTTCGGCAAAGCCGCGCACACAACCGCGCAAGGGCGCTTCGAGTCCGAAGGCTACTGGGCATCAGTATACTACCAATCACACAGCACGCGGCGCGAGCTGCTCATCGAAGCACTGATGGGCCGCACCAACGCCGAGATCCGCGCCATCAAAGACGGCTTCCGCGATAAGCGCTACGGCGACGATTTGAGAAAGTGTATGGAACGAGAGCTCAAGGCGGATAAGTTCCGTACCGCGGTGCTCATGGTGCTGGATGGAAACAGGCAGGAGGAGACGGATGTTTACCCGCCCGAGTCCAAGGTCAGGGACGCGGAGGTTCTGAGACGCTGTGTGCAGAGTCGCGAGGGTGGGGAGAGTGCTATGCTGCAGATCGTGGTGGGGAGGAGTGATGCTCATCTGCGAGAGGTGTTGGCGGCTTATGAGCGCTTGACTGGCGGCAATTTTGCGAGGGATGCGCTCCGGAAAAGCGGGAATCTGGTTGTGAGTCACTTTTTGTTTCCATCTGAGCCTATCGACTTGATTTGGGCACTGATAATCCACAGGGAGAAGTCACGGCTCACATCTTGAACGGCTGCATTAACAAGCCTGTTCGCGATGCCATGCTGTTGCACCACGCTGTCAGCGATATTGCTTCCCACAACAAAGAAGAGGAGATCCGCTACGAATTACTCATCAGTCGACTGGTTCGTGTACACTGGGACAAGGCGCACTTGGCTCGAGTGAAGAGGGCATACGCGGAGAAATACCGCCGCGAGCTTGAACATGATATCGACGATGCGACGAAGAATGACTTCCGCGAGTTCATGGTCGGGCTTTGTCAAGCGTAGACGATATTTGATGATCTGGAGGACGGGTGACTTTTGACTGAGAGATACCCTGGATAGGCAGATAATGTTTTTCTTTCTTTCATGATTATATGTATCTAAACTCCGGAGCAGAGTATCCGACGCCGATATCTACGCAATGCATCAAACGAACTCCCTTGTCCCTCCTCCATCTCTTCTCTTCTCTTTCGCCAATCTAGTACTGGCTAGCAGCCTGCTGGCAAGCCTTGAGCTGGTCAAGGTACCAACCGCAGATAGTCAGCGAGCCCTGGTTCTCGTCCATGCACCGTCTGAAGTTGCCAACATCGGTCTCGCAAGCCCTTGGGCCCTGGTAGTTCTGAGTCTGCGAGTAGGCGTTGTTGTCAGTCATCTGCGTCTGTTGCTGCTCGGCTGGTGCGGCAGAGCTGCCGCCGCCGAAGAATCCACCGATGGCGTGGCCGATGGAGGAGCCGACTGCGACACCGCTGGGAGGTGGTCAGTATGTGCTTTTGATGAGTATAAGATGGACAAGAACTCACGCTGCAGTGCTGGCCATCTGGCCGAAGAGGCCGGAGCCACCGCCGCTCTGCTGGGCGGCCTGTGGTGGTGGGTGCTGCTGGGTCTGCGCTGGGTGCGCGGCGGAGCTCATTTGCCTCTGTGGCTGCGCTGGCATGGAGCCGCTTGGGCGCTGCTGAGGCGTTGGTGGTGATGGCCTCGATGGCGCCGCAGCTGGGCGAGATGAACCGCGAGATTGACGAGGCATGTTTGCTGATGAGATTTGTGATTTGGTGATTAGGTGGTTGTAGTTGACGATGAGACGGTGAAATGTATCAGTTGACGATGATATAGAGGTTCAAGCGGTACGGTACATTCGAGAATCAATGAAGCTTTGCACGTGGCGGAGCCGCGGTTGCTCAATGACACCGATATTCACCCGACTCATGCCTTTCACCCGTGACCGACGAATACCTACATCATATCCACGATAACAGACTATGCGGTGATGAGTGATGCTCCCAGGCTGACTGCTTCGAACCTGAGTGCATCGAACGATTCACGTGCGATCGGCTGAACTGGTAAAGATCAAGACACGCTTCCTTGCCTGCAGTCGGAACTGCAAGGTACACCACTAAGCTGCTGGCAAAGAGCTTGCTATATATCTTACTCTGGGTAGAGAAGGGAGGATCTACTTCGGACGCGTCCAAACGCGTTCAGTGGGTGTGGTAGGAGAGGATTCGGGAAACTTCAAGACTCGGCCAGGTAGGTCGCGATCTCAACATTTCCATTCTTGTCTCATCAAGGGGCGCTCGATGTGTTCGATGAGCCAATTACTCGACCTGTCATTGTCCCTTGGACCTCCACTCCTAGCTCAACACAGCGGGGTCGTTCCTACTCCATGCTTTCCAAGGTACCCCAGGTTATGGCCTTGCATTCTGCCTACTCCCCGAAGCAAGGGACTTTTGACATAGGGCACAACTTGCCTTACTCCGCGCCGCAAGGACAACCACTTCCAAGTAAGTATACGCGGTGTTGTTGATCCCTGGCTTTTGCATTCCTGCCTTGCGAAGTGTCTTTGGTCTATAAGGCAATCAAGTGGCCCGCGCTGTCGATGCGGTTGAAAGTTTCATCTCCGCATGCAGGACGTATTCGGTAGTAGCAGTGAACATGGAACCATCAGCTTATTCTCCAACGTTAAGGGGTGGCGCTGCAAAAAGCCCGACGATCGTACGCGTTCCTCGAGATGAACAGTTGAGAATACCAGGACGACCTGTGAAACAAAGTCGACGCCAAGCGCCTGTGCCTTTACGACCGCTGAGACAACCGCCAGCGCCACCTGCAACAGTACCGACGAGGCAGCTGCAGAGTATCTTTGACGATCATGGACTGAAAAGCCCTGAGATTGTCGACTTTGACTACGGTCAGGAGAACGCCGCTCTGGAGCTTTCGCGGAAGAAATCTCACGACAGTAGAAGATTGACCGATCACTCTGAGAGAGCTTACGATATACTGAATTACTATCTCAACTCGCATACTCCGAATCCGCCACCGACTCCTTCACCCAAGGAGGTTTTAGAGCCCGTGATTGCAGAATTCGATTTTGGCTTTTCACCTGCGAGATCAGAACGCGAGCAATCGACGCAGAAGAGCAGTCCTGTGTCGGGACCGAACAAAGCTCTACCCATTGCACCTACTCCAACACCATCACAAGCGCAGTCGGCCGACAATGACACTCAACAACAGACCAGGGCGACAGGAGCGGGTCATCGCAAGACCTACTCCTTGTTTCCAGCAATGCAATCGACGACAACTCGGGAGCCACTCTCACTAACCAGCAGCGACACTAGAGCCCTGTCTCACTCCTTCGACCTCGTCACACCGATACCACTCACAGCTACCCGTGGGCCGTTCTCAAGGACGAGCAGCGACACCAGGCCCCTGTCTCAACCGCTCACTATCGCGACCCCAATGCGACCACGCAAGGCCTCTATCCCGATGTCCATCCGAACACGAGCAGACTCGGGCACGACAGTCTCAATGAGCACTGGTATTACGAGTCCCACATCATCAATGCAGCTTCCCCGCCGCCCTCAGACCGTCCGCGTCCGCACATCGACATCGTCAAGCAGCTCACCAACGACGTCGTCAAACTCCACAACGACGCCACTCCGGTCAAGCACAAACTCCGGACCCAACTCACGCTGGTCAGAGGACACGGTCACAGCGCTAATCTCGCCAACCCAGTCGGTCACTTCGAATAGCCGCCCATTCTCGGCTGCTTTCCACAAAAGCCACAACAGCAACAGCGTGAATTCGACCTGGACCGAGAGCACCGTACGTGAGTCCATCGAGCCTCTGTATCCCGCCTTGGTCATGCAGAGCGGTGAACAGCTGGTGAGTTTCTTCGAAGACGACGATGATGACGACGAGGAGCGGCCGCTGCGGTGGAAGTGGAAGAGGTCGAGTGGGGAGAAGACGGAGAGAGCGAGGTTGAAGAAGGACGTCCGGCGCAAAAGCTGGAGTCCGCGGTCGAGTACTCGCTCTAAGTCGACGATTGTGACTGTGGAGAGTCTTGGGGGTAGGGAGGCTGGGTGGAAGAAGGTTCTTTGTTGTTGTCGTGAGTGATGGTGTCGATCATGGGAACGATGATGCATCATGACAGTATATTGATATCCATGTTACGAGTTACGAATCATGTCACGTCCAGCTTAAGGAGCTGGTTCGAATTCAATGTTTGTTCTTTCCATCGTCAATTATTCTACATCTGGTTCTTGATCAATCGCTCTGCAAACACTGTCACAGCACCAATGCCCACAAGCGCCCAAGTCCACGGGTTCGCGATCTCCTTCGGCGAAGGCCAGAACGAGTTCTTCTCCGCCTTCCACTGCTGTAGCTGAACATACTTGGTCGCGTTCCCCGTCTTATAGCGCTGCTCCTGACTCGCCTCGTTCTCCTTGTCGCCGCCGACGAAACGGAGGAACACTAGATTAGACAACGGACCAACGAGCTGCAGAGGATGGAACAAGTTACTCGCATAAGCAATGACAGGAAACGAGAGGTGAGTCAGGAAATCGCCAAGGTAGCTCGGATGACGGACAATGCTCCAAACCCCATCTCGTCGCAAGTGCTCATTACCGTCTCTGTGCTCGAGCTGATAGTCAGCAAGAACTTCCATCCCGAACCCGAAGCCAAACAACCCGACGTCCAGCGCGTGCCAGTAAGCTCTCATCTCACCCGGCGCGCCCATCAGCGTCTGATCGGCCGGCAATCTCAGCGCCACAGCGTAGCCGAGACTGATGAGCGACTGGAACACGGCTTCGGGCAGAAAGACGCTGAAGAAAGCTTTGTCCCAGAAGGAATCGTCTCCGTCCATGTCCTGATAGCGGGAGTCGTCTTTGCCTCGGACCCTGGCACGCGTCGTGATGCGGTAGAACAGCCGCGAGCCCCACAGCGTGACGCCTGTCAAGAGGAGTTTCTGCGCGTAGCTCAGAGAGGAGAGCGCCGAGGACACGCTGTGGTTTCCGCCGAGTCGCGGCGCCAGCGCGTGGTACCAGGCGTTTGCGGTTAGGCCCGAGGCCCAGAGGATGTCTTTGAAGTCGACCCGGCGGGTGCTGCGTGCGAGTACGTATGTGCCTGCTGATAGTGCGGTTTGAAAGGCGAAGGAGGGGAGCAGAGTGGTGTGTAGAAGTCCGACGGTGTGGGTTGGGATGTGAGATGGAATGGCAGAGAAGTCGAGCGGCTGCGTGGTTTTACGGGTTGGATCGACCAGTTCGTCGAGCTGGCCTGTGAAGCTCATGACGGCTAGAGGATGGAGACGTGGAGTATGTGGTTATATGGAGCAAAGGAACGAAGACGGATACCTACCTAGTGCCTGCCATTTAGGAATCGAGGACTGAAGGTGTGACGTTATGGGGAGTCATGACTCGGCTCTCACTGTCATCAAACACAGACAGACAGACGTGTCTGCGTTCAAACATCTATAGCGTAATACCATCGCTCGTAGCGGTCACTTCGACCCAGGAGTCCGCCGATGTGACCGTATACTTGCTGTTGCTGCTAGCCAGGTTGACGTGAAGATAGAGAGACACAGAAACGCCGTATCGACAAAGTCTTGGCACCCCCGAACTCCGCACGAGACGAATCTGCAACCTCATCGCATCACCATTGAGTATCACCGGTAAAGAGCAACAGACACCCAGCAATCATGTCGCAGTTTAGATCAAAGGTCCTAGATCTGGGTTGTTTCGTCAACATCCGCAACATCAGAGACCACACCAAGCGCAAGGTGTTTGAGAAGAATGAAGTCGAGAGGTAAGTCGAAACATGATCGCATGATGAGAGAACATCTTTGTAGTTTGTACTTCGGCTAGCACATGCTGACATCTTGAGTAGACAAGCCCTCAGATACATAATCAGAAACACAACACTGGAACCACGTACTCGCGCGCAAGCACAACTCCAACTGACGCAAATGCACTGCTACACCCGCCCCACGCAGATCAAGAACCGATGTACAGCAGGAGGCAAAGGAAGAGGTGTTTTCAGAGATTTCAGAATGGCCAGGGTATGTGCTTTTGAAGAAAAGAGGAAACCGACTAGACTGACGGTTGCCACAGTATCAATTCAGGATGCACGCGCTTGCCGGAGAACTACCTGGTGTCAAGAAGGCTTCGTGGTAAGCCGGCAGGAAAGGAAGATGTACGAGTATTTGGCGACCATGATGCGCACACAGATGCATAGAAGGCGTTCAGGACGGAAATCGAGGTTCATACCATCTATACCAGGCAATTCTGCCTACGAATCACTAGACCAATTGAGGAATCTACAAAATCGATTCCTTGAAAAGCAAGTCTCTCATTACAATGGGTATCAAGTCTACCTCCCTCTGTTAATCATAGCCATCCTCGCCGGATTCACACCTTCCAACCCAGCCGCCGGTTGTGGCTCAGGAACCTCGTCAGGCACAGCAGCGGGCTCGCGCTCGCCCTGCTTCCCCTTGTTCGACTTCTTCAGCTTCCTATTCTCCTGCTTAGCCTCGGCCTCGGCCCTCCTCTGCCTCTCCTCGGTCAACTTCTCGTTCTTGGTCTTGAGCTTCTCCTTCCTCTGGTCACTCTTTCCGCCTCCGCCGGCCGTGAGCTCGACGTTGATCTTCCGCTTCTTCTCCTTCTCGAAGCCGCTCTCGAATGTGCTGTGGTGGTAGAGCTTGAGACACGTCTTCATCTTGTCGTAGTTGTCGAACTCGAGGAAGGCGAAGCCTTTGCTCTTCTTGGTCTTCGCGTCGGTGATGTGCCGCACTGAGGCGGGTGAGACCGAGGCGAAGTGCTTTGTGATTGTTTCGGTCGTCGCGCTGAAGGGCAGGTTGCCGATGAAGACGATGAAGCGGTGTTTGCCTGAGGGTGCTGGTTCGTTGTCTTCCTCGCCGCCGGTCTTGATCAGATTCGGGTTGTCTTTCTTTTGCTTCTTGTGCAGTTTCGGCGCCGAGTCCTTCTGTGCTGATGTGGAACCGTCCTTTGGCTTCTCGTCCCCATCGGCATCGTCGACCTCATCGCGTGACCTCTTCTTGCTCTTCTTCTTCTTCTCCGGCTCTTCTACCGGAGCAGTGATCTCTGTCGCAACATCTTCTCCGTCGGTCGCTTCGGTCTTCTTCGCTTTCTTCTGGTTCTTCTTGGAGCGCTCTTCTGAACGCTTGGCCTTCTTGGCCTTACCGGTCAATTGCTGTTCCTCTTCCGACATTGTGATATTTATTTAGTCTCTCACTCAGACAGGAAATTCTAGACCGAGATCATCGTCACATGAACCGGCGTTCACCCGCCCCGCAAAAGTGGCTTTGACTCGCGGGTCAACTCCGCAGATTCGGGCTTGACTTTTTTGATATTGCGTCGGCGTAAACTTCACTTTCACTTTCGGAATTCAGCTACTCTGGGAAGAAGATTGAAATAGATACGACAAGATGGCGGCCGAACTCCTCTCGTCACTGGACCATCTGACATCAGATATTGAAGATCTTGAGGAGTCATTAACGCCTATCCTCAACACCGCTCTGTCGGCAAGCACAAGCAAGCTCCCTCTCCTAGACAAGGCGAAACTCTACGTTCTGGCAACCTACGCGATCGAATCGCTACTATTCTCGTATATCAAATTGAATGGCGTGGAAGCAAAGTCACATCCGGTTTTCCGGGAGTTGGCACGCGTAAAGCAATACTTCGACAAGATCAAGACGGCAGAATCGGCAGGAATCAAGCCCAACGCGAAGCTCGACAAGGACGCCGCCGGACGTTTCGTGAAGCACGCGCTTGCTGGTAACGATGAATACGACAAAAAGCGCGAGGAGGCGATACAGAAAGAGAAGGCGGGCGCGAAAAGGAAGTTTGAGGATATGACCGAGAAGGTTGGCAGTCACACGCGGTTCGAGGCTATGAGCAAAAAGATGAAGGCGGATGAGGATGCGGAAGACCAAGACGGTGGAGATGCGGATGGATTTGGCGACCTCACGAAGGAAGAGCGCAAGCAGGGCAGGAGGGAGGAAAAGAAAGCGCAAAAGTCGCAACCTACGCACACCAAATTTGGAGATGACGACGCATCAAATCAGACGAACGACGAACGGAGCGCGACTATAGTCTCGAGGAAGCAGAAATCGCACCTGCCGCCGAGAGGCCATCGCGAGGCGTTCGAGGATCTTCTGCAGGGACCGTTGCCGGAGAAGGAAGAGAAGAGCGGCAAGAAGAAGAAAAGAAAGTCACGAGAAGAGATGAGGCAGAAGGGCGAGGATGAGAGAGCTGATGAGATGAAATGATTGATTCATAATAATACCCCAAATGCAGTCTCCCTGATGACACTACACTACTCAGTCCTGTGGAGCATCGCGACGAGTAGTACTTCTGTGGCTAATGATGGTGTTTGTGGTCAGGAGAGGGTCAGGAAGTCCATTCTGAGGCTCTCCGATGAACTCGCCCGACGTTCGAAGTGCTCTCCTCAGGGTGACGGTGCGTAGGGCTGGACACGGTGGATGGTGGACTCGAGAGTAGCGCCGAGAAGCTGTTGCTTTGTGGATGTAGATATTGAATTGGCAAGAAGAAATCGCTTACAAGGATATCTAAGCATTTTAGATAGTTACGCTTCTATGAGGCATTGCGCTTGCATTCGGATGGGAGTGGATTGTCTGATATTGTTGATATGTCGATTTGACGGCTGACACTCACTAGACTGTAAGCATCTGCCCAGCCGGATAATTGCGGTACATATGCGACCTTCTCGACGGCGCAACGAGTGTGAAGCCTGGTAGCGTTGTTTCGGCCCTTGTCTTACTTGCGTGTGAGTGGACACATGTTGACTACAAGATCAAGAGACCAGAAATGCAATGATAACACGAATGTTTGCTGGTTTGCTGCGGCGCTTGAATCGTGGGTGTGACAGACCGGTCACACAAGATGCATCAACCAATTATTGTGCGTCCATCATAGACGACATGTCTGAATGGCTGTCGTCTCATGTCCGCAGCTCAAATGGAGACTGTCATGGAGTGAGGTTAATGGACGACCGAATGCGACTAGAAGCTCTCAAATATTCCCTGCTCATGCAGGAGAAAAAGGGTCTCCACCGTCCAGTGTTTCCTCCGAAGATCCAGTCTCCAATTCTTTACTTTCCACTACAAGGACCGTCTCCTTTTGCAACTCAAATCCTTGTTATCAATGTCACGCTAAGCGATACAAAGTCCCCCTTAACCGCGACTCTTCTCCATTTGAGCCACAGCTAGGTTATTGCTGTAGTGGAGCAGAAGTGGCTCGTATTGTTGATAGTTTACCACGATCGGCATTCGCTCCGCCTACCTTAGCTTTGGACTTGCTTGAACTTGAACTTGTCTCAACCTGACACACTTCGGTTTATACAGTACTCGGAACGACTTCTTCGACTTCTTTCAGCATCCTTCTCTCCGACCACATACGAAACACAATTGACTGAGCGTTTCATGCCGTCAGTCGCCCTGGAATCTGGTCTTCTTCGACGTTGAACTACTACACAGTGTGTCTACTAGAACCGCTTTCGGTAGCTTCCGCAAAACCCAACGGTCCATCTGATCTTCCAGCCTCTTGATCATCTATCTTCAATTGATTCTAGTCCGACAGACACTGAATACACTTCTCAAATCGACTCTCTGCTTGACTGATCCATTGTGCCAGTCTACAATTTACGACATCACCTCAAGTTGAAGCCGACGCGTCCCGCCCTCGTGCAGTACAGTACATTTCTGAAACCACGTGAAAGGCTCAAGAAACCCTAGAAAACCCCCGGGTTTTGGATACAGCAGCAAGCTTCATACAGGTTTGTTGATGCCCCTGCGTCCTCGATCTTGACCATACCTTACTCAATACTGACCTTTTACTTTCCAGACTTGCCCATTATACCTCATATCGCGCAATCATCTCCGACAATAAATCCTCCATTAATCGGATATACTCTCACCGTAACAATGGCTGCGCAAGCGACACAGTCCCTGAAGGTACGAGGTGGATTTGCGAAAGAGACATGGCACGAACGATGGCTGATACCAAGTTCTAGTGTGTGGTGACAGGTGACGGTGCTGTCGGAAAGGTGAGTCGAAAGAGCACAGTACAATACGAGAGCCGTTTTCTGACCACGGTCACAGACATGTCTTCTCATCTCATACACAACCAACGCCTTTCCCGGCGAGTACATTCCTACAGTGTATGTACCTTGACCCTGCGGCGCCATCACGACTCTGATATATAGCAAACAGCTTCGACAATTACTCGGCTAGTGTGATGGTGGATGGAAAGCCAATATCGCTAGGTCTTTGGGATACTGCTGGTCAAGAAGATTACGACAGACTGCGACCTCTTTCATACCCGCAAACCGACGTCTTCCTCATCTGCTTCTCCATCGTTTCTCCGCCATCGTTCGACAACGTCAAGGCCAAGGTACGACAGATTGAAGCGTCTACCTCGAATTCGGACTGATGAACCTCTAGTGGTATCCAGAAATCGAGCACCATGCGCCCAATGTTCCAATCATCCTCGTCGGCACAAAGTTGGACTTGAGGGATGACGAAGGCACAAGGGAGAACCTGCGCCAGAAGAAGATGGCGCCGATTCAGTACGAGCAGGCTGTCCAGGTCGCAAAAGACATCAAGGCATACAAGTACATGGAGTGTTCGGCGCTCACACAGAGGAATTTGAAGAACGTTTTTGATGAGGCGATCAGGTGAGTTTATCATACTCCAGATCAGCAGACCCAACTAACATACCCCCCCAGAGCCGTCCTCAGCCCACGTCCAATGTCAAAGGCAAAGAAGTCGAAATGCCTGATTCTCTAAACCAACCCACCTTACAAGCTTATAATCAAAACCTTTACCCTTCATCTCTTCACACTTTTGGTCGACTTATCCAACTTCACAACACACTTTATCTGGTTCATCCTATACAACCGGTCGGTCGGGTCGGCGTTGCATGCATAGAGGGACTTGACTCTACCTGGCATTTATACCCTTGATGATATGGAGTTGGCCAAAATAGAGCGGTCAGTTACCCGTGGGTATTTTACTTGGTCGACTACATGAAATGGAATGTCGACCACTTGTGCTGCAGTAATGCGCCAAGTGGACTGGGACAACTGCGCAATACCATCTACTTCTGTCCACTTCAAACGAACGTCTGTATTTTCGTGGATCTCGGGACGTTGTTCGCGATCTGATAGATGTCTTTTGCGGTGACGGTTTCGTCCTTCTATTCTCCTGTGAACAAAGGCCCGGCAGGCGAGCAGGAAATAAACCCCGAAATAATTATCAAAACGAAAACTAAGATATCGCTTGATGGCACCTGCGTAGTACAGCCAATGACAGTTTGCAGTCGTAGTCGTGACTTCCATTTCGTATTATACGACGAGTGACAGCCAAAATATCATGGGCCGGGACCCGAATTAAACTTCACCTCGCTATACCATCACCAAACATACAATTTCAGCGACCTGCAGGATATCGTGCTTGAAATCACGTACACGTTTCTTCGTCAAATCAAAACAACACACCAGAACATACAACGCAACCTGTAACAAATGTTCGGTCTCGGGGCCGGAAGGCGAAAAGATGACCATTCCATACCGATATTCAACGACAAAGACATCCAGAGACTGGTAGACCTTTTCCCTTCAGATTCAAGAGATATAAACAAGTCCTCCGGGTATCTTCTCCGGACGTTCCACGGAAACGATTTGATACGGTCAAGTACCGTCAAGGATGGTCTCAAGAACATCTTGGAAACCTATGATGCTCTCATACCAGTTTCGAGTTTATCAAGGGTGCTGAATGTTCGAGACGTTGAGCCTTTGCTTGATGCGGACGAGTTACTTTACACAAAAGACCGCCAAAACCTGGTTCCGGACCTGTTTTTACATGGTGTATTGGAAGATCTGGAGGCACAATGCAAGGCGAACTTTGTGGCCTTTGCGGAATTTGCTAGCAGCAATGATATCCGAACAGATGACTTGCAACATGTGACTCTGCGCAAACGAGAGGATTTGGCTTTCCTGGACACCTCCAGTACTCGTCAACTATGGATCTCCTCCAAATCACATATGCAAGCTGTCGAGACTCGATTACGGAAGACACTGCAGGAAGCTCAAGATGCCGCTGCTGTCACCCACCTTGATCCATCAAACTTTCAGGCACCTCGCCCAGTCATTGCGCATCTTGCAAACGCAGTACTGTCCAAAGAACAGTCATCAACAGGGGGCAACATTAGTCTCGAAGAGAATGGCCTCCGCTTCACGCCTCGATCGGCTTTGGAGCAAGAAGCAAGCCAGGCCCATGAGCAGCATCAAAATCTTGTACGGCGTATCATCAGCGACATACAGCGTGATGGCCACTGCATTCATACGAGAGGGTCTGTCTCGAGTTCTGCGCTGGTAGGTGATGTCAAAGACCATTGGTGGCAAGAAAACATTCCTCTAGAAAATCTCGACGATCAGTCTACCATCTGCTTCATCACGGCCGAACACCTTCAATCGGCCAGGGACCTGCTTCTAACGATGGCCATCGAAGTCGCCGAAAGGTCATATCACGAGCGCGACCTCAGTACAGACGTTGTTTTCGGTCCCGAGGTATTACAGAGCCTCACCACCTCGTTCACAAGTCCTCAGCTGTCATCGATACTCATCGCAAAGGACTCTCAATTGCTTCCTATTATCTCCTCAAGCTTCGCAGAACGTCTCTCACACCTCCAATCGAGGGTCAATACGACCTACCAAACCACCGTCAGAGCCCAGCTCCTCGCCCCAACACAACTCTACGCCGCCGGCTGTGGCCTCGTATCAGATACCTCACTCCGATCAAAACTCACCTCATACACGCACGAATACCTACAGAGCGACCTGCTACCCGCCGCGATAGCCAGTATCTTGAACCCATCGACGATTCCGTCAAAAGCAACTCACGCCGAGGTGCTCAAACTACAGACCTCACTAGCCGAAGCCAGCACAATGGACGACATCGAAAGCGCGCTCCGCCGACTAGCGCGCCGCACAAAAGTCGCCACCAACTTCGACGACCACGAACTCCAGTGCATAAAGCGCGACATCTTGTCGACGAAAATCGCGGGCATGAGAAGCATGAAGCGCGCCAGCGACGTCCTGCAGAACTTGCTCTGGACACTACTCGCCACTGCTCCCTTTCCTGCTCCTGCTCCGGAACCCGGCCTCGAGCCGGACCAGAAGCGCAAGGAAGCGTTGTGGGTTAGTTCGGGCAAGGACACGACGCGGATGATTAAGTACTACCGCCAGGTCGCCGAGGCTGGACAGGGGGAACGGATATGGGCTGCTTGGGGCGAGGAGCTGAGTGACTTTAGGGATAAGGTCAAGGAGGGCGAGACGTCTGAGGGGATCAAGGGGGATATGGCCGCGTTGGCGGAGCGGGCGCTGCAGGCGTGGCTGAGCAATGGGTATACTGAACCTGCGAGGGAGGGGAGCGAGAACGGCGTCGACACGTAGGCAGGACGATATGCCACGACTGTCCATATTTCCGAACATACACCTAGTAGCTACGAGGTCCTTTGATTGCGGCGAGTAGCTCGGTAGATTACTCGTACGGCCTGTGCAAGACGTTCTCTCGTGAGTCACTCGTTGTGGTAAACAGGGGAGCGCGCACGCTTCTGCCGGATCTACTCACTTCGAACGAAGTAAGCCTGCAGTTCCATGACGAACACGTCAGGTCGTGTTGATTATCGCATCTATTCTATGGAGCCAACCTATTAGGGTCACGCGGGAACAAACTCGCGAGACGAATATTCGGCAGTCCCAACCAGAGCATGACGATACGCTCGAGACCAATACCACCTCCAGCATGTGGCGGACAGCCGTATCGGAACGCATCGACATAGTCCTTCAGACCCGCGTCGTCGGGGTTGACGGGGCTGACGTGCTCGCGCATCCTCTTCTTCAGGAAGTCGGCGTTGTGAATACGCTGCGCGCCTGACAGGATCTCTTGTCCGCGCATGAAGAAGTCGTACGAGTTGCTGTAGCCGGCGTTGGGGTCCTTGGCGCCTTCTTGGTGCGCGGGACTCTCTGGCGACGGCATTGTGTAGAAGGGGCGGATGTTCAGTGGGAATTTGTCGAGGATGTAGAAGTCGGTGCCGTATTTCTCGAGGACTAGGCGGCCGAGACGCTTCTCGTCCGGCGTGCTGTGAGAGATTAGTGGATTGGGCTTGGACGGGAGATAAAGGGTCAATACCTCAAATCGTCAAAGTCGTTGATCTCGACTCCGTCGTCGCGGAGCATCTTGATACCCTCCCAGAACGGTAGTCTGACTGTCTTTCCGGCTTCTGGCAGCTTGAAGTCCTCGACGTGGTAGATGCTGCGCACAAGGTCGGTTTCCTTCTTGTACTTTGTCCGCAGGCCGTTGAAGATGAATAACATCAGTCCCTCGAGCACGTCGATGGCTTCGTGGTAGTTTTCCTGGATTTCCATCTCCAAATCGAGACCGGTGAACTCTGTCAAGTGTCTGGCGGTGTTGCTGTTCTCGGCTCTGAACACTGGGCCGATTTCGTACACGCGTTCCATGCGAGCGGCGATCAGCATCTGTTTGTACAGTTGTGGTGACTGTGCGAGGTAGGCCTTGGTGTTGAAGTATTTGACCTCGAAGACGTTCGCACCGCCTTCCGAGGCTGAGCCAAGCATCTTGGGGGACTGGATGCCGAGGAAGCCTTTCGTTTCGAGGTACTCACGGAACAATGCTGTTACACCAGACTTGATCTTGAAAATTGCGAGGTTGTGCTTCGCGCGAAGATCGATGACACGGTTGTTGAGGCGGGTGCTGAGTGTGACGAGTGGTCCGTCGGTCTCGCTCACTGCCTCCTCGGCGCCTTCGACAGGGATTGGTCGCTCGGCGTCGGCGACTTGCATAGGCAGCTGATTATCGGCCTTGCACTCGATGAAGAGCTTCTTAATGTGAACTTCGAGGTGGCTGACAGTCGCGCTCTTGACTGGTTCCTTTGGTTTCTTGACGACCGCGTGAACAAGAACCACTGACTGAGCAGGAACCGAGCCACAAAACTTGACCATCTTCCTGCTGAGAGTCTCGCTCTCTGCGACAACTGCCTGTATCGTCTCCAATCCTTGGCCGAGCATGAGGAAAGAGAGCTTTGCCGACTGGTTGCGCGCATTTTCGACGATTGCTCTGAAAACGATTTGTGGTCCACCTTCTTCGCTCATGTCGGATGTGTCTTTGTACTGCTCAGCGATCTCGGCCAGCGAGACACGAGGTACACCGCTTGGAGCGGCGTCGGCGACGACGGGCAGCTCGCCATAGTCGTCTTTGGAGGTATCGTTTGCTTCGGCGGCCTGCTTCTGGGCATCCTCAGCAGCCTTGCGCTTTGCAGCTTTCTCGGCCTTGCGTCAATTCTTAGCCTTGTATCAGTGATCACTTGCTCGAAGTATGACCTACCTTCTCCTTCTCTTTGGCGAGTTTCTTCAATTCGTTCTTTGAGGGACCCTTCTCACCAGCTGCAGCGGCATCGGCAGCCTCCTTTGGCCTCTCTGGTAGAGACTCTACCGGCTTGCTTTCAGTAGGTTGTTGCTCCGCCATTGTGTGTGTAATTGTGAATGTGAATTCGAGAGTAAATGGCGGGGCACAATAATATTTATGGTCGTCAAGTGGGATGGAGATGCGTCAGAGGGACGGTCTGAAGCGGAAGGTTAGCCGGCAACCTACCTTGATGACTGCGATCAACTCACTCTTGAACACGCGACACTCGTCGGTGGGCCTCGTGTGATTCTACGGAGCTGTGCGGTGTCCGTTTAGGAGCAATAGATTCGGTCGATACTGGTTTATGATGGACGACACCGCTCTCACGGATGAATACCTAGTCGAATTACTCAAGAATGACGCCAAAGCCGTTTCAGCACGAGTGTCTGGACTCACGACGAAGAGGTGATTGCGACTTAGAAGCCAATCAGTACAACTGCTGATGGTTCCAGACCGGATTCCAAGCCGAAACCCAATACACGATTCCTGCAGAACATCATCCGTAGCACCGACAATCACAATGCGGCCCTACTAGCGAGAGAAGCAGAGGAATCAAGAGCGCGGTTACAGAAGCTAAGGGATGATAAGAGGTCAAGAGTCAGGCCCCAGCAAGCCATCTATTCGGTCAGAGATAGGCGCGAGAACCGAAATGAACCGCTTATCAAGAGGCGGAGAGTAGATGGAGATGAAGCTGCGGAATCGGCAAAGCAAGAGAGAAGCAGGCACGAGAACGGAAAGAGAGACGAACGCAAGAGGAGGTCTCCGGTCTCAGACCAGAAAAGCGATGACGAAGGTGCACAACGACGGCACAGACGATACCGCGAGCGCACATCCAGGCACGAGGACGATACCCACGTCACGAGTCACCGTCAGCGACATCGAAGCCGCTCACCGCAGCGAGAGTCATCACACCGCACCTCGCGAAGGAGATCACGAACTCGCTCACGCTCACCACGCCGCCATGGCCGCGACCGATCTCCATCATCGACAAACTCTGACCCAATCGAAGCCCTCCTCGGACCGCTTCCGCAACCAAAAGACCCCATCCGGTCACGCGGCCGCGGCGTTTACTCGAGTACACCCTCTCACATCGATTCTCACTTCGCGTCGACATACGACCCGAGCGCAGACGTGGGAATGGACGACCACGAAACCATCGAGAACGATTGGGACTCGGCTCTTGAGGCCATGCGGGATCGGGCGAAGTGGAAGCAGGGCGCTAGTGAGAGGCTGAAGGCTGCTGGCTTCAGCGAAAAGGAGATTGAGCGATATGAGAATGGATCGAACAGAGCTGTGGCTGGTCATGATGGAGAAGACCAGGGTGTGCGATGGAGTAAGAAGGGAGAGAGTAGGGAGTGGGATCGGGGGAAATGATCTCAAGTGGTTTGACCGACAGACAGACAGTCGCGTGCCTCACATGGGAAGGCGTTTCGGGTGCGGAAGTGATTCGATGTTATTGATACCCCCTGATCAGGTTATGACATGCATGCAGTTATGAACATAATATGAACAAGTTTATAAAAGTATGCAACCGCTACTGAAAATCTGGATCCACCCCTTCTCTATAGTCGCGAGATGTGTCAATATCAATGACCCTCTCACTCGTACTCTCATTGATCCTCTCCATTGGGACCTCATCCATCATCTCCTTCCTGATCATACTGTTCTTGCCCATGACCAACTGCAACATCATGTAGTTGGAGACGCAAGTTATGCCGACCTCCTGTCCTCGGCGGTAGATATATCCATTGATGAAGTCAATTTCAGTATTAACGCCGTTACGTACATCGCTCAGCATGGACGATACGTTCTGTGCTGTCTTCTCTGCAATACCCACTACCAACGTCTCAAGACGCTCTGGGGAGAAGCGAGTGGCCACGTTGGGCAGACCTCGAAACTCAGGCAGGTTTCGTACGACAAGACTGATCTCGCCGAGGATCAGGCGCATGATGCGGGTGTAGTGGTGGTTGTAGAGGATGCTTCCGTTCCGGGCGTCAATCATGACCGTGAGAGAATTGATGACTGCGTTCTGCGCGAGCTTTTCTAGTTGTTGTTGCAAGAACTCAGACTGTGGTAAGCCGACTGCGGCAAGCACTGGGACGCGGGTAAGTGACTGCATGAGAAAGCGAGTCGAAGGTGCCAGCTCGGTCTGCTCCGCTCCCTCTTCCTCACGTTGCTGCACGCCAAGCGCAATAGTTCCGTGACCCGCATGTATGGCGAAGAAAGCGCTGCTGCCTTTTGGCGAATTGGCTCCGTGCGTGACGAGACCGAGGATGAAGTTCGGCCTGGTCGCTGGATCTGGAAAGACTTCCTTCTTGACTAGGTCCAATGTTCCCATACCGTTTTGTAAGATACAGACGGTGGACTCTGGTCGTAGTCGATGTTTGACCGACATCAGCGCACTCACAGTCCTTGGTGCTTTGACTGATAGAATCAAATGGTAGATTGGTTCATCCGACTGGCCAGTTTTATCGTCTGGAGCCTCGTCCGAGTCGTACTGTCCTTCCTCGGCTATGTCGGGTTGGCCTTCTTCTGCGTCGCGATGTGCTTCCATCTGCTGTGCTTCCGTCTGCTGTGCTTCAATTTGCTGTGCTTCAATTTGCTGTGCTTCCGTCTGCTGTGCTTCAATTTGCTGTGCTTCAATTTGCTGTGCTTCCGTCTGCTGTGCCTCCTCATCTCGCTGCACTTGCATCGCCGCCTCATTTTCTTGCAGTTCCCTAGCCTCCTTTTCTTCCTCCGTAAACTTCTCCTGCTGCTCTTTGAGTTTCCGGGCCGCCTCGTGTGGTTTCAGTCCTTCTTTATTGTAATAGATATACTCTATGTCGTCGGTTTGGACGTTGTGAATGCGTAGCGGTGTTGGCGCATACTCCATCTCGAAGCCCGATGCATTGAGACGGTACCCATCCCGTTCGATTGTAATCACTTTCCTCCTAGCGCTGGTCCAGGCCCTATACAAGCGCCACCGGTGAGCTATCAATGTGACCGGTCGTGGTTTGTCTGCATTTCTGAGTGAGTGAGCAACGAGTTTTCCGATCGCGCCTAGGCCTAGGATGTGAATCTTGGAATCCTCCGAAGACGACTGCTCGATTCCTGGTGCGATATCGCTTTGGGTTGGCGGATCCTGCAGTGAGTCGGCAAGATCTGAGAACCGCCTTGTTGTGGGAAGCGTTGTCGCAGCAATGCTAATAAGAGTCAGTGATGCCGTTTGCGGATTCGGTATAGAAGGACCTACACGTCTGGCTGTGTTTTGCTCGCATTTGAGGGTTTACTATCAGACAACCATGAGAAGGGTCTTGGATAGAGCCATGGGGAGGCCACCCGGCCCACTGCTATGTTACCTCTCCTGCATTGTCTGGATGTCCGCAGTATTGATCGCGGAAAGGAGAGTGAAGTCTTGCAAGACAGTTTGAATTTTTTCCGAGAATAAAGACCTATCGTCACATGCCCAAGCACAATATCAAATTGACACGCGATCAATTGAAGTCGAGAGACAGAGGAGTGTTTTATGAGCAGGAGAATTACCCCAAGTTCACAGTCGAGTTCATGCATCAGATGTCGTCAGCGAAAAGGCGAGCATCCATGTCTTGGCGGGAAGGTGCGGCGAGCCTCGATCACCTCCGAGACAGCAGCATAATACTAGTCAGTATTGAATTCACATCGGACAAGTATTGGGAAGAATCGTTCGGCATGGCGTTGGCAAAGAACTTGATACGTCCAAGTGCATTGTCGCAGTCGACGCTGCTTGCGTTGCCTGTAGCAGCTCGTCTCCAGGCCTTCTCCGTTTTCAACCGCCCTCCTCCAAACTATCCTGGCCATGTACCACTATTAGCAATCGAAAGAGTCGGTCTCGCGGTTGGCTCTGCCATTGCCTCCATGGTCGACCACCACCGTCATGGTGAAGTCTCCTGGACCAGCGGAATCTCCCGATAACGGCTAACGATCCTTAGACATGGTTGCCGCCCTTGGAGAAGCTACCGCCAAGCCATATTTCGTCGACCGCCTGCGGAAGGCAATGCTCTCTAGTCCAACAGGTAGACGCATTCTTCGTGATAAGCCGCGCATCACTTCCCAGACCATGTCTCTTGAGAAGCTTCGCCAACTCCCGGAGGGTAGCGTAGGCCGGATCTATGCAATGTGGCTGGACCGCGAGGGCGTGACCCCGGATACGCGTGATAACGTTCGCTATATCGATGACCCCGAGGAAGCATACGTTATGCAGCGATACCGAGAATCTCACGATTTTTACCATGCCCTGACTGGTCTGCCAGTATTCGCCGAGGGAGAGATCGCGCTTAAGGCATTCGAGTTCGCCAACACGGCGCTGCCCATGACTGGACTCAGCTTAGCAGCTGTAGTAAAGCTCAAGCCTGCAGCAAGGAGACGATTCTTCAATACCTACCTCCCTTGGGCCGTGAGCAACGGACTCAAATCCGAGGAAGTGATCAACATCTACTGGGAGGAGGTCTTGGAGAAGGACGCTTCCCAATTACGAAACGAACTTGGAATTGAACAGCCCCCTGATCTCAGAGAAGCTCGAAAGGCCATGAGAAACAAGAAGAATGCCGAGAAAGCTGCAAAGGAGACCAGGCAAGAGGTCGGCGATGCCCTCATGACCAACTGAGAACGGGCGTCGACACGCTTAAGTGACACGATGACAAAAAACCACCTCCCGCGACCCATCCCGACAGGATCACCTTTGCATGGTTGACTGTTCACAGTACAATGGTCACATGCTGAAGCTGCATTGACGAACTTGTCCCGGAGTCACTCGTAATGCCGCCGGTAACGCGATACATTGAGCGGTAACAGCTGTACGGATCCGTGTTACGATACTGCTGGAGGCAACGCGAGGGTACGAGAATCACCAGTACAGGGACATGGCCTCGGTCTTCTACGGTGACACGTCTACCGACGAACCCTAGGTGAAAATGATCTCCGGAAGCAAAGAAACTTATGTCCTGATTCGACTCCCTTCTACTTGGGTATGCACGACTTTATGTATGACAGTGGTCGGCTGAAAGCAAGCCGCAGTAAGCGAGATGCATAGGATTGATCCCAAAATCTTGGAAGTAACGTAGCATGATTGCAGCATGTTCGACTATGATTAGACAAGGATATTCATTCTTTATACAATAACCATATTTCATGTCACAAAAATGCTTCTTCCCAACGTGAAGCTGCTGCTGATGCCCCGCTGACATAAGCGCGAAATGGTATGCTTGGCACGCGGCTTCACTCCAAGCAATGAACCTTACCTGGTGACGTCCATCGTGAAGCGCCATCGCAGTCTCTCAGCCCACCACTCATCTACTCACGACTACAACAATGCCACCAGCAGGTATGTCCGACAAACACTGTCCTCATCACCGCCCCAAAAAACTCTAGCTAACAACCCGCAGACCGCGCACCAGAGAACACACCACTCCCACCCAGCGTGGAGAAAGCCTACTACCGGAAATGCATCGAGCTCAAGCGGCGACTGAACGAAGTGGAAGAAGCCAACGATGCCGCGAAACTGCGAAGGGCGAGACTGGTGCGCGCCGTCACGAAGATGAGGTTGGAGCGCGCTTTCTTGCTTGAGCAGCTGGGAAGACGCATGGAGTTTGTGCCGGAGACGGTGAGGGAGGTGCAGGATGTTCGGGGGAAGATCTGAGGCGTGGCGCTGTGGGATGATGAACGAGGATGGAGGGTGATTGGAGGATGGGTGGGACACGACACGAGTGGAGGCGCTTGAGCGTGGATATGTTTGATGACGACTGGAAGATGGGTGGATTTGAGCACGGGTTGAAGCGATTGATGCGAGGATATGTTTGATGGATGGTTAATGAGACTATACCCAGGGATTCGGACGGCGTTACATTTCGATTTCACGCGAGAGAGCATTAGGGTTCGTACAATGCAATGATATCAACTAGGGTATATGGTTCCGCCCGCCGCCTCTGTGGAGCGCGTGTCAGCTCTCATCTCCTTCCAGTAACCTTCAATCGACTCCTGATCCCCGGGAATATATTCGCTCGGGAAGCCCGTGACCACCTCTACTACCCCAAACTCAAAGACGCCGTGGCCCCTTTCACCCCTGTGATCGTATCTAACAGCGCCCCTGCAATCCTGGATGTCGATACCGCATTCATCGGCAATCTCGTATGCTTCGTCCTGATAACGTGGTATAGAGCTTTCCATGTCTACTACAACCTCCGGAAACGATTGGGCTAGACCAAGCCGTTGTATCCATTCTGCGTTGTTGCGTTTCTTGGCTGCCACTCTTTCGGTGGACGCTTCTTCGATGGTCGTGGTTAATTCCAGGATCAGTGCGAGACAGTCGTGTGCCATACGTGGACTGTAGTACGGATTGTCGATGCCGTCTTCCATGCCCTTGACCTGTTGATCTTCCTTGTGAACGTCCTTGCGTTGGGCGTCCGGATGCTCGACCGGGAGGTACAGATTGTTCTTGGAAAAGATGTACTTACTGATATGGATTTTAGCCAGACTCACCAGGGCCGGTACGTAGCCGTACGAAGTGCAGACGCGAAGCCAGTACATTGCCATTTGCATACGATCCTGTGGGCTTTGAACCAACGAGGCGTAGTATTCCATGTTCTGCCGTGAATCCGCACGAGGTGGTACAGGGTCAAAAGCTTTCCAGAGCTGGACTGCCAACTTGAACGGGCTCATCGTTTGATCAGAATCGTGTGAGGTAGGTGGAGCAGGTGAGTTCGCGTAATATTGTGCCATCTCCAAAGCGGCGTCCACGTGGCCGCTGGCAGCGGCTTTGGTCATGTCGTGAAGCCAAGAAAAGGAGTAAGGAGTCTGAAGAAGCATGTCGCCCTCGGAAGTATCCGTCTGCCCATACTTCTTTTCATGCTTGTCCAGAAGCTTCTCAGCATATCTCTGCCTTTCGAGAACAGCTTTCAGATATAGTGTGTTGGGATCATCGAGCTCTGCACCGACCTTGAAAGCCTCGTCTTCTAGTTCCTTTAGCTCCTTAGCCTTCGAGTCAGTTTCGGCTAATTCGTTCCTAGCCTTCCAAGCAGTTTGGGCTAATTCGTTCCAGGGTGAGGATAGCTCATCGTGCTGTTGACTGGCCAAGAAGGGTGTTTTCTTCTGATCGATTTTCCGCTTAGAGAACGCCATAGCGCCAGGCAGGGCCTCCTTGAAGTGATTCAAAGCAGCTTTTGTGTATCCCTGATGGGAAGCCAGAAGGCCTCGTAGGGCCATCGCCCGAAAATTACCAGAGTTTGCAATGTTTACCAGACTTTTAAGAAGGTATTCTCCTTCGGGCGAGCTCAAAGGTCGGCGTGAGGATCTTCCAGCAGTTCCAAGACCCCTCTCGGTGCGTAAGAATCTGTGTGTCATGTAGATGGTTGCGTCGACGTGACCTTCACGGGCGCAACAACACAACAGCGCGAGCGCGCTCTGCTGAAACTCGGAATTACTTGAGATCAGGTGTCGGCCGGCTTCATACATATCCTCGAGCTCAACATCCAGGTATGCGAGCTGATTTTGTTTAAAATGAGTTCTGTGAAGAGTCCGGAAGTCGTAGACTGGTGGTTTACCATGTCGATAGAGGGCGTGATAGGAATCGTCGAAATTGATCAAGAATTTGACCATATCCTCAAGTCGTAAACCCCGATCATTGAAATCGAGGACTGAAATGGCCGCATGTTTACACATATCAGACATAAGTTGCGGGCGTTCCAAAAGTAGTCTATCGGCCCATGCTCTCCATTCCTCTACTCCCGTGGTCGTTTGCCATTTGTTGAAATTCCTGAGCCTCTCGAGCTCATTTGCAGAGAGGGTGCGTGGTCCTGCCCGTCTCTCATAGTTCATGGTTTCTGGAGCCTTGCGGGCATATTGACGAGACTGTTGACGAAGGCTTTTGCAGTCATAGATACAGACCGCACGTGTCCCATCGGTTATGGTTGAGATACGTCTTCTCAATGACAGGCGCAACATGGAGGTTTCCGAATGCAACAGCGGTTGATGGTCGAAGGCGACGACTCGAGTTTACATGTGCTCGCTACCTTGTGAAGTCTGCAAAAGCTTGGCGTCACCACGGCGCGAGCCACAGTTGCACCCGCGCCACCTCATGGACTACATACTCCTCGCCGGTCTCACAACCACATGACTGCTGTCAAAGCACCTCAGGACAATCTTTACTCTTATCCAGCAGTCAATCGGAGCAGCGAACGAAGAGGCCAGACCTCGTAACGCGAAAGCCACAATGCACTGGATTTATCGAAACCTATTATCGAGCATCCAGATAGAGGTCCACTCATTCGTCAATCGACCAGATGCAATACATGTAGACAGATTCTTGTTACAATATTTCAATCTCGCTGCCGTGTCATGACTCGTCTGTCCATCCGGCCATCGAGATCTGTGGTAGAAGACCTCGAGGCATGGAGATTTATAACGGTGCATCCCCAGGTCGACAGCAGCACGAAGGGTTCGGTTTGACGGTTTCTGGCTGAGTTTGGCAGCACGTGTTCAGCCGGATTGAGCTTTTTAGAGTTAGAGTTCATACCTGGGGTTCGAGTTTCAGCGGCCCGGAGAATAGAGGCTAGAGTAAGGTAACGGTACGGCTAACTAGCGGGGCAGCGAGCTCGAAGGGCGCGCAAAATGTTGATGATCAGCACATCGTCACATGTGAAGAATATTTGGGAAGAATGGAAATTTCCATAACGGCTGCTCTTCACGATTAGAGCAATGAAACGGTCTTCAAACTGGAGAACCATGACCAGATTGTGGAGATTACGTTGCCGCAGCTGTTCGGTCTTCTTCGAAATGCTCATTGTTGTTGTCAGCATGAGGTACAATGTCGATGGTTGAGGTTGGGATATAACACTTCAGCGGCTGCCCCATCCCATCCTGATTCCTGCATCAGATCAACCAACTTCTCTTTCGGCTACAGGCACAGGAGGTCTGGTCAGCATCGCACCACTGATTCTTCAATCGCATCTCACTCTTTCATCAATTCTCACAAAATTAACATTATTTGTTCTTTCCTGATTGATCTGCCCGATTTACCGCATTGCGACTTCCACAAATACAACAATTTATCGGATTACAGTGCACTTTCCCCAGCTTTTGTATACCGACCCCACAATCGACAATCGATCGTCACCTCACTTTCCTTCACATTCAACATTCCAACCTTCTTCTTACAGCCTGGTCTGTCTGCAAACAAACCCCAATCTTCACTCATACCACCAAAAGACAGCGTGTGTCGTAGCATATTGACTTGAGGCTTGAGGAGTAGTGCACTTTTTTTCCTGATCAACGGGTAAGTAGGACTGCCTCATTGCGACTTCCTTGCCCATAAGAACTCGTGTCACACCTTCTTACTCGACGCGATATTCTGGAGGCAGGCGCGACCTCTCTTCACGCACAGCCCTCTATAGTGAGCTCGATCTATCTCATCTGCATGTCGGGTGTTTCTCTTCACGCAATCGAAGCCTTGACTCGACGTCCAGATCCTACCACCCCTGCGCTTTCTCGAATCTATTACAAGATTCTTAATCTCCAATCAAACGAGTGCTAACCAGATGTCTTCTTTGCCAGACCCAGCTCAGAACGCGCCCATCACCACAACTCTCCCATCTGACTCTCCTCTCGTCAAAGAACCTCCTCGTCAGCTTTTAAGCAAACCTTCCTGGATCGGGCCACTTCCACAACCGCGCTCCAAAGAAACCGATCAGCCGACAATGAAGTCACACGTTCGTCTGTCTTACAGCTCGGCAGGCCTGTGCCCACCAGTCTACGTCATTACATCCATGAGCGAGCCAAAATGGGAGCCTGTCGAGATGGAATTCACGCAAAAGGAGGATGGACATTGTGATTTCTACAAGGAGTTTGAACCAGAGGAAGGCCAACATCAGTTCAAATACAGGCTGGGTCCTGGAGACTGGTGGGCTCTGGACGAGAGCAAGCAGATTGGTCAGTGACTATTCAACCATTGGTCGTTCCTCCATTGACATTAATCCAGTCGATGACGGTTTTGGTAATCGCAACAACTTGATCAATGTCGAGCCCTTCAGGAAAGACTCTGTCATGCCCGCCGCCACTGAACGTAAGCAGGAGCCAGTCGAGCAGTCCAAGCCAGTCGAGCAGCCCAGGGTTACCGAGAAGCCAACACCAGTGGACCAACCAAAGGCTGTGGAGCAGCCAAAGCCTATTCAGCCTTCAATCCCTGTCGAGGAGCCAAAACCAGCCGAACAAGAACAAGCAATCCCAGTCGAACACTCAAGGCCAACAGAGCAGCCAAAGCCAGCCGAATCATCACAGTCAATTCAGCAACCTCTTCCGGTTCACTTCGTTGACGTTGGAGCAGTCCAGCAGAAGACTCAAGAGACCTCAGAGATTGCAGGTCCTTCATCAGCGCCGCTTCTGCGTCATGAAACTGAGATGAACACTGATGTCGATGCCAACGTTGGTGCAGACGACGATATCGTTCCTCCTTCGGCAGACAACATCGAAGACGATGATACACCGCTACTCGCACACGAGATCACTCATCGGCTACCAAGGTGCAGACTGAAGAGGCAGAAGATTCCATGGACGATGAGCCATCTCACTACGATGAGGAGAAGCCAAACACGGACGCCGAACTAGACGAGGATGATGGTGTGCCTCTTATGAGACATGAGACATCACCCAGAGCGCCTGCTGTTGAGCAATTCGAACAAAACTCCCCTCTCTTGAGACATGAAACTTCGCCTCAGAATTTCGCAACCACGGCCGACGACAACATTGCCCCACTTCTCCGTCACGAAAGTATGAGCCCCGAGGACGATCGATCACGTTCGACCCGCCAAACCTCCGCTGCTTCATCACGCTCGCAGGACCAGAATGATGATGTCGTTTTGGAGAAGCTTCCTACCGATCATGCCGCCATTCTGCAGCATCTCCGACGTGCGTCGCTCAGGCATGATGACGAAGAAGCCACCGATATTCCTTCCTCCTCGCTACACCGCTCCATTAGCAATGCTAGTCAGGGATCTGCCAATCCGCTCGGCGCCATTAACGAAACTGAGGAAGAGATGGACACACCGAAGGTAGAAGAGCTAGACGACCACCACGTCCAGGAGACCATCCAGCCAGTCGTCCAGAAGCAGACTGTTGAGCCACACGTCACCCACACCGTTGTCCCAATCCACGAGGTTCACCACAACGCTGCCTCCCACCACGCCACTTCCGCTTTTCCAGCTGTCTCCATGGCCGAGTTTAAGAAGGCCGGCGGTGTCTTGACTGGTGGCGAGGAGCGCTACAATAAATTCGAGGGTGAGCCAAAGAGCATGATGGGCGAGGTCATGAACGATTCTGCTCCTGTTCTGGCCGAGGCTGTAGCGGAACGTGACGGTAAGCTTGATCAGCTCATAAGTGATCGATTTGAAGATCAGACCGCACCAACCTACCATGTCCAAAAGCACTCACACAAGCATCAACAATCTCATACCGGTCCAATCGAGTTGCTGACCCCGCCGATGACTCCAGATATGCGAGAGTCTGACCTTGTAGAAGAGGAACGCTTTCAACCATTTCCTTCGGCCGCGTCGGAGCCAACCAAACATATTCAGAGCGCGGATGAACAGCAAGACGAAATCGTCAAGAAGGATACGCCAAAGTTCGAGTCCATGGAGATTGACGAACAGTCGAACAAGGCGAGGAGCATCTTCGCGACTATCAAAGAGCTCTTCCTCGGCCTCGGTACCTGGTTTGCCGGTCTGCTCGGTGGAACTGGTCGTGCTACGTAAGTACCTGCCCTCAAAAGCCCTTGTCAATGTCGCTAATCTTTTCAATAGTGGCATTGCCGCCCTCGCTGTCGGCGTTGCGGCTGCGGTATACAGATATCGCGAGACAAGAGAGTCGGTTGCGTAAGTCCTGCGTAAGCAAGTCTCAATTCCATGTCCACAGCCCTCTTTACTGACTTCAATTCAGGTCAATAGTACTTGGCGCAGCTTACCCTCACGCTCGAGGCGTTCGGCGGACAGATGGTCCAGGTGTTCGCATACAATGAAACACAGGGATGAACGGCTATGAAAAGCATCATGTTCATCGAGCATGAGAACTATCAACACAACTGGACTGGACTGGAATGGGACTAGCGTGACGAAGGAGGGATGACAGGACCCGATGATGTTTTTTTTTGGAGCGAACCCTTCCTTATCTTTCTCTATTTCTTACTCTCAAAAACGGGACGGCGGGGCTGGCACAGCGAGGGAGGTTTCATATCATTTCCTTATATCACCTGATGGTTAACAGCGCTCAATATTTCTTCTTTCGACGCTATCCAAATTCTTGACTCTTTCATCATATGCAGACCAAGTGTGCTTCGTGAAGTGACCCGGCCGTGGACAAGAAATTCTGTGCTTTGATCTGCTTCGAGTGGTCATGCGTAGATCAGACAAACGTTCTTCGCTCAGGTCTCCTCCTTCATTCGGATATGCCGCAACAACGCTCCATCAACAAGACAAGATTCATCGTTGCATTCATGCCATGCAAAGACTTTCCGTGTAAACCAGCCCAACCGAATAAAAAGCTCGAACAAGGCCTCCGAAATAGCCTAATAAATGCCCTGCGTGCGATACTGGAAAGTATCATATCTGCGTCTCGTCAGCACCACCGTCAAACAAATAACGAACACCGACAGGACTCACAGCCTAGTATAATAACTACCCACACTCTTAGCGACCAACTCATCCACAAAAGCCGCCGCCTCCTTCTCCGACTTCTCAAGCACGAACCGCGCCCGCAACGCAGCGACCACAGCCGCCAATCCACCGCCGTAGCACGGCATCCGGCTCTCGCGGCCCATGAGCTCGACGAGCACGATGATGCGCTCCGCCTCGCGACGCAGCGCCTGGAACGCCTCCTTCATCCGCTCCACGAACAGGCGGAAGTGCGGGCCCTCGACGCCGCCGAGCACCTCGACGTATTCGAGTGTGAGTTTGAATGGCGCCGCTTCGAAACCCATGCTGCCAGGCGAGTTGGACAGCATGAACCCGAAGTCGATGTGTACGATGTGGCCTTTGTCGTCGATTAGGATGTTGCCGTTGTGCCGGTCTTTCAGCTGCAGGACGTAGCTGATGACGCTGTAGGCAGCGAGCGAGCGCGCGAAGTTCTCACAGGCGGAGATATGGGTGGTGGAGTCCGCCGCGCCGAAGGTTTTCACGAAGTGGTCTTTTAGCGTCGCGATGCGTTTCTTCGGGTTCGTGCCTGCGGCGATGGAGGCGAGGGTCAGGGATCGCTTGAGGGAATGTAGGGATACGCCGTTGGTGATTGTCTCGATCAGGCCTGAAGACTCGCCTGTTACGAGGATGCGCATGTTCTTGACCCAGACGTCGGTGTTGGCCTCGGTCCAGATCTTGCTGCACACGCCGATCAGTTGGCATGCGAAGGCTTCTTGCCGCAGGTCGGCGCCGGTCTTCACGATGACCGAGATCAGGTCCCAGTTCTTCATCCAGCCGTAGGGCGACGAGCGACGGATGCGCTCTTTTTTCATCGTCCATGCTTCGCCGAAGGTGGCGGCGGAGGGGTCGTCGCGGTCGCCGGCGCGTTGGACACCACCTGTCTTGATGTCGTTCTCCATACGGGCTGCTCCTGCACCGGAGCTGAGGTTTGGGTCGGGATCGGCCGTGTCTGCTAGGTGGTCTTCCACATCTTCGGGTTCTGCTTGCGCGGCAATACTGTTCGCATTGGCCATTATGGTCTCGAAACTGGGTATTTGTGAAGAAGTCTCCTCGGTGTAGAAGCTCTGCTCTTCGAGTGACTGCATGGATGCAATGATCTTGGCTTTGATGGCGGCGACTTCTGCTTTTGGTCGTTTGGCGCTGCTAAGCTCAAGCTGGGCAAGCATCTGAGATGCGGTTCTCATATGCGTTGCGAGTGCTGTAAAATCTGTTTGATCTGAAGATTGTGTTCGTGCCATGGTTTGAGCTAGCATGCGAGCGCCCGGGCTACTCGATCTGCTCTGCGGTATGTCCGACGTACGTGGAGTCCCAAGACCGTTGCTGGATATCGTGCTGACTCCGCTTGATAACCTAGGCATCTCTCTGATACCGGATCCATTGACTGGAGTGAGCGTCCTACCAGGCTTTGGTCGTTTGATACCCATCATGTCCTCGCCTTCTATTTCTTGTAGAAGTGCTGGACTCGCCAAGTCGCCCAAAGCTGGCTCAAACACACTATCATGTTGGGGATCAGGTATCGGAGCAACTGGAGCATATCGATTCGCGCTGGTGATATCGAACAACCTGTGTTTTGGTCTGCCCTTCTCGGCCAGCATGTTCGTGATGAGCTCCATGTTCTGCGGTGAATCTGGATCGAAATCGAAATCTTCTCGTAAGACTTCCAACATCAAGAGGTATGGTACGCGCTCGGCACTGTTCAAGCTGGTAGCTTCGGCCGGACTGAGTCTGACAACACGATGGTGGCGACTGCGGCCTGCTTTGCCATTCTCGAGCGTTGCAGGGCATATTAATGGAATGTCTACTTCAGCTGGCAAGTCTTGCGCAATGAGTGCCAACTCTGCTCTCAGGGCGCTCAATCTCGCCGGCTTGGGTACCGCTACCAGGCGATTTGATATGTCTTCCAGTGCAGTCAAGAACTGTGTCTGACTGCGGAAGTAGTTTGTTCGAAGCAGGCGCATCTTCTGTCTCGACGATAATGTGGTTGGAATCGCAGCCTTGGCGATATGTGAATGTCGTCTGTGAATGCTCATTTCTGATGCCCGACGGGACTCACTAAACGAAACTGGCGGCGGAGCTGGTCTTCTAGGTGGTGTGGTCCTGGTAGGAGACTTGTAATCTGGCAGCGACGAAGAACTCAACGACGCTTCAATGTTCTTAGCGTCGAGGTATCCCGCGAGTGGTGCATGTGTTCTAGAAGTCTTTCTTGACGACGTCGGGGAGTCTCCGAGAGCATCCAGCGCTACACTCGATCGATTCGAAGGGGTTCTCGCAGACCGTCTCGATCCGCGCTCACCGGCTGCTGCTGAGTGTGTTTTGGCTCTTGGTGATTCCCCAGATACCGTGTGACTCCTCTGTATCCTCTGCGTCTGAACGTTTTCTGTGATCAACTCCTCAATAGGTCGCGGTTTCCTGGCTTGTGCGATCGCCAGAGGACCGGCTTGGGCTGGTAAGAAAGGCACTGCGATACTCGCGAGTACAAGACTCGAGAGCACAGTGACCGGCAGTACATTATCGTTGATCTTCTCTTTCCGCGTGGGCTCCGAGGCGCCAAACACGATGCGTTGTACCCTATTGTATATTCGCCGACATGTCCGGAAGGCATTGGAAGAAGGGATATTGGACAAGTCGCGGAGATATGTTTGGAATAGCCAGAAAGTGAGAAGGGCGCCATTTACAGACTCTTCGCATAGATCGATTATGAACTCTTCAAGAGCCATGGACTCGTTATCGACAGATATGAGGAGGTGGCATAGCTGGGGAAGGTAGAACTCGATCTCCTCGTAGCTGAATTGACGAAGCCTCGAACAGAGGATGTATTGGATTCCGACATGGCTCGCATAGCGGCTTTGTGATAGTCAGCGACTGGCATCCCGGGGGTCTCAAAGATCGTACGCAAGATATGCTACCGTTAGCGAGGGGTCCTTGTTGAAGTGCTCGGACTCGATGAAGCGCTCAAGCAAGTTCCAGCTCATCGAGGTGGCATTGAAGGGCTACTCGGCAACACAAGGCTCATTGCTCGAGTAGGCTGTGTAGAAATGGTGAAGGACTCAGATAGGGAGCCTGTCGTTGTATATGCGCATATGAGTGTGTATAACTTGCTCCTTTCGATGTGGGTGATGTTACAACGCGGAACGGGTACGATGACCAGCGGTGGAGCCACGGTGCACAAACACCAACCACGAAAGCAAGTCAGGGACCCACCGACTGAAGTGTCTTTGTTCTAAAATAGATTCCGAAGCTTGTTTGAACACATGTCAGAGAGAGGTAAGAAGTGAACAATTATAGATTCGGCTCTACGGAAGAGCTGTGATCCTTGGTCGCAGTACTCGATCACGACCAGAGACATCTATCTGGTGATATCGAATAACAGCAGGATACGGGACGCTTCCACGGAGTACAGGGACAGACTACGATGGGTATCTCTGTTGTATTAAGGTAGGTCTCTAGTAGAATATACATGACCGTCACCAAAAGGGTTGGTGAAGACAAGAACGCCTCGCTATCTAACATCCACGCATGAGGGATTTCAATCCTCTCCGGCGTACAAATCGACGACGATGTTGATACAAGCGACGATGATCTAGAAAATATTAGCGATGTGCCCTGGAGTGAAAAATTGAAGTCGACATACCTCAGCCGCAATCAGCACAATGACGATCCATTCGAGGTACTCGCCATGTGTATGCGTCAATTGATCTTTGAGGACTTGGAGAAGATCGGCAATGACATCGAGCCTTTCGGTAAGAAGTGACACTCTCTGATCCATCTCAAGGTAGCTTCGAACAGCCTGGTATACCGGATCGAGTTGTGGTTCTGCCCACATCAATTCTGGCGCGTCGAGGACGGATCCCTGCAAATGGATGTTGATGCGCAGGATGAACAACTCGCCGATTTGCATGTTGATCTGCTTTCTCGTGAGATTCACACGTCCGGTCAATGCGATTTGCGATGGAATTTCTTTCGTTGTGTCGATGGTGTTGTCGACAAGGTCTTCGTATAGAGATGTCTGTTGTATGGTCAGTTTTCGAGATGTATTATACAGCAGTACTTGACTTACCTTTGTGCTCTGGGCCAGCGCATGGCTGATTGCCAACTTGGTCATGTAATTTTTCTTCTCCCGCAGACTGATAAAGTCGTTGTAGATTCTGGCCTGATACTCCTTGGTGTAATAAAAGTTGAAGTTCTCAACCTGAATGTCGTCTTTTGACAGCTTTTCGACCTCGAACTTGGCCATCTCTTTCAGAAAGCGCTGTTCTTCCTTCAAGCTCATACCCCAAATGACCACAACACCGTAGTCGAAAAGGAAGACTTCAGGAACATGAACAGAGGTGTCAAAATCAGGAGTGTCGGGACGTTCGATGGTAGGTGTGAGTAGAGCACCTGCATCTTCGGCAGTCGCAGACTCTCCGATCGCATTCGAGTCGTCGAAGGCTGCAGTCTCGTTTTGGAGATCGATGAGATCGCCTCTTCTTCGTTCCGAATGCTCTTCAACCTCGATCGCACTGTCGGAAAATCTGCGCTGCTGTGAAGATCGCACTTCGGCGATTGGCTCCTCCTCTGTCTTGGCCGGCTTGTTGTACTGGTAAGGTGTGTAGATACATTCATCGAACAATTTTGGCACTGCTTGCCTTGTCTTTCCTCGTCCTTTAAGGAACCGCATCAAATCGTCCAAACGATACGATCCAGCCGTGCAGTATGCGGTGACTCTCGGGAGCTTTATCCGGTCGTCCTTTCCAAGCCGCGCGGCATCTCTCCTGGCTGTTGGATCTTTTATCCTCGTAAATTGAGAATATACCTCCCGGCCGCTTTCCTCATCTACCTCATCGTCGTCTTGCTCCGGGTTGGGAAGCAGCTTCAGCTTCTGAGCTGTCCTTGTCGTTCGTTGAGGACCAATTTTGGACGCGGGTGTGGCAGCAGGTAATATGAGAGGCGCTCCCTGACTGTTTCTTCGTCTGAGTTTGCTGTTGAGAGCTGACAGCATAGGTTGGCCGCCATCTCGGGATGAGTTTTGTAAGGTACTAATGGAAGTGGAATATTGGGCTCCGCTTGTTGGAAACGCAGGTTTTCGTTTCGGCGGGCTGTTCGTGTCTATTGTAGGGTTGAATGTGACGCTGCGTTTCGAAGGTGTAGGTATACGCATAGGCGACTTTGAGGTGCGCTGGGAGTCGGCCAGAAGAGGGCTCGACTCTGAGTTCGCTGGGGCCGCCATTGTCAATCGCGCGATATGTAGAGAGTCTTTGCTTCCCGATCTCGTTTCAACCTGATCAATGCTCTACACTGATATTATGTTCAAAGACATCGTAACAGAGTATTCCGAAAGTGATGGAGATTCTGGCCCGCAATCTTGGCTGATCGTGAGAACGTGCTTGGAGAAACGACCGAACGAACCAATGTCAAGTTGAGCCACGGAAATGAACCCAGACGTCATCAGGCTAGTCTCGAAATGGAAGACCACAACCCTTAAGGCAACCATGTTTCTCCAGCAAATAAACCATGCATGTATATTCGACAACTTGTAAGTTATGGCTATCACGATTCTGCTTGAATATTGCCCTTCTTGTTCTCGTTTGCGTTGATTATGAACCTTCGTCGAACCTCGTGCAAGACCCAAGAATGTATACACTGACTTTCGGATGCTCGAGGCGAACAGTAGCCCGCACGATGCAGACTGATAGAAAGTCGCGTATCGGTGAAATATATCTGGTATGTCCTCTCATTCAATCTCGGAACATGGGACAACAGCATGTCGGCCAGTATCGCCTGGGGACTCCGCCTGCAAATGCCTTTATCAGCCGATGAATTAGGTCAAGCAAACGACACCACTTTGACGCGTCCACGGTATACATGCTCGAGGATCGGTCTCGTTGTTGGACAAGCCCCATCTTGCGTTTCAAGGAGCGACGGCGAGGGTGCGTTCTTCGCTGTTTGAAAGGAGCAAATAATGCTTGATCAGCAATTGCAAACAGACGAGCTCCTGGCGGACTGTGAAATCCGGGAGGTCTACAAGGCTGGTATCCATGCCACTCAGCATGTCGAAGAGGCATTTTGCAAGGACCAACGCTTTACCTTGCAATAAATACACCAGTGAGCACGTCACGCTCGACTATCCTCGAGATCCGGCCGAATCCGTTCCCAATTTCGCTTCGTCCCGTTATCTATACCATGTCTAGCTCAGCACCCGTTACTATCTGGTGAGATGTTAAGTGCCTGGCCTCACGCTTGAGGATACATGACCGACCTTGACGGAATCACCAAAGCAATTTTCGGTGGAACAGGTCGTTACGATCTGGAAGGTGCTTCTCGATTGAGCGGGTCCTTCGGCAAGGGAAGTGTTCTACCATCTGCGTTTTAGATGGATCCCATCTCAACGACCTATGGATGTTGCCGCCTCATGAAGACGATGAGAGACCCTAAACATATCATGCTCGCTGGCAGACCCTCAGTATGGACCCATTGGATTTGTGTTCCATCACAACGACTTGGGCCCTCTGAACGTTCTGATGAACACGATAAGGAGGGAGGGAAAAGCCGTTGTCATCATCGACCAGGAGCTGGCGAGCTTCGTATCGAGAGATTCGATCAGGACCATTTTCTTGACCGTTTTCGCTGTGAACCTCAAGTTTTCAGGTGATGATAGGGGACAAAGCATAGACTGAAGGGAACGAGTGCAAACCAGAATGGGGCACGAGGGACTGCGTGAGGTTCCCGCGGCGTATGCGGCACAGTGGAAGCCTCATGAAGAGGTGGATGAATGACCTCCGCGGTAGTTGTCATATGACAGTGCGAAAAACAAGGTACTACAATCATTGGGTGTGGTGGTATGAAATGCTGCCTAACTCACGAAACGTGCCACGTTCATGACGGTGAGTAGTATTCCCAAAGTAGACATTACCTGTAGTCACTGTACCTGTAAGACACTAAGCCTTGTGCTCGTTAGGTCGGTTCGATTCGAGTCACCATGGGCCAAGGCCAGGCAAACGCGCATCAGAGGCAGCCGGTTACTTGTGGAAAGCACGAGATACATTCTGTGAACGAATCACCGGACTGATCACATCTGAAAGCATCTGTATATATTGCTCATTTGCCTGTGAGCGCTGCTGGTGTGATGGAATGGCATCCTCTGTGATAGCCTTGGTGTACTGTGAGCCATGATGTACGCGAGGAATGGTGTCAGGCGGGACGAGTACCAATCAGCACCGAGCGGATTTGGGGATGCGTGGCATGTATGCCTACAGGTTCGTTCTGCTTGCTTGAAGGCTGAGAGTTGTAGATTTCGGTCGAGACAAGTGTGGTATAGAACATCGAAGCACGAAGGCATTGGTAGCCTCGTCATGCATGCTGTATCCTGCCTTGACAGTGACTCGCGACAGTTACGTCCGTACGTCCTGCTACGTCCGTACGGACCTGCATTTGCCTACCTAGAAAGTGTCTGGTTGGTCCCTGACTGCATGTATCATGCACGAATTCGACTCCGTCTCACTCCATCCCACGCAAAATGAGGCTGAGCCGAAGCGCATGGGGCCTATCACGAAATCGACGACCTGAGGCATTGCCAAGACTGAGGAACGGTCGTCTATGGTCTGCACAGCTATAAATTATAAGATGTCACTATGAGCGGCCTTTCCATATCGCTTAGTCCCCATGCGTGTGAACTGGCATGTTCTTTACAGTAGTAGCTAGATGACACGGCTTGCATCTGATGAGGCTGGCACACCGCCTTTCCTACTTCATCAGAGCAGGACTGCTTTCTCTAGACATGTGCAATTCCTGTATGATTCCTGTATGGCGGACTTCCACGTACTAGAATATGACGAGATAATATTAAGCCTAACTTCCAACGCAATTCTAAATATGTCAAGGATAGCTGGATGCCTTGTTTGACTGTGTCATACTATCGATTGCGTATTCGTCAATGTCCTCAGGCGGAAGATGGATCAGAACAATGAATTCTGTACCTTCGCACGACCGATGAGGATGTTCGGAACACCGCTTTAGCCTACCTTACAGGAGGTAGTTTGCCTTACTTTCTAATGAGTTCCGGTTGCCTTGCAGGAGTTAGAGGGGGGCAACAAATTCTGTGTGTGCCTACAACATGCGCAGTACATATTGATCATTATCAAACTCATCACATTGGTTTTCTGTCGTTGTTGAAGCACTGCGTGCCCATACATCGCCATTCTCCAGCATCGCGAGCTTTGCCGAGCAACCCGTGTCCGGAGCAGAATTTTGCCAACCAGTGGGAATCATCCACCTGTCGTGTTTGACTACTTCATGGTCATCACTGGCGACACGAAACTACATGTAATCATGTTCAGCATCTGGACGGAAACATCTCAACAGACCGGGAATACTGTCAAGCAGAGGCATAAGAAATTATCTTACTCAGATACATTGTTTTCACGGCTTCGCGCATCGGCTTAATGGACTAGAGGACTGTATATGTGTCTGCAACTTCAGAACATATTAAGATTGCTATTTCTCGACCATGGATGATCTGGAGGAGACTACGCGACCAATGTATAGGAACGACTCTGCCGTAGATCCATCTCTGGTTCATCCCGAAAAATGGTCATCTAATAAGGCCCTCTACTCATCACGTATGGAACCGCAGAATCGAAGCACTTTCTTGCAGTCGGATCTAAAATCGCAAGATGTCGCGAGAAATCACGCGCATGCATCACGCGACTGCTCGGAAAGATGCCTGTCAGGCTGCAAACACGGACTTGCCACAGGCAACAGTCACAGCAAGACGCCTCTAGGCAGCAGGATGCCACGTAAACCATGGAAGACACTTGATATACTCGGCAGGGATGGTTCTGTTGACTCAATGAGAAATAATGTCGAACTGCCCGGATCAAGTACACCGCAAACAAACGACAACTCTTCCATGCAATTATCACGACTCACGCTCGATCCGCATGACACAAAATCATCGCTCAAGCGCACGGTAGACGCCTGTACGACACAGAGTAATTCGGGCGAGCCTGCGTCTAAATGCTTTTGCCGGGATGAACAGTCTGATACTCTCTGCGGCAAGCCATCCGCGTCTCAATGCACAATACCCGCCCAGGTTCGCGCGCGAGGACGCATGGTAAACGGAAACTTGCCATCGCCTGTCACATCACCAGGCCCATCACATCAGAAGGGCCCACATGCGGACGCCGTCTCCAGACAACAACAACAACAACAAAAGTTTTCGTCGAACATTAATGATCTCGGTCTACCGATTACTCGGCATAAGAACGACTGTCATCCTCTGGCCAAAGCGCAATCATCCGGTCCAAAGCTGCAGCCACCATTGTTGCTGCAAGAGGAAGAAGCAGACGAAGAATTCCCAGTGAACGAGCTCATACGACAACCTGAACCATGCATAATGTCGCCGCAGCAGCTCATGTCGGAGGTCCTAGGAATCTACGCCGCTATCGAGACCGTCGAGCGCAAGTGTATCGCAATCGACCAAGGTCAGATGGGGAATGCGGCGAAACGTATCAAACTTTCTGATCACAACTGGCAGGCCCTGACAGCCGTTCATCGCACTTTGCTATATGAGCACTATGACTTCTTGATTGCTTCACAGCAGCCTACAGCTCCCGATGAGGTGAAACGAATGGCCACAGAGAAGCAGATGCCACTTCGCTTGTGGCGGTTTGCAATCCATTCCTATCTCGAAGTGCTTCGATTGCATTTGCCGGAGTCCATGGATTTCATGGTTAACTACATAATGATCGCTTATCAGATGTTGGCGTTGCTGTTCGAGACTGTGCCGACCTTCGAGGTCGTCTGGACCGAATGTTTAGGAGACCTTGCTCGTTACAGAATGGCAATTGAAAACAAAGACATTAGGGACCGTGAGGTTTGGACGGGAGTCGCTCATTACTGGTATCTAAAAGCATCTGAGAAGCAGCCTGATGTCGGAAGACTCTACCATCATCTAGGAATACTGGCCCGTCCAAGGGCACTGCAACAAGTCTACTATTACACAAAATCTCTGACATGCGTACAACCCTTTCAGAACGCCAAAGAGTCCATCAAGACCATCTTTGACCCGGCTCTTGGTCGGACACAGCAGCAGCCGTCTTACGCAACCGAGCTGGATGAACTGGTCGTCAAGGTCCACGCGATCATGTTCAACAAGACCAGTGTCGAGAGTGCAGACGCCGCTCGAGATACGCTTCTGTCACATCTGGCTCCGCAAATAGCGTATGCAGGCCCGAAATGGAGAGAGTACGGTGTCTTCGTTGCCGTGACCAACATTTCGGCCTGGTTCTCCTACGGCCTGGAACCAGACCCGTTGCGGCAATTACTGCTATGCAAGCCGAACGTGAGCTCTCCGAGGACTCATTGCTATCGTACTACCAAAGCTGACATGATACAGGACGAGAATCTGGCAAAGATCGTGCAGGTGGTGTCATCACCTCGCATCTGGTTCACTGCTGCGATAACACTGACCTTTGACGTGTTCCGCGTTTCTCTCGGCCGCATTCAGGACCCCAATGTACTACCTCATGTGCATCTGATGCTGATTTTCCTTCTGACTTTGTGTCGGACGTGCCTGAGGCTCGATTGCATGTCTATCTTTTCATCATTGACCATGGCGGCGCCTTGGAAAGAGCTTGCAACGTTCTTAAACAAGCAGACGGAGCGGGACGGACTGAATAGTCGCACCCTCCAGGCCGGAATAAAACAGCAATTCTTGCAGCCAGAGCGCGGCGATGTACAACCCCTGCCAGAGGATCACCTTGTGCGAGGCCTGATATGGTGCAAAGACTACTTTCCGCTTCAGTGGTTTTCGAGAGACGAAGACGAGGAGTCGCGTATGGTAGAACGTCCGAGCACACATAGTGTCCGAAGCGAGCGCGTATTATGGGCGGCTATATGCGTCGCGCAGGTATGTATAAGAATAAGCCTATTGACCTGACCACAGCTAAGTCACTTTAGTACACGAATCACATTAACTTCGACCCATCCACGAAACATTTTGCGTTTTTTTCATGATCAAAATGCTACATGATCAATTCTCGAGCGTCAACAACATACCTTACCTTGAGCAGTACATTCGCTTCTGATGCGAACATATGCATGCACAATGACAAAGGCAAAATGACAAGCAAAAATGGAAGGAGGCAAAAAGATAGGCAGAAAGCTGATACTTTGTCCTTGTTGTCCATATTGGCGAAACAGTAAGTATAGGGCCGCATCACAAAATAATACTAGAGAGCTCAAGAGGCTGGGCCTCCTTGCAGCGTCAGGTATTCACGCTCTTCGTACACGGCGGCTTGTTGCAGAGACGCATCTGCGAGACTGTTAACACAGTTCAGCATTCCATGTTGACTCAACAACGCTTGCCTGCTCCCGATCACCCAAAAGCTCACCGAGCGAAGCACGACGTTTGACCGTCCGCACGCCGTTCACCATCATTGCTCGGAAAGATGTAGCCGCGCATTGCGCCGTTGAGCAGGTCGAGTTGGCCAGCAGGCGGTTCTGTGCACAAAAACGACTGTAACACGTAGATGAGCGACATACAAAACAAATAACATATCTCCACTCAAACTCAAGGCATGTTGACTTTGACATGACTGCGCACATAAAATGTTCAACAAGAATAATTTGAGACATGTGAATAACTCAATCATCAGGGTCCAGCATTTGCATTGTGGGGTTGTGCACAATAATAAATAAATACAAGAGCACCAAAACCCCGCCACCATCATCCCGTGCAGAGCAATCGATTGATTCATCAATCAAGGTAGCTGTAGTATATAGATGTTCTTGCCGAGATTACAAATTGTAGTATAGAACAAGACGGGAATCCACGAAACCTGAATGGAGTCAGTGCTGCTTGTACAAGTATAATGCATAGGGTAGACGGCATGTTGAATAGGTGCGCGTGTATAGGGAAGGAGTTAGCGGTGGTGCGAGAGCTTCTCCCTGACCCTTCTCCACAATTCCCCTCGTCCCGTAGAAGGAAAGTGCAACCACAAATGCACCCCCTGGCTCTTTCTCGTAGAGACGTCTTACCAGGCCGTGTTTTCATCAATTGCATCTCTCGGAGACCCGACTATTGAACGACTGCCGGTACAACCGACCGTGAGCTCTGCTTTGCAAAAGCCCAGTTGCGGTCCAGCGTTGCCAACGGTTGCAGCAATCACAATACCAGACAGGAAGCTGCCGCGCTAGTCCATCTGCCCGCCGACCTCTCCTCCGACTTTCATCAACTTTTGAACACTTTCAATTATACATCACTTCTATCGTTCGAGTTATCATTGCTGTCGCTGCAGAGCCGAGATTACGCTTGCTGCATTGAAGTGACACCCTCTTTACCACTGGTCTTTGAAACCATTTGCTAGCTCCGAGGTGTGGGAGCAGCTCACTCAGCACCGCGCTCTGGCAACGCTCTCCATATGCCTACTCTGGGCTTTCTGAAAAAGAAGCGGACGAAGGACTCGCAAAGTTCGATCGACCCGCCTACACCAACCTCTCCAGTCAAAGACAACGTGTCAGCGGGCGCACCCATTACCAAGACTACGACTGGCAGCAGCAGTGATCAGTACCCAAGCTCTACCTCCACTCCACAGACAGCGACAGACAGCGCTGTGCCCACAGAACCCCCAACTCCGTCAAAGCAAGCCGACTCGATGCAGGCCGCTTCGTACCAGCAACCGTACCACGCTCCGGCACAGCAGCAGCAGCAAAGTGCTGCGAGCATACAGAACATCATGAACCCGCCCCAGCAGAGCTCTACCTTTGGTGCTTCCAACGGTCAGCAGCTTGACAAGAACAAGAATGTCTTCCAACAAGGCACATCGAATCCGGTGCGCGAGACAAAGGGTAAATACACACTCAATGACTTTGTCATTCAAAGGACACTCGGCACAGGTAGTTTTGGAAGAGTCCACCTGGTCCAATCAAAGCACAATCAGCGCTTCTACGCCGTCAAGGTATTGAAGAAGGCACAGGTTGTCAAGATGAAGCAGGTCGAGCACACCAACGATGAGAGGAGGATGTTGCAAAAGGTCAAGCATCCATTTTTGATCACGCTGTGGGGTACCTTCCAAGACTCGAAGAATCTCTACATGGTCATGGACTTTATTGAAGGTGGTGAGCTGTTCAGCCTGCTACGCAAGTCCCAGGTGAGCTTCTTTTCACAAGCTACATGAATATCGTCTGACTGTATTAGCGCTTCCCTAACCCAGTGGCCAAGTTCTACGCTGCCGAGGTCACGCTCGCCCTCGACTACCTCCACTCGCACAACATCATCTACCGTGATCTCAAACCAGAAAACTTGCTGCTCGACCGACACGGACATCTCAAGATTACTGATTTTGGATTCGCAAAGGAGGTGCCAGATATCACCTGGACCCTGTGTGGAACTCCAGATTATCTCGCACCCGAAGTTGTGTCGTCCAAGGGTTATAACAAATCTGTCGATTGGTAAGTCCAGACCAATCTTGCATTCCGGGTCTCAAGACTGACTGTGTTTAGGTGGTCACTCGGTATCTTGATTTTCGAGATGCTTTGCGGTTTCACACCTTTCTGGGATTCGGGTAGTCCCCTCAAGATCTACGAGAACATTCTGCGTGGCAGAGTTAAGTTCCCGCCATACATTCATCCAGACGCTCAAGACCTTTTGACCAAGCTCATCACCCACGATCTTACCAAGAGATTGGGTAACCTTCACGGTGGCAGCAAGGATGTCATGCAGCACCCATGGTTCGCCGAAGTCACCTGGGAGCGCCTCGCACGCAAGGACATTGACGCACCGTATGTGCCACCAGTGAGAGGAGGTGTCGGTGACGCCAGTCTGTTCGACAAGTACCCAGAAGAGACCGAGGCATATGGTCAGATGGGTGATGATCCGTAAGTTTCACTGAAGCAAACTTGGCGCTTGGTTTACTGACATAACTCTTGCAGGCACGGTCGTCTGTTCCCAGATTTCTAGAAGGACGATCATATCTACGAACCATGGGAAGGCCTAGTACGAGTCGATCTCTACAGCATGATTGATGCGGCTTTTTGGGAGAACCCCATATAGGTTTAGAAGAGTAGGAAACAACCGAAACTCAGCATGGAGTCGGTAAAGTACTTCAGCATGTTCAGATTCGCAAGAGGAGCATGACAGCATATGGCATATTGGTCGTGTCTCACGGGCCAAGAAGAGCTTGAGAGTTTGAGCTACCTTATATTACTAGAGCCCAAATGGCGATGCAGCAGGAGGCATAGACTAGCTGTCGTCTCTCTTGAATGAAATGACACCTTGTTGTCTCTAAATATCATGCTCGTGATCAGACTTCCTACAAATGTCTGATACTGTAGCTTCCCGTTGTGGTTGCCTAATTTTGACCCTACGTCATAAGAGACGCGCGCGGGCCGCTTAAACATGCGCATGAAAGAGCGCGTAAAGTGAAAGATTCCCGCGTCCGCGTCTGTCAATCAACAGACTTCCATCAATACCATACTTCGTCCACAATTCCATTCGCAACCGATCAGTAAGCGGAGATGCTACACAGGACATAATAAGACACTCTGCGATCCGTGTATCCCATGCGTATCATTGGCGTTGGGCGTTTATTCATTTCGTATTTCTGAACTTCACTTCACATTTGCAGCGACTACCTTACATACACAGCACTGGACTCTGGAAGCTTAGCCTACTGTGTCGCATGTCACCCCACTGAGTACCATGAGCTCTTCATCTTCACATCCTCGCAGAGATACTGAGGCCGACGGCGACATATCTCTTGAGCGAAAACGTCCTCGTCTTAGTGACAATGAAGAATCAACTCCACCGGTTGGGTCTCCAGTCATTGAGGTGATAGACGACGATTCGACACCTTCAACACAAGAATCTGTTATGATCACGAGTACCATGGATGACCCATCAGGCACCCCTGAACTGCTGCGTCGTTTCCCACTTATTGGTGAAGACCTTCCATCAGCACAAGCCGCTGCACACTGCTTGGCAGACGAGATTATCAAAAATGAAGACGTCGACTATCCCGAGATGGAGCAATTTGCCAACTGGCTCAGTGACGCGCGCGCCGCGATCGAAAACGATTCCCGCTATTTTGAACACTCGCAGTTCTGGTTCGAAGTCTCTCGCATTATCACCGGTCTTCTCCAGCGAGATTCTTTGGGCAAACCCAAGTTTCCCTACGAAAAGATGGGTCCTGTTCTGGCGACACTATCACAAGAGATGGCTCGGATCTGCGCCTTGTCGCTGGAGCACGAAGCAGTCAACATTGAGCGTGGTGTCTCTCGTCGCGACTCTGTCAGAGCTGAAAATGCAAATGGAATCGAGGACGCACCGTACAAGCCGCTGCTGGCGCCAATTATCGACGCTCTCAACAAAGTTCTTCAACCAAAGTGCGAATTGTATGTCGAGCTCCGCAGAAGACAGAGCCTTGCAAGATTTGCGGTCACGACACTGGCAGCGAATGCATTCACTGAGACGTCCCGAGAGCTTGAGGTCCTCACGGATTTATTCACCAAGTATATGGCAAATATGACGGCTCTTGAAAGTCCTTACAGTCACATTCTGCAGCTCGCAGAGCTGTCGTCGCATATACTGGATGTTTGTTCGCCAGACCGTTCGGCTAAGTTGTCTCCGGTCGCACTCGAGAGAATCTCAGCCATCTTTGACGAGACATATTTCACGGTCTATCAAAAAATGATGAGCATACAGTCGCGAGAACTCCCCGAGCTTCACAATTCCGCCCTCGAAATGTTACAAGTCATGGTACATTGTCTTTCTCGGCACCACGATGGATTTGCACAAACACTGTTCGCAAAGCTTGTCCAACGAGCTTCGCAGAGGATGAACCAAAGCCAGGGTGCGTTGGAAGCGGAGATCGCTCAGACTCATGCAAGATGTCAGACCTTGACATGGGACTGCACGCCGTATCTCTTCAAGCTGGACATGGCACTCGGTCTCATTCGCAGTGGAATCAGAGACCATCGAATCACAGGTATTACCCTTTCCAACAACACCCTCCTCGCGGCTTGGAACGATGTCAAAAAGCGGAGGGGGTGTGATGGCGACAATGGCAAGGATTCGCTGTGCCAGACATTGGCTCTGTGTTGTCTCCACCTAGATTTCATGGGTGTCATCTTCAGTCCCGACGCACACGCCGATGTAATCAGTCAGGGCGCGAGCACTGTGGAATTTCTGCTGGTTACCGACCGCCTTGCAACTGCCGAACTCGACACCATCTGGGCGAAGCTATCATCAAGCAGTCAGCCAGACATGATACAAGCCTGCATCAGCAATTTAATCCATTTGACGGTCCACTTCACTCCGAGCCACATCTCGCACATCCTGGGTAAGTTAGCGGAGTCGCAAGCACCTCCGATCGCCATGTGGCGTAATTGGATCACCGCAGCAGGCAAAAGAGTCCGGATTCTTTCCGAAATTGGACTTGAGTCTTCGTTGCAGTTGGAAATTGCAGAGAAGCTTGTTACGCTTTTGGAGCACCTTTCCTCCTTTGAAGTGGTCGAGAACATCGATGTAATCGTTTGCGAGCTGCTCAACTTCCTCAGCGCAGTCTTGTTCGCGTCCAGCCAGGAATCTACGACACATCTCGTTGAGCACTGCGTATTTCGTATTGGCAAGGGCACAAGAGCTGCCACAGGTTCCGTTTACGCCCTCATCTCGCTTCTATCTAGCAGCTCTAATGCGACTTACTTGTGCAAAGACGTTTCGATCTTCGATGCAGCGCTGTCCGAATTGAGAGCATACACCTTATCAAAAACACGCGGAGAGCCGGAAGCAGCACCTTGGAGTAGCCATGAATTGGCATCTCGAGTTCAGCTCGTTCTCTATGCGCTGACAACTCTGAATGAGGCAGATGCCACGTCCTTTGAAGAGACCATTTGGAGCCTGATCGTCGGTGCAGATGCCATCGGACATGCGGGTCGTGTCGTTGGAGTTCGGGCAACAGTGGAATGGTTTAGCCAAAGACATGGTCTATCCGGTTTCGGTCGTCGGTGTGTTGACACATACCTTCCTCAACTACCCGCGGAGTACGCAAGTCCCGGTCTTCAAGACTTTCACAGTCTTCTGGAGAGCGGAGTCCGCTCGCCGAGCTCAGCAATCCTGGACAGCACTTTGCTTGAGCAACTGATTCGTCTATCCCTTTCCACTTCAGATCGAGACCTGTCTGCAGCCTTTGAGATCAGAGTCTGTTCATGGTTGTTCGGCAAAGTCGCACAAGAACATCACGAAGAAGCACAGCAAGCACAGGCTGCCGTGACACAACAATGTCTTCACGCCCTCACATCGGGATCCGCAGTCACACAGCTTAAAGCACTCCACTTGCTGAAGAGACTCGTATGCGATGGCAGTGCTTTTGAGCGAGCGACAACCACCAAACACTCCGTGATGAAGCTTGGCGTCTTCGAGGTTGGGACTCCAACTGGCGACCAGGGTCAAATTAAAGTTAATGTCGAGGCCCTGTGCACACCGGAGCCTTCGAAGCAGTTCTCCTTGCTGGTCGCCCCGGCCACGTCTCTATCCGAGCTCAAGGCTGCGGTACTGCACCACACAGGGTTCTCCCAGCTTCGTGCCCATTCGTCGGGCAAGGCGTTCGATCTCGATACACCATCCTCGGTACGAGACTCGGGGCTGACGAAGGACTCCGCCGACTGTGCTCTGCTTGTACAGCGTGTGTGGTCAGCTGAGGAGATCCTTAACAGTGACACCCATTCACAATCCGACTCGGCCATACAGCAGACGTTAATTCGTCATCACAGTCAAATACACGCCCTCCTCGATAACCGTGAGACGGCTGAGCAAGCATACATGCTACTCAAATACCTTCCTGTACCTGTGGTGTTCAGAGTGAGTGTGGCCCAACTGCAGTCTCTTCCTTCAGAAAATTGCTGGAAGGCGGAGTATTCGATGCATGTTTTGCAAGTCATCCTCTCCCAGCAAATCAGTCACGGCATTGCAGATGCGAAGTTCATCTCCCAGAGCATTCGATTGTTAGTCGATGTGCTCGTGCAAAACTCCGAAGGCGCAGCCATTCATCCACTGAAGACTGCAGTGACCGCACTGCTGTCGTTTTTGAAGGGTAAGAAGCAAATTCAGGGTAGCTATTTTCCCTTCCTTCTCATTGTTTGACGATCGACTTGACATTCATACTAACATTCGACGTAGAACAACCTGTACAGGACGTATCATCTGATTACTTCGAGAACCCACAGCAGTTCATCCATGCCGTCATGCAGATCTTGACTCAGCTTACTTCAGTGGAAGTGAACGACTCGATGCAAGACGGTCCAAGCCGGGCGGAGCTTGCCGAGAAGTCCTTCGCATGTCTGCTGGAGGCGATGATGTCCTGTAGTCCAATCAGGACCGCTCTTTTGGCTGATGAGGCTTTCAAAGAGCAGTTCAAGTCCTTGCTGCGATCTAGGAACTACGCAATCGCGTCCGTTGTTGGTCAGTCCCTCGCCAATTTGTGCAAGGCGACCTGCTTGTAAGTTATATTTCTTTTCGTTCCATTTTCTTCTCGTTCCATTTTCTTCTTTTTGAATTCGGGAAATAGTGGTCTAATACGAGGGAAACCCCGCGTGGGCAGTGGGTTGTGTCCGTCTTTAGCACCTCAATCCCACATGCCTGTCGACTGAGGGGGTTGTGTTCGTCTTCAGCACCTCAATCCCACATGCCTGTCGACTGAGGGGGCTGTGTCCGTCTTCAGCCCCCTCAATTCCAGTTGCCTTTTTCTGTGTATTCTTGCTGACAATGGTTTAGGACACCCGAGCTCACGTCCCTGTTTTGGACCTGTATAGAGGATCTGATAGGCGAAATCGCAGCCGTGGAGACTACCGCGCGGGCAGTTTTCGACGCCGCCTCCGTTTTGCTGCAGTTTCACAAGGAACTGCTCTCGAATGAGACCTCTCTTCGTTCGCTCGTTGACAAAATCGTCGACCTTCTTTGGAAAATCCAGCCCGAAGAAGCATTCAACAGTAGCAACTTCGACCACCGAATTCGCCTTTTGTGTGTCTTGCTCCGC